>JABLTH010014047.1_pt1 | contig 11127 bp, 9 predicted proteins | sample 7875711 | NCBI WGS metagenome assembly JABLTH01 (sample SAMN14941262, study PRJNA633318) | bioreactor metagenome | isolation source: bioreactor | place: China | collected 2019-03-05 | reverse complement strand
ATGCATAAAGATCAGTTCATATCACGCGTTGAGGGCATCCCATGGAGTAACCGCGCCTGCAGCTTTGATGCTGCGGATTGTTGGGGCCTGGTAGTGCTCTATTACCGCCACGTTCTGGGCATCGAGATCCACCAGACAGCGGATTACGAATCCGGGCGCGACTTCATGACGTGCTATGACGCTGATGTCGTGTTCTGGCAGCGTGCCGACACGTTCACAGAAGACGGGATATTCGTCGCCTGGTTCGGCAGCCAGCCTGTGCACGTTGGACTGATTGTCGGCGGCCGCGCGCTACACAGCCGCGGGGATAATGGGCATGTCAGGTTCGATGCGATCAGGACCATTCAGAAGCTATTCACCAGAGTGGAGTTTTACACTTATGCCGGTAATCGAGATTCAGCGCGTTCCGGGGATGCCGAAGGACCGGGCGGTAGTTAAAGCCGGCACGGTATTTTCTGAATGGCTTGAACAGGAAAGTTTTCACCGCGATATCCGCATCAACCTTAACGGCAAAGAACTGCAGCCAGACGATGAACTTGCTTTCCAGCTTCAGGACAATGACCGGGTAATCATTTTCGACCAGCCAAAAAGTGGCGGTCTGGTTGGGACTCTGCTTAACCCACTGGAACACCTGAACCCGATCAAGTTCACTCAGAAGGTGCTGTCGTCTTTCATGCCGAAACCAAACGCCAGCGCGGCGTCTGGTAACAGCAAAACATCACCCAACAACAGCCTGAAAGGGCAGACCAACATCGCGCGAAATGGCGAAGCGAAGCCGGATAACTTCGGGCAAGTCAGATCGTTTCCGGACCTAACCCAGGAATCAGTATTCGAATACGTTCCCGGCGGATCGGATAACACCTGGCTTAAGTACGTAACGGAGATTATGTGTTTTGGGCTTGGGAAATATGACATATCGTCAGTTCGATTCTCCGAAACCAATCTCGGCTCCATGGCGGGGGCGAGCTACACCATCTATCAACCAGGTGAAGTGATCCCTCAGGTCATTGAGGGGTATCAGTTTGATGACGTCGACGGTCAGGAGTTGCTGGGGCCGAACGAAAAAGAAGGGACGCCGATTGAAAGTGCGACTGCCAATACCGTCGTTAGTGGCGTTTACGCTGGCGGTGAGATTGCGATTAAAATCGTGCAGCAGGCAGATTTCGACTACTTCCTTGGGCTTATACTTCCGCACCCGGTTACGTTCACGATTAACGTTACCAGGCCGGTACCGGGCGGTTCTGTCACAGAAGACGTCCAGCTTTCCGGGTCGATGATAAGTATTGTTGAAAGCGACGATGGAAGCGTCGTTGACCCGGTTGAGTATTACACCTTCACGTTCAATAAAATATCAGCACCAGGCTTTGATTTATCTGGTGTCACCATCAACACAACAAAATTCATCCTTGCCGATAACGGCACGCTTGTGGTTGGGCCGTTTATTTCGCCGGTTCAGTCAACTCAGTTATGGATCCACGTGATTGCCGGTTATGCCGGGCAGCACAACGACTCTTTCAAAATTAAATGGTGGAAGGTCGATGATGACAATAATCAGATCCCCGGTACAGAGGAGACGGTGACTTATGCGATTGTGGAAGGGATTAAGGGCGTTTCAAAGACTTACTACCGGACGTATAAGCAGACACCTGCAGCCGGTTATGGCCGCTATGCCGTCTCGCTCGAACGCATAACCAACAGCGCCAGCGACAGTAAAATACAGCTTGAAGAAATCCATGCCATCAACGTCAGGACTAATGTTATCCACCCTGATGACACACTGGTGAAAATAGTTGTCCGGGCGACAGAGAACGCCACTGGCAGCCGCGACAGGAAGTACAACGCGCTGATCACCCGGCACGTCATCAGCTACAACATGTCGACGCAACAGGTCGATTACACGCTGAGGCCATCACGTAAGTTCGCTGACATCGCGCTGTTTAACTGGCTTGTCGTTGGCCAGCAGCCGGAGTCGAGCATTGATATTTACGGCCTGTACCAGATACAGGCGGAAATCGACGCAATCGACCCGCGCCTGGGTTATTTCGATTACACCTTTGACGATGAGGATGTGTCGCTTGGATCGCGCATGGAGAGCATCTGTGATGCTGCCAGCGTACTGGTCTATGACGATAACGGCGTGCTGTCTTTCACGCGGGACAGCAAGAAAACGTCAGCGGCCACGATTTTCAACCGGTCGAATACTAAGCCTGATGGTTACTCGCTTTCGTACGATATGACGCTTCCAGGCGGCTATGACGGCGTCGAGGTTCAGTTCCGCAACCCGGACACCAATAAGCAGGACTTTATCAGGTACCGGATAACCGGAAGCGCTATCGTTGAAGGTGCACCGACAAAGCCGAAGAAGTTCGAAATGCTCTACATCAGGAACAGATTCCAGGCTGACGAGCGAGCGCTTCGCGAGTGCAAGCGGCTGATCTATTCCCGTATGACCATGTCTGTAACTGCAATGGCGGATGGTGAATGGGTAAACATCGGTGACATGGTTCAGGTACCTGACACATACGACACCAACCAGCAGGCTGGCTATATCGTTTCTCGCTTGGGTAATGACTTCGAAACCAGTGAGCGTATCAACTTTTCAGGGACTATGTATGTGCAGATCACGGATTCATCCGGTGCTACTACGGCGCGCTACTTGGCCACACCAAGGACAGATACTGCCTTCGGTTTTACAGCTGCTATTCCTGACATCGAGCTTAATCTGTTTGATGGCGTAGATGTTCAGTCACCGTCCCGGTACGCCATCGCGACGTCGGAAGAACTCGATGCGGGGAGGTGGACGATCACCGCAAAACAGCCAGATGGAAAGGGCAACACAGCTTTAACGCTCGCTGAGTATAGCGATCTGATTTACCAATAAGACCCATACCTATCACCTCAACCCGGCCACCGTGCCGGGTTTTTTTATGGAATCAATATGGCTACTACACCTACTCAGTTACCAGTTCCAAGCGAATCACCAATTGACCTGAAGTATAACGCCGGGAAAGTTGACGAGTTTGTCACCTCACTGGTCAACACTTACGCCGACCGTTTCGGTAAAGAGCATTACACCATTGAAGGGTTGCGCTGGCTGGCACAACAGACTATCTCGCAGTTCGGGTACATCACACTGGATAGCTTTGAAGATGGCAATACCATTACGCTGCCAAATCAGGTTTTACGCCTTGAAGCTAACGGAGAATATTATCGCTGGGATGGCGCGCTACCAAAGGTAGTTCCAACTGGGCCGACTCCTGAGTCTACAGGAGGAATTGGTTCAGGAGCCTGGCTTAGCGTTGGAGATGCTGTGCTACGTAGTGAACTGGCTTCGGATGTTGGCGACCCGCTGGTTAGCTCTCATAAAGTTAAAGCCGAGCCTCAAGGCACATTGGCTGAAATGCAGTATTACGTCACACCTGAGCAGTTTGGTACATATGTAGATGAAAACACAGATTTTACAGCATCTGTTCAGGCTGCAATTAATTATGCAGCCGCTAACCCAGGGGTGTATGTAAGAGGCACCAAAAACACCTATGGCGTAGGAGCAGTGATTGTAACTGTGGGATGCAAAAGAATTGAATCTCTGAAGCTTAAATGCATCACTCCTGGAACAGACACAATTCTCAGATCCTTTGTAGATACAGGTCATGATGGCCTTGTGATCAGGGGGTGCGATATAAACGCAAACTCCAATGCGGCAAAGGGAATCACCTTGTCTGGAGTTATCAACTCAACAATTGATGGAAATAGAGTATATGGATTCTCAGGCGGAGCAGAAAGATATGGTATCCGCATCGGCCTGCTAAGCAACACATCATCTAACTACAACAATAAAATTACAAACAATATAGTCAATATGCCAGTTGATCCTGATGGCGGAACAGGGTCAATTGCAATAACGGGTATAGGTCTTGTTGCAGTTGTAACCAGTCAGTACGGCGGTCTTGATGTTAACGGTGGCATCCCTTTATATCCTAGCGTCATCACGCTAAGAGATACTTTAGTTACAGGTAACGTGATCACCGATGGTACACATGGCATTCAGGGTGGTGGTTTATTCAGGGTAAATATCACCATCAATTACATTTCTGGTTCTGCACACCGTAATATCAATCTTAGTGGAAACTGCCAACGAGTACAGGTAGTGAATAACTTACTCTTAGAGGCTGGCAGTTCAGGAGTTAACGTAGCTCTGGGTAGTCGATGGATAGATATTATAGGGAATTATGTGCAGAGCTCCAGCAGCTCGGCAGCTAGCACTGACGATGCTGCAATCCAATGCTATAAGGGGATTACCAACGTAAACATCAGTAACAACAACGTGCTGGGTGACTGGAAATATAGTCTTTACCTTGGTGCTGCTGTGTCTTTTGTTACTGTATCAGGTAATAACTTTAATGCCGGATCACTCTCTAACATTTGCATAGAGTCTGATTGGGTAGGAAACCCAAAACCTGCAGGCGCTTTGTATAGCAGGGCGTATGACCCAAACAACCCAGTTGCAGTTTCAGGGGCAACAAATGAGATTAATATATCAGGCAACACCCATGGTGGTACTGGTTGCGTATACGCTATTGTAGGCGCTAATGCTAAAGCTTTGGTTGGTCTTAGCATTAGCAATGAGGTAGTTGGCAACGCGTCATCGAGACCACATATACTGCATATTTACGATCCGTCATCACTTGTTGCTGAGATGACATTTACTAATATTAAAGCCAGGCAGGCCTCTGCGGCACAATACTTCAGCACAAATAACAGGACCCCATTCTCTGTTTTGCGAGATGTGACAATTCTTGATGACTCATCCGGAGCAGAAGTTGCAGTTACGACTGCAACGCCATCTGTATGGGTTGGTCCTGATATACTAATCAATGCTGCAGTATCAGTGACCAACTTCACTGGAGGGAAAAACGGCCAACTAATTAGGGTCAGACTTATATCTGGCGCTGGAATCACACATAACACATCTACAATAAGGTTGAAGGGAGGGGCAAACATTACCAGCACGTCAGGAGATTCAATCGTTACGCTGGAAATGAGATCTGGAGTGTGGTTCGAAATAAGCAGGAACTTCTAAATAAGTGGTGGGTGCTTGCCACCCACCATTTAATTTAACGCGTGCAGAAATAATCTAAAATGCTGTTAAGCTCTCCACACCTTTCATACCTGATCATATCTATATACCTTTCATCTCCAAACACCCAATCCGTTTCATATTCCATCAAGCCAGGTCTTTTTTCATCATCAAATGATTTAACCGTAACAATCAATGAAATAAATATAACTACTGAAACTATAGAAATAGAATCATAAGCGCTGATTGGCTTTCTGCATGTTGAAAATGCGTGCCCGAAAAGGAATGATAACGGAACGAACATGTAGTAATAGAATCTCGAAAATGCTGGTATGAAATAAATGCCAATATGCATGCATGCAAATATAAATAGTACTTTCCATATTCCTGCATATGCATCATCATTACGTCGAATGCAATAATATGTAATCAGAATAAGGTCTGCGACAACACCAACTCCAAATCCTACGCCACTGATTGATTCAGAGTACAATGAGGCCTTTCTGGCCAGTTCTGCGCCAACCAATGGTATGGAGAAAAGCATGGCTGGGTTGGCCAGCACGATTCCTCCAAGGAAAACCATGCAAGCAGTAAGCGAAGCCCCTTTAATGATAAGTGGCTTTCTTGATGAATTGTATGCATACCAAAATACTAAAGCCACCACGGCGGAGTAATGGAAAAGTGATGCTATCAAAACAGATGCAATGAATGGCTTAAACCGCTTATCAATGACGTAATTAAGAGAGTAAAAACATATCACTACAGCTGCGAATTGTCGTATCTGGTCCAGGACCAAGGACATTCCGCCAAGTAAGGTGATAGCAAAAAGTGCTGCAGGTATGTTTATGGCAAGCGATGAATTCTTTAATGCCCTGAATGCAATGTACAAAGAAGCAAGATAAAAAATGAAAACTGCTAACGGGAAACTTCCAGACAGATTTGCGACAGCATAAAGATAAATGTTGAAAAGCAAATCATACTGTATGGAAAACTCTGTTTTGAATTCATCAAAAACATAGTAATAATTAACCCAGTCAATCCCATTGACATAAACAGATGTAAATATGCAAGCGCAAAACACTACATAAGTTACTGTCAGCAATCTATTAACTCCACTCCTGACTGCGCAGGTAAAAATGAAAGCAAGCGAAGTGAAGAAAAATCCTATCCAAACCATAACCATTCCTACAAAGTAGCGCTCATTAAGAGTCAAGTGGACATCGCGAAAAATCGCCTTAGAATAGCAATCAAATCCTTTCCTAACCATAGTGAATATCTGGAATGACTGCTGAATTCATACAATACATCCTCGTTGCCATAGCCATCCTGACGGTCTACTGCCCTGTAGTGCTTACATGTATGCTTGCAGACTGGCTGTTGAGACGGTATGGCATTGTTTCAAAAGAGCAGCAGATCAATGGCTTCATTGTGGGAAACATACTTTTTGTGTTCGTCGCGCCGATGTTCCTAAATATGAACATGTAAATATCCTAAGCACACCTTGATCTACACCTCTGATCAGCAATACTGTACATGCATACAGCTACTATCAGAGGTTAATATGCCACGCACCGCAGACATACCTAAGACATTTGTTACGGTTCAGGAGTCGTTCCTTCCTGCTTCTGCGAAAATCGTAGAAACACAGGAAGGCTACGATGTCATAGAGAACTCATCGCTGTTTAAGCGCGGAGACACATTGCTCATCTGGTTTTGCGGACGCCAGCAACATGCATACTGGGCCGGTGATGCACTGATCACTGATGATGGTGAAGCCATTGAAGGCGAGGCGCTTGATGACGTTCGCCTTGTAGGCGTGGTTACACATACCATTCACCCGGTTTATTCAGATGAAAATCCCTTCATGTAGTATTCAAAATGAGCAGTTGAACCGCTCCCATCAAAAATTTACAGACACAACAAAACCAATTGCTTTAGCCGCTTAGAAGCGAAGCGGCCAGGAAGTAGCCACACATAAACAAACGGCCATCTTGATCAGTACCACAATTAAAACTACTGTATATAAAAACAGTGTTAGAGGTATGCATCATGGAGTTCTTCAGACCGGCAGAGTTACGCGAAATTATTGCTATCCCGCTGTTCAGCGATTTAGTGCAATGCGGGTTCCCGAGTCCGGCAGCCGACTACGTAGAGCAGCGCATCGATCTCAATGAGTTGCTTGTATCCCATCCCAGTTCGACATATTTCGTAAAAGCCGCAGGCGACTCGATGATTGAGGCCGGGATCAGCGACGGCGATCTGCTGGTAGTGGATAGTTCCAGGACTGCTGAGCACGGTGACATTGTCATAGCCGCGGTAGAAGGGGAGTTCACCGTTAAACGCTTGCAGCTGCGCCCAATCGTCCAATTGATTCCCATGAACAGCGCTTACTCGCCAATTATTGTCGGCAGCGAGGACACGCTCGACGTTTTCGGCGTCGTGACTTTCATCGTTAAATCTGCGAGCTGAACATGTTTGCGCTCTGTGATGTGAATTCGTTCTACGCATCATGCGAGACGGTTTTCAGGCCAGATCTGAGAGGACGGCCAGTGGTCGTCCTCTCCAATAACGATGGCTGTGTAATCGCACGCAGCGCCGAGGCCAAGGCCGCTGGAATTACAATGGGGGAGCCATTCTTCAAGCAAAAGGACTTATTCCGGCGCGCTGGTGTTGTTTGCTTCAGTAGTAACTACGAGCTGTACGCAGACATGTCGAACCGAGTAATGACGACGCTTGAGGAAATGAGCCCCCGCGTCGAAATTTACAGTATCGACGAAGCTTTTTGCGACCTGACAGGTGTTCGCAACTGCCGGGATCTGACGGAGTTCGGCAAAGAGATCCGCGCTACGGTTCTGAAGCGGACGCATCTGACGGTCGGGGTTGGTATTGCCCAGACGAAGACACTGGCGAAGTTGGCCAACCACGCCGCGAAGAAATGGCAGCGGCAAACGGGCGGGGTAGTGGACCTGTCCAATATCGATCGCCAGAGACGACTCCTTGCCCTGGTACCTGTAGAGGATGTGTGGGGCGTAGGTCGCCGCATCAGCAAGAAGCTCAACGCTATGGGCATCAAAACAGCTCTGGACCTCTCTGAGCAAAGTACGTGGATTATCCGTAAACACTTTAACGTGGTACTCGAGCGAACCGTCCGAGAATTACGCGGCGAGCCTTGCCTTGATCTGGAGGAGTTTGCACCGGCAAAGCAGGAAATCGTCTGTAGTCGTTCGTTCGGCGAGCGCGTTACAGAGTACGAACAGATGCGCCAGGCCATTTGCAGCTATGCAGCACGTGGCGCCGAAAAGCTTCGCGGCGAGCATCAGTACTGCCGCTTTATCTCTGCGTTCGTGAAAACCTCACCATTCGCGATTAACGAGCCATATTACGGCAACAGCGCGTCCATTAAGCTACTCACCCCCACGCAGGATTCACGCGACATAATCAACGCCGCTGTAAAGTGCCTGGACAAAATTTGGAAGGATGGTCACCGCTATCAAAAGGCTGGCATTATGCTGGGCGACTTCTTCAGCCAGGGGGTGGCCCAGCTCAACCTGTTCGATGAGAACGCGCCGCGGGCCGGAAGCGATAAGTTGATGCAAGTTCTTGATCACCTGAACTCTAAAGATGGAAAAGGAACACTCTACTTTGCCGGGCAGGGCATTCAGCAGCAATGGCAAATGAAGCGTGAAATGTTATCGCCGAGGTATACGACAAGATACTCAGATCTACTGGTTGTTAGGTAACTAAAGATCTAAATCTCCGGCGACAAGTCGCCGGATGCCATTATTTATTGTATGCCTGGTCGGCAGTATTACTAGTCTTTATTCTGTTCATAAATGGCCTTTCAATAAAATGAAAGGTTAATGATGATAGAATGCAAATCAAGACATAAGATACTGCGAATATAATAAATGTGTTTATATTTAAGTCTAAATCTCTTCCATTTTTAAAGTAGATAACCATTGGGAAAAGAATTAATCCTTGCGTTAAATATAAACTATAACTTATTGCCCCAAGACGAATTGCCGCTTTATTAATCAAAACACCATAGAGATTAGCTCCTGATACAACTGCGAAAAATATTACGCAGAGAAATATCTTTTCAGGAGGGCCGTATAAAGCTGGTTGGACTAACAAAGTGATTAATATCATAACCACTAATATGATGTTGGCAAATTTAGCGTTTAAGTGAATCTTATCTTTTAGAACGCTGCATAACATTCCAGCGAAAAAATATGACCATAAATATGCATCTTTAGTAAAGTCTGGAAGGAAATACACAGAAAAAGCAAAAACAGAAACAGTTAACTCAAATGACCATTTCTTGAACATGAAAAACAGGGGGAGTGAAAAGTAAAAGATCCATTCCCAGCGGAGCGTCCAGGTAACGCCAGCTAATGCCATAAATGGAGGCGTAAACGCAGTAACAGCAGGTTTTGAATTCCACAGCCCAGCATCAAACCATGAGAGTGAAGCAGCCAGTATACTATGAGAAAATTCCTTTCTTTCTGTCAATAAAAACAGACTTGCCAGCGCAATAGCTGAGCAAAAAATAGATAAAGGTGCAATCCTATAAAACCTTTTTTTATATAAGTCAACCCAATCAATTTCTTTGGATTTTCTTACTTTACCCCAAAACAAAAAAGCTGTAATCATTAAAAATAAAGCCACACCATATTTACCCATATACAACAACCAATCTGAAGTCGGCATCCATTTGCCTTTTGCTATGTAGGTATAAGCGCAGTCAATATGGTGAAATATTACAAAAGAAGCGAGAATGAATCTCATGCCATCTAAACTATTGGCCCTTGTTGTATCTGTATCTTCATCTATAAACCTGAATAACGGCAAGCTAAATATTCCAATTGCCAGTGCTAAACAGGTCAAAACAAGGCAAAGCGAGAATAATAAATCCATCATCTAACCTTAAGGGTAAAAATAAATTAGTAATTGTTAATGACTGATAAAAAGCATTCTATCACTGCATCATATGGTCGTCGAGGCTACGCAGGTTATTAATAACTATCTAATTTTCGCAATCATTTCCGGCCCTTGATTCTTGACATTACCCACCGCACGCGTAACGGCGTGCCAGATAAACTTGTCGGCTGGCACTGCGCCGTCGGCGGCTATCTCCTCAGCTTCTTTCCCTCCGACATCCTGGCGCATCCATTCCCTTGCAGCTTCTGGTGACAGAACCAGTGGCCGGCGGTCGTGAATATCGACCAGACCTTTGTCAGCTGCAGACGTCACGATCAGGAAGCCCTCTGCTTCATCGCCGCGTTCGAACGGCGTGCTGCCGATAGCTGCCATGAATATTGGCTGGCCGTCGGCGCGGTGAATGAAGTAGGGCTGTTTCTTGTCGCCTTCCTTCTTCCATTCGAACCATCCATCTGCAAAGCAGATCGCCCGGCCATGCTGCCAGAGAGGTTTGAACATTCGGCTGGTGGCCGCCGTCTCGACGCGCGCGTTAATCAGCGGCGGTTTATCCCACCATCCAGGCGCGTAACCCCAGAAAACAGGATCGAGATGCAGCTGCTCGTCGCGTTCGCTCAGCAGGAGAACTTTGGTGCCTGGTGCCACGTTGTACCGGCCAATAGGCTCCGGGTCGTACGCAATGTCACGATCGGCTTCGTCAGCCAGGTAGGCCAGATATTCTTCTCGGGTTTGGGCTTGTGCCAAACGTTCGCACATGATTACCTCCAGTCAGTCAGACTGAAAGTATAGGGCAGGTAGAAAAAGTAGCGCGCGCGGGTTAAGTCGTACAAACGGATTCGGGGCGATTATGCTGATGAGTAAGAGAGGCGTAAAGCGGCGTGTTGCGAAACTGGAAGGAGCTACGCAAAAGAGGGGAAGTTTTCGGATCGGAGCGATCCCGAAGTTCACTCGTCGCTCACTCGAAAAAGATGGCAACGGTTTGATCTTGAATGGATGCATTGGTAAGCATTGAAACCCGTATTTAACGGGTTTCTGATGTGTAAGTGCTTGAATGGTATCAAGAAAGGCAGATTGTAGCGGAAACAGGAATCGTATTCGGTCTCTTTTTATCT
>JABLTH010014421.1_pt1 | contig 11130 bp, 6 predicted proteins | sample 7875711 | NCBI WGS metagenome assembly JABLTH01 (sample SAMN14941262, study PRJNA633318) | bioreactor metagenome | isolation source: bioreactor | place: China | collected 2019-03-05 | reverse complement strand
GCGCAAATTGAAGTCGAACGGCTATGGGTGACGACCCGGCAGGGCAAATATGTATTTTTTGTGATGCTGCCGTTTACGATATTGATTGTGGTCGGGTTGTGGCAGACCGCCGCCCATGGCCTGCTGTTGCTTTGGGCTTTGGTTTTGACGGGCATCAACCTGTTTCGCTGGGTTGTTCTGCACTATTACCATGTCCACAAAACGGCGCTGGTCGACAACGTGCCCAAATTCAAACGCCTGATCATGCTGGGTGCGGCGCTCAATGGTCTTTGGTGGGTCATGTGCCAGGTGTTTTTTTTGGACGCCAACGATCCGGTCAACGTGTTGGTGATTACCGTGCCGACGATCACCCAGGTTGTCGGGGTCATGCTGACCTGGTTTACCTATTTTCCGGCAGTGTTGGTCGTCAACATTCCGGCGACGATTGCGATCGACTATTTCCTGTTAAGCGAAGGCGGTGGCAACTATATCGTACCGGCCATCATTTTTTCGGTGCTGCCGATTATCAGCATTCCCAGCTCGCTAAGGCTGGCCGGGATGTTGAATCATGCCCTCCGCCTGAATTTCGAAAATGCCGCCTTACGCCGCGAGTCCGAGGAAAAATCCCTGTTGCTGGAAACGGCGCTGGAAAATATGGGGCAGGGTATCACGATGTCGGATACGGACGATCTGCTACGCATGTGGAACCGCCAATTTACCGCCTTGCTGGGCGAGGCGGCTGGCGCTGCGGACAGCAACGCCAGGCTTTCCGGATTATTGGCGGCCGCCAGCCCAGCGATTACGATCAGCGCGGACGGCTCGAGCATTTATCGCGGACCTGACGGCAAGGTCTACGAAATCCGCCAATCCGCACTGGCCCACGGCGGCCGAGTCGTCACTTATACCGACATCAGCGATTTGATCAAACGCGAACAAGCTTTGGAAAAAGCCAAGCGCGAGGCCGAACAGGCCAATGCCGCCAAGACCCGGTTTCTGGCTTCGGCCAGCCACGATTTGCGTCAGCCGATACATGCACTGGGCCTGTTCTTCGCCGAATTGTCCGACCGGGTGGCGGCGCCGGACACCCAGGGTTTGCTAGCCCAGATCGACGACTCGATCGCCGCGATCAATTCGATGCTGAATGCTTTACTGGACGTATCGAAATTGGATGCCGGCGTGGTCAAGCCGGCCATCGAGCCGCTCGCGCTGGATGATTTGTTCCAGCGCCTGCAAAGCGAATTTCAGCCGATCGCCTCGGAAAACCGCAACCAGTTCAAGATTCGCCACGCCCCATTGCTGGTCAACACCGACCCGGCCATGCTGGAGCGGATGTTACGCAATCTGATCGGGAACGCGTTACGCCATACCGGGCACGGCCGGGTCTTGGTCGCCGCCCGCCGACGTTGCGGCAATGCCGAAATTCAGGTCATCGATACCGGCCCCGGTATTCCGGACAATCAGCTCGACGAGATCTTCGTCGAATTTCACCAGCTGCAGAATCCGGCCCGCGACCGCCGGCAAGGGTTGGGCTTAGGCTTGGCTATTGTCAAGCGTCTGGCGAAACTGCTGAACCATAAGATCCGAGTCAAATCCCGCTTGGGCCACGGCTCTTGTTTCTCATTGATCTTGCCGTTGGTGGCGGAAGCCGAGATCGCCTCGCCCGGTCCCGAGCCGCAAAATGCAGTGTCGCCGCTCCATTTGCTGGAGGATAGACGGTGGTTGGTGATCGACGACGATGTCGCCGTGCGGGACGGCATGCGCGGCCTGCTGAGCCGTTGGGGTTGTCGCGTGTTTGCAGCGGCCGACCTTTACCAAGCCTTGGCCGAGATCGACGATCACCAATTGCGGCCGGAATTGGCCATCGTCGATTACCGCTTGCCGGGCGATTTGTCGGGGATCGACGTCGCGCGGGAACTGCGCCGCCCTCTTGCGTATCCGCTGCCGGTATTGATCGTCACCGGCGATACCGGGCCGGAACGCTTGCGCGAAGCCGATGCCAGCGGGTTTCCGCTGCTGCACAAACCGGTGCAACCGGCCAAACTGCGTAGTACCTTGCAGTATATGCTCAGCAAACCCGGCCGGGACTGAGCTCGGCCGAATCAGAGTCCTGGGGCCAGCGGTAACAGCCCGAGCCGAACCGCCGCCGTGACGGCTTGGGTGCGGTTGCCGGCATCCAGCGCGCGCAAGATCGCTGCGACATGCAGTTTCACGGTGCCTTCGGCCAGATTCAAGCGGCGGGCGATCGATTTGTTCGGCAAGCCTTGCGCCATCAACTCCAATACCTCGATCTGGCGCGCGGTTAACGGATGTTGGCTGGCATCGGTTTCGATTTCCGCTGCTGGCGCAACGTCGAGTTTGCCGAGCAGGCGCGGCGGAACGTAAATATCGCCCTGCAAGACGATGCGCAAGGCGGCCAACATCTCGTGGCCGCTGCAAGATTTCGGAATGTAGCCGACCGCACCGGATTCCAGGGCGGCTTTGACGTGTTGCGAGCTTTCCGAGCCGGACAAGACCACGATAGGCACGGTCGGCGCCTGTTCCCGCATGCCGGGTAGGGCGCTGAGACCGTCTTGTCCCGGCAGATCGATGTCGAGCAACACCAAATCCAGATTGCGGCGGTGGCTGAGCAGATTCGAGGCTTCGCCGGTGTTGGCGGCTTCGTGGACCAGCACGTTGCCGTCCAGTTGCTTTAACACGTGCAACAGCGCTGCCCGAAACAAGGTGTGGTCGTCGACGATTAATATTTGCATGGTTGGGACAAGTCCTGAAAGGTAACGGGATGGCCGCCGTCGGCGAGACAGTTAGTCGAGGTTTGCGGCTTAGCTTAGCCGATACCGCTCGCGCCGCCCATATTCCGGAGGGCGCGGCTTAAGCCCTCAGTGCCAGCAACTTCGGCAATACTTCATCGCGCTGGCGGACGTCGAGTTTGCCGTAGATTTTTCCGACATGGTCCTTAACTGTGGCCGGTTTGATGTGTAGCGATTGGCCGATCTGCTCGAACGAAATGCCTTGCGTCAATAGCATTGCCACTTCCTTTTGCGTCGGCGAAAGCGCCGAGTGCTGTAGCGAGCGCAGCAGTTTGAGTTTCAGCGGCTCGCGGTGTTCGGCGCTGATGCCGATCAGGCTGCCGCTCTCGCCGCTTTGGCTTTCCAGCCAGTAGGCGCGGAACAGAAAGTCGCCGGCCGCACCGGTGTGGCGGTAACAGGGAGGCGAGGTGTTGTGGCCGCTGGAAGCCGCTTGTAACTTTGCACAGAGCCGGGTCAGTTCTGCCAGTAACAAGGCTTTTCCGCGGTCGTGGTTCGCATCGAGCGCCGGGTTACTGGCGGCGTGCAATAGCTTTCTCGCCTCCGGGCTTTGAAATAAGAGTTTGCCTTGTAGGTCCATGACCATCACTCCGCAAGTCGCCTCGCGTTCGTAGCGGAATTGGCCGTCGTTGGCCGCTTTTATCGCGTGCGCCAGATAGGGGAGCAATTGGCCGGCCAAAGCTTGATCCTCGCGACCGAAGGGTTTTTGGGTTTTCGGCCGGTACAGGCGCAACACACCGTTTGGTTTGCCGTTGTCGATGGTAGGCAGCCACAGCACGTGGTGCATATCGAAGCGGCGGTAGACGACGTTGTAGATATCGCTTTGGTAAAAGCGGTCGTCCAGCAGCAAGGGATTGGTGATGGCCGGATGGCGTTTCAGCCATGCCGCGGCCCGGCTTAAACGTTCCGGCGTATAAAACGCCGATACCACCTCGACCATCGTGCCGGCCATTTCGCTCATGTCGAAATCGGCAATACAGTAAGTCGGCCGAAGCTGTGCGTCGACGCCGGAAAATACGTTGCTGGTGGACGGTATCAATATGGGCAAGGTGCGTAGAAATTCGGTGATCACCAACTCCTTGCCCAGTCCGGAACAGCAAAGCTGGCGTAGATAAGCCAGTGCGTGATTTTTTTTCATCGAAATCGCTCCGTTTCGGCGGGGTAGAGTCGTTCGCTAGCGTTTGGGTGGGCGGCCAGCAGCTTCGGCAGTAATTCCTCGCGCTGGTGAATATTGAGTTTGGTGTAGATTTTGCCGATGTGGTCCCTGACGCTGGTCATTTTGATATGCAGGCGTTGGCCAATCTTTTCGAACGGTTCGCCCTGGGCCAATAGCAGCGCCACTTCGCGCTGGGTAGGCGACAGCGGTTGGTCGCGGAGGGCTCTGAGCAGTTTTAACGTCAACGGCTGGCGATACTCTAGCGTCACGCCGATCAGGCGCTCCGGCTGATCGCCGCAACCATTCAGCCAATAGGCTTTGAACAGATATTGGCCGGTGGCGGCATGGTGGTTGAATGACGGTGGCGGCGCATCTTCGCCGCGGTAGATGCCGAGCAGATTGCGGCATAGTTCGGCGAGTTTGACCAGCAGGCGGTCCTGGCCGCGCATGTCGCGCAATAACCTGGGATAGCGGGCGAGTTCCAATAGCCGCGTCGCCTCCGGGCTTTGGAATACGGTCTTGCCTTGAGTGTCCATAACCAACATCCCGGAGCCGCAAGGCGGGCCGAGCTGGAAACTGTGGTCGTTACCGGCACGGAAGGCATGTGCCAGATAGGGCAATAAACTCATTACCCGCGTCTGGTCGCGGCCGTCGAACGGTTTCTGATGTTGCGGCCGGTACAGCCCAAGCACCCCGGCCGAGCCGCCGTCCAGCGGGAGCGGCAGCCACAGCACGTGATGCATATCGAATCTGCGGTAGATCAGGTGGTAAAGATCGGTGGCATAGAACCCTTGTTCCATCACCCTGGGATCGCCGATGTAGGGATGGGAGGCGAACCAGGCGTTGGCGCGTTGTTGGCGCTCGGGGGTATGGTAGGCGGCGATAATGTCCGGAGCCGTGGCCGCCATGTCGGCCAATTCGAATCCGGCTATGTGGTAGACCGGTCTCAATTGGCTGTCGCCGACCGAAAAGGTATTGCTGTTCGACGGCACCACCAGCGGCAAGGTTTTGAGAAATTCGCCGATCGCGAGCTCACGGCTCAAGCCTGAACAACAGATTTGGCGCAAATAAGCTAAAGCGTGGCTTTGTTTCATACCTGAGCCTTTGGCAGGGCTGGAGCGCCAGCTGGCGTACGGATTCGCCATTGAAACACATTCTACGTAGCCAAACATCCTCTCTGTGGAGGGTGTTTGTGTTAGTCGGCGGACATTGGAGGCGGAAACGGTAATCAAAATGATTTTGTTGAGAATGGTTATCATTTGTGGCATGATGTCCCCGTCTTTGTTTTCGGCGCAGATGTGTTGTTTTCTGCCTGTTGACATTGATCCTTTATATCGATTCTAGCCAGCCTGTTTTCCTAATCGCCGGAAAGCCGCCAGCCAATGATGTTGCAAGGGGACGTTATTTTTCGCTCCCCGGCATCGGCCGGCGAAAAACGTGTTTTTTCAGTTTCGTCTCGGTCGTGCCGGTCCTTTGCGGATGGCGGCCTGCCGTCGCGGTTCGACGTACCCTTTGCAGCGTTTTCTCGGTCTCGCGTCAGAGCGAGCCTATAACGTTGGCTTTTTAAAGGAAAAACTACGTGGATACCCGCGCCGCCTTTCTGCAAAGATCGAAATTCCTGTCGTTCCTCACGCTACGCGTCGCAACAGTCGTCGAGCAATCGGCATGAGTGGGGCGGCTTGTTGGGATGTTTTTGCCGAGGCGCTGGCTTCGCCTCACTATCCGGTGGCCCAGAGCCGGGTACTACGTCAATTGATAGAAGCGTTGCTGTTCGAGCAGGTGCTGATTCCGGGAGTGATGCCCGACCACCGCGGCGTGGCATGCTTTCAGATTCCGGCCCGCACGCTGCAGGGATGCCTGATAGGCTATCGCTGTCACGGTCGTATCAGCGACAGCTTCGGCCGAATTCGGCTGGACGATTCGCCCATTCTGCGAATCGGCCCGGATGCCGCGAGACCGGTTGCTTCGATCCAGGAATTCCTGTTCGAGGTCGCGGCCACAATCGACATCGACGAAGTCTTGCTCCTGCGGTTTATGCATGAACTTCAGCAAACGTTATTGAAGGATACCCTGTCGCGGTATACGCGCCGCTGCTACGGGCACGAACGTGATTTGACGGCGCTGGAAGGCCAATTGCAAGACGGGCATCCTTACCATCCCTGCTACAAGTCGCGCGTGGGCTTCGACCCGCTTGACAACTTTGCCTATGGGCCGGAGTTCGAACCGGAGGTTCGTTTGCTTTGGCTGGCCTTGCGGCGCAGGCATGCCATCCTGGCCGTTTGCCGCGATAGGGATATAGATGATTTGCTGCGGGAGGACTTGGGCGCGGCGCAATATGCGCAGTTCACTTCCAAATTGCGCGGCCTCGGGCTGGCACCGCACGATTACCTATTGCTGCCGGTTCACCCCTGGCAATGGCGCGAAAAGATTGCAAGCGAACTGTGTCCGCTGTTGCAACGTCAGGATCTGGTGTTGTTGGGGATGGGGGAAGAACGCTACCGGCCTTTGCAATCGATCCGCTCGCTTGCCAATGCCGACCGGCCATGGGCGGCGAATATCAAGCTGCCGATCGGTATCGTCAACACATCCGCAGACCGGATACTGTCATGCCACAACGTAGAGAACGCCGCGCCGGTGTCCGACTGGCTATGCGATATCCGGGAGCGCGATGCGACACTAGACCGCTACGGCTTGGTTTTCTTGTGCGAAGTGGCCGGCGTCACTTACCGTGATCGTAATCTGCCGCCGCTGCTGCAAGCTCAACAGTACGGCATGCTGGGCGCGATCTGGCGGGAAAGCGTCGATAGACACCTGCAAATCGGCGAGTCGGCCGCGCCTTTTTCCGGACTCTGCCAATGCGAAGCGGACGGGCGTCCGTTCATTGCACCCTGGGTCGAACGCCACGGTCTTGGGTGCTGGCTCGATGCTTTGCTGAAAGCCAGCCTGCCGCCTCTCGTTCATCTGCTCTACGCCCACGGCATCGGTATGGAAGCGCATGCGCAAAACATCGTGCTAATCCACCGCGACGGCCAGCCCTGCCGGATTGCATTGAAGGATTTGCCCGGCGGCTTGCGTTTTATGCGGCAGTATCTGGAACTGCCCGAGCGTTGTCCGCCATTCGCGCCTGCGCCGCCGTTCCGTAGACAAGTCAACGCCGGCGCAGGCATGGAAGTCGCCACACCGGAACAGGTGCGCGATTATTTTCACGATGCCGTGTTTTTCATCAATTTCGGCGAGTTATCGCTGTTCCTGCGCCAACATTACGATTTCAGCGAAGCGGATTTCTGGGGGCGGGTTGCCTCATGCCTCTTCGATTATCAGGCATGTCATCCCGAACTTGCCTCGCGCTTTGCCTGTTTCGATCTGTTTGCGCCGACCGTCCAGGTTGAGCAACTCGCCAAGCGGCGGCTGTTTGCGGAAACCGAGGTGCGCTTGCAAGCCGTGCCGAATCCATTGCATCGTTACCGGCGTCAAGTCGGCAAAGCGATAGCATGAACAGCCACCGCATTGTCGTCGCGACGCTGGCGGGCCACTTAACTGCCGCCGTTGCAGCCTTGGGTATGCCGCCGTTCTACGATCGGATTCTGCGCGAAGCGCTGGGTAGCGATGCCGTTTATCTGGCCGGTTGGTTTTTCGTCATCCCGACCTTGCTGGCGGCATTCGCCAATCCGTGGTGGGGAGTGTTGGCAGACCGGTTCGGCAAACGGCGGCTTTTATTGCGTGCCCACCTGGGGCTGGCGGCGAGTTTCTGGCTCACCAGTTTGGCCGGTACCGTTTGGCAATTCGGCTTGGCACTGGCCTTACAGGGCTTGCTTGGCGGTACTTTCGCCGCCTCCAACGCGTATTTGGCAAGCGTCGTTTCCGGGCATCGGCTGACCCGGTTGTTGACCCTGATGCAAGGATCGGCGCGAGCCGCCGTGTTTGTCGGGCCGGCGTCTATGGGCCTACTGGCGTCGGACGCGGAGCCTCTGGTTTTGTACCGTTATCTGACCATTTTTCCATTGATTTCGGCGCGGCTGGTTTGGTGTCTGCCGGCCAATGGGCGCTTGGCGTCCTCGGCTTCAATCGATGCTCCGGCGGACGCCGCGGCATCCTCCGGCGAACGCATTGACCCAGGCGGGCTTTACGGTCTCCAGTTTACCTTCGTCTTTGCCACGGTCATCACGTTCCCCTATTTCGTTCCTTATGCGGAGCGGAGTGTTGCGGGTCTGCCAAGCTTTGCAACGGGATTTCTGTTCGGCTTGCCGCACCTCGTTTATCTGGTGTGCGCCCTGCCAATGTCACGCCACTTGGGACGGCAATGGCTACTCGCCACACTGTTTGCCAGTCAAACGGCGCTGATTGTCACCTTGTTAGGTCAGGCATGGAGCCATGAGGTGATTACGGTGGCGGGCTGGCGAATCGCGATGGGAGCCGCGATGACCGCCGGCTATATCGCGCTGCACGGTCTGATTGCCGCCATCACCGATGCCGACAACGCCGGCCGGCGCTTCGGTTCTCTCGAAGGCAGCACCAAGTGGGGCGCCGTTACCGCCGGGCTGGCGGCGGGTGTCGTCGCCGACCGTTGCGGACTGCATGCGCCTTTTCTGATCGGCGCCGCTTCGCTAGTGCTGGCGAATATACATGCTTTGTTACTCATGTCCCGGCAGCGCCGGGGTGTTTTCAAACAGCCAGCGAGCAGGACAGATTGACTGCGGCCAGCCAGTAACCTTTATTGGAGAATTCGATGCCAAGCCTAGCATTACACCGCAGTCCCAACCTTTCGGCAGCTTATTGCGCCGCCAGTCAACGCAGCCTGGAAACGCTGCTCAACTGTTATTGCCGGGAAGTGGCGATTCCGGAAGGCCATGCCAGCGTCGGCTCGTTGTTCGGCCAGCAGGACTGGCCATTGTCGTTGCGTTGCGCGTTGGCCAACGGCCCGGCCTTGCATATTCTGCTGCCGCGTCTCGACAGCCGCCTGGTGGTTACGGTGCAACATGATTCACCTACCGGCAATTACCGCTATTTATCTCAGGTATATGCCAAAACGGGCGAGCAAGCGTGGACCAGATTGGATTGGCGCACGCTGGCCTGCCTGATAATTCGCGATCTGGCCGCGCAAAACGACCAGCCGTTTAACGAAGAACTACTGGCGCAGATCGAAGACAGCGTTCAGGTCACGACGACCATACTGGAAGCCCCTTGGACGAACGTCGTCCCGGCTGATCCGATGCAGGCCTATCTGGACTCGGAGCAGTCGCTTACCTACGGGCATCCGTTTCATACGGCACCGAAAAGCCGTCAAGGCTTCTCAGCGGAAGACCTACGCCGTTACTCGCCGGAATTGCGTGGAGGCTTTCTGCTGCACTATTTCGCCGTGCATCGGGATGCCGTGCATCAACAGTCGACGTTGGACCGGCAATGCAGCGACATCGTCGCCGCCCAAGCACCGCAAGAATTGGCAGCGGACGACGGCTATCTGCTGATACCGGCGCATCCCTGGCACGCGCGCTGGTTGTTGGAAAAGCCGTTAATCGCGGCGGCGATGCGCGATGGACGAGTCCGCGACCTGGGGGCTTGGGGCGATCTCTATTACCCGACGTCGTCGGTACGGACGCTGTACCAGCCCGGCAATCCGTATTTCTACAAATTCTCGCTGAACGTGCGCCTGACCAATTGCGTGCGCAAGAACGCCGTTTATGAGCTGGAAGGCGCGTTGCAGATCAATCGCATCGTCAATCGCTTGGCCCCCGAATTGCGCGAGCTGTTTCCGGGCACGGCAATCTTGGACGAACCTGCCTTTCTGTCGGTCGATCTGCAGGACGGCAACCCGCAACTCAACCGGGAAGTAACCGAAGGTTTTGGCCTAATTCTGCGGCGAGGCTTCGGCGCCGACAATCTGCTGCCTGGCGCAGTACCGCAAGTGACCGGCGCGTTGTTCGGCAATCATGTGTTGAGTGAGGCGCGTCTGGCAGCTCTATTGCAGCGGGTTGCCGAACGCGAGCGCCTGACGCCGGAAGTGGCGGCGGAAGAATGGTTCTCGCGCTACGTGCGGCAATTAGCCTACCCGGTGCTGTATTGCTATTTCGCACACGGCGTAGTGTTCGAGCCGCATCTGCAAAATGTAGTCATCGGTTTGGTCAACGATTGGCCGACGCAAATTTTTCTGCGCGACTTCGAAGGCGTCAAACTGGTATCCGAGCGTTATCCGGCCGCCAGATTGCCCGCGATCAGCCAGCGTGCGCGGGAAGCGTTGTGGTACCCGCTCGAATCCGGCTGGCAGCGGGTAGCGTATTGTTTGTTCGTCAATAATTTCTGCGAGGCCATCCATCAACTCGGCGCTGGCAAGCCGGCATTGCAGCAGCGTCTGTGGCAGACGGTGCGTCGTCATTTGCTGCTTTATCAAGCCGAACACGGCGGCAGCGACTCGGCTCAGCGCATTGACGTCCTACTAGCCGGAGAGCCCTTGCCAAGCAAGGGTAATTTGCGTAACCGCTTCCTCAAGCAAGCGGACCGGGCGGCTGACTACGTGCCCTTTGCCAATCCATTTGGCAATGCGCATGAGGGGGCGGCATGAAACTCGATTGGGAACGGGTGATTACCGCGGCGCGCGATGCCCATGCCGCAACGGATTTCCCTTTATGCGCCTATCTGTACGACCTGAATGCCTTGGCTCAGCATGCGGCGAACTTGCGCGCAGACTTGCCGAAACACTGCGATTTGTTTTACGCGATCAAAGCTAATTCGGATCTGCCGCTGCTGAACACGCTGGCGCCGTTGCTGGACGGTTTCGAAGCCTCATCCGGCGGCGAGATTGCCTGGATACGGCGGCACTTTTCGCAGCTGCCCCTGATCTTCAGCGGCCCGGGAAAGCTGGATTCGGAGTTGGAGCTGGCAATAAATCAGGGCGCTACCGTGCATGTGGAGAGCCTGCATGAACTGGAGCGGCTGGCGGCATTGGCCCACGCCAGCGGCCAATCGGCATCGCTATTGTTGCGGGTCAATCCGGCGTTGCCGGAACTTGCGAGAACGACGCCGGTGATGGGCGGCATGCCAACCCAGTTCGGTATCGCAACCGAACATATTCCCGCCTGTCTGGAGCGCCTGCGGCAGGAACCGGCGCTTATCTTGTGCGGCTTTCACTTTCATGTGCTGTCGCATCAGCTCGATGCGGACAAGCATTTGCAACTGCTTGCAGCCTATCTGCGCCAG
>JABLTH010032337.1_pt1 | contig 11131 bp, 10 predicted proteins | sample 7875711 | NCBI WGS metagenome assembly JABLTH01 (sample SAMN14941262, study PRJNA633318) | bioreactor metagenome | isolation source: bioreactor | place: China | collected 2019-03-05 | reverse complement strand
CGCGACGCGGGCATGATCGTGATCGGCTCGTCCTCTGCCGCGCCGCTCGGGCGCATCGCGCTGGGGTCCGAGAGCGACGCGCTCCTGCACGCCTCGGCGGTGCCGGTCGCGATCGCGCCGCGCGGGTTCCGCACCAGGGGCGAGGCCCGGGTGGGCCGCGTCACGGCCGCCTACCGGGGCACCGACTCGTCGGCGGACCTCGTGCTCGGCGCCGCGACCGTCGCCGGCTCGGTGGGCGCCGCGCTGCGCATCGCCTCGTTCGCGGTCGTGCCGAACGTGTCGGGCGCGGCGGGGGCAGGGCTCGACGCCGAGCGGATCATCGCCGACCAGTGGGCGGCCGACATCCAGGCGCACGCCACGCAACTCCTCTCGGAGGTGTCCGCCCTGCCGGGCGCCCCCGAGCTCGCCGGCACCGTGATCGGGATCGGGGACACCTGGGAGACCGCGGTGGACGACGTCGAGTGGGACGCGGACGAGGTGCTCGTCGTGGGATCGAGCAGTCTCGGGCCCCTCGCGCGGGTCTTCCTCGGATCCAACGCGACCAAGGTCGTCCGGCACTCCCCCGTTCCCGTCGTGGTCGTCCCGCGCCGCGCCCTGGATCCCTCCTGACCCGGCCGTCGTCCCGGCCACCCCGACCGCGAAGGACCTGACCATGTCGCACCCCATCCTCGAGCTCCTCCCCGAGGGGACGACCGTCGACGCCGACGGCACCCTCCGCTTCGGGGGGTGCCGGGTCGACGACCTGGCACGCGAGTTCGGCACTCCCGCGATCGTCGTCGACGAGGGCGCCCTGCGGGCGCGGGCGCGGGAGTACCGCACCGAGCTGACCTCGCGCTGGCCGAAGGCCCGCGTGGTGTTCGCCTCGAAGTCGTTCCCCGCGACCGCCGTGCAGCGCGTCATGGTCGAGGAGGGGCTGGGACTCGACGTCGCGGGCGGCGGCGAGATCCTCGGCGCCCTGCGCGCCGGCGTGGATCCCGCTCTGCTCGTCCTGCACGGCAACGCCAAGTCGACCGAGGAGCTGCAGATCGCGGTCGACGCCGGACTCGGCCTGGTCGTGGTCGACAACGCGGACGACGTCGACCGGCTCGAGCAGCTCGTGCCCGCAGGCCGCACGCAGGACGTGCTCGTGCGCATCATCCCCGAGGTCGAGTCCTCGACGCACCCGCACGTGCAGACCGGCCAGGTCGGATCCAAGTTCGGGCTGACGATCCCGGCGGCGAAAGAGCTCATCGCCCGGATCGAGGCCAGCCCGAAGCTCTCGATGCGCGGAGTGCACGCCCACGTCGGATCGCAGATCATGGATCCGTCCGAGCTGGCCGCCGCCGTCGCTCCGCTCGCCGCGCTCGGCACGTTCCCGGTGTACGACCTCGGCGGCGGGCTCGGCGCGCGCTACACCTACGACGAGCATCCGGCCACCGTCGCCGAGTACGTCGAGGCGCTCCTCGCCGCCGCCCGGGAGCACCTGCCCGCGGACGCCGAACTCATCATCGAGCCGGGCCGCAGCATGGTGAACGACTCGGCGATGACGCTTTACTCGGTCACCACCGTCAAGCGCGACGCGCGCACGTTCGTCGCGGTCGACGGCGGGATGGGCGACAACCTCGAAGTGGCACTGTTCGCGCAGCGCTACGAGGCCGCGCTCGCCGGCCGCCTCGACGAGGAGGCCACGGAGGACGTCGTGGTCGTCGGGCGCCACTGCGAATCCGGGGATGTGCTCATCGACCCGCTGCAGCTCCCCGAGGTGCACGTCGGGGACCTCCTCGCGGTCCCCGCGACGGGCGCCTACACGCACACGATGGCCAACAACTACAACGGCTACCGTCGCCCGCCGGTGGTGTTCGTGCACGACGGGCAGGCCCGCGCCGTCATCCGCCGCGAGACCTGGGACGACCTCTTCGACCGGGATCTCTGAGAGCGGTCGGCGCCCCCGGCGGTGGTTCAGGCTGCGGAAGGCGCCACCGTCACCTGGATGCTCTTCATGAGCGGCTGGTCGCTCTGCACGCTGAAATCGGCGTGCCCGATGAGCACGTTGAGCTCGGGCATGTACCCCGCGGCGTTCCCTCGCGGAAGGTCGTACGGCACCGCGCGGAAGGCGTGCACGATCCTCGTGGATCCGTCCTTCGACGTCGAACGGATGTCGACGAGATCCCCCTCGGCGATGCCTCGCGCGCGCATGTCGTCCGCGTGCAGGAAGATCAGCTCGCGCAGGTTCTTCACGCCGCGGTAGCGATCGTTGTTCGAGTAGATGGTGGTGTTCCACTGGTCGTGCGAGCGCATCGTCTGCAGCACCAGGGTCTCGTCCGAGGCGGGGATCACGTCGGGCATCGGCGCGAGCGAGAACTCGGCCAGACCCGACTCCGTCTGGAACACCCGCTCCCGCGCGGGCTGCGGGATCCGGAAGCCGTGCCGACTCTGGATCCGCTGGTTGAAGCCCTCGAACCCGGGCAGCACCTGAGCCATCACGTCGCGGATCCGGTCGTAGTCGGCGATGTAGTCGTCCCATGGCGTCTGCGTGTCCGGAAGCGTCGCCTTGGCGATCCCCGCGATGATCGCGGGCTCCGAGCGCAGGTAGGCCGACGCCGGGCGCTTGCGTCCGATCGAGAGATGCACCATGCTCATCGCGTCCTCGACCGTCACGCCCTGCGGGCCGGCTTCCTGCTGGTCGCGCTCGGTGCGTCCGAGACACGGCAGGATCACCGCCTTCTCCCCATGCACGAGATGGCTGCGGTTGAGCTTGGTGCTGACCTGCACCGTGAGGCGGCACTTGCTGAGCCCCTCGGCCGTGTACGGGGTGTCCGGGGCGGCGAGCACGAAGTTGCCGCCCATACCGACGAACACCTTGACGGTGCCGTCGTGCATGCCGCGGATCGTCTTGACCGTGTCCAGCCCCTCGTGCCGCGGCGGATCGATGCGGCAGACCTCGGCGAGCCGGTCGGTCCACGCCGGCGGGCGGTGGTCGATCCCGCACGTGCGATTGCCCTGCACATTGCTGTGTCCGCGCACGGGCGACGGGCCCGTGCCGGGGCGCCCGATGTTGCCCCGCAGGAGCAGCAGGTTCACGATCTCGCGCACCGTGTCCACCCCGTGCTCGTGCTGGCTGACGCCGAGGCACCAGCTGATGATGGTGCGCTCCGAGCCGAGGTAGACCGCCGCCGCCGCACGGATCTGCTCCTCGGTCAGCCCGGATTGACGCACGAGCTCTCCCCAGTGCGTCGCCTCGACGAGCGCGCGGTACTGCTCGACGCCGTTCGTGTACTCCCGCAGGAAGGAGGTGTCCAGCACGGTCGGATCCGTCCTGGCCTCCTCGAACACGACCTTGGCGATGCCGCGGATCATGGCGAGATCGCCGCCGATGCGCACCTGCAGATTCATGGTGCTCGTGTCGGTGCTCTTGAACAGCGCCATGTCGACGAACTCGTGCGGCACGATCGTGCGGGTCGCTCCGGCCTCGACCAGCGGGTTCACGTGCACGACCTGCGCTCCGCGGCGCACCGCGTCCGACAGCGCGGTCAGCATGCGCGGAGCGTTCGAGGCCGCGTTCACGCCCAGGATGAACAGCGCGTCGCACTCCTCCCAGTCGCGCAGGTCGGCGGTTCCCTTGCCCGTGGCCAGAGAGGCCTTCAGCGCGCGACCGGACGCCTCGTGGCACATGTTGGAGCAGTCCGGGAGGTTGTTGGTGCCGTACTCGCGCACCATCAGCTGGTACAGGAAGGTCGCCTCGTTGCTCAGACGGCCGGAGGTGTAGAAGCTCGCCTCGTCGGGGCTGTCCAGCCCCTGCAGCTCCTCGCCGATCAGGGCGAACGCCTCGTCCCACGAGATCGGGACGTAGCGGTCGGTGGCCGGGTCGTAGCTCATCGGCTCGGTGAGCCGGCCCTGGTCCTCGAGGTCGAAGTCCGTCCACTGCGCGAGCTCGGCGACCGTGTGCTGCGCGAAGAACTGCCGGTCGACGCGCTTGTGCGTCATCTCCCAGGTGACGTGCTTGATGCCGTTCTCGCAGATGTCGAGCCGAAGGTTGCCGAGGTCGTCGGGCCACGCGCAGCCGGGGCAGTCGAAGCCCGAGCGCCCGTGGTTCATGATGAGCATCGCCTCGGACCCGGCGATCGGCTCGCGTTCGCGCAGCAGCACCTTCCCCACCGACATCGCCGCTCCCCAGCCGGCCGCCGGGTGGTGGTAGGGCTTGCGGGACCAGGCTGCCGTCGTGCGCGGCCCGTAGCCGCCCTGGCGGGGCTCTTCGGGCATGAGGCCGAAGGCCGTGCCTCCGCGTGCGTCCACGTCGTCGCTCATCGCTGTGCGCGTCCTTCCTGAACGGGGGCGTCGCCCCGCGTCACCGCATCGATCCGCACACGATGCTCGTGCGCGTACACGTTCATGGATCGCCCTCGGACGAAGCCGAGCAGCGTCAGCCCGGACTCCTCAGCCAGCTCCGCCGCCAGCGACGACGGCGCCGACACCGCGGAGAGGATCGGGATCCCGGCCATCACGGCCTTCTGCACGAGCTCGAAGCTCGCACGCCCGGAGACCTGCAGCACGGTGCCGCGCAGCGGCAGCCGTCCCTCCTGCAGCGCCCAGCCGATCACCTTGTCGACCGCGTTATGCCGGCCGACGTCCTCACGGATCACCAGCTGCGCGCCGGTGGCGGCATCGAACAGTCCCGCCGCGTGCAGTCCCCCGGTCTTGGCGAAGGCCGCCTGTCCGGCCCGGAGCCGGTCCGGCAGCTCGGAGATCCACTCGGCGTCGACGGTGACGTCGTCCTGCATCACATCGTGGTGCGAGATCGTGCGCACCGCGTCGATGCTCGCCTTGCCGCACACGCCGCACGAGCTCGTCGTGTAGAAGCGCCGGCTCTCGTCCGCGGTCGGAAGGCGCACTCCGGGCGCGAGCGTCGCATCGAGCACGTTGTAGGTGTTCTCCGCGCCGCCCGTGCCGGGGCCTCCGCAGTGGATCGCGGCGAGGAAGTCAGAGCGGTCGGTGATCACGCCTTCTGAGACGAGGAACCCGATCGCGAGCTCGACATCGTGCCCGGGCGTGCGCATCGTGACGGCGAGCGGTGCTCCCCCGATGCGGATCTCGAGCGGCTCCTCGACCGAGAGAGTGTCGGCGCGGCGTCGTACGCCCTCGCCGAGAGCGATCCGAGTGACCGGCCGCAGCGTCGTGATCCGTCCCACGGCTCGACCCTACCCGTCGATCGCCGTCCGGCGGGGTCACCCGACCGTCTTTGTCAGCGAGGACAAAGGACGCGCTCGCCCGGCACCGGTGCGCGCCGGATCTCAGCCGCGGCGTTCGAACAGGGCGACCATCGCGGCTCCCCGGGCCTCGTCGAGCTCCGCGTCGAGACGGCCGTGCGCGTCGAGCTGGCTCACCCCGTGCAGTGTGCTCCAGAGCAGCTCCGCACGCACCGCGCGCTCGCGGGCATCCGCTCCGCCGACCGCGTCCTCCAGCAACCGGAATCCGCGGCGGAGCACCGCCGGCGTCTCGTCCGCCGCGAAGACGACGCTGCTGCGCGCGGACGCCATGGCCTCGTACACCGCCGGATGCGCGCGGGCGAAGTCGAGGTACGCCGAGATCAGGGCCCGGATCCGGTCCGCACCGTCTGCGGCGACGTCCATCGCCTCGGCCAGCTCCGCGTAGCCGTCGACGACCACGCGCGCGACGATGTCGTCGCGTCCGCCCGGGAAGTGCCGGTACAGGATCGGCTGGCTGACGCCCACCGCGTCCGCGAGGCGGCGCACCGTCACCGCCGGCCAGCCCTCGCTCTCGGCGATCTCCCTGGCGCTGCGGACGATGCGGGCATCGCGCTCGCGAATTCTCTCGGCGTCTTGCGCTGATCGGGCCATGACCGTACCTTAGCATTGCTAACAGTTAGCGTCGCTAACACTAGGATCCCTCTCGATCGGAGAAGCAATGTCCCTCGTCATCGGCATCACCGCCGTCCTCGCCGTGCTCGGCCTCGCCGTCATCTTCGGCACCGACATGAGCGTCGCCGTCGTGCAGCGCGCCGTCTACGCCGAGCTCGACGACCGCACCCTCGTGCAGGTCGTCGGCCGCGGCCACCACTACGGAGACCGGCGCTTCCCGGTGGTCGGCATCGGAGGGACCATCGCCACCGCGGCGACCGCACTCCTCGCCTTCCTCGGGGGCATCACCTGGACCGGACTGCTCGCCGCCGCCGCGCTCGCGCTGGTGATCGTGTGGCTCGTGCTGTTCGCCGGCGTCGCGAAGCCCATCAACACACGGTTCACCGCCGCCGCGGCCGCCGGAGAGATCCCCGCGGACGCGCGCGCCCTGCAGGCACGCTGGGAGTCGATCATCCCGCTGCGCGCGGGGCTGCTCGGAGCGGCGATCGCCCTGCTGTGCGCGACGCTCTTCCTGCTCTGACGCGGTGCTCAGTCCTGGTCGACGGACGCGCTCAGCGGAGCGGGCTCGGCGATCGGCACCACGGGGCAGTCCTTCCAGAGGCGCTCGAGGCCGTAGTAGGTGCGCTCCTCCTCGTGGAAGACGTGAACGATCAGGTCGCCGAAGTCGAGCAGGACCCAGCGCGCTTCGCTGCGACCCTCGCGGCGCACGCGCTTGTACCCCGCCTCGATCATCTTGTCCTCGACCTCGTCCGCGATGGCGGCGACGTTGCGCTCGCTGTTGCCGGTGACGAGCAGGAAGATGTCGACGAGCGGCAGGGGCTCCGACACGTTCAGCGCGAGCAGATCCTCTCCACCCTTGGATCGGGCCGCGTCGGCGGCGATCTGCAGCATGTCCGCTGCGGAGGGAGACTGCATCAAGAGAACGCTCCAGTGGTGATGGCGACGATGAGAGCCCCGACCAGGGCCACCGCGAGTGCGCCGGCGGTGATGGTCAGCGCGAGCATGAGCTTGTTGCCCTTCTCGGGCTCCGGCGGTCGGATGACCTCGCCGGCAGGCTTGATGGTGCCGATGGCGGCGCTCGCCGCGATCGGGGTGGGCGAGGACGCCGGGGCGAGCTCGCCGTCGACGAGGATCGCGTCCACCTCCTTGCCGTCGGCCACGCCGTCGGCGTGACCGCGAGAGCCCAGTCCCGCGGGCAGCTCGTAGCTGCCGGTCACGAGGATCTCGCCGGTCGAGGCGACGGGGCCGGACAGCGAAGGCGCGGTGGGCGCCTGCTGGAAGATCAGCGCGTTGGGCGCCGCGTGGTGCGATCCGGTGGAATCGCCGATCAGCGTGTCGAACGACTCGATCGCCGGCGCCTTCGGCTCCTCCGTCAGCACCCGCTGGCCGAAGTCGGGGTTGAGCGAGGATCCGGATCCCGCGGACGGGGCGCGGTCGTCGTCGGCGCCCGACGGGGTCGCCCGGACGGACTCGGACTCCGCGACGAGAGCCGACCATGCGGCCGGCTGCGCGGTCTCGGGCGCGGCGGCGGCAGGCGTCTCGGGCTGGGCGGCCGGCGCGTCGACGCCGGAGTCCTCCGGAGCGGTGGTGGCGTGCCAGGTGCGCCCGGTCTCCTCCTCGGCCCGCATCACTGCCGAGGCGGACACGGGGGCGACACCCTGCTCCGCATCGTCCACGCCGTCCTGCTCATCGAGCGAGCGCGCGGGCTCGGGCGTCAGCGGGGCGGCGGGCGCGTACGAACGACGACGACTCGGGTACGCCGGACGCGGGACGTCGGTGATCATCCCCTCCTGCGCAGGCGCGGCCTGCGGTGCGCTCTCGGCGGCCGATGCGGGCGTCGCAGACGGAACCGGCGGCGCGGGGCGCTCCGGGACGACCGCCGGGACAAGAGGCGCCACGGGCTCCGGGAGCGCCTCCGGCTCGGGGAGCTCGAACGGCGTCGAGCCATCGGTCACCGGCAGCGACCCGGTGCGGATGCGCTCCTGCTCCCGGATCTGGCGACGGGTGAGCGGCTCCTCGACGTCCTCGACGGCTTCGGGCTCAGCCTCAGGCTCCACCGCGTCGACCTCGGGCGCGGCGTCGACGGCTTCGGTCTTCGCCACCGGCTGAGCGTTCGCCGCGCTCAGCAGACGAGCCGCCTCCGCCTCCTCCTCCGTGACGATCGGGGTCGATCCGGTGAGGCGGGCCTCCCGCAGCTGCTTCCGGGTCAGCTGGCCGTTGCCCGCTGACCGATCAGCAACATGCCCGTGCTGATCCGATGTGCTCATGACGTGCTCCGATAAAGATGATGCTTCGCGATGTACTGGACCACCCCATCCGGTACCAGGTACCAGACCGGGTCTCCCTCACGGACACGAGATCGACAGTCGGTCGACGAGATCGCGAGGGCGGGGACCTCCAGCTGGCTGACGTCGTCGCTGGGAAGACCGTCCGTGCTCAGCACGTGCCCCGGTCGGGATACCGCGACGAAGTGGGCCAGATCCCACAGTTCATCATGATCCCTCCAGCTGAGAATCTGCGCCACGGCGTCCGCGCCGGTGATGAAGAAGAACTCGGCGTCGGGGCGCTGCGCCTTCAGATCGCGGAGCGTGTCGATCGTGTACGTCGGACCGTCGCGGTCGATGTCCACGCGGCTGACCGTGAAGGAGGGGTTCGACGCCGTCGCGATCACCGTCATCAGGTAGCGGTGCTCGCTGTCCGACACGCCGCTCTTCTGCCACGGCTGGCCCGTCGGCACGAAGATCACCTCGTCGAGGCCGAACGAGTGCGCGACCTCGCTCGCAGCCACGAGGTGACCGTGATGGATGGGGTCGAACGTCCCGCCCATCACGCCGATCCGCGGCGCCGGAGTGGTCGTCATCGGCTCAGCTCAGTGACCGTGGCCGGCCCCGTGTCCTTCGTGACCGTGCTCCGCCGCCCACGCCTCCGCCTTCGCGGCGTGGCGGTTGGCGACGTTGCGGTAGGAGAGCGCGACCAGGCCGAGCAGCGTGAACACGCCTGCCGCGATGAAGAAGAACGGGAGCGTCTCCAGCGTCACGTTGCCGTTCTGCTCGGTGTTCTCTGCGGCGGTCTGCACGAGCTGTGCGACGAGGTTCATCGATTCTCCAGAGTGATCAGGGTGGATCTCAGCTCCTCAGTCTAGTCCTCAGGCGCGCGTCTGCCCCGCCCCACGCGCGAGCCACTTGGTGCTGGTCAGCTCGGCGAGCCCCATCGGACCCCTCGCGTGCAGCTTCTGGGTCGAGATGCCCACCTCGGCGCCGAAGCCGAACTCGCCGCCATCGGTGAAGCGCGTCGACGCGTTCGCCATCACCACGGCCGAGTCGACCTCGGCGAGGAACCGCTCGATGGAGAGGGCGTCGGTGCTGATGATCGACTCCGTGTGGCCGGTGCTGTACTGCCGGATGTGCGCGAGCGCGCCGTCCAGATCGTCCACCACGCGCATCGACAGGTCCAGGCTCAGATGCTCGAGAGCCCAGTCCTCGTCGCCGGCCGGGACGGCGTCGGGAACCAGGCGCCGGATGTCGTCGTCGCCGTGGATCGTGACGCCCTGCGCGATCAGCGCCGAGGCCACCGCGGGGACCAGGCGATCGGCCGCGCTGCGCAGCACCAGCACGGTCTCGACCGCGTTGCAGACGCTCGGACGCTGCACCTTGGCGTTCACGACGATGTCGCGTGCCCAGTCCAGGGGTGCAGTGTCGTCGAGGACGATGTGCACGACGCCCGCGCCCGTCTCGATCACGGGAACGGTCGACTCGGTGACGACGGTCTCGATCAGTCCCGCACTGCCCCGCGGGACGAGGACGTCGATGAGCCCCCGCCCGTGCATCATCGCGGTGGCCCCGACGCGCCCGAAGTCGTCGACGGTCTGGATCGCCTCGGGGGTGATCCCGACTGAGGCGAGGGCGTCGCGCATGACCTGCACCAGCACGGTGTTGCTCTCGCGCGCGGCGCTGCCTCCGCGCAGCACCGCGGCGTTGCCCGAGCGGAGGGCGAGGGCGGCGATGTCGACGGTGACGTTGGGCCGGGCCTCGTAGATCGCCCCGACGACGCCGAACGGGACGCGCACCTGCTCCAGGGCGACGCCGTTGGGCATGCGGTGACCGCCGACCACGCGACCCACCGGGTCGGGCAGTGAGGCCACCTCGCGCACGGCGGCGGCCAGCGCCTGGACGCGCTTCTCGTCGAGGCGCAGCCGATCCAGCAGTGCGTCGCCGATGCCCTCCTCCGCCCCGCGGGACAGGTCCCGGGCGTTCGCCGCGATGATGTCGGCCGATGCTGCGACGAGCGCCGAGGCGATGGCCTCCAGGGCGGCGGTCTTGCGATCGCTCGTCAGACGCGCGGTCTCGCGGGCCGCCTCCTTCGCGGCGCGCATGCGCGCCTCCGGGGAATCCGTTCCGGCAGAGGCTTCGGCGGGCACGGCGAAATCGGCGATCACGATGGACATGCGGTCAGTGTACCCACGCAGCGCACCGCCGGGGCGCGGGATGACGGATCCGCCCCGTGCGCGTCAGACAGCGGGTTCGAACCAGGTGCCGATCGATGCGCCGGACAGGGCCTCCCCCACGAGATCCGCGCTCGTGACGAGCACGCCGATCCCGCTCGCCGCCGCGAGCCGCGCGGCCGAGACCTTGGTCGCCGCTCCTCCGGTGCCCACGCCGTTGACGACGGACGCCCCGAACTCCAGGCCGGACAGGTCGGCTCCCGCGGCGACCACGTCGAGGGGCTCTGCGGCCGGATCGGACGGCGGCCGCGTGTACAGCGACTCCACATCGCTGAGGAGCACCAGAGCGTCGGCCCCGGTCAGCTGAGCGACGAGCGCGCCGAGCCGGTCGTTGTCGCCGAAGCGGATCTCCTGAGTGGCCACGGTGTCGTTCTCGTTGACGATCGGCAGCACCCGCAGGCCGAGCATCCGCTCCATGGCCCGCCGCGCGTTGCTGCGCGAGGTGGGATGCTCCAGATCCCCGGTCGTCAGAAGCACCTGGCCCGCCACGATGCCGTGCGGGCGCAGCGCCTCCTGGTAGCGGTAGATCAGCAGGTTCTGACCGACGGCGGCCGCCGCCTGCTGCGTGGCGAGGTCGGTCGGACGGGCGTCGAGCTGCAGGAACGGGATCCCCGTGGCGATGGCGCCCGAGGAGACTAGCACGATCTCGGTGCCGCGGGCGTGCGCCGCGGCCAGCGCCTCCACCAGGACGGGGATGCGCCACGCGGACTCGCCGCTGATCGACGAGGAGCCGACCTTGACGACGAGGCGCGCCGCCCCGGGCAGATCCGCCCGG
>JABLTH010086435.1_pt1 | contig 11134 bp, 7 predicted proteins | sample 7875711 | NCBI WGS metagenome assembly JABLTH01 (sample SAMN14941262, study PRJNA633318) | bioreactor metagenome | isolation source: bioreactor | place: China | collected 2019-03-05 | reverse complement strand
GAGATGGGCTCGCGACCGTACTTCTGCACCTCGATGACCTTCTCGGGGGTCATGTCGAGCTCCTTGGAGAGCTCTTCCGGGGTGGGCTCGCGGCCGAGGTCCTGCAGCATCTGCCGCTGGACGCGGGCCAGCTTGTTGATGACCTCCACCATGTGCACGGGGATGCGGATGGTGCGGGCCTGGTCGGCCATCGCGCGCGTGATCGCCTGACGGATCCACCAGGTGGCGTACGTGGAGAACTTGAAGCCCTTGGTGTAGTCGAACTTCTCGACCGCACGGATCAGGCCCAGGTTGCCCTCCTGGATGAGGTCGAGGAACTGCATGCCACGGCCGGTGTAGCGCTTGGCCAGGCTGACCACGAGTCGCAGGTTTGCGCCGAGCAGGTGGCTCTTGGCCCGCTGGCCGTCGCGGGCCACCCAGCGCAGCTCGCGCTCGAGCTCCTTGGGCATGTTCGGGGTGTTGGCGAGCTTGTCCTCCGCGAACAGGCCGGCCTCGATGCGCATCGCGAGCTCGACCTCCTCAGCGGCGTTCAGCAGCGGGACCTTGCCGATCTGCTTCAGGTAGTCCTTGACCGGGTCGGCCGTCGCGCCGGTGATCGTCGTCGAGTACACGGGGACGTCGTCGTCCTCGTCGACCGCGCGGAGCACGAGGGCGTCAGTCGGCAGCGGGGCGTCGGCGGCGGCCTGGACGGCCGCGTTCTCGCCCTTCGGACCGGACTCGTCGGAGTCGTCGTCCGCCTCGGACTCGTCGGAGTCCTCGGCCTCCGTGTCGCCCTCTGCGGCGTCGTCCTCGTCGATCTCGACCTCGGCGTCCTCGTCGAGCTCCTCGTCGTCGTCGCCCTTCGCGGCCTTCTTCGTCGTCGCCTTCTTAGCGGGGGCCTTCGCGGCCTTCTTCGCCGCGGGCTTCGCGGCCGCGGCGCCCGAAGCGGCGGCGACCTCTTCGGTCTCGGCGGTCTCGTCTACGGTCTCGGCCTCACGGGCCTTGGTTGCTGCACGGGTTGCCATGTGCCTACCTTCCATACAAAGCTGGCTTTCATACCGGGCGGGGGGCCGTGGTGCGGCGGCCGGGCGCCCGACTGAGGTCGCGTGCGGACATTACTAAGACCCATGTCAAGTCCTGAGCTTTCTCGCCGGGCGCCATCGAGCGCTCCAACCTCAGGACATGAACGGGTCCAGGTATCAATTATTGCACGTTCTCGCCGGGCTCCTGACCACGTCGCCTCCGCCAAACGTCTACCAATGCAACCCAGAGAGGCCCCACTTCTATTCCCTCGTCCTCCGCCAGCCGACGGCGGGTGCGGCGGCGCGCGCGCACGAGGAACACGACGCCGAGCCCGACGATGACGTACTGCAGCGCGAACGCCCAGCGGAACGAGTCGAGCGCGTACAAACCGGCCGTCGTGTGGGCGGTGTTCTGCGCGTCGAGGGCGACTCCGATGAGGAACATCATCACGAAGCTCGCGAGGAAGCCGCCCACGTTCACGATGCCGTTGGCGGAGCCGAGGCTGTGCAGCGGGTTGGACGTGCGCGCGAAGTCGAAGCCGATCAGCGACCCCGGCCCGCCGATCCCGATGGCGACCAGCAGCAGGATGAGCAGCCAGAGCGGGGGCGTCCCCGGCCACAGCAGCACCAGCGCCCAGACGACCCCCATCATCCCGACGATCCCGAGCACCAGGTTGCTGCGCCGCAACGGGAAGCGCGCGGTCAGCAGTCCGAGGATCGGCCCGGAGATCAAGCCCGCGACGACCGACACGATCAGGAGGCCGCTGGCCTCCGCCGGGTCGATGCCCAGCGCGAACACCATGAACGGCAGCCCCCACATCAGGCTGAAGACCGTGCCGGAGGACTGCGTCGTGAAGTGCGACCAGAAGCCGAGCTGTGTCCCCGGCCGCGCGAGGCTGATGCGCAGCTGGCGCATCGACTCCTTCCAGGAGGCGGGACGCGGGCCTTCGCTCGACCCCACCGGGCGGTCGCGGATGGCCGCGACGATCCCGATGAGTGCGACGACCGAGACCGACGCGGCGCTGAGGAAGGCGGTCGTCCACCCTGACTGGTGCAGCAGCAGGGCGAACGGGACGGCCGACAGCACCTGGCCGAGCTGTCCGATGTTGCCGATCCACTGCGAAAGCTGAGGGACGAGCCGGCCGCGGAACCAGGAGTTCACCAAGCGCATCAGCGACGTGAACACCGTGGCGTCGCCCGCGCCGACCAGGATGCGGCCGACGATCGCCAGCGTGATCGTCGGCGCGAAGGCCACCGTGACCTGGCCGACCACCATCAGAGCGGTGCCCGCGATCATGAGCGCACGGGAGCCCACCCTGTCGATCAGGACGCCGACGGGCACCTGCATCGCCGCGTACACGATCAGCTGGACGACGGCGAGGGACGAGAGGACCGCCGCCGAGACGTGGAACCGCTCCGTCGCGGCGACGCCGGCGACACCGATGCTCGTGCGCTGCATGACCGCGACCAGATAGGCGAAGACTCCGATCCCGAAGATGACCCAGGACCGCCGCGAATTCACCCCACGATCCTACGCCCGGGTCAGACTGGGCCTTTGACGGGCGAGGCCCGGCGGACGGGACTCAGCGGTCGCCGCGAGGGTTCTCGTCGTCGCCGTGGCGGCGGAAGGCGAGGAAGTTCTCCAGCTCGGCGGCGATCTCGTCGGCGCTCGGCAGCTCCCCGTCGCGGTCGGTCAGCGGAGAGCGCAGCTGCGTGTCCTCCATATAGCTGTCGTGCCGCTCCTCCAGCGTGCCCACCAGCTTGCCGAGCTCGGGGTTGCCCGCGACCTGCTCGTCGATGTTCGCCACGAACTCGCGGTCCTCCTCGCGCAGGCGGTCGGTCGGGAAGATGAGCCCGGTCGCCGCGCTGATGCTCTCGAGCCCGGCGATCGCCGCCGCCGGGTACTCGGTGTCGGCCAGGTAGTGCGGGATGAGGAGGACGAACCCCGCGATCGGGTACGACAACTGCTGCAGCCGGAACTCGAGGAGGTGGAGGGCGTTGCCCGGCACCTGGGTCTGCGGCTTCCAGATCGACATCGCCTCGATCAGGTCGCTGCGGTTGCCGCTGACGGTCACGCCGATGCGGCGGGTGTGCGGCACCGGCATCGGGATGGAGTGCACCCACGTCACGTTCTTGACCTTGAAGCGCTCGATCAGGCCGAGGACGGCCTCGGTGAAGGCCTCCCAGCGGAAGTCGGGCTCGAAGCCGGACAGGAAGAGGAACGGCTGGCGCAGCTCGTCGTAGACCAGGTGCAACCGCAGAGTGGACGGCTGGTAGTCCGCCAGGTGGTCCTGATCGAAATAGATGATCGGCCGGCGGGCGCGGTAGTCGAGGAGGATGTCGGCGTCGAAGGTCGCGACGACCTCGCTGTCGAGCGTGCCGAGAAGGTAGGTGCCCAGCTGGCTCACACCGGATCCGGCGTCGGCGAACCCGGTGAGCCCCGCGATCAACGGGAGGCCCTCCGGCACCTCCAGTGCCGGGTTCAGCTCATACAGTTCGCCGGGGTCTCGCATACCTCAACTCTAGGCCGCGCTCCGGGCGCGGACCCTGCGGCCGGCTCCGCTCGCAGCACGCCCACAGCGAACAGGCGGCATCCGCGAGGACACGGGCGGCAGCGGCTAATGTCGAGACATGACCCCTCCCGCACTCCTCCTCTCGTCCGCTCCCTCCCCCGACGCCGACGTTCTCGTCGTCGCAGCGCGCACCGGCTCCGACGGCGTCACCGTCCTCTCGACGGGCGTCCGCGACGGCCTGGCCGACGAGCTGGCCGCGGTCGGCTTCGGCGGGGGCAAGGACGAGCTGGTGCGCCTCCCCGGCTCTGCGGGCGGCCCAGGGCTCGCCGTCGTCGGGCTTCCGGAACCGGTCGACGAGGACGCCCTGCGGTATGCGGCGGGCACCGCGATCCGACAGCTCGCGGGCATCGGTCACGTCGCCGTCGACTTCCCCGCGGCCGACGACGCGCAGCTCGGAGCCGTGCTCGAAGGAGCGGCCCTCGGCGCGTACGCCTTCACCGAGTACCGCTCGGCGAGCCGCGCCGCTGTGAAGGCACCCGTCGAGACGATCGAGGCGATCGGGTCCTCCGACGACGGCGACGCCCTCGTCGCCCGCGCGGCCGCGGTGTCGGGTGCGGCCTCCCTCGTGAAGGATCTGGTGAACACTCCGCCGATCGACCTCTACCCCGCGTCGTTCGCCGCGCGCGTCGAGGAGGCCGCGGAGGGCCTCCCCGTCACCGTCGAGGTCTGGGACGAGCGCCGCCTCGCCGCAGAGGGCTTCGGGGGCATCCTGGGCGTCGGTCAGGGCTCGACCCGCCCGCCGCGGCTGGTGAAGGTCGACTACGCGCCGGCGGACGCCGCCAAGCACCTCGCACTCGTCGGCAAGGGCATCACCTTCGACTCGGGCGGCCTGTCCCTGAAGCCGGCGTCCGGCATGGTGGGGATGAAGTACGACATGACCGGCGCGGCCACCGTCCTCGCCGTGGCCCTCGCCGCCGCCCGGCTCGCTCTGCCCGTGCACGTCACCGCGTGGCTCTGCCTCGCCGAGAACATGCCGTCCGGCTCGGCCATCCGCCCCAACGACGTTCTGCGCATCCGCGGCGGCCGGACCGTCGAGGTGCTCAACACCGACGCGGAGGGACGGCTCGTCCTCGCGGACGGCCTCGTCGCCGCCGGAGAGGAGCACCCTGACGCGATCGTCGACGTCGCGACCCTGACCGGCGCCGCGATGGTCGCGCTGGGCACGCGCTACGCGGCCGTGATGGGCTCGGACGACCTGGTCGGCGACGTCCTCGCCGCGGCCAAAGCCTCCGGCGAACTCCTCTGGCCGATGCCGCTCGCCAGCGAACTGCGCGCGACCATCAACTCCGACGTCGCCGACATCGCCAACGCGAACCCGGGCGTCACCGCGGGAGGGATGCTGCTGGCGGGCGTCTTCCTCCAAGAGTTCGTCGGCCGCACCGGCGACGGCGACGACGCACCGCGCATCCCCTGGGCGCACCTCGACATCGCGGGGCCGGCCAAGGGGCCGTCCGCTCCCTACGGCTTCACCGGCAAGGGACCGTCCGCCGTGAGCGTACGCGCGCTCATCCGTTTGGCCGAGGACTTTTCCCAGAGGTAGTAGGGTCGTATGGGCGGGAAAATCCTGCCCATGCAACTCCTGCCTCGAGCCACCCCTCGGGGCAGGATCGTGTCACGAATCCTGATGCACGCGAGGGAGTAGCTGGGTGTCTGAGCAGAACTTTGACATTGTGGTGCTCGGCGGTGGGAGTGGAGGCTACGCAGCAGCGCTGCGTGCGGCCGAGCTCGGTTTCACCGTCGGCATGATCGAGAAGGACAAGGTCGGCGGCACCTGCTTGCACCGCGGCTGCATCCCCACCAAGGCGCTGCTGCACGCGGCCGAGGTCGCGGACTACTCGCGCGAGTCGGCCAAGTACGGCATCATCACCCAGCTGCAGGGCATCGACATCAACGGCGTGACCGAGTACCGCCAGGGCATCATCGCCAAGAAGTACAAGGGCCTGCAGGGCCTGGTGAAGGCCCGCGGCATCACCGTCATCGAGGGTGAGGGCCGCCTCACCTCCCCGACCACCGTGCAGGTCGGCGACGACACGATCGTCGGCAAGAACGTCATCCTCGCCACCGGCTCCTACTCGCGCAGCCTCCCCGGCCTCGAGATCGGCGGCCGCGTGATCACCAGCGAGCAGGCGCTCGAGCTCGACTTCGTGCCCAAGAAGGTCGCGGTCCTCGGCGGCGGCGTCATCGGCGTCGAGTTCGCCAGCGTCTGGAAGTCGTTCGGCGCAGAGGTCACCATCATCGAGGCGCTGCCGCACCTGGTCCCCAACGAGGACGAGGCGATCAGCAAGTCGCTCGAGCGCGCGTTCCGCCGCCGCGGCATCGACTACCGCCTCGGCGTCCGCTTCTCGGGCGTGACCCAGAACGAGAACGGCGTCGTCGTCTCGCTCGAAGACGGCAGCACCGTCGAGGCCGAGCTCCTCCTCGTCGCCGTCGGCCGCGGCCCGCTCACGCAGGGCATGGGCTACGACGAGGTCGGCGTCACCCTCGACCGTGGCTTCGTCATCACCGACGAGCGCCTCCAGACCAACATCCCCGGCGTCTACGCCGTCGGCGACATCGTCCCCGGCCTGCAGCTCGCGCACCGCGGCTTCCAGCAGGGCATCTTCGTCGCGGAGGAGATCGCCGGTCTCAACCCGATCGTCGTTCCCGACGTCAACATCCCCAAGGTCACCTACTGCGACCCGGAGGTCGCCTCCATCGGCCTCACCGAGGCCAAGGCGGTCGAGCAGTACGGAACCGACGCGGTCACGAGCTACGACTACAGCCTGGCCGGCAACGGCAAGAGCGAGATCATCGGCACCAGCGGCTCTGTCAAGGTCGTGCGCGTGAAGGACGGCCCCGTCGTCGGCGTGCACATGATCGGAGCCCGTGTCGGCGAGCTGATCGGCGAGGCGCAGCTGGCCGTGAACTGGGAGGCGTACCCGGAGGACATCGCCCCGTTCATCCACGCGCACCCCACGCAGAACGAGTCGCTGGGCGAGGCTTTCCTCTACCTCGCCGGCAAGCCGCTGCACACCCTCTAAAGACGTCTGCCGCGGGAGCGGCTGCAATAAGCTACTGAACGATCAGGTTTTGAAGGAGAGAAGCTCATGAGCGAATCCGTCAGCCTCCCGGCACTCGGCGAGAGTGTCACGGAAGGCACGGTCACCCGCTGGCTGAAGAACGTTGGCGACCGTGTCGAGGTCGACGAGCCCTTGCTCGAAGTCTCGACCGACAAGGTCGACACCGAGATCCCCTCGCCCGTCGCGGGCGTGATCGAGGCGATCCTGGTGCAGGAGGACGAGACCGTCGAGGTGGGCACCGCGCTCGTGACGATCGGCGACGGTTCCGGTGCCGGCTCGGCTCCCGAGGCCGCCGCCCCTGCGCAGGAGGCCGCCCCGGCCGAGGCTGCAGCTCCGGCCCAGGCCCAGGAGGTCGCCGCGGCGCCTGCTGAGCCCGCTCCCGCCGCTCCGGTGCAGGAGGCTCCGGCCGCCGCTCCGGCGCAGGAGGCTCCGGCTCCGGAGGTTGCTCCGGCTCCGGCCGCCGAGCCCACGCCGGCGCCTGCTGCTGCTCCGGTGCAGGAGGCTCCGGCCGCCGCTCCGGCGCCTGCCGCTGCTCCTGCTGCCGCTCCCGCGCCTGCTGCCGCACCCGCCCCGGCCGCTGCTCCTGCTGCCACCTCGGGCGCGCACGCGGGCAACGCCGGCTATGTCACTCCGATCGTCCGCAAGCTCGCGAACGAGCAGGGCGTCGACCTGTCGACCGTCACCGGCACCGGTGTCGGTGGTCGCATCCGCAAGGAGGACATCCTGTCCGCCGCCGCGCCTGCGGCCGCGGCTGCTGCCCCGGCCGCGGCTGCTCCTGTCGTCGAGGTCTCGCCGCTGCGCGGTACCACGCAGCAGATGTCGCGTCTGCGCAAGGTCGTGGCCGAGCGTGCCGTCATCTCGATGCAGTCGACCGCGCAGCTGACGACCGTCGTCGAGGTGGACGTGTCCAAGGTCGCCGCCCTCCGCGACAAGGTCAAGGGCGACTTCCTGGCCAAGACCGGCACGAAGCTGTCGTTCCTGCCGTTCTTCGCTCTTGCGGCCGCTGAGGCACTGAAGGCCTACCCGGTCATCAACGCCACGGTGGACGGCGACAGCATCGTCTACCCGGACCACGAGAACATCTCGATCGCCGTCGACACCGAGCGCGGGCTGCTGACCCCGGTCATCCGCAACGCGTCCGACCTCGACATCGCCGGCCTCGCCGGTGAGATCGCCGATCTGGCCGAGCGCACGCGCGACAACCGCCTCAAGCCGGACGAGCTGGCGGGCGGCACCTTCACGCTGACCAACACCGGTTCGCGCGGCGCGCTGTTCGACACCCCGGTCGTCTTCCTCCCGCAGGTCGCGATCCTGGGAACCGGCATCGTCACCAAGAAGCCGGTCGTCATCTCGGCCGACGGCACGGACTCCATCGCGATCCGTTCGACGGTGTACCTGGCCCTGTCGTACGACCACCGCATCGTCGACGGCGCCGACGCCGCGCGCTTCCTCGTCGCGGTGAAGAACCGCCTCGAAGGTGGCGCGTTCGAGGGCAGCCTCGGCATCTGACCCACCGCGGCCACCACGGTCGCACCAGCTCGGGCGCTCAGCGCGAGCGATCACCGGTTCGGCCCTGTTCCGCCTCCGCGGAGCAGGGCCGAACTGCTTTTCCCGACGAGCTCGGCGGTCTGTCCGTCGGCCGGAACCAGCACCAGGGCGAGCAACACTCCCACCAGCGGGACGAGGGCGATCCCGACCAGCAGCGGTCGCTCGGCGGCCCACGCTCGCGCCGCGCCGACGAGCCGCGCGATCGGCCGGTCCCCGACCTCGTGCAGTACCCGTTCGGCGGCCCCCAGAGCGCGGTCACTCCCCGAGGTGGCTACACCGTTCCACTCGGTGTGTTGCGGTTGGCGACTACCGCCATCGGACTCCGCCCGTTCCCCTGCACGCAGACCGCCGTCCCACATCGTCCGCTCCGGTTTGCGCCCTCCGCGTTCCCACACCGCGGGTTCCGGCACGCGACCGGCGCTCTCCCACCCCGCAGGTTCGGGTACAGGGCTTCGACCGCCCGACACGGTCAGAACCGCGTCTCGCACGCCGCCATCGCGCGGTGGCGCTTCCGCGATTCTCCCTCCGTGCAATCCTGGCGCATCCCCGCGCGGCAACGCGGACACGGCGGCACGCACGTCGTCGCGGAGGACGGTCGCCTCGAGATCCCAGGAGCTCAAGACCGGGGCCGGTTCGTTCGTGTTCGGGTCGGCACCGCCACGAGCCGCTTCCCTCGGTGCTGCGTCGGCGTTCATCGACGCCGCCCTCGTGCCCCGGGACGCGCGCCCGAGCGCGGCAGAGTCCGCAATGGCCTCGGATGGTCGCGCGATCCCGATCGGGTCCGCAGCACGGAGCACCGCTGCGATCACGTCGTCCCAGGACCGATGACCCCCCGCCGTCGATGCGGCCAGCAACTCCGCAGCCCTCGCTCCGCGCACCGCGGAGCACACGGTCGCAGCCAGCTCCGCGAACGCGCCCAGGTCTTCCCGAGCCGTGCCGCGGTCGAGCGGACGCAACCGGTCGATTCCCGTCAGGATCGGGCAACCGTCGTCACGGAACCCGATGCATCGCGCCGCGAGCAGCACACCGGCCCGACCGCCCTCGTGCAGGTCGGCGAGACCGCGGGCGACGGCCGCCAGCACGGTGACGGCCTCCCCGACCGCCAACCCGTCCGCTCGCGCGAGCGCGTCGTCGAGCGTGCCTCGCATCGGATGCTCGACCAGGCGGATCACGAGACCGCGGGCGCGTGCCGCACGCACGACACGGAGGTCGGGCGGTGGCAGGGTGCGAGGGACGTGCTCCGATCGGATGCCCACGAAGGCGTCTGTGCCGGACGCATCACCGTCGGCGTGGGCGGTGATCGTCACACGTGCCGGAAAAGGCAGCTCTCCCCCAGTCACCACGATCGAGACCGGCTCCGCAGACGGCGCCGAGACCGTGCCCTCTTCTCCCGCGTACCCGGGTGCCACACGCCCACGCCTTCGCACCCCGCGCGCCTCAGCGCCAGCAGCACCCGCCTCCACCCCATCGCCATCGCAGCCCCCACCCGCATCCCACCGCTCGATCTGCCACCCCGCTTCGGACGCGACGGCCGCGGCCAGCCGCGCCAGGTCGATCGGACGTCGCGCGAAGATGCTCATACCCCATCTCACCGCGCCGACTCCGGCCGAGACGGCCGATCCGACGATCGGTGGACAACACGCGCCGGTGCCCGTCTGTGAAGGACAGAAGAGGGTCGAACGGCCCGCGGTTCGAGTTTTTGTACTGAGTCCACTTAGGATGCTGGCATGACCCTCTTCGATGTCTCCGGGCTCGGGTCCGGCCACGTTCCCTACGACGAGGCGCTGCGGCACCAGCGCGCTGTCCACGCTGAGGTCTCCTCCGGCGCGGCACCCGACACGATCCTGCTCCTGGAGCACGAGTCCGTCTTCACCGCCGGCAAGCGCACCTCCCCCGACGAGCGGCCGACCGACGGCACGCCCGTGATCGATGTCGATCGCGGCGGCAAGATCACCTGGCACGGACCGGGTCAGCTCGTCGGCTACCCGATCCTGCGGCTCGCCGAGCCGATCGACGTCGTCGGCTATGTGCGCTGGCTGGAAGAGGTGCTCATCGCTGTGCTCCACGAGCTCGGCGTGCCGGGCGAGCGCGTCGACGGACGATCCGGAGTGTGGCTGCGCGGCGACACCACCGCCTCGGGCGGCACCGGGCGCGACGAGAAGATCGCCGCCATCGGCATCCGGGTCGCCGAAGGCGTGACCATGCACGGCTTCGCGCTGAACTGTTCCAACAGCCTCGACGCCTACGACACGATCGTCGCCTGCGGGATCCGCGATGCCGGGGTCACGACGATCTCCCGCGTGCTGGGCCACACGGTCACCCCCGAAGATGTCGCCCCGCTGGTGCGCGACGCCCTCGACCGCGCATTGGCCGATCCCGCCTCGAGCCCGGTCGCGGCCGCCGGACGCGCCGAGCCGGACGCACAGCAGCCCGCCACCCCACAGCCCGCCACCCCACAGCCCGCCACCCCACAGCCCACCACCGCACAGGAGGTCGCCGCATGAGCGCGCCGGTCGAGGGCCGCAAGCTGCTGCGGCTCGAAGTACGCAATGCCCAGACGCCGATCGAACGCAAGCCCGCCTGGATCAAGACCAAAGCCAAGATGGGGCCGGAGTACCGGCAGCTCCAGAACCTGGTGAAGTCCGAGGAGCTGCACACCGTCTGCCAGGAGGCCGGCTGCCCGAACATCTACGAGTGCTGGGAGGACCGCGAGGCGACCTTCCTCATCGGTGGCTCCCAGTGCACCCGCCGCTGCGACTTCTGCCAGATCGACACCGGCAAGCCCGCCGACTTCGATCGGGACGAGCCGCGACGGGTGGCCGAGTCGGTCCAGCGGATGGGTCTGCGCTACGCCACGGTGACCGGTGTCGCACGCGACGACCTGGAGGACGAGGGGTCGTGGCTGTACGCGGAGACGATCCGCGAGATCCACCGCCAGTCGCCCGGCACCGGG
>JABLTH010148064.1_pt1 | contig 11139 bp, 13 predicted proteins | sample 7875711 | NCBI WGS metagenome assembly JABLTH01 (sample SAMN14941262, study PRJNA633318) | bioreactor metagenome | isolation source: bioreactor | place: China | collected 2019-03-05 | reverse complement strand
TGCGCCGCCCGGAAGCTCGACGTCGCCCACGGTGACGCTCGCGAGCGGGCCCGTCGTGTTCGCGAGGAGGACCTCGGTCGCGCCCGCGCCGAGCCCCGTCGCCGCGTCCCCGCCGCGGACCTCGGACGCCGGGACGCGCGCGGCGGGCCGCTCCGCCGCGAGCGCGTCGAACAGCGCGTCGAGCGTCGTGCCCGAGGCGCGGTCGCGCACCGGCGAGGTGAGCGTCCAGCCGTCGGGGCCGCGCTCGCAGACGATGCGCTCGCCGGGCCGCGCGATCGTCACGCGCGTCACGAACGAGGCCTCGAACGGCGGGACGAGGCGTCCCGCGGACTCCGCGCGCTCCGTCGTGCCCGGCACGGCGCGCAGCCAGAGGAACCACGCGGCCGCCGCGGCCAGCGCGAGCGCGGCGAGCGCCAGGGTGCCGCGCGAACGCATCAGGCCGGTCTCCGCCGCCGCGTCCACACGGCGAGCCCCGCCGCGACCGCGAGCCCCGGGAAGCCGATCACGAGCAGCACGAACAGGGTGTTGGTCTGCTGCTGGGTGAGGAACAGCTTGGCGAGCGAGCGGTCCTTCGGCGGGATCGCGAGCGCGCGGTTCTCGTCGAGCAGCCACGAGAACGCGTTGAGCGCGAAGCCGCGGTCGGCGAGCTGGTCGAGCGCGAGGTTCGACGCGAAGTCGACGTCGCCGGTGACGACGATCCGGCCGAACGGCCCCTTCGCGTTCGGGTCGGACTTCGGCGGCCGGGCCTCCGCCGCGTAGGCGAGGGTCAACGGCCCGCGATGGTCGCCCGCGTCGCGCTGCACCTCGGTGGCCAGCTTCGCGAGCGAGGTCTCGCCCCACGCTTCGGGCGAGGTTTCGACGAGCGAGTGGATCTCCACGTCGGACGGTGCGGGCTGCCTCGCGTCGAGCGAGCGTGCGACCACGAGCAGCACCGGCTGTCCGCCGAGCGACGCGGTCACCGGGTGCAGGCCGAGCGTCGCCGCGTAGAACGTCTCCGGGCCGAAGAACGGCACGCCGTGCTTCGGATCGACGACCACGTCCGCACCGGGCGTGATGCCCCACACCGTGAGCAGCGGCTCGAGGCCCGACGGCACCAGCGCCGCCGCGCCCTGCTGCAGCACCGGCTCGAGCATCAGGAGCGCGCGGCCGCCCTGCTGCAGGTACGCCGCCAGCGCGTCGCGCTCGGCGGGGAGCCACGGCGCGGTCGGGCCCGCGACCACGACGACGTCGGTGCCCTGCGGCACCTCGTGCGCGCCCAGCGCATCCCACGCCGTGACCTGCACGTCCTGGCGCGCGAGCGCCTCGACGAGGCGCGCGAGGCCGGCGTCGCTCCCCGCGTGCGGATCGCGCTCGCCGTGTCCCGTGGCGAAGCGGACCATCGGCTGGCGGTCGCGCGTGACCGCGAGGATCGCGCCGGTGAGGGCCGGCTCGACCTTGAGCGCCTTCACCGGCGGCGGGCCCGCGTACCCGGTCGACGGGTCGAACTCCACCAGGTCGGCGAGGCGCACCTGCTTGCGGCGCGTGCCGCACTCGACCACGACGACGTCGGTCACGTCGCGCAGCGGGTCGAGGCCGAACTCCTTGAGCAGCGTGCGCGCGCGCAAGGGGTCGCGCCGCGGGTCGATCGCCGTGACGGTCACGCGCTGCGGATTGAGGTCGCGGTACGCGCCCAGGACCGCGCGGATCTCCTCGAGCACGTCCGCGCCGGCCGCGCCGCCGTCGACGAGGAACGAGACCACGCGCACGTCGCGCTCGAGTCCCTGCACGACCTGCCGGGTCTGCGCCGAGAGCGTGTAGAGGCCGCTGCCCGTCCAGTCCCACTGTTTCCAGAAGCGCGCGGCGGCGAGGTTCAGGACGACGAACAGCAGCGCCGCGGAGAGGAGAGCGATGGCGAGGTTGCCGTGGGCGGCGAGGCGCGCGCGGGAGGTCATCTCACTTCCCCCGCGACGCTTCGATGAGCCGCGCCGCGACGAACAGCAGCAGCACGGTGCCGCTCAGCGGATAGACGAGCCGCCGCGAGTCGATCACCCCGCGCGGGAAGTCGTCCATCGTGCCGAACAGGTTGACGTACTCGAACAGGTGCTTGGCCGCCTCGCTCCGCACCACGAAGCCGGCGAGGAACGGGGTGAGGAACAGCCCCATGACGACGACGAAGCCGAGGATCGCCGCGACGATCTGGTTGCGCGTGAGGGCCGACGCGCAGACCGCCGCCGCGAGCAGGTAGCCGCCCACGACGAGCAGTCCGAGGAAGCCGCCGGCGGCGGCGCGCACGTCGATCTCGCCGAGGCGCCCCAGGACGGCGACGTACACGACGAGCGGGCTCCACAGCACCGCGAAGAACGAGAGCGCCCCCACGTACTTGCCGAGCGCGACCTGGCCGTCGGTCACCGGCGCCGTGAGCAGCGTCTCGAGCGTGCCGGTCTGCCGTTCCTCGGCGACGAGCCGCATCGCGATCACGGGCAGGCTCATCAGGAGCGGCAGCCAGAACAGCATGCCGGAGAAGAAGAAGCGCAGGAGCTCGGACGCCGGCACGCCGGCCTGGTTGAACGTCGCGAGGACGAGCCAGAAGTTCCAGCCGTTCAGGAGCAGGAGCGCGGTCAGCACGACCCACGCGAGCGGCTGGAAGAAGTACGAGCGAAGTTCGCGGCCGGCGATCAGGAACACCGCACGCAGCGCGTTCACGGCCGCTCCTCCGCCTGCGGCGCGCCGGCCGGGGCACCGGTCCCGGGCGCGGGGCCCGCGGCCAGCTCCTGGAACACCTCTTCGAGCGTCAGCTGCCGCCGCGTGAGCTCGCGCAGCACGAGCCCGAGCTCGGCCGCGCGGCGGAACAGCGCCTCGCGCGGGTCGTCCTGCGCCTCGAGCGTGAGCCGCGCCCACCCGCCGTCGAGTGCCTCGACGCGGACGACGCGCGCGAGCCCTTCCGCGAGTTCCGCGGCGCGCGCCGCGTCGGCCTCGCGCAGCTCGACCGTGCACGTCGCGCCGCGCGCCATCCCGCGGCGCAGGTTCTCCGCCGTGTCCTGCGCGATCACGCGCCCCTGGCGGAAGATCACCACGCGGTCGCAGACCTGCTCGACCTCGTGCAGCTGGTGCGACGAGAAGAGGATCGTGTGCGCCCCGGCGAGCGAGCGGACCAGGCCGCGCACGTCCTGCACCTGCAGCGGATCGAGCGCGCTCGTCGGCTCGTCGAGGACCAGGACCGGCGGGTTCGCGACGAGCGCGTCGGCGAGCCCCACGCGCTGGCGGAATCCCTTCGACAGCGTGCCGATGGTGCGCCCGGCGACCTCGCCGAGGCCGCACAGGCCGACGACCTCGTCGACCCGGCGGCGGCGGCGCGCGCGCGGCACGCCCTTGAGCCCGCCGCGGAACAGGAGGTACTCGCGGACGCGCATCTCGGGGTACAGCGGGTTCGTCTCGGGCAGGTAGCCGATCTGCCGCCGCGCCTCGACCGGCTGCTCCGCGACGTCGAGCCCGCAGACGCGGGCCGTCCCCGACGTCGGCGGCAGGAAGCCGCACAGCATCCGCAGCGTGGTCGTCTTGCCCGCCCCGTTGGGTCCGAGCACGCCGAGGATCTCGCCGCGGCGCGCCTCGAAGCTCGCGCCGCTCACGGCGGCGAGCGTCCCGAAGCGGCGCGTCAGGGCATGCGCTTCGACCATCGAATCTCCCCGGGCGGGTTACGGCACCTGCGGTGCCTAAACCCGCCCCTACACTCGCGGGTTACGGCACCTGCGGTGCCTGAACCCGCCCCTACGTCCATCCGTCCTGCCTATTGACCGGGAGGGCGCCACGTGAGGGGCGGGATGCGATCTTCCACCTTGGCCCCGAAGAAGCGGTACTCCGAGTAGTGGAGGATCCGCCGCGAGAGCGTCTGGCGCTGCTCCGGCCCGACCTGCTGGAAGGTGACGAGCTCGACGCGGCTCGGATAGGTGAAGCCGTCGTGCTCGTCGTCGAAGTCGACCGTCAGCTCGAGGCCCACCGGCGGCGAGCCCGTCGACATGCCCATGAACTTGAGCGAGGTCAGGAACCGCTGCAGCTCCGCCGACAGCTTCTCGTCCTGCAGGCTCGGGCGCGCGACGATCCGCACGAGGTTCCCCGTGCGGTACTCGATCTCCGCCGTGCCCGACCACTCGGTCACGCGCTCCTTGTCGAACACCGGCGCCGACGAGACCCACGCGACCGGGATCGCGAGCTTCCACGGCGTGGTGTGCCACTCGCCGACCTGGAAGCGCAGCGTCGAACGGATGCGCGGATCGAACAGCGCGCCCCACAGGTAGGGCTCGGGGAACGGGAGCGTGACGTTCTCCGGCTTGGCGTCGGAGGAGCCGGGCCGCGTACGGACCGCGCGGTAGCCCTCGGGGGCCTCGGTGTCGGTGATGAGGAGGTAGTCGTACTCCCGCACCGACTCGCTCTTCGCCTCGCCGCCGTCGTACTGCGCCACGCGGACCGTCTCGCGGCAGGAGAACTTCAGCGCGCGCCGCGCGTACCCCGCCGACTTGGCCTCGAGCACGTGGAGCAGGTCGTCCGGCAGCTGGCCCCACGGTGCGTTCGGGTCGGGCACCTTGCGGCGCTCCGGCTCGGGCTCCGGCGGGGGCGCGGCCTTCCGCGCGGGCGGGGGCGGGGGCGGGGGGGGCGGCGCGGGGGACTGCGCCGCGGGCGCGGGCGTCGCGAAGAGCGCCGCGAGGCACAACGCGAGGGCGGTGCGGTGCATCGTGGTCACGACGCCGACGGGCGCGGCCGCGCGGCCGGCCGCCGCACGCGCTCTCCGGCGCGCGCGGGCGTCGTGCGGCCGGTGTGGCCGATGAACGTGTGCTCGCCGGCGACCCGGTGCACCTCGCGCAGGATCCTGATCCCGTCGCGGCCGAGCTGGGGGAGCATGCGTGCGGCCTCGCGGTCCTGGTCCGTCCGGGAGACGTTGGTGTTGTCGGTGCACAGCGCCACGGGGACACCCGCCTCCAGGAACGTCAGCATGGGGTGCGGTGTGCCGTGGCGCACGGCGCCCGTCTGGTAATTGCTCGTCGGGCAGCACTCGACGAGGATGCGGTCGCGCGCGAGCCGCCGCAGGAGCGACTTGTCGGTGACGGCCGAGCAGCCGTGCCCGATGCGCTGCGCGCCGGCCTCGTCGATCGCCTGCCACACGTACTCGGGGCCGGCGTCCTCGCCCGCGTGGGCCGTCACGCCGAGCCCGCCGGCGCGCGCGATCTCGAACGCTTCCCGGAACAGGTGCGGCGGGTTGCCGCGCTCGGGTCCCGCGATGTCGAATCCGACCACGCCGCTGCGGTCGTGCAGGTGCTCGGCCTCGCCGAGCGCCTGGCGCGCGAGGATCTTCGCGATGTGCGGCCCGTGCTGGCGCATCGCGATGAGCACGAGGCCGCAGCGCAGGTCGGGCACCTCGCGGATCACGGTGTTCATCCCCGAGAGCACGGCGCGGATCGCCTGGCGCACGGTGAGGCCCGCGTAGGTGTGGATCACCGGCGAGTAGCGCAGCTCGAGCACGCGCACGTTGTGGGACACGGCCTCGCGCACGATGGCCTCGGCCGCTTCCTTCACGTTCTCGTAGAACTGCGTGATCCACAGCGGGTAGTAGAACTTGTCGAGGTAGGCGAGCAGCGTGCCCTCTTCGTCGGGCTGCAGCTCGAGCCGGCGGCGCATCTCCCGGAACGTGGGCACCGGGTGGAGGCCGTGGCGCTTGAGCAGCCGCCACAGCGTGCGCGAGGGGATCGAACCGTCGACGTGCTGGTGCAGCTCGACCTTCCGCAGCCGGCGCACCGCCTCGGGGATCCGCTCCGTCGTCGTGCGGCTCATCGCGGGCCGTTGACCTTGTGCCGCTCGCGCTCGTCGTCGCCGACGGCGCGCGCCACGTCCGCCCAGCGCGGCGGATCGGGAACGTAGCCGAGGAGCTTCGTGTTCGACTCGCCCTGCGGGCAGTCGGCGCAGTCCGGGTGCGTGCCCCACCCGTGACGGTAGACGCAGTCACAGAGGTTGTACCAGACGCGGAACTTCCAGCAGAAGAAGTCGTCGCGCGGTCCGCGGGGTCCGCCGTCCAAGGACGTTCTCCTCAAGGAAGGGGCAGGATAGCAGCGTCGCCGGGTTTTCGCTTATTCTCGAATCCGGAGGACGCATGCACGTTCGGATCAAGTACTGCGGGGTCTGAAACTACTTTCCCCGTGCCGCGAGTCTCGCGGACGTCATCGAGCGCAACATCGGGGTCCGGGCCGAGCTGGAGCGCGGTTCGGGCGGCGTGTTCGAGGTCTGGGCCGACGGTCGGCTCGTGTTCAGCAAGCACGACGAGGGCGACGAGTTCCCGGACGAAGACGAGATCGTGCGGCGCCTCCGGTGAGGCGCGGGCGCGTCAGGCGTGCGCCGGGCACTCCGCGGTCCAGCCGATGACGCGGTTGCGCCCGCCGGCCTTGGCGGCGTAGAGGGCCTGGTCGGCGCGGCCGACGAGTTCCTGCGCCTCCTCGGGGTCCTGCCCCTCGTAGCACGCGAACCCGACGCTGATCGTCACCACGCCGAAGGGCGGATTGCCCGGGTGCGAGATCCCGGCGGCCTGCACGCGCGCGCGCAGGCGCTCGCTGACCGCGCGCGCCCCGGCCGGGTCGGACTCGTCGAGCAGGCAGACGAACTCCTCGCCGCCGTAGCGGTACACCTTGTCGGTCTGGCGCAGTTCGCCGGCCAGCAGGCGGGCGACCTGCCGCAGCGCGCCGTCGCCGGCCTCGTGCCCGAGCGTGTCGTTGAAGACCTTGAAGCGGTCGATGTCGAGCATGAGGATCGAGAAGCGGCGCCGGAAGCGGCGCGTCTGCTCGCGCACCCGCGCGAGGTCCTCGTCGAAGGCGCGCCGGTTCGGGACGCCGGTGAGCCCGTCGACGAGCGCCATGCGGCGCAGTTCGGCGTTGGCCGCGGCGAGCTGCGCTTCGAGGCTCGTCACGCGCTCGCCGGCCTTGATGCGGACCATCAGCTCGTCGCGGTCGAAGGGCTTCGTGACGTAGTCGTCCGCGCCCGCCTCGAGCCCGCGCACGATGTCCTGCTTGAGGCCGCGCGAGGTGAGCAGGATCACGTAGACGTAGTGCTCGCCGGTCTCGCCGCGGATCTTCCGCACGAGGTCGAGTCCGGTCATCTCGGGCATCTCCCAGTCGGCGATGACGAGGCGCACGTCGTGCGTCTGCAACGCCTCCCACGCGACGCGGCCGTTGACGGCCTCGACGACCTCGTGACCCTGGTCGCGAAGCGCGGCGGCGAGCATCTTGCGAGAGACGAGTTCGTCCTCGGCGATCAGGATGCGCATCGGCGGTCCGTTCAGTACGACGCGACGAACTCTGCGAGGCGCCGGATCTCGGACTCGAGCTGCGTCAGGAGCTGGGGCGCCCCGTCGAGGTCGGCGCTGCGGCCCTTCGTCTCCAGCGCATACGCGGTCTCGCGCACCGGCATCGCCGAGAGGTTCGCGGCCGCGCCCTTGATCGAGTGGGCGGCGCTCGCGACCCGCGCGGCGTCGTTGGCGCCGAGCGCGCTGCTGAGCTCGGTCAGGCGCTGGGGAACGTCCTCGAGGAAGAGCTCGAGCAGTTCCTTGTAGAAGTCCTTCTCGCCGCCGGCACGGGCGAGCCCGTCCTCGAGGTCGAGCGGACACAGCTGTTCGCACTGGGTCATGATGGCCTCCGGTCCCGCGATGGGACCCACCTCGGACCACTCATCGGCACCCGCGCGCCCGAAGTTGACCCCGCCGCTGCGGGAATGTTCCCCGGGCCCGCCCCCGGTCGCATTTGCGCCCCGCGGCGGGCCGCGCCATCCTCCACGGGCTCAGGAGATTGCCGATGCCCAGCCAGCCCGCCCGCGCCCTCGAGACCGTCCCGAACCCGGCCCCCGGGCGCCGCTACCGTGTTCGCATGGTGGCGCCGGAGTTCACCTGCCTGTGTCCCAGGACGGGACAGCCGGACTTCGCGACCCTGGTCGTGGACTACGTGCCCGGGGAGCGGCTCCTCGAGCTGAAGGCGCTGAAGCTCTACCTCTGGTCGTGGCGCGACGAGGGGATCTTCCACGAGGCCGTCGTCAACCGCGTGCTCGACGACGCCGTGGCCGCCGCTGCGCCGCAGTGGCTGCGCGTCACGGGCTTCTTCAAGGTGCGCGGGGGCATCACGACGACGGTCGTCGCCGCCACCGGGCCGTGCCCGGCCGACGTGGCGGACTTCGCGCCGGCGCCGACGCCTGCGGAGGCGGGCCCGTGAAGCCGGCGCGCATCGAGCTCTTCCCGTCGGGGGAGATCGGCATCGTGTGGGACGACGGGCGCGAGGACTTCTTCAACGGTCGCGACCTGCGCCTCGCCTGTCCCTGTGCCGCGTGCGTCGACGAAATGACCGGCGAGCGCACCCTGCAGCCGTCGCACGTGCCCGCCGCGGTGCGGGCCCTGGGCTGGACTCCCGTCGGATCGTACGCCGTGCACTTCCTGTGGTCCGACGCGCACCAGAGCGGGATCTACTCGTTCGAGATGCTGCGCGGGATCGGCGACAGATGACGGGCGGGGCAAGCCCCGCCCCTGCGTTTCCCGTCGCACGACGTCACGGGCCGTCGAGGAACGGCACCACGTCCGCCGCCTCGGGCGGCAACGTCTCGATCCGCAGCGCGAGGCGGCGCAGCGTCCGCAGCGAGACGCGCGCCTCGTCGTCGGCGTGCTCGGCGCGCGCGAGGCGCCAGAGCTCGAGGTACACGTCGAAGAGCTCGCCGTAGAGCTCGAGCCGCCGCGCCGCGTGCCGCGCCCTGATCCACGCCTCGCGCGCCGCGCCCCCGCGGCCGCGGGCCGCCTGCACCCGGCCCTCCTCGATGTCGGCCTGCACCGCGAGGTGCGCGAGCCCGTGCGCCCGCGCGACGCCGCGGCCGCGCTCGATCCACTCCAGGGCCTCCACGGCGCGGCCGCGGCGCCGCGCGATCTGCGCCAGCCGGAACAGCGCGGCGACCTCCGCCGACGGGTCGGCCGCACCCCGCGCCGCGTCGACCGCGCCGAGGAACGCGGACAACGCCGGCCCGAGCTGGTTGTCGAGCAGGAGGAACTCGCCCTCGAACGCCGGCGCGGCGGCCTCGACCTCGGCCGGCCACGGGCGCGGCACCTCGCGCAGGGAGAGGTGTGCCGCGCGCGCGATCAGCGGCTGTCCGAGCAGGAACGAGGTCCGGGCGAAGTAGAAGAAGCCCCAGGCGCGCTCTTCGCGCTCGAGCCGCTCGCCCAGCAGGTCCTCGACCACCGCGCGCGCGGAGCGGATCCGTCCCGTCGCGGCGAGCGCGCGCGCCACGCCGAGCCGCGCCCGGCGGCGCGCGGGCGCATCGCCGCCGGACCGGGCGCGTCCCTCGGCCTGCTCGTAGAGCAGGAGCGCGCGGCGCACCTCGCCCGCACGACCCGCCGCGGCCGCGCGGACGAGCAGTTCGCCCTCCTCCCACGCCCCGGCGCCCTCGCGGTCGAGGCGCTCGGTCTCCGTGTCGAGCTCGAAGCGCTCGGCGAGCAGGCCCACGCGGATCCCGTAGAGCCGCGCCAGCGAGAGCAGCTTCGTCGCCGAGACGTCGGCCTTTCCGGTCTCGAGCCGGCACAGGAAGCTGCGGGTCAGCGGTTCCGGCTCGCCGCGCGTGGCCTCCTCGACGTGGGCCAGCGTGAAACGGCGCGCTTCGCGCAGGGCGCGCAGGTAGCGCCCGAAACGCAGGTGACCTGCGGGCACGGTCTCCTCCCCTCACTCGGTGTGCGGAACAAGTACCGCGAACGGACGCGCGTTCGGCGCCGCACGCGACGCGGCGCGTTGCGGCTTCGCAACCCCGGGGCGGGGCGGAGCGGAAATGAAAACGCCGGCCGCGCCTGCGGCCGGCGTGCGGGTGCGGCGGCTGGGTTGCGGGCCGCCGCGCGGATCAGGCCTGGTCGGCGTCGGCCACGCCGTGACGGGACAGCCGTTCACGGGCCGAGCTGTACAGTTCCTTGACCTTCTCGCGTGCCTTCTCGGTCGCACCCTCGGCCCACTTGCCGATCTCCTCGCGCGTCTCCTTGCCGGAGCGCGGTGCGGTGAGAAGGGCAACGGCGGCCCCGACGAGGCCCCCGATCAGGAAGGCGGCGAGAACGGTCCCGGTGCTGGTTTCGCGTTCGCTCATGGATCCTCCTCGGTCGATCGTTCAGCGATTCCCGGCGCCGCGTCGCGCTGCCCGGCGCCGCCTGTAGGCGGAAAAGAGTGCGGCGATACCGGCCGCCACGAGTCCCCAGAGCGGGCGCGACGAGGGCGTTCTCGATGGCCGGAACGGAAGCGTTTCGACGAACTGCGTGATGGCGTTCGTGCCGCGTGCCGCGGCGCTGCTCACTTCGCAGATGTTGTCGAGGGCGACCTCGGCGCGCGGCGCGAGCCGCTCGAGCGCTTCGCGCGCGACGCGCGCGGTCGTGCGGAGTTCGGCGAGCGTGTAGACGAGCGCGCCCGCGATGACCGCGAGCAGCGTCACGAGAACCGTGCCGAAGATGATCAGAAGCGCCCAGCTGAGATCACTCATCGTGCCCCCTTTTTAGCACCCGGGCCGGGGACTGTCATCGTCCGCCGTTCCGCCCGCCGCACTCCCGGTCGAGCTAACCGGGGCCGCGAAGTATCTATCGAGCGCGCCCCGCGAGGCGCTCCAGGAAGTCGATCAGCCCCGCGTGGAACGCCTCCGGCGCCTCGAGCTGCGGCAGGTGGCCCGCACCGGGAACGATCAGGGCGTGCCCGTCCCGCGCCGCGCCGGCGAGGGCCTCGACGTCCTCCGGCGGCACGAGCGGGTCGAGCGCGCCGCCCGCGGCGAACACCGGTCCGGCGAACGCGGCGAGCGTGGCGCCGTGGTCCGCGCGCTCCGCCATGCCGCGCTGCGCGGCGAGGACCGCCGGCAGCGGCGCGGCGGCGATCCACGCGCGGACCTCGGCGACGAGCGCCTCGGGAGCGCGCGGCGAGAGCAGCCGCGGGAGCATGAGGGTGGCCAGGTGCCCCCCGGCACGCGGCCCGGCGCCGAGCATCGTGTCGACCATGCGCAGGCGGGTCTCGCGTTCCTCCGGCCGGTCGGCGCGGGCGCGCGTGTCGACGAGCACGAGCGCGGGCACGAGGTCGGGACGCCGCGCCGCGAGCGCGAGCGCGACGTAGCCGCCCATCGAGACGCCGCCGACCGCGGCCG
>JABLTH010122165.1_pt1 | contig 11144 bp, 9 predicted proteins | sample 7875711 | NCBI WGS metagenome assembly JABLTH01 (sample SAMN14941262, study PRJNA633318) | bioreactor metagenome | isolation source: bioreactor | place: China | collected 2019-03-05 | reverse complement strand
CGAAACGATGTGGCGTGCCGTAGCGAGTCCGGGGTGAAGTCGTCCCGGCCGCCTTGACCGACTCTTGATGCAAGCGATGCAGCAAATGTCTCAAGCGACCGCAGCTGCCGCTGGCGGGCTACTTCTTCGAAGTCGGAACCATCGAGCTCGCCGTCGAGCCTGGCGATGTCTGAGACGAGTTCGGCAATGCGCTTTTGGTAGTACGCGGACTGAAGCGCGAGAACAGTTTCAACGTCGGCCGGATCGATGTCTCGTATACGCCCATACTTGAAGAATTTCCTCACCCGACCGATGAGACCCGGGCGGTAACCAAACTCCATTTCGAGGGAGGACTCAGCAAGGAACTCCAGGATGCGCGAGGTGGGGCGGCGCAAAAGCGGAAGCGAGTCGACACTCACCGACTTTTCGTCGTCGCAGCGTCGTCGGAAGTGATCGTACTCCAGCCGGTACTCGGCGAGGAGCGCCCGAGCCTGTGCCCGTTCGCGCTCCATGGCTTGTAGCGCTCTCAGCCGCTCGTCGAGCTCGGCAAGCTGCGTGGGATCCGGTGCGGGCGGCGAGCAATGGGCAAAGGCGACAGCAGCTTCATTGCGCTGCCTTTGGGCCGCGAAAAAGGCTTCCTGTTTCGTTCGGTTTCCGAGCTCAGCCACTATATGACCGAACCCGTACTCTTGGAGCTTCTCACCCACATTCTCGACAGCGGAGTTGCTCAACGACACCACGGCAACGCTCCCCAGTTCGTTGACGACGATGTTTGCGATCAGGTTCAAGATGGTCTCAGTTTTTCCGGTCCCGGGCGGTCCCTCAATCACCGAGATCTGATGCGTCAGCGCTTTCTCGGTAGCCTCCTGCTGGCTGAGGTTGCTACGAAATGGATACACCCGCTTAGCTGGCGCAGACCGTGGTGACGGCGGCCCTCCCGAAAGATACCTTGCGAGCACGCTCTCCGGATGGACGAAATCGAACGATCGATAGGCCCGGACTATCGGGTCGGATTCGGGATCCTTCGCCTCGATGATCTCTCGGAAATAGCCCAAGACTGCACTGGACTGGGCCGAGCGGTACGTCGCGTCAGCCATGATGACCACGTCTTCCGCCTCGTACCAACACGTTTTCTCGATGCCATCCCGGCTGGTCCAGAACAACTTCCTCAGTGGCCCATCCGGGCCATCGAACTCGAAGATCTCGGTAGCCGATGACCACGGAACTCCGCGCACCAAGACCACATGCTGGTCCGGCACAAGAATCGGGGTCCCTGGGGCACAGACGGCCGCCCGCACCCGGCTGTATGAGTACGCGATGCGTGGGCTTCCTGCGTGCTTCGGCACAAAGGTCAAGGTGATCTTGGACGCGCCGATGGCGAAGGAGTCCACCTCGTGCGTGCTGTCCGACCATCTAGACTTCGGGTCTTTTCGCGTGAGTACGAGTGCGCTCCGTGGATCAACCAAAATAGCCTCCTCAAAACCGTTAAACGACCAGGCATCCTGCCGTCGACCGAATACACGGGCCTGCATGGGCTGACGCCCGCCTGAGAGTGGAATCGGGCGTCAGCTCATGGCGGCCACCTCACACGTCACCGTGTACACGCCTCAGCCGAATTTCCCAAAGGCCTGCACCGGTTTGAATGCGGCGGCCCTTGAGAAATGAACCTAGCGAGCAGCTGCGGCAAGCGCTCCGTCGACCGCTGTCCTGGTCAGCAAGTCCGCAATGTCCTCCCCAGTGGCCTTTCTGTGGTAATTGATCCCGCCGGGATTCACGAGGTTGAGCTCGACGAGGTATGGATACGCCATATCAATCCCCACGAAACGAATTCCGAAGTCCTTCAGCCGCTCACCGATCTTCTCGCTCAGGGCAAGCTCATCCGCATTCAGCTCGAGCGCACCGACATCGCCGCCTGTCGAAGCGTTGCCGCGGAACTCGGCACCTTTGCCCGTCTTCTTGAACCCCCCGACAACCTTTCCGTCGGCGATCATCACCCGCTTCTCGGTTCCCTTGAGCTCCGGCAGGAACTCCTGAAGCACTGCATACTTCTCCGCCTGGCCGAAGGCCTCCCGCGTGAACATCTCGTACTTCTGGTAAGCGTTGCCTGTCGCTGACTGAAGAAGGGCGGAGAAATTGGCGTCGCCTGCAGTCAGCTTGAACACGTCTGCACCGCAGCCGGCATTCGGCGGCTTGATCACCCAGGAGATGTCACCATTGGACTCGCAGACCTGACGGAGGGTCTCCTCGTCGCAGGAAACAAACGACTCGGGAAGATTGTCCTGCAGATCAAGAGCCGCGATTCCGATCTTGTTGTTCATGAAGAAGAGACCGCTGGGGTCGTTGACGAAGGGGACTCTGCGCTCCAGGAGCCACAGGAGCTGGAAGAACTCCTTTTCACGGTCGGGGTGACTGTAGTCCAGCACCCAGACGAGATCGAAGTCTTCACACGAGCGCATCTCATCCATGATCACGTGCGGTTCGCCGACAGCCCCGCCTTCGAAGGTGGCCTGCTTGCACTGAATGACCCCTTGGAGGTAGCTGAGCGTATCGACATCACCGAGGGCGACCTCGTGGCCCTGGCGGTGCAGGGACTCCGGGATGAGGAAGTTATTGACGAACTTGTAATCGTTGGTCTGGATCGTCAGAACAAGAATCTTCATGTTTCCCTACTTAAGTTCAAGGTTTGCAGCATTGATTGCTCGCCGAATACGGGCGCGTTCGTCTGTCGAACCACAAAAAACGACCAGGCTGTGCCGGGTACTCGACGAAACGATTTCGCCGCGCTCCGCTTCCGGCAGCAAGATGGAAGCCTCTACGACCCCGGGGAGACTGAGCATGCGGTCCGTCCATTGCTCATCGGTGGACTTCATTCCCGCGAGATCCAGAAACTCGACACCCGCCGTTACCCCTGATTCCTGGACCACCGGGAGCCTACCGGTGAGCATCGCATCGAACCAGAGTTCGAACGACGACCGGCCACGAACCAGGCCGACCATGTCCGAGATGCGATCGCCGCCTGGTCTGCCGTGCGACTCCACCAGCTTGGGTCCCGCGTCATCCAGGATCAGCTCAGTGTGAGACAAGCCGCTGAGGTGGCCTGCGGCGCTGAGAATCTCTTTGGTGGCGTGCTCGAGAGCGTCTCGGACCTCGAGCGAAACGTCCGCCGGAAACTCGTGCCCGGTCTCGATGAAGCCCGGAGGACCGGAAGTGAACTTCCGGGTGACACCGAGAATCGAATGCTCCCCGTTCCAGCTGAGCGCCTCGACCGAAAATTCCGGACCGACAACCCGCTGTTCCACAACCGCGCCCTGCGACATCCACGACGTGTCGATCGCCGACAGGGTCGCGCTCACCGTTCCGGGGTCCAAAGTAACGATGTTGCGGCTTCCGCTTCCGTCTGCGGGCTTCAGGATCGCCTGCGTGCCGATCTTCTCGACAAACCGAACGACCTCGTCGCACCGTAACACCGCGGCGAAAGGAACGTTGAGCGGGTTGCCCTCTCCGAGGACACGGCGAAGCTTGGATTTGCTGCGGAATGTCTCGAGGGTGACAAAGTCCAGGTATCCCGGAAGGTCCCACCCAAGCGCAGCATTCACAAGACTTGCCACCTCGGTCGACTTATCCCCGAACGCAAGGCAGATCGATCGAGAGTCACCATCCGCGTCTCGTGCGAGAACAGCCCGGGCAACCTCAACCGGGTCGAGTGGATCTTGAACGAACAGGGGCTCGAGCCCCCCGTATTCGCTCAAGTCCTGACCGGGCTGAATCACTGGAACAACTGACAGGCGGCCGAACCGTCTCGCTGCCTCCAGGACTATCCCCCGGGGAGTCGGAATGTAGATGGTGAACCTCAACTCAGCTCCTTCTTTCGTAAACCCCAGAGTGCGAGGACCATACCGAGAAGGCCCGCGAAGAGACCGGCGGCGCTGGCGGCCGGACCAGTGCCAACGGCACTCAGAATCCCGCCGGTCATGGCGCCACCGGCGAATGAGGCTGCTCCGGACACTGATCCGATGAGGCCGAACAGCCGACCCAGTCCCCCGTGTCCGAGGGAGAGCCCGGATGCGGTCTCATCAAGAGTCGGACTGACGAGAGCCTCGCCAAGAGTGAAAAGCACAACGAATGCCACAACTGCGGGGGCGGCCCATCCGAACATGAGCACGACGAATCCGGCGACCAGACTGCCGTATCCCAGGAGCAGAATGCGACGTGAACTCAGACGACCGAGCAGGTGCACGAGGAGGAGATATTGAAGCCCAAGGATCAGAGCAGCATTAGCAATGTAAAACCATGACGAGGCTTGATCCGTGTGGAATGCCTGCTTGGCGGCAAGCGGCATCAGCAGGTTCCACTGCGAATATGCGAACCAGTACGACGCGACCAGCAACAGCAGCACTGCGATCTGCCGACGCTTTCCAGATGCAAACAGGCGGTCTTCAAGCACCGGTGGATCAGCACTGGGCCGAACTCCGGCGCCACGGGATTCAAAGCGCACAAAGACGATGACAGCACCCATGACCAGGTAGCTGATCAATGAGGCGGCGATGATCATGTTGAATCCTGTGACCTGGAAGAGGATCGCCCCGATGGCAGGACCGATCAGGGCACCCGCATTGACCGCCGCGGACCGGAGTGAAATCAGCTTTCGCGAACCGGCCGCAGCAAGAAGCTCAGTCTTGATCCCTAGAGACACACTGGTGGACCCGATGCCCGCAACAATGCTTCCCACAAGGTAGCTGGCAAAATCATCACGGAACAGGAAGGTGGAGAGTCCGGCAGCCCTCACCACGAGCCCGCAGAGCGCCACGCTTTTCGAGCCGAACCTCGCCACCAAGGATCCGAGAAATACCGACGCAATCTGTCCGGACCCGGTCATCGCCCCTACGACGATTCCAATGCTGGCGACGCCCAGTCCTCTGCGCACGAGCTCAAGCGTGAGCAGCGGCAGGAACATGAAGGTCGTGATGCCGGACGCGACGATCAGAACCAGCAGCGTCCAGGAAGATGTTGGGATCTTCGCTGGCGCAGGCGTCAACGTCTCAGTCACCGGAAACCGTCACCCTCAAGTGCCGGCTGGCTGCAACCGCGTAGTCCTGGGCCAGCCCTGGCTCCGCCGCCGTCGCATAGATGTTTCCGATCCGAGATTTGTAGTCCCCCACGTGTGAGATCTCAGCTCCGACCGCCTTGGCCGGGATCCAGCCGATGTTCCCAGGAAGGCCATCGAGCAGATCGAGTCCGTCGATCGACGTCAAGGTTCCAGCTGTCTCCGCATAGACACTGACGTGAGAGTGCCCACCTCGGATGTTCCTCACGAGAGAACGCGGTTCTTCTCCAAGGGCATCTGCGATCAGGATGTCGTAGATATCGATCCCTGTCGTCTGATGAATCGCAGGACCGATGAGCGCACCGGCCATTCGGGCGTTGATCTCAATCAGCTCAAAACCGTTCGCCGTCTCACAGAACTCGATGTGGGCGAACCCGGCTTCGAATTCGACACTCTCCAGGATCGTCTTGGCCCATGCCTCCACACTGCCCTCCCATGAAGTGCCGTGAAGATGGGGAAACGTCTTCACCAGCTCCACAAAGAGAGGTTCGGGTGACATGATCCGGTTGGTCACGCCCAGCAATGCCGTCGACCCGCCCCGGGTATAGGTCTCGGCGCTGTAGACCGGACCTCTGAAGTAGGGTTCCACTACCCATTCATCCGACACCAGATTCCGCTTTTCTGCAGACTCTTCTAGCTCCAGACGCGTCGGGAACAGTTCAATGTTCTGCGACCCGGTGCCCTTCCGCGGCTTCAGAATATGTGGCGACTGATCGATGCCCGTGCGCACCTTTCCGAATGCGGCATCGGTGGTGTGTCGAACCCATGCCTTGTCCCGGAGCTTCTCCAGCTTCTCCGACGACGTGAGATGCGGGAGCCCCAGTTCCTCGCAAAGCGCCACCGCTTGAATCCCCCACGTATCGGTGGGGCTGAGCAGGCCAACAAGAGAGTCGCCATGCTCCTCAAGGCGGGCCCGAACCGCATCGAGATCGAAGGTGTCGCATTGCTGGATGTCCACGTCCCGGCCACCTGGTAAATACATGCCCGGGACCCCCGCCAGGACGATGAGATGGAGGTCTCGGCGCCGCGCAGCGGCGTCGAGAAGCTCGAGATTGACGGTCATCGCCTCGAGAGCGACGATGGTTTTAGAACTCATTCCAATCCTTCAGGGGAAGTTCGGCTCGATCAAGACGGCTCCACGGGAGTGCCAGGTCGTCTCGACTCCGCACGAATACGGGTGCCAATTCGTCGTAGTGCATGACAGGTTGAGAGATGTAAGGCAGCAAAGCCTGTGCGTAACGATGACCGGTGTCGGGAGCGATCATGACCACTGATTCGCCTTCGGCGAGATTTCTATGGATCATCTTGTCGGCGACCAGATAGGCACATCCGGACGACAGGCCTGCGAACAAGCCGATCTCCTGATACATCCTTGCCGTTGCCGTGGCCGCTACACCGAAGCTCAGCCAGTCGATCGATCGGTAGAGATCTCTCTCGACGTTGTCGAAATGAATGGCGCTACCGATTCCAGCGATGATCATGTCGGGGTCTTCGACGTGCTCCGAAGAAAACGTCACGGACCCGAACGGCTGGATTCCGTGGACTACGACATCGTGATTCGACTTCAAACCATTGGATATCCCTTTTGTCGAGGCGCCGGAACCGACACTCCCCACGAGATGAACAATCTCTGGACGCTCAGGGAAGGTTAGCTCGGAGGCGATTTCCGCATACCCGTCATAGTGCAGCGGATCGTGATATTGACGCATCCAGTACGCATCAGGCGTGGCCTCAATATATGCCTGAACCCTCCGAACCCGCTCACCCTGATCGAGCTTCAGCGAAGCGGATGGTGGGACGCTCTCCACCTCAGCGCCGAGAGATTTCAGTTGGGCCTGGGTGACGGCGTCAACGGTCGTCGAAGCGAAGATCTTGCAGCGCAAGCCGAATTTATGGGCCGCCATCGCCAGCGCAACCGCGTAAATGCCACTCGAACTGTCGACAAGGATTGATCCTCGATCAATGCGCCCCTCGTCAAGAAGCGTTCGCACCGTCGTTACAGCGGAGGCGACTTTCATAGACTCAAAGCGCAAGACATGGAACCCCGGTCTCACTGTGAGAAGGACCGGCTTGGAGAGAAAGTCCGCTGGATGGGTCAGCATAATCCCACACTTCCTTCATAGCATTCCATCAAACTACGGGAGAACATCCGCTTGACCTCGTCAGCCTCCGCGGCCGCTGGGCGCTCCTCGAAGAGCAGGCCGGCTACGCTTCCGGTGTGGCCGCGCACGACGCCGGCAGCACCCAGCTCTCGGTAGCTGCCGAGGAGACTTTCAACGGACGGTGACCATAGGTAGTCCTGCGCCAGCCGGGCACTCTCCGTCGCCTCCGCAGCCACTGCCGCAGCAGATCCGGCGTCCATACCGGCCACGAGTCGAGACAAGGACGCCGCGTATGCGTCGCGATGTCGGCTGTACGAGTCGAGCAGCAAGCCACGGTCGAAGTGCTTTGTCGCAGTCGTCTCGCCTCCGAAGGCCCAATAGGCATAAAAGCCGACCCGCGATTCGAATCGTCGGTAGACCCTCTGCAGTCCACTGAAATAGATCGACTGATAATCATGAAAGATCGGATCAGACCGCTCGATATGACGAAGGATCTCCCGCATCGCTTCATCGGTCACGGGCGAACCATGAAGCTTGAAGAGGCACCTGATGACGGAAACGATGTCAGCGGTCGAGCTTGCCATGCCCTTGCCACGTGGAATGTCACTCAGATACCGGAGCACCACATCTCGGCGAGGGAACCCTGTCATTCCGTAAAAGACATCTTCGGCCTTCCTCCTCAACCTGTCGTAACTGTCGCGATGTTCAAGACCGCCAGGCTTCGCGGGGCTGGCATAGGTGATGCTCTGATTCGGGCCGTGCAGGGTCAGAAGCGCAACCTCGTCCGCGCTACCCGACCATGCTGGGCCCTGCCAGAGCTCACCTACGGACCCGGAGCAGGTGCCAATCGCGAGAACATCCAACTCTTGTCGCGCCGGATGCGCAGATTCACGCATCAGGGCGTGACCGTCGTCGTGCGTCACGGATATCTCCTTTTATCGGCGAACCACAGTCGCCATGTCGTGAAACTCTTGTCGTTGAATAGCATTTGGACGACCCGGAACCTCCTGTCACGCAAACGGTGACTCCGGCCGGATTCTGATCGGTGAATCTGAACAAGCAGCCCCGCGGGGCTGCTATCAAGCACATTTTCGAGCAGGGTGACGCCGAAGATCCGGATCACCTCCGATGTGGGCTACGCAGGCAACAGAATGGCGGGCTGGCCGGCCGCAGGAGGCTCGCGCTCGATGCTCTTCGCTGGCTCAGGCCTCACCTCAATGAACCCGGCAGCACGTCGAGTCAGCCGCGGCTTCATCACACAGAAGACAAAGAGTGATTCTCAAAGGGACCCTTTCCTGACGTCGCTGAACCAGCTCCAGGCTGGATCGCTCTTGACCAAGTCACTGCCACTCGCCGTTCCGGCTTTGAATGGAGGCGAACGACCGAAACTGCGAGATATACGTTACATACCCTATCTTAATGAGGATCGTCCTTGTACTACGACCTGTCGCCCATATCAGGTCCGCTGACGAGCGCGATTTTCTTCCGTCGCTCCATGGACAATGTGGGTAACGCCCGGCTTGAGGCTTGTCGCCATCAAGGTTGACATCGCAGGACACGTCATCAGCTTTCGGCCGATAGCGGCACCGCAGGGAACCCGAAGAGGAGTGTGGGCCCGACGCGGCGGGGCACCGTAAACCTGGGCCGCAATCGAGATGCCATCGCCGCCATCGCAAGGAGCGGCGAGGTAGACTGCTCGCGCCCATCCCCAGGTGGACCCTCCCGGCAGTTCGCGGCCTGATATGGATATGGGCTGCTGACCGCCTCAGCATGATGCCCCGGCCTGGTCAGCAGCCCTCCGAGCATCAATAGCCCGATTCCCAGCGGTGGAACGACGGCGAAATGCTCGTCACGAAGCCAGGCGGCTTCCTGCACCCTTTCCGCGCGATGGCCCGTTGGCCTCGCCCCCCAGAACAGGAGGCCACCAGAATCACCTTCAAGCCCCCAATGACCATGAAGGTGAACCCATCACGCGTCCGCGCTCCCCCGACGAGTCTCCCCATCAGATGCCCACAAGACGTCAACGTCTCGACGCCTTTACGTTACACCACCTGTCATAATATTGATCTGATGCGCTCAATATGACCGCGGACGGCAGCGTGTTCCAGCGGTGCTCACGCGTGGTCAGGCCGGGTCCTCGGCACGATCCCTGCCGGTCTCAAGCAGCGAGACGATCTGCCCAACCGTCTTGCCCATGATCTCGGGCAACTCACTCCACCGCCCGCTGAACGCGACGAGCTCTTTCGCCCCTAGACCCGACGACACGATCAACCACGCCGCAGACTCGCAGTCGACGCCTGAGCGAAGACGCCCTTCAGACTTGGCCAGTTCCAGCTGCCCGACGACGAACGCCTTCCACGTGCGGAATGGGTCGATCCGCCGCTCGGGGTAGAACCGTCGGGACTCCTGTGCGATCCGGATGCCAGCCCTGACGATCGGCTGAGAACTGATGTTCACGGCCACCGCATGAAACGTGGACTGGAGCACCGCGAGCGGGTCACTCCCGGCTGACGCACCGGCGCGCTGCGCTTCCCGCATACTGTCTCCCTCGGCATTCAGAAGGGCGGCGCCGATGTCGACGACGGAACCGAAATAGCGATTCACCTCCTGAAGCGGCGCAGGGAGGACGCGAGCGACGTCCGACAGGGCCACGTCCGCAAGTGGCATGTCGACAAGCAACGATGCTGCGGCCGAGAGAATCTCCTGCCTGCGCTCTGAGTCAGGAATCATGCCCGCACCTCACCTCTCACTGAAGTACGCCAGATCCGCCACACCTTCGACGCCCACCGATGCCAAGGATCGGACACGCACGGTCCGCAGCCGCCGGCCGTCGATCGCCACGGCGCCCTCCCGGTCCAACGTCGTCACCGCATCAAAAGGTCCGGGGACGATCGGCCGTCCACCATGAACCGCAATGGTCATCGTCCGCATCCACAGATTGTCCACGCCAGTCCGGTCTGTCGCGTGAGCCCGGTACACCAAAGCCTGAGCCAGCTGGCCCATGGTGACAAGGAAGTCGATGGCTGACGCATACGCCGGGGCCTGGTCGGCAGTCGTCCCGATCGCGAGGACATGCCTCGATCTGAGTTCATGGACCATGCCATCAGGCTCGTCCACCGCAGACGTGATCGAGTGGTCCCGATAGTCGAGATCACTGATCGTCTCAGCCATCGTCGAAGGCTTGATCGCCGCCACGGCAAGCCCCAATTCGACCTTCATGTTCCCCACCCGGGCCGAGCACCATTCGAGCGACCGCCCGCCATGTGCGCGCCTGCTCATCTCAAGCGCGACCGGGACGTCGGTCAACCGATCCCACGGTTCGCTCCCCGCCCGGATCTTCACGTACCTGACCCAGTATTGCGTATCGCTTTGAGACGTGAAGGCCTCCCGCGAGTGGGTCTTGGCGAGTGCTGTCATCGGGAGTGCCAGCGCGTCCACCGAGCTCAGATGCGGGCGGCGGGAACGCCCGTCTGACCCGAGCGACCACAGCACCGGATAGGTGACTCGCCCCTGCCATAGCTTGCCGTCGCCGTCGCCGTCTTCCAACAACTCGTGCTTGACCTGACGGTATCCGCCGCCGAAGTACCGATGTTCCGCGGGACCGAGCTCATCTTCAAGACTCATCCCGCCGGGCCTCTCCCCCACGATTTCTCCTTCGTCACGCAGAGATCCATTACAGCGCCTTCACTATATTAATTCACCGATGGCGAGACAAGGACCGCGAAGGAGGCGGCTTGATAGACTGGCCGCATGGCAACCAAACGAGGCCGGCCGCTCTCTTCTGATGTCAGCGAAGCCCTGCGACAGGCCGCCGAACGCATCATGCGGAGCTCGGGTTACTCAAGCCTCACCGTCGACGGCCTCGTAGCAGAGGTCGGCACCACGAGGCCGACGTTTTATCGCAGGTACCGTAACGTCGGACACCTGGCGTTCGACGTCATCCAGCATCGATTCGGCGT
>JABLTH010030219.1_pt1 | contig 11149 bp, 9 predicted proteins | sample 7875711 | NCBI WGS metagenome assembly JABLTH01 (sample SAMN14941262, study PRJNA633318) | bioreactor metagenome | isolation source: bioreactor | place: China | collected 2019-03-05 | reverse complement strand
GCTGATGGCCGGCCTGGACGGCGTGCAGAACAAGATCCACCCGGGCGAGGCTGCCGACAAGAACCTGTACGACCTGCCGCCGGAAGAAGACGCGAAGATCCCGACCGTGTGCTCGAGCCTCGACCAGGCCCTCGAGTACCTGGACAAGGACCGCGAATTCCTGACCCGTGGCGGCGTCTTCTCGAACTCGATGATCGATGCCTACATCGAGCTGAAGATGGAAGAAGTGACCCGCTTCCGCATGACGACCCATCCGGTCGAATTCGAGATGTACTACTCGCTGTAAGCGCAACCGTTGCCCGGTTGTGACCTGGCAACAGAAGCACTGGAAAGGGGCAGCCTAGGCTGTCCCTTTTTCTTTTGTCGCAGTTCCGCTGAACTAGAATGGGGCTCCGCGCTCAACCCTAGCTCTGATGTCGATGCCAACCCAACCGTCCGTCCCGACGCTGCTCACCTCCAACTGCCGGCGCCTGCACCGTTTGCGTGAATCGATCCCTGTCCTTGGTGCCATTCTGGTGCTGGCCGCCACAGGCTGGAGCATGCCGGTGGCGGCGCAGTCCTCCGACGTCTATGTCTGCACGGGCCCGAACGGCGTGCCGGAGTACCGCAACGGCAACGGCGGCAAGAACTGCCGCAAGCTGAACCTGCCGGAGGTGGTGGCCGTACCCGGTGGGCGCACCGCGCCCGCGGCCACCGCCAGGCCGGCGCCGGGGGGCTTCCCGCGTGTGGACGGTGCCACGCAGAAGAGCCGCGATGGCGAGCGCCGCGCGGTGCTGGAGCAGGAATTGCAGAGCGAGCAGGCCAGGCTGGCGTCGCTGCGTGCCGAATACAACAACGGCGAGCCAGAGCGTCAAGGCAATGAACGCAATTACCAGAAGTATCTCGATCGCACCGCCGCGCTGCGTGACAACATCACGCGCAGCGAAGCCAACGTCGCGGCGTTGCAGCGGGAACTCGCCAACCTGAAGGACTGAATCCATGCGCCGCTTGATTCGCAGCGTTTCGCGCCGCGTGACAGCCACCGACCGTGGTGCCGCGGCCGCCGGCCAGGCCGCCGGCGTGCAGGAGGATCCTGCGGAGGCCCCGCTGCACGCCGGCCTCGATGTGATGGCCAACCCCGTGCTGCTGGTGCGTGCCGCCAGCCTGCGCATCGTCTATGCGAATGCCGCGGCGGAGGCCAGCTTCGCGGTGTCGCGCAAGTCCATGCGCGAGATGGCGCTGCCGGAACTGTTCGGGCCCTCCGAGGAATTGGCCGGCATGATCGAGAGCGTGCGCACGCGGCAGTTCGACGTGCGCCGCCAGGACGTGGTGCTGCAGCGCGCGCTGCAGGAGCCTAGCCATGCCCACGTGGTGGTCGGCGTGCTCGAGGCCACGGCCGACACCGTGCTGGTCGAGGTGCTGCCCAACGAGCAGAAGGTGCGCAGCGAGCGCGAGGAGCGCATCCTCGACCTGACCTCCGCCAACAAGGAACTGATCCGCAACCTGGCGCACGAGATCAAGAACCCGCTCGGCGGCATCCGCGGCGCCGCCCAGCTGCTCGAGTTCGAGTTGCCCGAGCGCGGGCTGCGCGAGTACACCCAGGTCATCATCAAGGAGTCGGACCGGCTGCAGACGCTGGTCGACCGCCTGCTGGAGCCGCACCGGCACCCCCATATCGTCTCGGAGCTCAATATCCACGAGGTGCTGGAGCGCGTGCGCCTGGTGGTGCTGGCCGAATTCCCCAACGGCCTGGAGATCGTGCGTGACTACGATGCCAGCCTGCCCGACCTGCGCGGCGACAAGGAGCAACTGATCCAGGCGGTGCTCAACATCGTCCACAACGCGGCGCAGGCGCTGGCGGACCGCATCGCCGCCGGTGATGCGCAGATCGTGCTGCGCACGCGCGTGGCCCGCCAGGTGACAATCGCCAAGCGGCTTTTCAAGCTGGCATTGGATTTGCATATCATCGACAACGGCCCCGGCATTCCCGAGGACATTCGCGAACGCATCTTCTACCCGCTGGTGTCGGGCAAGGATGGCGGCAGCGGTCTCGGTCTCACACTCGCTCAAACCTTCGTGCAGCAGCACGAAGGCTTGATCGAATGCGAGAGCCGGCCGGGCTGTACCGACTTCCGCATCCTGCTGCCGCTGCATTAGTCCGCATCGGCGTACCGGGCGACCGCATCGCAGGCCGCTGGCAGCCGGAGCGACGGAAGACCATATGACACCGAGCAGACAAGCGACGCATATGAAGCCGATCTGGATAGTCGACGACGATCAATCAATCCGCTGGGTCCTGGAAAAGGCCCTTGCCCGGGAAAGCCTGCTCTCGCGCAGTTTCACCAATGTGCGCGACGTGCTGGCCGCGCTGGAGGAGGATGAGCCGCAGGTGCTGATCTCCGACATCCGCATGCCGGGCGGCTCCGGACTGGACCTGCTGCAAGCGATCAAGGCGCGCCATCCCGGACTGCCCGTGATCGTGATGACGGCCTACTCGGACCTGGACAGCGCGGTCGCTGCCTTCCAGGGCGGGGCCTTCGAATACCTGGCCAAGCCCTTCGACGTGGACAAGGCGGTGGAGCTGATCCGCCGCGCGCTGGAAGAGAGCCTGCGCGAGGAGGAGATGGACGAGCGCCTGGCGGACGCGCCCGAGATCCTCGGCCAGGCTCCGGCAATGCAGGATGTCTTCCGCGCCATCGGGCGCCTGTCGCAGTCGAACGTGACGGTGATGATCACCGGCGAGTCCGGCACCGGCAAGGAACTGGTGGCGCGTGCCCTGCACAAGCACAGCCCGCGCGCCAACGGGCCATTCATCGCGCTCAATACCGCGGCCATTCCCAAGGACCTGCTGGAATCGGAGCTGTTCGGCCACGAGCGCGGTGCCTTCACCGGCGCGCAGACCATGCGGCGCGGGCGCTTCGAGCAGGCCGAGGGGGGCACGCTGTTCCTCGATGAAATCGGCGACATGCCGTTCGACCTGCAGACGCGCCTGCTGCGCGTGCTGTCGGACGGCAACTTCTATCGCGTGGGCGGGCACAATCCGCTGCGCGCCAATGTGCGGGTGATTGCCGCCACCCACCAGAACCTGGAGTCCCGCGTCAAGGACGGCTTGTTCCGCGAGGACTTGTTCCATCGCCTCAACGTGATCCGCCTGCGCCTGCCGCCGCTGCGCGAACGGCCCGAGGACATCACGCTGCTGGCGCGGCATTTCCTGCAGAAGAGCGCCAAGGAACTCGGTGTCGAGCCCAAGCGCATGTCGGACGAGGCCCTGGCCTATGTCAGCACGCTGCCTTTCCCGGGCAATGTGCGCCAGCTCGAGAACCTGTGCAACTGGCTGACGGTGATGGCGCCGGCGCAGACCGTCGAGGTGAAGGACCTGCCGCGCGAGATGATCGGTGGCGAGGTGCCTGCCATGCCTGCGCCGATGCGCCAGCCGGAGCGTATGGTCGAAGCCTACGGCGCAGGCCGCGCCGGGGAGGGCAGCGAGGCGCTGCTGGCCGAGGGGGGCGGTATGCCCGTGCTGGAGGCCGCGCCCGTTCCGTTGGCGGGGCGGCCGGCCGCCGCGCTGCCCGACTGGGAGAGCCTGCTGGCGGGAGAGGCGCGTGCCATGCTGGAATCAGGCCAGCCCGAGGTCATGGACATCCTGACCCGGCGCTTTGAGAAGGCCGTGCTGGAGGCAGCGCTTGGCGTCACACGCGGACGCCGGGTCGAGGCCGCCACCCGCCTGGGCATCGGGCGTAACACGATCACGCGCAAGCTGCAGGAGCTGGGCTTCGATTGAGCGCCCGGCGGGCGTGCCCGCGGACCAGTCAACCGGGCTTCTCGGCGAGCCCTGCGGCCGGGCCAGTCCCGGCCGTTTTTCTTACCGCCGCCCAGCCGGGCGGACGGCGGCGTTCAGCCGCGTGCCGCGAGCAGCAGGCCGGCCATCTCGGCAAAACCCTCGCCGCCGCTGGCCTCGGTCACGTAGGCAGGCGGTGTCGGCAACTGGTCGGCAATGGCGCGCACATTGGCGACGCCGACCGAGAGCGGGAAGTGCGCGAACATCGAGGCGTCGTTGGCCGAGTCGCCGATGAATAGCCACTGCCCGCGCTCGGCGTCGAGGTCGGCCCCCAGCAGTTCGGCCGCGCACAGCAGGCTCATGCTGAGCTTGTCATGCTGGCCGAACCAGCCGTTCACATGAATCGAACTGACTGTCGCGGTCATGCCGGCGTCGCGCATCAGCGCCGCGATGCGCGCCACCGCCGGCGCGGGCAGGGGCGCCACGTCCTCGGCATGGTCGATGGCCAGGTCGGCCGCATGCCAGGCCTGGTCCGAAGCCAGTGCGGAACCCGGTACTTCCCTCAGGATGCGCGCGCCCAGCGCCTGGATGCGCGCCAGGTTATCCGCCCGCGTGGCGGCATCGTCGAGGAAGCGCGTATGCAATCGACCCGCGCGCAGATGCGAATAGAAAGCGCCGTTCTCGCCGATGATCGCGTCGACCGGCCACAGCCGGGCCAGGATTTCGGCCCAGGCGATGCAGCGGCCCGTCACCGGGATCAGGTGCAGCCCGGCATCCCTGATCTGCTGCATGGCGAGGTAGGTGGCTGCCGGCAGGCGGCCGTCGGATGTCAGGGTGCCGTCGATATCGGTCAGCACGCCGCGGATACCGCGCAGGGCGGCGGGGGGCAGGGTCTGGATGGCTTGCATGGCGGCGCATTCTATCCGTGTCCGCGCAGGCGAACGACCTTTCTGCCATCTTTGTCTTTTTTTTTCGATTGTGAGGGATTGCCCGGTTTCCACGCGGCGAAAGCGAGGGTAACATCCCGCTGTCATAAAACTGGAATAGATTCGAACGCTTTTGTTGTTCGTTTCGTTTCGTTTCCAAACATTACCTTGCGCCGAAACGGGTGGCGCAAGAAACCGGAGATCGCTCATGTTCCTGAAACGTACCGCCTTGACGCTCGCCGCGCTGCCGCTGATGGTTGCCGCGGGATCGGCTCATGCCGTTACCGAGATCCAGTGGTGGCATTCGATGGAGGGCGCCCTGAACGACAAGGTCAACGAACTCGCCAACAAGTTCAACGCCAGCCAGTCCGACTACAAGATCGTGCCGGTGTACAAGGGCCAGTACGACGAGTCGCTGGCCGCCGGCATCGCGGCCTACCGCGCCGGCAACGCACCGGCCATCCTGCAGGTGTTCGAGGTGGGCACGGCCACCATGATGAATGCCAAGGGCGCGATCGTGCCGGTCAGCAAGGTCATGAAGGATGCCGGCGAGAAGTTCGATGCCAAGGCCTACGTGCCCGCCGTGGCCGGCTACTACACCTCGAGCAAGGGGGACATGCTGTCCTTCCCCTTCAACAGCTCGACCACGATCATGTATTACAACAAGGACGCCTTCAAGAAGGCGGGCCTGGATCCGAACAAGCCGCCCGCAACCTGGCAGGAAGTGGCGATCGACGCGGCCAAGCTGAAGGCCGCCGGCGTGCCCTGCGGCTATACCACTGACTGGCAGTCGTGGGTGCACCTGGAGAGCTTCTCGGCCTGGCACAATGTGTCGTTCGCCACCGAGAACAACGGCTTCGGCGGTCCCAAGGCTCGCCTGAATTTCAATGGTCCGGTCCAGGTCCAGCACATCGAGCATATGCTCGACATGGCAAAGAAGGGCTATTTCACCTACGCCGGCCGCAAGGACGAGCCGAAGGCGAAGTTCATCGCCGGTGAGTGCGCGATGCACACCGGTTCGTCGGCCGCGCTGGCCAACATCCGCAAGAACGCCAAGTTCAATTTCTCTCCGGCACCGCTGCCCTATGAGGCCGGCGTGCCCGGCGCGCCGCAGAACACCATCATCGGCGGCGCCTCGCTGTGGGTGATGGGCGGCCACAAGGCCGACGAGTACAAGGGCGTGGCCAGGTTCTTCACCTTCCTGTCGCGTCCGGAGATCCAGGCGGACTGGCACCAGTCGACCGGCTACCTGCCGGTGACCATGGCGGCCTACGAACTGACCAAGAAGTCCGGCTACTATGACAAGAACCCGGGTGCCGACGTCGCGGTCAAGCAGATGATCGTCAAGACCACCGACAAGTCGCGCGGCATCCGCCTGGGCAACTTCCCGCAGATCCGTTCGGTGATCGACGAGGAGCTGGAATCCGTCTGGGCCGGCAAGAAGACGCCGAAGGCTGCCCTGGACGAGGCCGTGGCGCGCGGCAACGAACTGCTGGTCCGCTTCGAGAAGACCGTCAAGGAATAACACGACGGGCGTGCGCGCCGCCTCACTGCCGGCCCGCGGCGAAAGCGCGGGCCGGCAGTGCATTTTGAGAGTCTTCATGGAAAAGCGAGTTGTCTTCCGATCGCGCTGGCTGCCCTACCTGCTGGTGGCGCCGCAGATCGTCGTCACCCTGGTGTTCTTCTTCTGGCCGGCCGGGCAGGCCCTGTACCAGTCGCTGCTGCGCCAGGACGCCTTCGGCATCAGCCTCGAATTCGTCGGCCTGGAGAACTTCCAGGACCTGCTCGGCGACCCCACCTACCTCGGGTCCTTCAAGACCACCGCGTTGTTCGCCATCGGCGTGACGGTGGTCGGCCTGGGCACGTCGCTGGCGCTGGCTTATTTCGCCGACCGCGCGCTGCGCGGCGCGACCTTCTACAAGACCCTGCTGATCTGGCCCTACGCGATCGCGCCGGCCGTGGCCGGGGTGCTGTGGAGTTTCCTGTTCAATCCCACGCTGGGCATCGTCTCCTACGTCATCCGCATGATGGGGGTGGAGTGGAATTACGTGCTCAACGGCGGGCAGGCCATGCTGCTGGTGGTGGTCATCGCCGCCTGGAAGCAGATCAGCTACAACTTCCTGTTCTTCCTGGCCGGGCTGCAGAGCATCCCCAAGTCGCTGATCGAGGCCGCCGCCATCGACGGCGCCGGGCCCTGGAAGCGCTTCTGGTCGATCGTCTTCCCGCTGCTGTCGCCCACCACCTTCTTCCTGATGGTGGTGAACATCGTCTACGCCTTCTTCGACACCTTCGCCATCATCGACTCGGTGACGCAGGGCGGCCCGTTCAAGGCCACCGAGACGCTGGTCTTCAAGGTCTACCAGGACGGCGTGCGCGGGCTGGACATCGGCGGTTCGGCCGCGCAATCGGTGATCCTGATGGCGGTGGTGATCGTATTGACCATCGTCCAGTTCCGCTACGTCGAGCGCAAAGTCCAATACTAAGCAATACAAGGGTCCGGACCCATGATCGAACGCCGTCCATTCCTGGACTTCCTCACCCACCTCGTGCTGATTCTGGGCGTGGTGATCGTCGCCTTCCCGGTGTATGTGGTCTTCGTCGCGTCGTCGCTGACGGCGCAGGACGTGCTGCAGGCGCCGATGACGCTGATCCCCGGCCCGCACCTGATCGAGAACTACCGCCAGGTGCTGACGCAAGGCATGGGCAATTCGGCCACGCCGGTCGGCACCATGCTGATGAACAGCCTGATCATGGCGCTGGGGATCTCGCTCGGCAAGATCGCCATCTCCATCATCTCGGCTTTCGCCATCGTCTATTTCCGCTTCCCGCTGCGCAAGACCTTTTTCTGGCTGATCTTCGTCACGCTGATGCTGCCGGTGGAAGTGCGCATCCTGCCGACCTACAAGGTGGTGTCCGACCTGGGCATGATCAACAGCTACTTCGGCCTGACCATCCCCATCATCGCCTCGGCCACCGCCACCTTCCTGTTCCGCCAGTTCTTCCTCACCATTCCGGACGAACTGGCCGAAGCCGCCCGCATCGACGGGGCCGGTCCGCTGAAGTTCTTCTGGGACGTGGTGCTGCCGCTGTCGCGCACCAGCATCGCCGCGCTGTTCGTGATCCAGTTCATCTACGGCTGGAACCAGTACCTGTGGCCGCTGCTGATCACCACCGACAAGAGCCTGACGCCGATCGTGCTGGGCGTGACGCAGATGATCTCGCGGTCCGGCGATTCCGCCACCGACTGGAACCTGCTGATGGCCACCGTGATGCTGGCGATGGTCCCGCCCGCCCTGGTGGTGATCTTCATGCAGCGCTGGTTCGTCAAGGGCCTGGTGGAAACCGAGAAGTAAAAGACAAGAAATTGGAAGTCAATCCGCAATGGCAAAACTGTCCCTACGCAACGTCCAGAAGACCTACGCCGGCAATGTCCAGGTGGTGCACGGCATCGACATGGAGATCGCCGACGGCGAGTTCATCGTGATCGTCGGCCCCTCCGGCTGCGGCAAGTCCACGCTGCTGCGCATGGTGGCCGGCCTGGAGGCCATCACCGGCGGCGAAGTCTGGATCGGCGAGCGCGTGGTCAACCAGCTGGAACCGGCCGAGCGCGATATCGCCATGGTGTTCCAGAACTACGCGCTCTATCCGCACATGAGCGTCTACGAGAACATGGCCTACGGGCTGAAGATCCGCGGCATGGACAAGGCCGAGATCGCCAAGCGCGTCGAGCATGCCGCGGGCATCCTCGAGCTGGCGCCGCTGCTGTCGCGCAGGCCGCGCCAGCTCTCCGGCGGCCAGCGCCAGCGGGTGGCCATGGGCCGTGCCATCGTGCGCGAGCCGGCGGTCTTCCTGTTCGACGAGCCGCTGTCGAACCTCGACGCCAAGCTGCGCGTGCAGATGCGCCTGGAGCTGAAGGAACTGCACCGGCGCCTGCGAACCACCAGTCTGTACGTGACCCACGACCAGGTCGAGGCGATGACGCTGGCCGATCGCATGATGGTGCTCAACGGTGGCCGCGTCGAGCAGATCGGCACGCCGCTCGAGGTGTACTCGCGTCCGGCCAGCACCTTCGTCGCCAGCTTCATCGGTTCGCCGCCGATGAACCTGGTGCCGGTGGTGCGGGATGGCGCCAACGGCCAGGTCGGCATGAAGGTGGTGGCGGGGCAGGGGGGTGGCGCTGGCGCTTCGCTGGGCCACCTGCCGATGGGGCTGCACCTGCCCGAGCGCGCGCTGCTCGGCCTGCGCCCCGAGCACATCGAGCCATGCGCCGCGCACGAGGCCATTGCCGAGGTCGAAGTGCGCGTGGTGGAGGCGCTCGGCGCCGACTCGTTCGCCTACGGCGCGCTGGGCGGCCAGCCGGTGGTGGTGCGGCTGGACAGCCAGCTCAAGGTGCGCGCGGGCGACCGCCTGCCGATCACCTCCAGCGCCGACCACCTGCACTTCTTCGATACCGATTCCGGCAAGCGCATCGAGGCCTGACATGTCCGCACCCGACACCGCGGCCGCGGCCGCTTTCGCCCCCTGGCCGGCGCCCTGGCCGTATCCGCGCCACATCGCCCACCGCGGCGCCGGCAAGCTGGCGCCGGAGAACACGCTGGCGGCTTTCCGCCACGGTGCCTCGTTCGGCTACCGCATGTTCGAGTTCGACGTGAAGCTGTCTGCCGACGGCAAGCCGGTGCTGCTGCACGACGCGACGCTCGACCGGACCACCAGCGGCCACGTCCGTGCCGACGCGCTGACGCTGGGCGAACTGGCCATGCTGGATGCCGGCGGCTGGCACAGTCCGGCCTTCGCCGGCGAGCCCATCCCCACGCTGGCGGCAGTGGCGCGCTACACCCGCGCCAACGGCTTCCTGGTCAATATCGAGATCAAGCCGGTAACCGGCGCCGAGCGCCGGACCGGTGCCGCCGTGGCGCTGGACGCGGCGGCGCTGTGGGCCGGCAGCGCGGTGCCGCCGCTGCTGTCTTCCTTCTCGGAAGCCGCGCTGGAGGCCGCGCGCGAAGCCGTGCCGACGCTGCCGCGGGCCCTGCTGATGGACCGCCTGCCCGCCGACTGGCTCGAACGGCTGCGCCGGCTTGATTGCGTGGCCCTCGATGCCAACCATCGGGAGCTGGACCGGCAGGTGATCGAGGCCGCCCACCAGGCGGGCTTCCGCGTGGCCTGCTACACGGTCAACGACTCCGCCCGCGCGGCGGAGCTGCTCGGCTGGGGGCTCGATGCCCTGATCACCGATGCGGTCGACCGCATCGTGCCCGATCCGGTGGCATAGCGAGTCGGCCGCAAGGGCTGCATGCTTGCGCGCGGGGGTGATGGGCGACACCCCGCAGACCGAATCCGTCACTTTCCGGCAATAATCGCCGGCACTGTTGTAGTACTACCGCGTATACCCGGAAAAAACGCGGGCGCGCCTAGGCAAACGTGCTATGCTTATGCGAGTGAAGACTTAGGTCCTTCCCGCACAACTTGCCCTTGAAGGTCCTCAGCAGTGTCGGCGCCGCCCAAACCAGGCTGGCGCCGTTTGCTTAAGAGGGGCTTCAAAGAGTTGTTTGCAATCCGCTAACCGGTCAAGCCGTGTCGCGGAAGGTTGATGAACCCGCTTAACTCCGGCAGTCCCGGAGAATAGTGAGCGCCCCATGATGCAGCAGTATCAGAGCAATTCGTACCTCTTCGGCGGTAACGCGCCCTACGTGGAAGAGCTGTACGAAGCCTATCTCGAAAACCCCGCCTCGGTTCCCGACAACTGGCGTGCGTATTTCGACGCGATGCAGAACGTGCCCGCCGTCGATGGTTCCAACGCCCGCGACATCCCCCACGCTCCCATCGTCGCCTCGTTCGCCGAGCGCGCCAAGCAAGGCCCGATCAAGACCATCGTCGCCTCGGCCGATTCGGACATGGGCCGCAAGCGCGTGGCCGCCACGCAGCTGATCGCCGCCTACCGCAACATCGGTTCGCACTGGGCCGACCTCGATCCGCTCAAGCGCCAGGAGCGTCCGCCCCTGCCGGACCTGGATCCCGCCTTCTACGGTTTCTCCGAGAGCGATCTCGACATCGTCTTCAATGCCAGCAATACCTATTTCGGCAAGGAGTCGATGAGCCTGCGCGAGTTGATCAACAACCTGCGCGAGACTTACTGCGGCACCATCGGCGCCGAGTTCATGTACATCAGCGACCAGGCGCAGAAGCGCTGGTGGCAGGAGCGCCTGGAAACCACGCGTTCCAAGCCGGTGTTCACGCTGGAGAAGAAGAAGCACATCCTGGAGCGCCTGACCGCCGCCGAAGGCCTCGAGCGCTTCCTGCACACCAAGTACGTCGGCCAGAAGCGCTTCTCGCTGGAAGGCGGCGAAAGCTTCATCGCCGCGATGGATGAACTGGTCCAGCACGCCGGCGGCAAGGGCGTGCAGGAAATCGTGATCGGCATGGCCCACCGCGGCCGCCTGAACGTGCTGGTCAACACCCTGGGCAAGAT
>JABLTH010087377.1_pt1 | contig 11153 bp, 7 predicted proteins | sample 7875711 | NCBI WGS metagenome assembly JABLTH01 (sample SAMN14941262, study PRJNA633318) | bioreactor metagenome | isolation source: bioreactor | place: China | collected 2019-03-05 | reverse complement strand
CCACGGTGGCCGGCACGCCGTCGCCGTCGGTCGACAGCGCCAGGTGCTCCGGGCGCAGCCCGGCCCGCTGCACCGCGGTGTCGGCGCCGGGCAGCAGCCGGTCCCACAGCGCACGCACCGGGGCCGGGGCGTCGGCGGCCGGGCGGTCGACCAGGTTGATGCGCGGTGCGCCGAGGAAGCCGGCGACGAACACGTTGGCCGGGTCGTCGTACAGCGTCAGCGGCGCGCCGAGCTGCTCGATGCGCCCCTGGTTGAACACCGCGATCCGGTCGCCCAGCGTCATCGCCTCGACCTGGTCGTGGGTCACGTAGATCATCGTCGTGCCCAGCGCCTGGTGCAGGCGCGACAGCTCGATGCGCATGTTCACGCGCAGGGCCGCGTCGAGGTTGGACAGCGGCTCGTCGAACAGGAACACCTTGGGCTTGCGCACGATGGCGCGGCCGATGGCCACGCGCTGCCGCTGGCCGCCGGACAGCTCCTTCGGGTAGCGGTCCAGCAGGCCCTCGATGCGCAGCGTCTCGGCGGCGCGGCGCACCTGCGCGTCGCGCTCGGCGCGCGAGACGCCGGCCATGCGCAGCGCGAAGCCCATGTTCTCGGCCACCGTCATGTGCGGGTACAGCGCGTAGCTCTGGAAGACCATCGCCGCGCCGCGCTGCGCCGGCGGCAGCTCGTTGGCGCGCTGGCCGTCGATCAGCAGCTCGCCTGCGCTGATGTCCTCCAGCCCGGCGATCATGCGCAGCATGGTCGACTTGCCGCAACCGGACGGCCCGACGAAGACCATGAACTCGCCGTCGCGCACCTCGAGGTCGATGCCGCGCACGATCTCGGTGTCGCCGTAGCGCTTGGTGATGCCGCGCAGGCTCAGCGAGGCCATGGTCAGGCTCCGGCCTCGGCCGTGCGCAGCGCGCGGCAGCGGGCGACGAAGTCGCGGTACCAGTGGGCGCTGTCCTTCAGCCGCCGCTGCTGGGTGGCGTAGTCGACGTGCACGATGCCGAAGCGCTTGGCGTAGCCGCTGGACCACTCGAAGTTGTCCATCAGGCTCCAGACCATGTAGGCCTTGACCGGCACGCCGGCGTCGACCGCGTCGGCCAGCGCGGCGACGTGGGTCTGCAGGTAGCGCACGCGATCGGGGTCGTGCACGCGGTCGCCGTCGACGCTGTCCTTGAAGGCACCGCCGTTCTCGGTGATGTAGACGTCCGGCAGGCGGTAGTCGCGGTGCAGCGTCAGCAGCAGCTCGGTCAGGCCCTGGGGGTAGACCTCCCAGCCCATCTCGGTCAGCGGCAGCCCGCTGCGGGCGGCATCGAAGCTGCCGTCGGCGCTGGCCACCGCGCGCGAGTAGTAGTTGACGCCGAGGTAGTCGATCGGGGTGGCGATGGCCGCCATGTCGCCCGGCTCGACCGCGGGTGCGTCCGGGCCCAGCTCGGCCAGCACTTCCTCGGGGTAGCGGCCGAGGAACAGCGGGTCGGCGTACCAGCGGCGGCCGCGCGCGTCGTTGATCCGGGCCTGGGCGCGGTCGGCCTCGGAGTCGGTGGCCGGCACCGCCGGCGCGAGGTTCAGCACGATGCCCAGCGGCGACCGCGCGCCGTCGGCCCGCAGCGCCTGCACCGCCAGCCCGTGGCTGAGCAGCAGGTGGTGCGAGACCTGGACGGCGGTCGCGCGGTGCTTGATGCCGGGGGCGAACTCGCCCTTCTCGTGGCCCAGCCCCGCGATGACCCAGGGCTCGTTGTGGGTCGTGATGGCGGCCAGGCGGTCGCCCAGGCGGCGCTGGATGAAGCGGGCGTAGTCGACGAAGCGGTGCACGGTGTCGCGCGCCGCCCAGCCGCCCTGGTCCTGCAGCGCCTGCGGCAGGTCCCAGTGGTTGAGCGTCAGGTGCGGCCGGATGCCGCGGGCCAGCAGGCCGTCGACGAGGCGGTCGTAGAAGGCCAGGCCCGCCGGGTTCCAGGCACCTTGGCCGAGCGGCTGCACGCGCGGCCACGAGACCGAGAAGCGGTAGGCGTCGACGCCGAGGGCGGCGATCAGGTCGAGGTCGGCGTCGAGCCGGTGGTAGTGGTCGCAGGCCACGTCGCCGTTGCTGCCGTCGGCGATGGCGCCGGGCACGCGGCAGAAGCGGTCCCAGATCGATTCGCCCTTGCCGTCCTCGCGGGCGGCGCCCTCGATCTGGAAGGCCGCGGTGGCCACGCCCCACGAGAAGCCGGGCGGGAAGCGTCGGGAGAGGTCGTCGGTCAGTGCGTCGGGAGAAGGCATGAGGGGTCGGGGAGGGGTTGGCGTCTTCACTTGACGGCGCCGGTGGTGAGCCCGGCGATCAGCTGCCGCGACGAGAGCGCGAACAGCACGAGCAGCGGCAGGGTGGCGATGGCGGAGCCGGCCATCAGCGCGCCCCACTCGGTGTTGAGCGTCGACTGCAGGCTGCGCAGCGCGAGCGGCAGGGTGTAGTTCTCGGCGCTGCGCAGCACGATCAGCGGGCCGAGGAAGTTGTTCCAGGAGGCGATGAAGGTCACCAGCCCCAGCGTGCCGAAGGCCGGCTTGAGCAGCGGCACGACGATGCGCCAGTAGATGCCGAACTCGCCGCAGCCGTCGAGCCGCGCGGCCTCGATCAGCTCGCGCGGCACCGCCGCGGCGGCGAACTGGCGCATCAGGAAGATGCCGAAGGCGCCGGCCGCGCCGGGCAGGTACAGCGCCCGGTGCTGGTCGATCCAGCCCAGCGCGTCCATGATCATGAAGGTCGGGATCATGTTCATGAAGCTGGGCAGCAGCATGGTCGCCATCACCAGCGTGAACAGCGCCTTCTTGAAGCGGAATTCCATCAGCGCGAAGGCGTAGCCGGCCATCGAGCAGAACAGCAGCGTCAGCGCGGTCGAGGCCAGCGCGACGTACAGGCTCCAGCCGAGGTTGCGCCAGAAGGGCAGCCGCTCGGTCAGGATCTTCAGGTTGCCCAGCAGGTCGTTGCCGAACCACAGCGGCGGCGGCAGGTCGAAGATCTCGCTGCGCGAGTGCGTCGCGAAGACGTACATGAAGTAGAACGGCGCCAGCGTGATCAGCGCCCCGACGGCGACGAGGGCGTAGGCCGCGAGGGTGCCCGGGGTGACGGCAGGGCGTGTCATGCGCCACCTCCCCGGGGCCGGAAGGCGCGGTTGGTCAGCCAGGTCAGCGCGGCGACCACCAGGAACAGCAGCCAGGACATCGCGCTGGCGCCGCCGAAGTCGTTGAAGTCGAAGGCCATCCGGTAGAGGTAGACGGCGGCCGTCATGCCGGCCTGGTCGACGCCGCCGTTGCCGCGCGTCAGGATGAACGGCTCCTCGAACAGCTGCAGCCCGCCGACCACGCTGAGCGTGACGCCGAAGAAGATCATCGGCCGGATGCCGGGCAGCGTGATGAACCAGAACTGCTGCCAGCGGCCGGCGCCGTCCAGCGTGGCGGCCTCGTACAGGTCCTTCGGGATGGTCTGCAGCGCGGCCAGGTAGAGCACCAGGTTGAAGCCGAGGTAGCGCCAGAACACCACCAGCGCGATCGCCGGCTTCAGCGAGCCCGGCTGGTTGAGCCAGTCCACCGGGTCGATGCCGACCAGGCCCAGGCCGGCGTTGACCAGGCCGTAGTCGGTCGAGAACAGCGCGCTGAACATGATGGCGATCGCCACCGTCGAGGTGATGTAGGGCAGGAAGAAGGCGCCGACCACGCCGTCGCGCAGGCGCCGGAAGCGCTGGTGGATGAACACCGCCAGCGGGATCGCCACCAGGTGCTGCGGCACGCCGGAGGCCAGCGCCAGCCAGAGGGTGTTGGACAGCGACTTCCAGAACCACTCGTCGCCCAGCGCGAAGCTGAAGTTGGCCCAGCCGACGAATTCCATCGCCCCCAGCCCGCTGGTGGGCTCCCAGGACTGGAACGCCAGCCAGAGCGAGAACAGCAGCGGGAACAGGCCGAACACCGCGAACAGGATCAGGAACGGGCTGATCAGCACGTAGGGGGCCCAGCGGGGCGACAGGCGCAGCGCCTGGGGCCAGCGGGGCGGGCGGGTCGGTCGGGACATGGGTGTGGTCGGGGGGTCAGCGGTGCGCGCGCCGCTCGAGCAGGCGGTGGGCGTCGGCCAGGGCCTGCTCGATGGGCTTGCCGCGATCCATCACGTTGGCCAGCTCGGTGTTGATGACCTCGTTGGCGAAATCGCTCTGCTTGTGGCTCGGCGTGGCGACGATGCGCCCGGCCGCCTCGCGCCACAGCCGGCGCGCGCGCTGGCCGCCGAGGAAGGGCAGCGGCTCGTCGAAGAAGGGGTCGTCGTAGGTCTCGACCAGCGCCGGGAAGGCGTCCTGCGCCTTGAAGGCCTCGAACTGGCGGGCGCGGTCGAGCGTGAGCAGCTGGATCAGGTCCCAGGCCAGGGCCTTGTTCGCCGCCGGCGCCCGGCGCGGAATCGCGTAGTAGGTGCCGCCGTAGCCGACGAAGGTCTGTTCCGGCAGCGGCGCCGCGCGCCACAGGCCGGCGGTGCCCGGCGCCACCCAGTGCGCGAGCTGGCCGACCATCCAGGCGCCGGTCGGCTCGGTGGCCACCGTGCCGCGGCGGAAGCCCTCGGCCCACTCGTTGGACCAGGCGTAGGTGCGGCCGTCGAGCTTGTGCTGGCGCACCTTGCGCGCCAGCTCGAAGGCGCGCACGAAGCGCGGCGAGGTCACCAGCACGCGCGACTGCCGGTCGAAATACAAGCCTTCGCCGGGCTGCAGCCCGCTGCGGATCAGGATGTCCTTGACCTGCTGCGCGTTGGCGATCAGGTAGGCACCGGTGCGGGCCTTGAGCCGGATGCCGGCCTCGACGTAGGACTCCCAGGAGGCCGTCAGGTCGGCTTCCGTGAGGCCGGCGCGGTCCAGCAGGTCCTGGCGGTACAGCAGCGTGCCCGGGCCGATGTCGGTGGGCACCGCGATCACCTCGCCGCGCTGGTTGATCGCCTGGTCGTAGGCGAAGCGGGCGAAGCGCGGGCGGAAGCGCCCGACCTCGTAGGGCGGCCGCGACAGGTCCTCCAGGCCCTGGCCGTGGGCGTAGCGGCCGACGTAGGTCGACTCCAGCGCCATCACGTCCGGCAGGTAGGCCGAGGTCGACAGCGCGGTCGTCATCGCGGTGTGGTGGTCCACGTACTGCCGGCTCATCACCCGCAGCTCGACCCCGGGGTGCAGCCGCTGCCAGGCCGGGCGGGCCGCCTCGACGATCGCGTCCACCGCCGGGAAGGCGGCGACGGTGATCTGGCGCACCGGCTCGTCGCCGGCCCGCGCCCGGGGCCACACGGGCGCCAGGCCGGCGGCCAGCAGGGCGCGGCGGGTCAGGCGCGTCATGCGGCGCAGGCCCGGTGCGGGCTCGGCAAGGGGCGGCAGGCGGCGGCGTTCACGATCGGCGGGGCGCTGGGCGGGCGGGGGTGAAGAGGGACGGGGCGGGGAGGGAAGGCATCGCGATGAAAGCGCTTTCAAATTATCACCGCCCCAGCGCCGGCCGGATCCTAGGGTGTCTACTAGGTGGTTTTGGGGTCGGGCGGCGTTAATCTCCTGAAAGCGCTTTCAGATTCGACCCGCTCCGGCGGGCCGCTTCGCGAGTGCGTCGCGGCCCGCTGGGGGTCGCCTCGAGCATTCTCCGGAGACACCATCCATGCGTTCAACTTCCGTTCAGCCCCGTCCGCTGACCCCGCGTCCCCGCGCCTTCCGCCTGACCGGGCTGGCCGCGGCCTGCAGCCTGCTGCTGGGTGGCGCCGCGCCGGCCCTGGCGCAGCAGGCCCCGAGCGCCGAGCCGGCCAAGCAGGAGGGCGACCAGGTCGAGACCATCGTCGTCACGGGCATCCGCAAGAGCCTGGACACCTCGCTCAACCTGAAGCGCAATGCCCAGGGCATCGTCGACGGCATCGTCGCCGAGGACATCGGCAAGTTCCCCGACACCAACCTGGCCGAGTCGATGCAGCGCATCAGCGGCGTGTCGATCGACCGCTCGCTCGGCGAGGGCTCGAAGGTCACGGTGCGCGGCGTCGGCCCCGACTTCAACCTCGTGCTGCTGAACGGCCGCCAGATGCCGACCGCCGCCATCGAGTCGACGGCCGCCTCGAACTCGCGCGCGTTCGACTTCGCCAACCTGGCGTCCGAGTCGATCGCCGCGCTGGAGGTCTACAAGACCAGCCGCGCGGCCACGCCGGCCGGCGGCATGGGCGCGACGATCAACATCAAGACCGCCCGCCCGCTGGACAACCCCGGCCTGGTGGCCAGCCTCGGCGTCAAGGGCGTCTACGACACCTCGAACGACCGCCTGCCCTCGTCGCTGAAGGGCAGCTCGCTGACGCCCGAGATCTCGGGCATCTACAGCAACACCTTTGCCGACGGCACCTTCGGCATCGCGCTGTCGGGCAGCTACCAGGAGCGCAACCTCGGCTACAACGAGGCCGGCGTGCCCAACGGCTGGCGCACCTTCCGCGGCGACGAGAACAACTGGGGCACCATCCCGCAGCCGGGCCAGCCGGGCTCCGAGCGCATCGAGAACCGGCCGGGCCCGAACGACATCTACTCGGTGCCGCAGAACCTGCTCTACGCCGTCAACGGCATCCAGCGCCAGCGCACCAACGGCCAGCTGACGCTGCAGTACGCGCCGAGCAAGGAGTGGACGGCCACGCTGGACTACACCTACTCCGAGAACAAGATCCAGACCAAGCGCAACGAGCTGTCGGCCTGGTTCAACTTCGGGCCCTCGTCCAGCTCCTGGACCGACGGCCCCGTCTCCGGCCCCAACTACTACTCCGAGATCGTCGCCAACTCCGACATCGCGATGGGCGGCGGCCTGTTCGCGACCAAGAACACCAACGACTCGCTCGGCTTCAACCTGGCGTGGAAGCCGAGCAAGGCGCTCAGCCTGGAGCTCGACGCGCACCACTCGACCGCCGAGTCCGGCGCCGACAGCCCCTACGGCTCGAGCGCGGTGATCGGCACCGCCAGCTTCAACCGTGGCACCACCACCGCCGACTTCACGCGCGACTTCCCGGTGCTGAGCATCGAGGGCTCGCAGATCGACCCGGCGCTGATGCAGGTCACCGGCTCGTCGTTCCGCAACAGCTACATGAAGTCGGAGATCGACCAGGCGCAGTTCCGCGGCAAGTACAAGTTCGAGGAAGGCTCGCAGCTGGACTTCGGCGTCAGCCTGACCGACGCCAAGAACCGCTCGGCCTACGGCTTCGTGCAGCGCGACACCTGGGGTGGGATCCCCGGCCTGGGGCCGGCGCAGACGCCGGACGACTTCTGGCACGCCGACACCATCAGCCACTACTTCCCGGCCATCAACGGCAGCAAGGACCCGGCGCTGTTCAACCAGTTCTTCACCTGGGACTTCGGCACCGTGCGCGACTTCGCCGCCCAGGCCTCGGGTGACGAGTCGCTGTACCGCGCCCCGACGACCTTCTCGGTCGACCGCCGCGTGCAGGAGAAGTCGCAGAGCGCCTACGTCCAGTACACCACCGACTGGGAGTGGGTGGTGCCGATGCAGCTGGCCGCCGGCCTGCGCTACGAGCAGACCGACGTCACCTCGCGCGCCCTCGTGCCCACCGCCACCGGCGTCAACTGGACCGGCAACAACGAGTACTCGGTGGTCTTCGGCGCGCCGTCGTTCACCAAGCTCAAGGGCAAGTACAGCTACGTGCTGCCCAGCATCGACTTCGACGCCGACCTGACCAGCCAGCTGAAGCTGCGCGCCAGCTACGGCGAGAGCATCGGCCGGCCGGGCTGGAACTACATCCAGGGCGGCCAGACGCTGGACCAGCTGGCCCGCTTCGGCGGCGGCACCGGCTCGCAGGGCAACCCGGGCCTGAAGCCGCTGCTGTCGCACAACTTCGACCTGTCGCTGGAGTACTACTACGCCAAGGGCAGCTACGTCGCGGCCAGCTACTTCAACAAGTTCATCGAGAACTACGTCGGGGTCGGCAGCATCCAGGCCACGCCGTTCAACCTGCGCACGCCGGCCAACGGGGTCTACTTCCAGGAGGCGGTCTCGCAGGGTGGCTGCGGCTCGCAGGGCCTGACCTGCATCCGCAACTACATCTTCGAGCACTACAACGGCACCAACGGCGTCAACGGCACCTACGACGCCAACTCCGGCACCTGGTCCGGCACCATCGCCGGCCAGCCGAACGACCCGATCATGCCGTTCACGATCACCGTGCCGACCAACGCCCGCTCGTCGCGCCTGCAGGGCGTCGAGCTGAACTGGCAGCACATGTTCGGCCGCAGCGGCTTCGGCGTCTCGGCCAACTACACCTACGTCGACTCGGGCCTGAAGTACAAGAACAACGTGATCGGCGACCAGTTCGCGCTGGTCGGCCTGTCGGACACCGCGAACCTGGTGGTCTTCTACGAGAACGACAAGTTCGACGCCCGGCTGGCCTACAACTGGCGCAGCGAGTTCCTGACGGCCACGGTCGACGGCGGCGGCAACCAGAACCCGGTCTACACCGAGCCCTATGCGCAGCTCGACCTGAGCATGGGCTACAAGTGGAACGACCGGCTGTCGTTCCAGTTCGAGGCGATCAACCTGACCGACTCCATCGTGCGCCTGCACGAGCGGACGAAGAACGAGATCGTCGGGGTGTACCAGAGCGGGCCGCGCTACATGATCGGCGCGCGCTACAAGTTCTGACGCCGACGCGCGCCGGGGCGGAGCCGAAGCGATGGCCACCTGGGGTCCGGGCCGGTTGCGGCTGGTGGTCGTCGGCGGCGGCACCGCCGGCTGGCTGACCGCCGGCCTGCTGGCCGCCAGCGTCGGCCACCGCTGCGAGGTGACGCTGGTCGAATCGCCGACGCTGCCGACCCTCGGCGTCGGCGAGGGCACCTGGCCGACGATGCGCGACACCCTGCGCCGCATCGGGCTGCGCGAGACCGACTTCGTGCGCGGCTGCGACGCCGCGTTCAAGCAGGGCTCGCGCTTCGACGGCTGGGTCGACGGCGGACCCGGCGACAGCTACCTGCACCCGTTCACCATCCCCCACGGCCATGGCGAGGCCGACCTGGTCGGCGCCTGGCACCACCACCATCCCGGGCAGCGCTTCGACCACCTGGTCGGCGCGCAGGCCCTGGTCTGCGCCCGCGGCCTGGCGCCGAAGCAGGCGGCCACGCCCGAGTACGCCTCGGTGCTGAACTACGGCTACCACCTGGATGCCACCCGCTTCGCGGGCCTGCTGTGCACGCACGCGGTCGCCCGGCTGGGGGTACGCCACCTGCGCGACGAGGTGGTGGCCGTCCAGGCGCACGACGACGGCGACATCGCCGCGCTGCAGCTGGCCGGCCACGGCCGGCTCGAGGGCGACCTGTTCGTCGACTGCAGCGGCAGCGCGTCCATCCTGCTCGGCGGCCACTACGGCGTGCCCTTCGTCTCGCAGCGCCACGCGCTGTTCTGCGACCGGGCGCTGGCGGTGCAGCTGCCGTACCCGGCGCCGGACGCGCCGATCGCCTGCCAGACCATTGCCACCGCGCAGCCGTCCGGCTGGGTGTGGGACATCGGCCTGCCGACGCGACGCGGCATCGGGCTGGTGTATTCGAGCGACCACTGCAGCGACGACGAGGCCGAGCGCCTGCTGCAGGCCTATGTCGCCCGCAGCGGCCCGCCGCCGCAGCCGCTGGCGCCGCGCGCGCTGCGCTTCGCGCCCGGCCACCGTGCGGTGTGCTGGCACCGCAACGCGCTGGCGATCGGCCAGGCGGCGGGCTTCGTCGAGCCGCTGGAGGCCTCGGCGATCGCGCTGGTCGAGTTCGCCGCCGGGCTGCTGGCCGACCAGCTGCCGGCCACCCGCGAGGCGGCCGACCTCGTCGCCCGCCGCTTCAACGAGGCCTGCCTGCACCGCTGGGCGCGCATCGTCGAGTTCCTCAAGCTGCACTACCTGCTGTCGCGCCGCGACGACGGCGACTTCTGGCGCGACCACCGGCGCGACGAGACGGTGCCCGAGCGGCTGCGCGAGCTGCTGCAGCTGTGGCGCGAGCAGCCGCCGTCGCGGCACGACTTCGTCCGCAGCGACGAGCCGTTCCCGTCGGCGAGCTGGCAGTACGTGCTGTACGGCATGGGCTTCCGGCCCGACCGCCTGCCGGCGCCGTCGCCGGCGCAGCGCGACCGGGCCGAGGGCTGGCTGCAGGAGGCGGCCGACCGCACCCGGCGCCTGCTGGCCGGGCTGCCGCGCCACCGCGAGCTGATCGACCATGTCCACCGCCATGGGTTGATGCCGATTTGAGCCGCCCGCGCCGGCCCGCACACTGAACCTTTTCCCGCCCGAACGCCCATGGCCCGTCACGCCGTCCTGAACAACCTCGACCACCGCGACCTGCGCGTCGTCACGACCCGCGGCGCCGCGCTCGGCGACGCGGTGATGGCCGCGCCGACCTTCCCCGGCGAGTTCCGCAACCTGCAGGCCCACTACCCGATCGTCTTCCAGAAGGCCGCCGACGGCACCGGCTTCCAGCCGCTGGCCCTGCTGGGGCTGCGCGACGGGCAGAACCTGTTCCTGCGCGACGATGGCCGCTGGGACGCCGCCTACCTGCCGCTGGCCATCGAGCGCCAGCCCTTCCTGATCGGCTTCGACGCCGCCGGCGAGCCGGTCGTCCACGTCGACCTCGACAGCCCGCGCCTGCGCCACGGCGGCGACGAGGGCGAGGCCCTGTTCCTGCCCTTCGGCGGCAACACCGACCACCTGGAACGCATCAGCAGCGTGCTGCAGGCGCTGCACGACGGGGTGCAGCGCACGCCCGCCTTCGTCGCGGCGCTGCTGCGTCACGAACTGCTGGAGCCCTTCGCGCTCGAGTTCGCCGACCCCGACGGCACGCCGCGGCGCTGGTCCGGCTTCTACATCATCCACGAGGAGCGGCTGGCCCGGCTCGGCGCCGAGGCGCTCGGCGAGCTCCACGCCGCCGGCCACCTGCTCGACATCTACATGGCCGTCGCCTCGGTGTCGCGCTTTCGCGACCTGATCGAGCGCGCCGGCGGCCGGCTGGCCTGAGGCGATGCACGAGCTGCACGGCCCGCTGGCGCCCGCCGAGCTCGACGCGGTGCTGTCCGGCAGCGAGCCGGTGGTGCTGCGCGGGCTGGTGGCGCACTGGCCGGCGGTGCGCGCCAGCGCCGAGCCCGGCGGCCTCACCGCCTACCTGCGCCGCTTCGATGCCGGCGCCACCGTGGGCGCGTGG
>JABLTH010001546.1_pt1 | contig 11159 bp, 10 predicted proteins | sample 7875711 | NCBI WGS metagenome assembly JABLTH01 (sample SAMN14941262, study PRJNA633318) | bioreactor metagenome | isolation source: bioreactor | place: China | collected 2019-03-05 | reverse complement strand
TCGCGGAACGCCTCGCCGCGCCGGGATGCGAGCTCGTCGACGACCATCTGCCCCACGTTGTGCCGGGTCGTGGCGTACTTCGGACCCGGGTTGCCGAGCCCCACCACCAGCCACGTCTGCGCCATGGATCCATCCTCCTGGAGAGAGTAGGGAGACAAGAAGGGGGCGCGAACGAATCGCGCCCCCTTCTCGGAGTTCTAGGACCGGACGGTCACTCCGCCGTCTCGGACGCGATCGCGTCGGCCTCGAGCGCATCGCCCTCGGCCTCGGCGAGCGAGTCGGCGACGCCCTGTGCAGACACCGCGACGATGAGCAGCTCGGGGTCGGCGATCAGCGTGACGCCCTTGGGCAGCTTCACGTCGGCGGCGGTGATGTGCGAGCCCTCCTCGAGTCCCTCGACGGAGACCTCGACGTGCTCGGGGATGTGGGTGGCCTCGGCCTCGACAGCCAGGTGCGTGTTCTCCAGCTGCACGATCGTGCCCGCGAACGCCTCACCGACGACGACGACGGGGAGCTCGATCGAGACCTTCTCGCCCTTCTTCACGACGAGCAGGTCGATGTGCTCGATGATCTGGTGCACCGGGTCCTTCTGCACGTCCTTGACGAGAGCGAGCTCGGCACGGCCCTCGATGTCCAGCTCGAGCAGCGCGTTGGCGCGACGGATGAGCAGGGCGACCTGGTGGCCCGGCAGCGCGACGTGCACCGGCTCGGTGCCGTGGCCGTAGATGACGGCCGGGATCTGGCCCGCGGCGCGCAGACGGCGGGCGAAGCCCTTGCCGAAGCTGGTGCGGAGCTCGGCGACAACCTTGTTGTCTTCGGTCATGATGTTCTCCTCGTTCACACGCGGCTCAGGGGCCGTGCGGTGGTCTGGGTGCGTCGTCTCGACACGACGGAAGGAGAGCCAGAGCTCACCGCGTCGATCACGGATGTGCACGCGCACGCGCCATCCCTCGCCGAGGACCACACCATGTTACCCGAGTTCGGCCGATGCTTCTGACGATAGGCTGTACGGCATGACCGATGGTGCATTCCTCTCCGAAGCGCTGGCCTGGCTGATCGGCCTGATGGCCGTCGGCGCCACCGTCCTCTGCTTCGGCGCCCTGTTCTCGCTCGGCCGCTCCGGCTACCGCAAGGACTGAGGCCTTCGACGAAGAACCGCGCCGCCCGAGGGCGACGCGGTTCTTCTCGTGTGTCGGGGAAGCGGCTCAGCCCACGCCGAGGTACGCCTCCTTGACGGCCGGGTCGGCGAGCAGTTCCTTGCCGGTGCCGGTGCGGGTGATCGCACCCGTCTCGAGCACGAACGCACGGTGCGCCCTGGCGAGCGCCTGATTCGCGTTCTGCTCCACGAGCAGCACGGTCGTCCCCTGCGCGTTGATCTCGGTGATGATCTTGAAGATCTGCCGGATGAACTGCGGTGCGAGTCCCATCGAGGGCTCGTCCAGCAGCAGCACGCGCGGCTGGGACATCAGCGCGCGCCCGATGGCGAGCATCTGCTGCTCGCCGCCGGACATCGTGCCGCCCAGCTGCTTCTTGCGCTCGTCGAGACGCGGGAACAGCGAGAACACGCGCTCGTACGACTCGGAGACGCCCGACTTGCTCTTCAGGCCGAACGTGCCCATGTCGAGGTTCTCCAGCACCGTCATGCCGGGGAAGATCCCCCTGCCCTCGGGCGACTGCGAGATCCCCTTGACGACGCGCAGGTGCGCCTTCATCTTGGTGATGTCCTCACCGTCGAACGTGATCGATCCGCTGGACGGCTGCAGCAGTCCGGAGATCGTGCGCATGGTGGTCGTCTTGCCCGCGCCGTTCGCGCCGATCAGCGAGACGATCTCGCCCTCGTCCACGGAGAAGGAGATGTCATGGATCGCCTTGATCCGCCCGTAGTGGACGGAGACGTCCTTCAGCTCAAGCAACGTCATCTTCAGGCACTCCCAGGTAGGCGGCGATCACACGCGGGTCGTCACGGATCACCGCGGGCACGTTGTCGGCGATCTTCTTGCCGAACTCGAGCACCACGATGCGGTCGGTGACCCCCATCACGAGCTTCATGTCGTGCTCGATGAGCAGGACGGTGTAGCCCTCGTCGCGGATGGACCGGATGAGGGCCATCAGGTCCTCCTTCTCGGCGGGGTTGAAGCCGGCGGCCGGCTCGTCCAGGCAGAGCAGCTTCGGATCCGTCGCGAGGGCGCGGGCGATCTCGAGGCGGCGCTGCGAACCGTAGGAGAGGTCTCTCGACCGCTTCTGCGCGTGCTGGGCGATGCCGACGAAATCGAGCAGAGCCATCGCGCGGTCGACCGAGCTGCGCTCCTCGCGGACGTGCCGGGGCAGGCGCAGCAGCGCACCGGGCACCGACGTGCGGTGCCGCGCGTCCAGGCCGACCACGACGTTCTCCAGGGCGCTCATCTCGCCGAAGAGGCGGATGTTCTGGAACGTGCGGGCGAAGCCCAGCCGCGTGATCTGGTGCTGCTTGCGTCCCTTGACCGACTGCCCCTCCAGGAGCACGTCGCCGCTGGTCGGCTTGTAGACGCCCGTCATCGCGTTGAAGCAGGTCGTCTTGCCGGCCCCGTTGGGTCCGATGAGGCCGAGGATCTCCCCGCGCTTGATGTCGAACGTGACGTCGTCGAGGGCCGTGAGGCCGCCGAACTTGATCGTCAGGTTCTTCACCTCGACGAGCTTCTCCCCGACCGCCACGTCGATCTCGCGCTCGGATTCGGCGCCCTCGACGAGAGGCGGATCCTGTCCTGGCACGATGTCCGGCTCGGCGCCGGCGACCGTGGGCTCCTCGGGGGTCACCTCTTCAGGGACCTGGTTCTCGTGGGAATCGGTCACGACGCTCCTCCCTCCGTGCTCGGCGTGGCTGTTCGCGGCGGCTCCGCGCCCTTCGGCTTCTTCGGCGGCGCCACCCACTCGAGCGCCTTGCGCGAGTACGCCATGAGACGCATCTTCGCGGGGATCAGGCCCTGCGAGCGGTAGATCATCAGGATCACCAGGGCGATGCCGAAGATGAGGTACTTGTACTCGGCGATCGCCGTGAACCGCAGCGGGATGTACGCGACGATCGCGCCGCCGAGGATTGCGCCGACCTTGTTGCCGGTGCCGCCGAGCACGACGGCCGCCAGGAACAGGATCGAGGTCTGCACGTCGAACTTCTGGTTGTTCACGAAGCCGATCTGGCCCGCCATCAGCGCGCCGGAGAGGCCGCCGACGCTCGCGCCGATCGCGAACGCCCACACCTTGTACTTGAAGGTGGGCACGCCCATCGTCTCGGCGGCGTCCTCGTCCTCGCGGATCGCGATGAAGGCGCGGCCGACGCGCGAGCGCTCGAGGTTGCCCACGAGCAGCAGCACGATGATCAGCACCGTGATCGTGAGCCAGTACCAGGGCGCACCGTTCGAGTTGGAGAAGATCGGAACACCGCTGGCGGTCTCCCCCGGCGGGCGGCCGATGTTCTGGAAACCGACCTGACCCTTCATCGCCGGGATGATCGTCGCGAGGATGCGCACGATCTCACCGAAACCGAGCGTCACGATCGCGAGGTAGTCACCGCGCAGCCGCAGCGTGGGCACGCCGAGCACGACGCCGAAGATCATCGCGACGATCATCGCGGCCGGCAGAGTCCACAGGTAGGGGATCTTCAGGTACGGCGAATCGGGGCTGGTGAACATCGCCGCGGTGTACTGCCCCACGGCGAAGAAGGCCACGTAGCCGAGGTCGAGGAGCCCCGCGTAGCCGACCACGACGTTCAGGCCGACGGCCACGAGGGCGTACACCGCCATCGAGAACAGCGCGATCGACCAGTTGGTTCCCGGCGTCGTGCTGATCGGGAAGAAGTCCAGGTACGGCATCGCATACGCGATCGCGACCACCGGCAGCATCCAGGCCCACTGCATGGGCCGGGACATCTCGTTCCACCGTTCGCGGAGTCCGCGGAACGGACCGCGGCGAACCGCCGCGATCGACTCGGTCTCGATCGCCTCGCGGGCCGACTCGGCCGTGGGCAGCGGGCGCGGCCCGTCAGCGGAGGTGCTCATGCCTTGCTCCTTCCGAGTGTGGTGCCCAGGATGCCGGTCGGGCGGACCAGCAGCACGAGGACGAGGATGACGAACGCCACGACGTCGGCCCACTGGGCGTCGCCGAGAAGGATCTGTCCGTAGTTGCCGACGATGCCCAGCAGGATGCCGCCGAGCAGCGCGCCGCGGACGTTGCCGATGCCGCCGAGGACCGCCGCGGCGAACGCCTTGACGCCGAGGATGAAGCCGCCGTTGTAGATGACGCCCGAGGGCACCAGCATCACGTAGAAGAGGGCGGCGGCACCGGCGAGCAGACCACCGATCACGAACGTGATCACGATGGTGCGCTCCTTCGAGACGCCCATCAGGGTCGCGGTGTCAGGGTCCTGCGCGACGGCGCGGATCCCGCGTCCGGTCCTGCTGCGGCGGATGAACATGTCCGTTCCGACCATGAGCAGCACCGCGGCGACCACGATGATGATCTGCTGGTTGGTGATGATCGTGCCGAAGACGTCGAAGATCGGCTCCGGGATGAACATCGTCACGGCCGGCTGCGCGTTCGCCCCGCCGACGAACGGCAGGAAGATGATGTACTGGATCGCGAACGACACGCCGATCGCGGTGATCAGGAAGGCCAGCCTCGGCGCGTTCCGTTTGCGCAGCGGTCTATAGGCGACGCGTTCGACGAGGAACGCCGTCACCGCCGAGGCCAGCATTCCGACCACGAGCGCGAGCAGCAGATCCATGATGATCTCCGCCGGCCCGATCGTGGGGGCGCTCGGGCCGAAGCCGAGAGTGGTGAGGGTGATCACGACGCCGTACGCACCCACGATGAAGACCTCGGAGTGGGCGAAGTTGATCAGGCTGAGCACACCGTAGACGAGGGTGTAGCCGACAGCGATGAGGCCGTATACGGCCCCGAAGGTGAGGCCGTCGAACGTCGCACTCCAGAAGTTCTGGAAGAGGGCGTTGACGTCGAAATTGATCCAGGAGTTGTCCGCGTGCACGACGGACTGAGCGAGGAGATCCAGCATTCGGGTTCGCTTCCACAAGGGGGGCGCTCGTGGCGCCCGGAGAGAGCAGAGGAAGAGAGCCCCGCGACGCTGCTTTCGCGTCGCGGGGCTCGTGGATCACTGACCGATCGGTCCGACGTAGACGATCTTGCCGTTGTCGACCTTGTAGCCGTACACCGCGGGGGCCTGCAGCTCACCCGTGGAGTCCCACTTGTAGTGCTTGCTCAGTCCGTCCTTGTCGTAGTTCTTCACCCAGTCCTTGAGGTCGGCGCGGGTCTGCTTGCCCGCGTCGATGCCGGCCAGCAGCACGGTGGCCGCGTCGTAGCCCTCGATCGAGTAGGTGCCGGGAGCCGCGTTCGACGCCGCCTGGTACTGCTTCGCGAAGTCGGTCAGCAGCTCGCCCGGGATGCAGGGGCAGGTGAAGTACGCGTTCTTGGACGCGTCACCCGCGAGCTTGATGAACTGGTCGTCCTTCACGCCGTCCGGGCCCACGAAGGCGCCCTTGTAGCCCTTGGCGACGAGCTGCTGGTCGAAGGGCGCACCCTCGGCGTAGTAGCCGGCGTAGTAGACGGCGTCGGGCTTCGCGTTCATGATCTTGGAGATCGTGGCCGAGAAGTCCTTCTGGCCGGTCGTGACCTTGTCGGTGCCGGCGAGGGCGGAGCCGAGCGCCTCGCCCGTAGCGGTGCCGAGGCCGATGCCGTAGTCGGAGTCGTCCTGGACCAGGTAGACCTTCTTGGCCTTCAGCGTGTCGGTGACGAACTTGGCCGCGGCGGGACCCTGCTGCGAGTCGTTGCCCAGCGCGCGGAAGAACGTCGTCCAGCCGTTCTTGGTCAGACCCGGGTTGGTCGCCGACGGCGTCAGGTGCACGAGGCCCTGCTGCTCGAAGATGTTGCCGGTCGCCTTGGACTCGCCGGAGAACGGCAGGCCGATGACGCCGACGATGTCGGCCTCGCCGACGGCCTGGGTCACGGGGCCGGTCGCCTTGTCCGGCGTGCCCTCGGTGTCGAACTTCTTGAACTGCACCTGGCAGTCGGGGTTGGCCTTGTTGTGCTGGTCGATCGCGAGCTGCACGCCGTTGAAGATGTTGATGCCGAGCTGGGCGTTGGCGCCCGTCTCCGCCCCGATGTACGCGATGGTGGTCGTCGCCGCGCACTTGCCCTTGCCGTCGCCCGCGGGCAGGACCGCATCCTTGGGGGTGTCGACCGAGGTGACCGCCGGCACGTCGATTCCGCCTCCGCCGCTCGTGGAGCTCGGGCTGCCCGCCTTGTTCGCACAACCTGCGAGCAGGAGCAGGGCCGCTGCTGCTGCGACGCCCGCGGTGAGGGCCTTCTTTCGCATCATTTGTGATTGCCTTCCGATTCGGGTCATCGACCGCTCCTTGCGAACGTCGATGTCATCAAGGTGTGGTGAGCGTACCTCGTTGCACGCGCTCCGCGAACGACACTAGTCCGACGGGGTGCAGTTTTTCGCTCCCCCGCGACGAACGGGTATTCGGATCGTTACATGCTGTTCTCGGGATCGACACATTCCTCCGTCCATGCCGCACGGGCGGATCCGCTGCTCCGGCGACACGGATCGGCCCCCTCGAAGGCGAGGCGATAATCTGGGAACCCCATCCACGCTGTCGTCTGGAGTCCCGCGTGTCAGAACACACCGCCCACGCCAATATCGGAGTCGTCGGGCTCGCCGTCATGGGCTCGAACCTCGCCCGCAACCTCGCCAGCCGCGAGGGGAACACGGTCGCGATCTTCAACCGCAGCTACGAGAAGACGCAGGGCGTGCTGGACGCGCACCCGGAGGCCGGGTTCATCCCCGCCGCGACGTACCAGGAGTTCGCCGACAGCCTGCAGAAGCCGCGCACCGCGATCATCATGGTCAAGGCGGGCGCGGGCACGGACGCGGTGATCGACGAGCTGGTGAAGGTGTTCGAGCCGGGCGACATCATCGTCGACGGCGGGAACGCGTACTTCCCCGACACGATCCGCCGCGAGAAGGCGGTCCGCGCGACGGGCATCAACTTCGTCGGCGCGGGCATCTCCGGCGGCGAGGAGGGGGCCCTGACCGGTCCGTCGATCATGCCCGGCGGATCCGACGAGTCCTGGGTGACGCTCGGCCCGATCCTGCGTTCGATCGCGGCGGTCGCGGAGGGCGAGCCGTGCGTGACGCACGTGGGCCATGACGGTGCGGGCCACTTCGTGAAGATGGTGCACAACGGCATCGAGTACGCCGACATGCAGCTCATCGCCGAGGCGTACGACCTGATCCGTCGCGGCACCGGCAAGAGCCCGGCGGAGATCGCGGAGATCTTCGCCGAGTGGAACAGGGGCGAGCTGGAGTCGTACCTGATCGAGATCACCGCCGAGGTGCTTCGTCAGGTCGACGCCGAGACCGGCACGCCGCTGGTCGACGTGATCGTGGACCAGGCCGGCGCGAAGGGCACCGGTGCGTGGACCGTGCAGACCGCGCTGTCGCTGGGCGTCCCGGTCTCCGGCATCGCCGAGGCCACCTTCGCCCGTTCGCTGAGCTCGCACCCGGAGCAGCGCGCGGTCGCCGGAGCCCTCCCCGGCCCTTCGACGGGCTCAGGGACCGACGAGTTCACGGTGCCGGCCGACCAGGTCGACGCGTTCATCGAGGACGTGCGCCTGGCGCTGTACGCGTCGAAGATCGTCGCGTACTCGCAGGGCTTCGACGAGATCCGCGCGGGCGCCGCCGAGTACGGCTGGAACATCGACCTCGGCGCGATCAGCAAGATCTGGCGCGGCGGGTGCATCATCCGCGCCCAGTTCCTGAACCGGATCGCCGACGCGTACGCCGAGACCCCGGATCTGCCGGTGCTGATGACCGCGCCGTACTTCGCCGAGGCGATCGGCCGGGCGCAGGCCGCCTGGCGGCGCGTGGTCGTCCAGGCCGCGCAGGCCGGGATCCCCGCCCCGGCGTTCTCGTCGTCGCTGTCGTACTACGACGGGATCCGCGCCGACCGGCTGCCCGCGGCGCTCGTGCAGGGACAGCGCGACTTCTTCGGCGCGCACACCTACAAGCGCATCGACAAGCCCGGCACCTTCCACACCCTCTGGTCCGGCGACCGCACCGAGATCGAAGCCGAAGACACCCACTGACGGCAGACTCAGAGACGCCGCCCCTGGCCGATGGCCGGGGGCGGCGTCTGCATGTCCCGCCTGCTCACACCTCGGTCACGCGACCGTTCTTCAGGCGGAGCCGGCGGTGAGCACGCTTGGCCACGGCGGAGTCATGGGTGACCACGATCAGCGTGAGGCCGTCGGCGCACAGCGACTCGAGCAGGGCCAGGATCTCGTCCCGCATCTCCTCGTCCAGGTTGCCGGTCGGCTCATCCGCGAGCAGGACCCTCGGCCTCTTCACGATGGCGCGCGCGATCGCCACGCGCTGCTGCTGACCGCCGGAGAGCTCACCGGGGAGGTGGTCTCCGCGATCGGCCAGACCGACGTGCGCCAGGGCCTCCTCGACCCGGGACGCGCGCTCCGGCACCGGCGTCTTCGTCGGCACCAGCGCCATCGCCACGTTCTCCCGCGCGGTCAGCGTCGGGATCAGGTTGAAGCCCTGGAAGACGAAGCCGACGTCCTCGGCCCGGATCCGGCCGAGCTCGGCGTTCGACGCCGAGGACAGCTCGGTGCCGGCCAGGATGAGGGATCCCGCGGTCGGGCGGTCGAGAGCGCCGAGGAGCTGCAGCAGCGTCGACTTCCCCCCTCCCGTCGGGCCCTGGATGGTGACGAACTCGCCGGCGCCGATCTCGGCCGTGACGCCGGTGAGCGGCGTGACCTTCCGCCCCTTGGCGTCGTACGTGCGCGTCACGCCGTCGAGCCGGTACAGCGCCTCGGCAGGGGTGCCTTCGATGATGCTCATGATGTCCTCTCCAGTTCGGGATGCGTCTCAGGCGGCGGACCGCAGGGCTTCGGCGGGGCTGAGGCGGGCGGCACGCCATCCTCCGACGGCACCGGCGACGAGTCCGCCGAGAACGGCGAGGCCCACGGCCGCGACCAGGATCCCGACGCTGAGCGGCGCGTGCAGCACGACGTCCTGCGCGGCGCCGGCGAGGCCGCGGAACGCACCGCCGCCGCCGCCACCGCCGAAGGCGCCCCCGCCGCCGGTGCCGCCGCCGGCTTCGGCGGCCCGTCGTCCGAAGCCGGAGGCGGACGCGCCGGAGATGGTCGGGTGCACGAGATTGACCACGAGGATCCCGATCAGGCCCAGCGCCAGGCCCGCCGCACCGCCGATCAGCCCCTGGACCAGGGACTCGCCCGCCACCTGACGCACGATCCGCCCGTTGGACCAGCCGATCGCCTTGAGGGTGCCGAACTCGCGGGTGCGCCGGGCGACGCCGGACAGCGTGAAGAGCACGGCCAGCAGCACGGCGACGGCCAGCACGATGATCGACAGCCAGGTGCCGAGCCCCTCGATCATGCCGGCGGCGCTGGCGAGGGATCCGGAGACGGTCGAGGCCAGGTCGGCCTGCGAGCTCACGGTGGCGGTGGGGAGGGCCTTGGCGAGGGCGGCCTGCAGGGAGGCGATGTCCGACGCGGACGCCGCCTTGACGTAGACGGTGGACACGACGTCGCCGGTGCCGGCGATCTTCTGCGCCGTGTCGAGCGGCAGGTAGACGTTCGCCGCGGTGTCGGCCGAGTCCGACGACGAGGTCACGATCCCGACGATCTTCACCGTCGACCCGCCCACGTCGATCGTGCTGCCCACGCTCAGGCTCTTCGAGGTGGCGTAGGTGCTGTCGGCCACGGCGACGAGCTGCCCGGCGTCCGCCGCGCCGAGCGCGCGCCCCGTGGAGACCTTCACCGAGGACAGCGGCCCGACCGACGTGTCGGCGGAGGGGTCGACGCCCAGGACGCTGAAGGAGTTGAGACCGAAGTTGCCGCCGCCGAAGCGCGGCCGCTCCCCCGTGCCCTGCCCCTGGCCCGCGCCCGACGGACCCGTGTCCGCGCCGGTACCGCCCTGCGAGCCCTGCTGGGCGATCGACCCGTCGAAGGTGAGGTTCGTCAGGCTGAGCGCGCCGGTGGCCGCGGCGACGTTCGCGGTGCCCGAGATCGTCTTCACGCCTGCCGCGTCGATGGTGCCCCGCGCCGGAGAGGCGCGCAGCACCGAGGTCTTCAGAGTGGTGCTGCCGTCGCTTCCGGCGGAGCCCCCGGCCGCCCCGAAGTCGAACCGCTGGCCCGTGTCGCTGCCGCGCTGTGCTGGAGCGCCGCTGACCGTCAGGTCGGTGCCCACGCCGTAGACGCGCGCGAGCGCCTGGGTCTGCGCATCGCGGACTCCTGCGGCCAGCGCGTTCACGACGATCACCAGGGCGATCGCGATCGCGAGCCCCACCGCGACGATCACCGTCTGCTTCTTCCGCCCCGCCAGCTCTCGCCGCAGATACGTCCCGTACATGTCTCTCCTCTTCGGTCACTGCTGTGCTGGTGACGCTATGAGCGCGTTCTGGGGCGTGATGATGGCGATGCTATGCGCGCGCTAAGCACGCGCGTCGCGGAGCGGGACGGCACAGGATCCGCCAAGGCTCATAGAGCGTTCATAGGAAACTGAGGAGAATGGATCCCATGAACGATCACGCCACTGAGCTGCGCCGCCCCGATGGCTCTCCCCTGCGGATCCTCGCGGTCGACGACGAGCCGATGCTCACCGACCTCCTCGCCATGGCCCTGCGCATGGAGGGCTGGGAGGTGCGGACCGCCGGTTCAGGACTCGAAGCGCTGCAGGTCGCCCGCGACTTCGGCCCCGACGCCCTGGTCCTCGACGTCATGATGCCCGACCTGGACGGGCTCGGCGTCCTCAAGCGCCTGCGCGAGCAGGGCAACATGGTGCCCGTCGTGTTCCTCACCGCCAAGGACGCGGTGAGCGACCGGATCGCGGGCCTCACCGCCGGCGGCGACGACTACGTCACCAAGCCGTTCAGCCTGGAGGAGGTCGTCGCGCGGCTGCGCGCCGTGATCCGCCGCTCCGGCGGGGCGACCACCGACGCCAGCGACTCCATCCTGCAGGTGGGCGACCTCACCCTCAACGAGGACAGCCACGAGGTGGTCCGCGCCGGCGACGAGATCGAGCTCACCGCCACGGAGTTCGAGCTGCTGCGGTTCCTGATGCGCAACGAGCGCCG
>JABLTH010002230.1_pt1 | contig 11160 bp, 9 predicted proteins | sample 7875711 | NCBI WGS metagenome assembly JABLTH01 (sample SAMN14941262, study PRJNA633318) | bioreactor metagenome | isolation source: bioreactor | place: China | collected 2019-03-05 | reverse complement strand
GGTGCCGATGTTGGTGCCGGTGTCGGCGCCGATGTGAACCCGGTCGACGGCATGTTCACGGCTGCCCCTGTGCGACGCCCCCGCGCAGGCGCGGATTGAGCAGGTCGAGCGCGATGTCGGTGGCCAGGTTGACGGCGATGAAGCACGCCGTCACCAGCATCACGCCGGCCTGGATCATCGGATAGTCCTTGCCGGCGGCGGCGTTGTAGAGCTGGGTGCCGATGCCCGGCCAGTTGAAGACGTTCTCGACGAAGATCACGCCGGACAGCAGGTAGCCGATCTGCAGCCCGGTGACATTGAGCACCGGCGGCAGCAGGTTGCGGCCCAGGTGGCGCCCCAGCAGCACGCGCCGCGGCAGCCCCTGGGCGCGGAAAGTGCGCAGGTAGTCGGAGCCGAGGATCTCGATGACCTGCGCGCGCACCAGCTGCGCCAGCACCAGCATGGAGATCAGCGCGGCCGACAGCGCCGGCAGCACCAGGTGGTGCAGCAGGTCGGGCCAGTCCTGCTCGCCGCGCATGTCGTACATGCCCGAGACCGGGAACCACTGCAGCTTGACGCCGAACACCCAGATCAGCAGCAGTCCCGACCAGAACACCGGGAAGTTGTGCCCGACCTGGATCAGCAGCATGGCGGCGCCGTCCAGCCAGGTGCCGCGCCGCAGGCCGCTGGCCCCCCCACCGCCACGCCCCCGGCCAGGCACAGCAGCACCGCCGCCCCGGCCAGCACCAGCGTGTTGGCGAAGCTGCGCCCCAGCACCTCGAACACCGGCGTGCGCAGCACCAGCGAAGTGCCCCAGTCGCCGGCGGCCAGGTGCTGCAGCCAGAGGCCGTACTGCACCCAGACCGGGCGGTCGAGCCCGTACTCGCGCCGGATGGCGTCGAGCGAATCCTGCGTCAGCGTGCCGCCCAGCGCATTGGTGATGGGATCGCCGCCGCCGGCATGGGCAGCCAGGAACACCAGCACCGAGACCACCAGGAAGATGGGCAGGGCCTGCAGCAGGCGCAGCACGATGGCGCGGCTCATTTCTGCAGCGAGACCCGGGTCAGGTCGTAGAAGTTCTGCGCCGGCACGTTGAAGCCCTGCACCTTGGGGCTGCTGGCGAAGTGGTTGCGGAAAGTCACCAGCGGCACGAACAGGGCCTCGCGCTGCGCCAGCCCGTTGGCCTGCTTCCAGGCCGCCAGCGCCGCGCCTTCGCTGGTCTGCGCGGTGGCCTTGGCGATCGCCTGCGCCACCGCCGGGTCGACCACCTTCTCGCCGCCGCCGCGCGTGACCACGTAGCCGTCGTAGGCCAGCTTCAACCAGTAGGGCGTGACGAAGCCCCACTCCATGGTGAACAGGCCGGTCTCCGGCGCCAGGTTGGCCAGCTTGCTGGTGTAGGTGAGCCACTCCTGCGAGACCACGTCGACCTTGATACCGACCTTGGCGAGATCGCGCTGGATCCACTCGATCGACGGCTGGTTGGCCACGTCGGTGATGATGGTGAAGTGGACCTCGCCGTCCTTGTAGCCGGCCTGCTGCAGCAGCTTGCGCGCGCGCACCGGATCGTAGGGATAGTCGCGCTGGGCCGGATCGTAGGCGCTGTTGCCGATGTTGTAGAGGCTGTAGGCGGCCTGCGCGCGGCCCTTGAAGATGGTGCGCGCCAATCCCTCGCGGTCGATCGCCAGCAGCACCGCCTGCCGCACCGCCAGCTTGCTGGTGTAGGGATTGCGGTAGTTCCAGCTCAGGAACAGTTCGCCGGCGGTGGTGCTGTCGTGTACGGTGTAGCCACTCTTCTCCAGGCCGTCGGCGGCATCGGCCGGCACGCGCGTGAGGATATCGATCTCGCCCGAGCGCAGCGCCGCCAGGCGGGTCGCGTCGTCCTGGATGGGACGGAAGATGATGCGGTCGAGCAGCGGACGCGGGCCCCAATACTGCTCGTTGCGCACCAGCACGGTCTTCTCGCCGTGCACGCGCTCGACGAACTTGTAGGGTCCGGTGCCGGTCGGGTGCAGCGCCAGCCCGTCCTGGCCGTACTTCTTCAGCGCCTCCGGGCTGAAGATGCCGGAAACGTAGTTGCCTTGCGGCAGCAGCCGCGGGAAATCGGTGAACGGTCCCTTGAAAACGAACTGTACGGTGTAGTCGTCGACGACCTTCAGCTCCTGCAGGTTGCCGTAGACCGGCTTCATGGTCGCCGCCGCGCGCACGTCGTAGTACTCGAAGGCGGGATCGGTGAAACGGCGCACGTTGAAGCGCACCGCCTGGGCATTGAAATCGGTGCCGTCATGGAACTTGACGCCGCGGCGCAACTGGAAGGTGAAGGTGCGCGCATCGGGGCTGGCCTGCCAGGCGGTGGCCAGCGCCGGCACCAGCGGCGGCGGTCCCGCCTTGGCCGGATGGGACAGGTCCTCGGCCAGCAGCGACTCGTAGATGTGCTTGTCGACGCGGTAGGTCTCCCACGAATACTGCCGGTTCGGGTCGTAGACGGTGGGCTCCTGGTACTGGCCCACCACCAGCGTGCCGCCAGTCTTGGGCTTGGCCTGCGCCATCGCCGTGCCACCGGCCACCACACCCCACGCCAGCAAGCCGGCCCCCGCCAGCGCCGACAGGCGCAGGCCCGTGCGCCGGCCGCGCTGCGCGCGCAGGCCCCGCGCGATGCGCGACAACAACCCAACCGCCATGATCCTCGACTCCTTTGCAATAACGTGGGGAAAAGTCTAAGCAGACAAGCCTGCCATCCCAACGAAGGATTCCGGATTTGCTCATGCCGGCGCGCAACGGCCTGCAGCCAGCGGCCGGCGGCCGGCAGCTATGGATCGGCGACTATGGACCGGCGGCATCGGGCGCGGCGGCGATCAGCGCGCGCGTATAGGGATGCGACGGCGCCTGCCAGAACTCCGGCTGCGCGCCGCCGTCGACGATGCGCCCGGCCTGCATCACCATCACCCGGTCGGCCAGGTAGCGCACCACCGCCAGGTCGTGCGAGATGAACAGGTAGGCCAGGCCGAACTCTGCCTTCAATTCGACCAGCAGGTTGAGGATCTGCGCCTGGATCGACACGTCGAGAGCCGACACCGGTTCGTCGCAGACCACCAGCGCCGGGCGCAGCAGCAGCGCGCGGGCGATGCCGATGCGCTGGCGCTGCCCGCCGGAGAACTCATGCGGGTAGCGCGCCAGCGCGCCGGCCGGCAGGCCGACCCGGTCGAGCATGGCCAGCACGGCCTGCCGGCGCAGGCGCGCATCGCGCTCACCGTGCACGCGCAGCAGGGTGTCGAGCGCGTCGCCGACGGTGCGGCGCGGATTCAGCGAGGCCTGCGCATCCTGGAAGATCATCTGCATGCGCGGGCGCAGCGCACGCAGCGCCGCGGGTGCCAGCGTGCCCAGCTCGGCGCCGTCCAGCCGCACCTGCCCGGCGCTGGCCGGCAGCAGCTGCAGGATGGCCTTGCCGAGCGTGGACTTGCCGCAGCCCGATTCGCCGACCAGCCCGAGCGTTTCGCCGGCCGCGAGCGTGAAGGACACGCCGCGCACGGCATGGATGGATTCGCCGCGGCGAACGTGGTGCACGTGCAGGTCCTGCACCGAGAGCAAGGAAGACATAGAGGCAGGTCAGGCCAGCGCAGTGGAGAGGGATGTGCCAGCCGGTACAGGTACAGGTACAGGTACAGGCGCGGGCGCCGACGCTGCCGCCGCGCGCAGGACCGGCACGCAGGCCACCAGGCGGGCATCGGCCGCGCCGCCCGGCAGCGGCCGCGGCTCGGGCGGACTCGCGCCGCAGCCGGTCTCCGCCTGGGCACAGCGTGGCGCGAACGGACAGCCGCTGGCCTGCGCGGCCGAGGAAACGCTGCCGGGGATCTCGTCGAGCGGGCCGTCGCGGTAGAAGCGCTGCTGCGCCAGGCGCAGCGAGGCGCGCAGCAGGCCGCGCGTATAGGGGTGGGCGGGCGCGGCGAACAGCGCCTGCGCCCCGCCCTCCTCCATCTTGCGTCCGGCGTACATCACCACCACGCGGTCGGCCCACTGTGCCACCAGGCCGAGATCGTGCGTGATCAGCAGCAGCGCCATCGACAGCTCGCGGCGCAGCCGGTCGAGCAGGCCGAGGATCTCCGCCTGGATGGTGACGTCGAGCGCGGTAGTGGGCTCGTCGGCGATCAGCAGGCGCGGCCCGCAGGCGATCGCCATGGCGATCATCGCGCGCTGGCGCTGCCCGCCCGAGAGCTGGTGCGGATAGGCATCGTGCTGGCGCGCCGGCTCGGGCAGGCGCACCAGGTCGAGCAGCTCCACCGCGCGGGCACGCGCCGCTCGGCGTGACAAGCGCTGGTGGCAATGCAGCACCTCGGCGATCTGCGCGCCGATGGTCTGCACCGGATTGAGCGCGCTCATCGGCTCCTGGAACACCATGCCGATGTCGCGCCCGCGCAGCGCGCGCAGTGCCGCCGGCGGCAGCCCGAGCAGCTCGCGGCCGTCGAGCCGCACGCTGCCGGCGGCAATGTGTCCGGGCCGGGGCAGCAATTGCATCAGCGCCAGTGCCGTGGCCGACTTGCCGCAGCCGGACTCGCCGACCAGGGCCAGTGTCTGCCCGGCCTCGACGGCGAAGTTCAGCGCATGCACCACCGGCTGCGCGCCGAAAGCGATGCGCAGGCCTTCGACTTCCAGCAGCGCGCTCATCGCTGGCTCCGGAGTGGGCGGCGGCGGGCGCCGCCATGGGGGTCGATAGTGTGGTTCATGCTTGGCGCAGGCGCGGATTGAGGGCGTCGTTGAGGGCATCGCCGACCAGGTTGAGCGACAGCACGGCGACGATGATGGCGCCGCCCGGCAAGGCGGTCAGGTACCAGGCGCTGCGCAGCACCTCGCGTCCGGCGCCGATCATGCTGCCCCAGCTCACCACGTTCGGATCGCCCATGCCGAGGAAGGACAGCGCCGACTCGATCAGGATGGCGCTGGCCACCATCACCGAGATGGTGACGATCACCGGCGGCAGCGCATTGGGCAGGATCTCGGCGAAGATGATGCGGCGGCTGCGATAGCCCAGGCTGCGCGCGGCCAGCACGAAGTCGGCCTCGCGCAGCGTACGGAACTCGGCGCGCACCAGGCGCGCCACCGTGGGCCATGAGGCCAGCCCGATCGCCAGCGCGATGGTGCTCACCGAGGGCCCGGCGATGGCCACGATGACGATCACCAGCAGGAAGCCGGGCACCGTCTGCACCAGTTCGACCAGGCGTGTCAGCAGCGCGTCGGCGAGGCCGCCGAAGTAGCCCGCCAGCGCGCCCACCACGGTGCCGATGACCAGGCTGAGCGCGGCCGCGGCCAGGCCGACCAGCAGCGACACGCGCGCGCCGTGCACGATGCCGGCCAGCACGTCGCGCCCGAGCGAGTCGGTGCCGAGCGGATAGGCCGGATCGGCGCCCGGCCACAGGAAGGGCTGCGCCACCATGTCGAGCGGATCGCCGGGGAACAGGTGCCCGGCCAGCAGCGCGAGCAGGCCCAGCGCCAGCAGCACCAGCAGGCCGGCGACGCCGGCCGGGTTGCGCAGGAAGATGCGCAGCGCGCCGCTGCGCGCGGCCGCGGCGGGCAGCGGCGCCGGGGCGGTGCCGGCCACCGCGATGGTGGCCGCGCCGGCGGGAACAGGAATCGGTTTCGCCATCGGGTCTTGCTCCTTGCGGTGACGGGGATGGGGATGGGGATGGGGGCGATGCAGGGGCGCGGCGGCGCGCCTCACGCCGCCTTGATGCGCGGATCGAGCCAGGCCTGCAGCAGGTCGACCAGCACATTGGCCAGCACCACCAGGAAGGACGACAGCAGCAGCACGCCGAGCAGCACAGGGAAATCGCGCGCCAGCACCGCCTCCAGCGCCAGGCGGCCGAGGCCGGGCCAGCTGAACACGGTCTCCACCACCACCGTGCCGCCCAGCAGCGCGCCGAAGTGCATGCCGGCCAAGGTGGTGATCGGCAGCAGCGCGTTGCGCAGCACGTGGCGCAGCGTCACGCGCCACGGATGCAGGCCCTTGGCCTGCGCCGTGCGCACGAAGTCCAGCCGCTGCACCTCCAGCATGGCCGCACGCGTCAGGCGCGCGTAGATGGCGATATAGAAGGAGGCCATGGCCAGCGCCGGCAGCAGCAGGTGGCGCGCCACGTCGGCGGCGTGCGCCAGCCCGCCCAGGCCGGCGCCGATGGTGGCGGTGCCCTCGCTCGGCAGCCAGCCCAGCCGCACCGAGAACAGCACGATGGCCATCAGGCCGATCCAGAAGCCCGGCACCGAGTACAGCAGCAGCGCGGACAGGGACAGCAGGCGATCGGTCCAGCCGCCCGCGCGCGCCGCCATCACGGTGCCGGCGGCCACGCCGAGCGCGAGCGCCAAGGTCAGCGCGGCGCCGGTCAGCAGCAGCGTATTGGGCAGGCGGGCCAGGATCATGTCCGCCACCGGCATGTTGTAGCGCGGCGAGAAGCCCAGGTCGAGATGTGCCAGCCCCCACAGGTAGCCCAGCAGGCGGTGCAGCAAGGGCTGGTCCAGGCCGAAACGCGCGCGCAGCAGGGCCATGGTGGCCTCGGTGGCCGAACCGGACTCGCCGGCCAGCACGTCGGCGGCGTCGCCCGGGGCGAGCTGCAGCAGCAGGAAGTTGAACACCACCACCAGCAGTGCGGTCGGCAGCGCGCGCCACAGCACCCGCCGCAGCACCGCGGCGACGCGGCGCGCCGGGGTGGCGGGCGCGGTGACAGGCGCGGCAGGCGCGCCGGGCGCGGCGGTCGGCGATTGCGCTTCGCTAGGCATGGCCGCCCTACTTGTCCAGGTAGACGTCGGCCAGGTTGGACTCGACGCCGTCCGCGGTCAGCGAGTGGTCGTGCACGCGCTTGTTGGCGATGGTGATGAACTGCGGCGAGACCAGGTTCAGGTCAGGCACCTCGCGTCCGACGATCTGCTGGAACTGGCGGAACAGCGTCACGCGCCGCGCCGGCTCGTTCTCCACGGCAGCCTCTTCCAGCAGCTTGTCCACCTCCGCATTGGCATAGTGCGTGCCATTCGAGAAAGGCACGCCCTTCTTGAAGTTCTTCGACCAGTACAGGCGCTGCACGCCGACCGTGGGGTCGAACAGGTTGCTGGCGCCGTTGACGGTGAAGTCGAAGTCGCGGTCGGTGTAGATGCGCTTGACGAAGGCCGGCAGGTCCTGCGAGCGGATCGCCACCTCGATGCCCACGCGCCCCAGCGCCGAGCGCAGATAGTCCGCCAGGCGCTTGCCGTCCTCGCCGATCGGGTTGTAGTCGAGCGTCACGCGGAAGCGCGGCGCCGAACCCTGGCGTGCATAGCCGGCCTCGTCGAGCAGGCGGTTGGCGGCCTGGATGTCGAAGGGGTAAGGCGTCGGCGCGCCGTCGTGGAAGGCCGACAGGCCCGGCGCGATGGGCGAGGCGGTGCGGGTGCCGTAGCCGTAGTAGACGGTCTTCAGCACCACGTCGCGGTTGACCGCCTGCGCCACCGCCTGGCGCACCTTGAGGTTCTTGAAGTAGGGATTGTCGAGGTTGAACTCCAGCCGCGTCACGTTGTACGAGTAGCTGTTGCCCTTGGTCTCGAAGACCAGGCTCGGCACCGTCTTCAGGCGCGCCAGGTCCGACAGCGGCACCGGCGTGCGGTAGCCGAGGTCGACCGCGCCGGTCTCGAAGGCGATGGCGCGTGCGGCCGGGTCGGGAATGAACTTGACCACGAGGCGGTCGACGTAGGGCTTGGGCTTGTCCCAGTAATCGGGGTTGCGCTCGTAGACGATGTGGCTGCCGCGCACCCACTCCTTGAAGCGATAGGGCCCGGTGCCTACCGGCGCGCCGTTGTACGGGTTGGAGACCGGGTCGGCGTGCTCGTAGAGGTGCTTGGGCACGATCGGCGACTCGGTCGCGGCGAGCGCCTTGATCAGGTAGGGCGCGGGCTTAGACAGCACGATCACCGCGGTGTACGGATCGGGCGTGCGCACCTCGGTGACGTTGGCGAAGGTGCTGCTGCCGCGCGGGTGCACCTTCTTCAGCAACTGGATGGAGAAGGCGACGTCGGCCGCCGTGAAGTCCTTGCCGTCGTGCCACTTGACGCCGCGGCGCAACTGGAAGGTGTACTGCTTGCCGTCCGCGCTGACCTGCCAGGCGGTGGCAAGCTGCGGGCGCGGCGTCAGGTCGTAGCCGTAGGCCAGCAGGCCCTCGGTCACCTTGGCGCTGACGCTCAGCGCCGGCGTGGCCACGTTGGCCAGCGACACCAAGGTCGGTGGCTCGTAGTTCAGCAGCAGCGTCAAGGTGCCGCCGCGCACCGGCTGGGCGGAGGGCGCGCCGGGCGCGGCGGCGGTGGTAGCAGCGGTGGCGGCGCTGGCCGCGACGGCGAAGCTGCCGGCGATCAGCGGCAGGAGGGTGCGGCGCAGCGCGCGCGCGGGCAGGAAAACTCGGGTCATCGGCAAGAGTTCAGCGTGGGACCATGCGTGGAATCACGCTTGGGGCCAGCAAGGCTGGCTGGGTGAGTCGGATCGGCGCGGCCGCGGAACGCGCGGCCGCTGCATCGGTTTGCGTGGGAGCGTGGGTCAGGCGCCTCCCTGCGGCACGGCCTCAGCGCCGCTGGCACTACCAGGCGCGCCGTAGCGGGCGTGCGCCGCGGCCGCGCTGACCAGGCCGTTGCGCACGTCTGCGGCCAGGCGTGCCGGCTCGCGCCGGGCCGGCGCGCCGATGCCGCCGCCGCCCGGCGTCTGCACCACCAGGCGCTCGCCGGCCGGCACCACCTGGCGGCCCTTGCCGCGCAGCGGCGTGCCCGAGGCCAGCGCCACCGTGCCGGGCGCGCCGGCCTCGCCGCCATCGGCGCCGCGCGCCGGGTACAGCAGGCGGTCCCAGGCGGCGGCCAGCACCATCGGCTCGCCGTCGCCGTGCGCCACCTCGATGACCTGGCCCAGGCCGCCGCGCCACTGCCCGGCGCCGCCCGAGTCGGGGCGGTACTCCTTGCGCCAGAACACCAGCGGGCTCACGGTTTCCAGCACTTCCACCGAGACATTGCGCACGCCGCTCGGGAACGAGGTGGTCGACAGGCCGTCCTTGCCGGGGCGGGCGCCGGTGCCGCCGGTGGAGAAGCTGGTGATGGCGAAGGGCCGGCTGCGCATCAGCGCGCCGGCGGCGTCACCGGCCAGCGGCTGGCCGCCGGAGAGCTGCAGGTTCCACAAGCTGGAAGCGCCCTCGGCGGGCACCGCCTCGGCACGGGCCTGGCGCAGGCAGCCGAACACCACGTCGGGCAACATCTGGCCGACGATATGGCGCGCGGTCACGGCGGCGGGAAAGGGCGCGTTGAGGATCGAGCCCTCCGGCGCCAGCACCTGCACCGGCGCCAGCGAGCCGGCGTTGTTGGGGATGTCGGCGCCGATCAGGCAGCGCACGCCGAAGGAGGTATAGGCATCGGTATAGGCCTTGGGCACATTGATGCCGCGTGCCACCATCGGCGACGAGCCGGCGAAATCGACGCGGATACCCTCGCCGGAGATGGTCAGGCGCGCGCGCAGCGTCAGCGGCGACTCGTAGCCGTCGATGGTCATGCTGGTTTCCCAGCTGCCCTGCGGCCAGGCGGCGATGGCCTCGCGCATGGCCTGGGCCGAGCGCGCGATGATGTACTCGCCGGCCGGCTGCAGCGAGGCCAGGCCGAACTCGTCGAACAAGGCCAGCAGGCGCCGCGCGCCGATCTCGTTGCAGGCCACCAGCGCGTGCAGGTCGCCCACCACCTGCACCGGCTCGCGCACATTGGCGCGCACGATATCGAACACCGCCCGGTTCGGCTCGCCCGCCTCGAACAGCTTCAGGATCGGCAGGAACAGGCCCTCGTGGTACACCTGCGTGCCGTCCGGGCCCGCGCCGATGCCGCCGATGTCCACCACGTGCAGCGTCGAGGCGAACAGCGCGACCACCTCGCCCTGGCGCAGCACCGGCGTCACCATGGTCATGTCGAACAGGTGCCCGGTGCCCTTCCACGGGTCGTTGGTCAGGTAGACGTCGCCGGCGCGCATCTGCGCGGTGGGAAAAGCCAGCAGGAAATGCTTGACCGACTCGGCCATGGAGTTGACGTGGCCGGGCGTGCCAGTGACGGCCTGGGCGACCATGCACCCGTCGGGCAGGAACACGCCGGCCGAAAGGTCGCCGGCTTCGCGCGTGGAGGTGCCGAAGGCGGTGCGGATCAGGGTCTGCGCCTGTTCCTCGACCACCGACAGCAGCCGGTTCCACACCAGCTGGTGGCGCAGCGTGTCGCGCGCGCCGCCCTCGCCGGGACCGGGCCGGGAGGCGAATGCGGGCAGGGGGGGGTTCATTGCAGCACCTCCGCGCCAGCCATTGCCTCGGCCACGGCGGCCGCCGCCTGCGCCGCTTCCACGGCGTCCAGCACGAGGTGGCCATCGCCGTCCAGCACGAAGCGGAAGCCCGCCGGCACCACCGTGGTGGTCTCGTCCTCGACCACCAGGGCCGGGCCGTCCACTGCCACCCCCGGGGGCAGCACGGTACGCTCGTACACCGGTATCCCGCGCGCCGCGCCGCTGCCGGCCTCGACCACCACGCGCACGCCCTGGGCGACGGCATGGCGCGCCGGCGTGCCGGCCGCGGCCGCAGTCCCCGCGGCATCCAGCCGCGGCGCCGCCGTGCTGACGTTGACCGACCAGCTGATCACCTCGACCGGATTGCCGGGCAGCGTGCGCGCATACAGCGCGGCGTAGGCCGCCTCGAAGGCGGTGGCCAGCACCTGGGCATCGGCGCTGCCGAGCGCGCCGGCCGGCACCTCCACCGGAATCTCGTGGCCCTGCCCCGCATAGCGCATATAAGCCAGGCGTTGCACTGCCAGCGCCTGGCCCGGCGCTGCCTGCGCCACGATGGCGCGCGCGCTGCCGGCGAGCTGTTCGAGCACCGCGTTGGCGGCGTCCGCGTCGAAGGCATCGAGGCGCTGGTAGAAGCTGCGCACCGCCTGGTAGGCGATCGGCGCCCACAGGAAGCCCAGCGCCGAGCCGACCCCGGCCGACTGCGGCACCACCACGCGGCGGATGCCGAGGCGCCGCGCCAGCGCCGCCGCGTGCAGCGGGGCGGCGCCGCCGAAGGCGACCAGCGTATAGTCCTCCACCGTCTTGCCCAGCTCGCTGGCATGCACGCGCGCGGCATTGGCCATGTTCTCGGTGACGATCTCGGCCACCGCCAGCGCCGCATACTCCGGCGCCGC
>JABLTH010088856.1_pt1 | contig 11161 bp, 13 predicted proteins | sample 7875711 | NCBI WGS metagenome assembly JABLTH01 (sample SAMN14941262, study PRJNA633318) | bioreactor metagenome | isolation source: bioreactor | place: China | collected 2019-03-05 | reverse complement strand
CCGCGCCCGCGAGGCGCTGGACCACACCCTGATGCAGGCCGCGCTGCGCGCCCACGACAACCACCGCCAGCACGCCGCCGCCGCGCTCGGCGTGGGCCGCAGCACGCTCACCCGCAAGCTCGGCGCCTCGCGCACGCGCCGGCCGAACAAGGCCTGATTTGGAGACCCGCATGACCGTCACCGTCCGCGACGCCCGCCGCGAAGACCTGCCGAACCTCATCGCATGGAACGCCGCGATGGCGTGGGAGACCGAGCACAAGCGGCTCGACCCGGACGTGCTCACGCGCGGCATGGCGTCGGTGTTCGACGAACCGCGCCGCGGCTTCTACCTCGTCGCCGAAATGGACGCCAAACCTGCCGGCTGCCTGATGGTGACCTACGAGTGGAGCGACTGGCGCTGCGGCGATTTCTGGTGGATCCAGAGCGTGTACGTGGCCGAGTCCGCGCGCCGCAGCGGCGTGTTCCGCGCGCTGTATGCGGACGTGGCGCGTCGCGCCCGCGCAGCCGGCGCGGTCGGCCTGCGGCTGTACGTGGAAACCGAGAACGCGCGCGCCCAGGCCACCTACGCAGGCCTGGGCATGGAGCGCTGCCACTACTTCATGTACGAGCAGGCGCTCACCGCCGCCGGCTGAGCCTTCACCCCGGGGGAACGGCCCGGCCGGAGAATGGGGCGCTCGATCCCGTCCGCGCGAGGCCTTCGACCATGGCTGTTCCGTCCTTCTTCCTGCACGCGACCGCCGATCGCGTGCCGCGTGCCGTGACTTCCGCTGCCGTCGTGGCCGCCGCGGTCCCGGCGGTGCGGCGATGAGCGCCGCCTACGACGCCATCGTGGTCGGGGCCGGGCAGGCGGGACCCTCGCTGGCCGGCCGGCTCACCGACGCCGGGATGCGTGTGGCGTTGGTCGAGCGGCACTGGCTCGGCGGCACCTGCGTCAACACCGGCTGCATGCCGACCAAGGCGCTGGTAGCCAGCGCCGAGGTGGCGCACCTGGCGCGGCGCGCCGCCGACTACGGCGTGGTGCTGGAAGGCCAGGTGGGGATCGATTTCCCCAAAGTGATGGCGCGCGCCCGCAAGGTGACCCTCGACGCGCGCGGCAACCTGCAGCGCTGGCTCGGCGGCATGGAGGGACTGACCCTGCTGCGCGGGCACGCCCGTTTCGTCGCCGCCGACACGCTGGAGGTGGACGGGCAGGCGATCCGCGCGCCGCGCATCTTCCTCAACGTCGGCGGACGCGCCGCGGTACCGGCGCTGCCGGGCGTGCAGGACATCGACTTCCTCACCAACACCTCGATCCTGCAGCTGGACACGCTGCCGCGGCATCTGGCCGTGGTCGGCGGCAGCTACATCGGGCTGGAGTTCGCGCAGATGTTCCGCCGCTTCGGCGCGCAGGTGACGGTGATCGAGCGCCAGGACCGGCTGATCGCCCGCGAGGACGAGGACGTCTCCGCGGCTATCCGCGAGATCCTCGAGGCCGAGGGCATCGCCGTGCGCATCGGCGCCGAGTGCATCGCCTTCGCGCCGCACGCCGACGGTGTCGCGGTGAAGGTGGATTGCCGCGAGGGCGCGCCCGAGGTGGTGGCCAGCCATGTGCTGCTGGCGATGGGCCGCCGGCCGAACACCGACGACCTGGGCCTCGATCGCGCCGGCGTGGCCACCGACGAGCGCGGCTACATCACCGTGGACGACACGCTCGCCACCAACGTGCCGGGGATCTGGGCGATGGGCGACTGCAACGGCCGCGGCGCCTTCACCCACACCGCCTACAACGACTTCGAGATCCTCGCCGCGAACCTCCTCGACGGCGAGCACCGCACGCTGTCGCAGCGGGTGCCGGGCTACGCGCTGTACATCGATCCGCCGCTGGGCCGGGTCGGCCTGACCGAGGCGCAGGCGCGCGCCAGCGGCCGACCGCTGCTGGTGTCGAAGCGACCGATGACGCGGGTCGGCCGGGCGGTGGAGCGGGGCCAGACCCAGGGCTTCATGAAGCTGGTGGCCGATGCCGAAACCAAACGCGTGCTGGGCGCGGCGATCCTGGGCGTGAGCGGCGACGAGGCGATCCACGGCGTGCTCGACCTGATGAGCGCGGATCAGCCGCTCGACGCGCTGCGCTGGGCGGTGCCGATCCATCCCACCGTGTCGGAGCTGTGGCCGACGGTGACGCTGGGACTGGCGCCGCCGACGGACGACTGAGGCGATCGCGCGGACGGCGCGCCGCCTGTAGCGCGCGCCCCGGCTCGCTGGGTCGGGGCTCAGTGCAGCGGCGTGTCCGGGGCGCCGAGGTGACCGTCGGCGTCGAGCTGGATGCGGCCGAGCGCGTGCAGGTCGGGTGCGATGCCGAAACGTTCGGCCAGCGCGGTGACCGCCGCACCCAGCGTGCCGGGCTGCAGCGGCCAGGCGTGGGCCAGCACGCGGGCCTGGCCGGCCGCGCCGCGCTGCGCCACGGTGACCGCGACCACGCCGAGGCCCGGCGCCTCGTGGGCGAACAGCGTCGGCGGGTCGTAGGCCGGGTCGGCCGCGTCGCGCGTTTCCAGCAGGTAGCCGTCGCGCGCCTCGCGGGCGCCTCCCGCCACCGGTTCGAGCTTCAGCGCGACGCCGTGGGCATGCAGCAGAGCGGCGTACTGGCGCAGTTCGAACACGATGCCGGCGAGGGCGTGCGTGCGGTCGTCCTCGCGGCAGCCGGCGAGCCAGTCGGCCGGCGACTGCACGTGCACCGCGCCTTCGGCGTAGCGCAACGGCAGGCCGCGCACGCTCAGCGTGGTCTCCTCGCGGTAGGGGGTGAGCAGCGCGGCCTCCAGCACGTTCCACAGCGGCGCCAGGTTGACGTGTTCGTACTGCACGCAGGTCAGCGCGAGCAGGTCGTTGCGGCTGAGGTAACGCACGTGTTCCAGCGGTGCGCCCAGCATGCGGATCAGCCAGTCGGCGGTGCGCTGCCCGGCCTCGCCGCGGCCGACCAGTTCGACTTCCAGCTGCTCAGCCAGCGTCGCGGCGAGGCCTTCGGGAGCAAGCAGGGTGACCGGCAGCAGGCGCATCGGACCGTCGGCGTAGACGGCTTCCGGTCCCAGCGGTTGCGCCGGCATGCGGCCCTCGTGGGTGCCGAAGGCGACTACGTTCTCCAGATGGCCGCGCGGCACGCGTCGGGCCAGCTCGTCCAGCGTGGCCCACACCGGGAAGCCGGGGCGCAGCAGCTCCACCGGGTCGAACAACGCACCGGCCAACGCCAGCCGCGCGTCGGTGGCGGCAGGCACCAGCGACTGCAGGTCGGCGGCAACGTGGGCAGCCAGCTCGGCGGCTTCGTCGCGGGTGAGCGTGGCGCGCGGGAGCGGGGCGCCGGTCTCGATCGCGAGCACCACCGGCAGGGCCTCAAGGGGCGAACTTTCCAAGGGGGATTTCCGGACGGCAAGGACCGCTCATTCTACCAGCGGGGTCCGGCAACCCGCGCCGGCGCTGAACCGGGACGCACGAATGGCGGCACGGCGGGCTTTCCCGGGGCGCCGGTGCGGGTTAGCCTTGCAGACTCAATACCCGGCCGGATGTTTTTCAGACCATGGACAACTCGCAGCGGCGCGTCGGCGTGATCGGTGGCGTGCGGATCCCCTTCTGCCGCAACAACACGGCGTATGCCGAGGTCGGCAATTTCGGCATGTCGGTGAAGGTGCTGGGTACCCTGGTCGAGCGGTTCGGGCTGCACGGGGTGGAGCTGGGCGAGGTGGCGCTGGGTTCGGTAATCCGGCTGTCGTCGGAGTGGAACCTGGCACGCGAGGCGGTGCTGTCTTCCGGGCTGGCACCGACCACGCCGGCGATCACCACCGCGCGCGCCTGCGGCACTTCGCTGGACAACGCAATCATCGTCGCCAACAAGATCGCCGCCGGGCAGATCGAGGCGGGTATCGCCGCCGGTTCGGATACCACCAGCGACGTACCGATCGTCTACGGCGAGCGCCTGCGCAAGCGGCTGCTGGCGGTCAACCGCGCGAAGACCCCGCTGGACAAGCTGAAGACCGCCTTCCGCGGTTTCTCCTTCGGTGAACTCAAGCCGGCTTTCCCTGGCGTGGCCGAACCGCGCACCGGCATGTCGATGGGCGACCACTGCGAGAAGATGGCGCGCGAGTGGCACATCGCACGGCAGGCGCAGGACGAGCTGGCGCTGGCCAGCCATCGCAAGCTCGCCGCCGCCTACGACGCGGGTTTCTTCGACGACCTGATCGTGCCGTTCCGTGGCCTCAAGCGCGACGGCTTCCTGCGCCCGGATTCGACGCTGGAGAAGCTCGCCGCGCTGAAGCCGGCGTTCGACAAGAGTTCCGGCCACGGCACGCTCACCGCCGGCAATTCCACCGGCCTGTCCGATGGTGCTGCCGCCGTGCTGCTCGGCACCGAGGCGTGGGCCGGCGCGCATGGCCTGACCGTGCAGGCCTGGTTGCGCGATGCCGAAGTGGCGGCGGTGGATTTCGTGCGCGGCGAGGGCCTGCTGATGGCACCGACGATCGCCGTGCCGCGGATGCTGGCGCGCCAGGGGCTCACGCTGCAGGACTTCGACTACTACGAAATCCATGAGGCCTTCGCCGCGCAGGTGCTGTGCACGCTGCGTGCGTGGGAGAGCGCCGATTACTGCAGGCAGCGCCTCGGTCTGGATGCGCCGCTGGGCAGCATCGATCCGGCAAAGCTGAACGTGCACGGCTCGAGCCTGGCCACCGGCCATCCGTTCGCCGCCACCGGCGCGCGCATCCTCGCCACGCTGGCCAAGCTGCTGGCGCAGAAGGGATCGGGCCGCGGCCTGATCTCGATCTGCACCGCCGGCGGCATGGGCGTGACGGCGATCCTCGAGCGCTGACCGGCCGGGCGGCGTGTCGCGGTGAGGATCACCCCGCGCCTGCGTGTCACCTCGCTGCTCAGCGTGCTGGCGCTGTTGATTGGCGTGCTCGGCACGCAATGGCTGTCCGGGCGGACCGCTGGCTGGACCGGCCCGCGCCATCCGGTGATCGCCGAGCACACCGCACCGCCCGCCCGCCGCTATCGGGTCGACCGCGAACGCCACGAGCCCCCGCGCGTTGCACCCGTGCGACCGGTCGCCGGCGGTGCCGCGCCGTTGCCGCCACCACCGGAACTGGTACCGGTCAGCATGCCGCCGCTGTCGGCCCGTTACGCCGGCCTGGCCGGGCACCTGGCCGGCGACGTGGTGCTGCACTTGCGGGTGGACGGCAGCGGCCGCGTGCTGGACGCGGCGATCGCCCGATCCAGTGGCGATACGGTGCTGGATGCGCATGCGCGGGCGATGGTCGCGCAATGGCGCTTTGCCGTGCCGCCGGACCGTCCCGGTGGACTCAGCGGCGACTTGCCGATGCACTTCGGCACCTCGCCCGCTTCCCCCTGAATGCTGCGTCGGTGCCCTAGAGGATGCCGCTCGCCCCGGCGCCGAAGGCGGTGATCAGGCGCGTGTAGATCAGCTTGAACGACAGCGCGACCCCGGGGAAGTCGCCGACCGGCTCGTAGCAGCTGAAGAACGCCGGGTCGCTCGGCGCCATCGGCGTGCAGCCAGGCTTGAGGTCGTAGCTGGTGGCATAGCGATAGGGCCAGAAATCGAACAGTGGCAGCTTTTCGGAAATGTCGCCGATCGCCTGGTTGACCTGCGAGAGCACCGGCACCACCGGCCGCCGCGGAGCGATCACCCAGGCATTGTCCGGCCCGGTCAGCCGCAGGATCGAGGCGCGTACCGCGTTGGCGAAAGCGCGGTCGTGCACGATCACCCCGGCCTCGGTGTTGTAGTGGTCCGAGCGGGGATCGAAGTTGTGCGATCCGACCATCGCGAAGCTGTCGTCGACCACGATCGACTTGGCGTGCAGGCCGAAGCGCAGGCCGCGCTCGATCAGCGGCGCCGGCCGGTTGCGCTTGCCGCGGCTGCCGAACATCGCGCGCGTTTCCACGCCCGGGTAGCGCTCGCGTTCGCCCCCGGCGGCGGCCAGGCGCGGCGGCAGGTCGGCGTTGGCGATGGCATAGTCTTCCTCGGCCGCCTCGGCGTGCGGCTTCATCTCCTGGATCTGGAAGCCGAAGTCGCGCAGATAGCGCTTGCGATGCTTGTACGACAGGGCGTAGACCGCGAACGCGTCGGTCGAAGCCAGCGAATTGGTCGATACGCGGATCCGTGGCGGATCGACGCGCTTGTGCATCGCCTTGAAGATGCGCTGCGCTTGCTTGCTCATCACCAGGTATGGCGTTTGCAGCACCACTTCATGCTTGGCGCTGGCAACCAGTTGCATCACGTGATGGGTGAAGTCCAGCGCGTGCTTGCGGGTCGGTGCGTCGGTCTTGGCCGGCAGGTCGCTGAAGAACTCGACCTAGCTGGTGTGGAAGGCCGGCTGCAACAGGTGCGCCTGCAGCCAGAGCGGGTCCTGCGCCTCGTGTTCGAGGCGTGCCACTCGCTTCGGGCGACGGAAGGTCGGCGCGGGCCAGCCCGGTGCCTGCGGATGCTGGCGGATGTACTGGTTGACGTCACGCAGCCGGGTCAGCGGCACCGAGCGCTTGTGGTGCCAGAACAGCTCGAAGCTCTTGGCCATGTCGCGCGCGGCCGGTCCGCCGACCATCACGTCGCGGTCGACGTAGTCGAAGTCGCCGTCCCAGTTGAAGTAGCGGTCCTGGTAGTTGCGACCGCCGGTGATGCCGACGGTGTCGTCGACCAGCAGCAGCTTGTTGTGCATGCGCTGATTGAATTTCATGAAGCAGCACACGATGCCCGCGGCGAACTCGGCCGGGTCGGTCTCGGCATCGTGGAAGGTCGGGTTGTAGAGCTTCACCGTGAGGTGGCTGTCCACCCGCGCCAGCCGGTTCAGCAGCGCGAGGTTGCCGAACGAGAACAACTGGTCGGCGAGGATGCGCACGCGCACGCCGCGCCGGGCGGCCTGCACCAACTGGTCGAGCACCAGCTGGCCGACGTCGTCCTGATCCCAGATGTAGGTTTGCACATCGATCGAGTGTCGTGCCGCCTGGATCAGGTTGATCCTCGCGGCCAGCGCTTCCTCGCTGTCGGCAAGCAGGGCGACGACGTGTTGCGGATGCCCGGGCGTGGACCGCGCCATCGCCTGCTCGGCGGCCGCCAGCACGGGCGAAGGTCGTGCGCAGTGGTCGTTTCCGGCGCAATCGGAGGACGGCGGCGTGGTCTCGGCGACGATGGTTTGCGCCTGCCGCACGTGCAGGCGCGAGACGGTGCAGCCCTGCAGGGCCAGCGCCAGCAGGGCGCCCAGGAGCAGGAAGTGTTTCGACATCCGTGGATGATACGGTGCGACGCTCACGATCCGGTCGCGTCGAGCCGGATCAGCAGGCCCAGATCGACCGTGTCGCTGATCGCCGTACGGTGTGCGTTCATGCCGTAGTCGCTGCGCTTGACCTGCCCGCGCACCTCGATCCGGCAAGCCGTGTCCAGGCGCAGGGTGCAGTTGGCCGGCTCCAGCCGGAACATCACCGGCCGGGTCACCCCGCGCAGGGTCAGCCAGCCGGGCAGCGGCCCGCCCTGGTCGAGCGAGCGCACCGGAAGCGGTGCGGAGACGAAGCGGATGGTCGGGAACAGGCGCACGTCGAAGAATTCCGGATCGAGCACCCAGCGGCGCAGCCGTGCCGAGGACATCGCCACGCTATGCACGTCGACCGTGGCCTCGACCACCGCAGTGTCGCGCAGCGGATTGAGCGTGACGTCACCTTCGATACGGGTAAAGCGCCCGCCGACCTGCCGCACCCACAACAGGCGCACGCTGAACTCCGCATGCGAGCGGGCGCTGTCGATGCGGTAGTCCGCGGTGGACGCGACGGATGGGAGGAGCAGCAGCGCAGACAGCAGCGGCAACCAGGCCGCGGACCTCATGGTGACCAGAAGGCGTCCCGTCGCGCGTTGCCGGGCTCGAGCGCTCCGTTCAGGTGCAGCACGGCCAGGCCGGCAGGCGGCATGCCGCGGAACTCGTCCGATCGACCCTCCACCAGCAAGGCGACCAGCCGCTCGATGCCCGGGTTGTGGCCGACCACCATCACCGTGGCGACGCCATCGTGTTCGTCGAGCAGCGCAAGCAGCTCGCCAGGCGTGGCGTCGTAGATCTCTTCGGCATAGGCAAGCTCGGGGGCATGGCCCAAGGCTTCCATCGCCAGTTTCGCGGTGGCGCGGGTGCGTTCGGCGGGCGAGCAGAGCACCCGCTGCGGCCGTGCGCCGTGCTGCGCAAGCCAGGTGCCGGCGGCGCGCGCCTCCTGTTCGCCGTGCCCGCTGAGCCGCCGTCCGCGATCATCGTCGCCCGGGCTGGCGGGCAGGGCTTCGGCGTGGCGCAACAGGATGAGTTCGAGCATGCGTGACTCCGGATCGCCCGGTGGGTCGCCCCCGGGCCTGGTGTGGTTCAGTGGGCGCGCTTGATCCAGCGCAGCAAGGCTTTCCAGTCCTCCTGGTGGCTACGCACGTTCTCCGAGTGGTAGTCGAAAATACCCTTGCCCAGCGCCGCGAGCAGCACGTAGGCCTGGCTGTCGCGCAGTTGCCCGGCGACCGGGAAGGGCACCAGCTGGCTCAGCTGCTCGACCGCGTCCTGGCTGGCGTGGGTCCACGGCTTGAGGCGATTGGCCACCAGCGCCACCGGCAGCTTGCCGCGCTTGATGCGGGGGATGCGCCCGAGCTCGTCGACGAAGGCGAGGGTGGCGTCCATGTCGAAGCTCGAAGGCAGCACCGGCACCAGCAGCACGTCGGCTGCTTCGAGATAGGGCTCGAGTTCGCGTTCGGTGACCCCGGCCGGGGTGTCGATCAGTGCGCGCTCGGTATCCTCCGGCAGCTTGCCCAGTGCCTTGCGGCCGCCTTCGATGGCGAGCACGCCGGGGACACCGTCCGGTCGCCGCGCGGCCCAGCGAAACGAGGACTGCTGGCGGTCGGCATCGACGATGGCCGTGCGCTTGCCCGCCTGGGACCAGTGCGAAGCGAGCTGGGTGACCACCGTGCTCTTGCCGCAACCGCCCTTGCTGCTTGCCACCAGCACCGTAAGCATCGGCCTGACTCCCCGCGGGTAAGTGAGGCCAAGCCTACTGTGAGAGCGAAGCGGCGGGACCCCGGGGTGAGGCGGGAAAGCGGCGGATGCTCAGGGGCTGACTGGCCCGGCCGGTGCGGTTCCAGCGGCCGGGGCGTCGGTCGGAATGCCCTCGTCGCGCAGCGCGGCGAGCATCAGGCTCATTTCGGTGCCTCCGTTGCGGGCAAGCGCGAGCAGGTGCTGCGCCAGCGCCTTGTCGTCGGCCGCGCGCGCGGACAACGCCGCGAAATTGCGCACCTCCCAGGCCAGGTTGATCATCCCGGTACGGGCCGCGGCCTGGGCCTCGGGATCGTCCGACAACGTCTCGCGCAGGTGCAGGCCGAGCGAGCGCGCCAGCGGGCTGGAGCCCCATTCCAGCACGTGGGCGAGTTGCAGGCAGGCCTGCCGGGTCCCTGGGTCGCCCTTGCCGTCCTCGCACAGGCGCGCGGCCGCCTGCATGCCCGGCTGCGGCGCCGGCAGCAGGCCGCCGACGCCGAACACCATCACCACCTGCACGCCCCAGGCGCCCGCCGGCGATGCCGGGTCGACCGTCAGTGCCGGTGGCGGCAGGGTGCCGACGGTGGTCGCCAGTGCCTGCAGCGCCGTGCCGGTGTAGTCGTCGTAGAGCTTGGCCCCGGCAGCGCGGCGCAGATCCTCGAGGGCGTCGTCGTGACGGTCGTTGGCGCTGTCCTGGCCCAGCTTGAGCAGCCACACGGCGGCGTTGTCGTCTGCCGTGGCGACGAGCGCGGCCAGCGCGTCGGCGTTCGGGCAGGTTGCAACCTTTGCGTCGCAGTCGGCCAGGCGCACCCACTGCACCGCCGCGCCGGCATCGTCAGCCTTGGCTGCGCGCTCGATCAGCGCATGAAAGCCCACCGGGGCGGGTTGTCGCTGCAGTGGTCTGGCCAGCAGCGCGGCGCCGAGCAGAGGCATCGCATCGGCGCGCGGCGCGAGTACGCTGACCAGGTCGCGCTGAAAGGCGACCAGCGCGCTGGCGCGGGCCTCGGCGGGTGATGGCGTTGCCAGGGGTTTGGCCGGCGCCATGGCCGGCAGGCCGGCCAGGGCCAGCGTCAGGCCAAGGGCGAGGCGTCGACATGCTTGCATGGGTGCAGGTCCGTTGGCATGCAAAGCTGCAAGCCTACCGCGCCCGGATTAAGCCAGGCTGATCCGCCGGCCGACCGGACGGGGACAGCGCGGCTCAGGTTGTTACCATCCAAGCCTTTGCCGCGCACCGACCGTGTGCGGGCATGCGATCACGGGAGACGCGAGTGGATACCTTCAATCATCTCGACGGCGCCATGCCGTGGTTCGCCGGCTGGGGCACGCTGGCCCTGGTCAACGCGGGCCTGGCGCAAGGCAAGAACCGCAACGGCCTGCTGTGGTTCCTGCTCTCGCTGCTGTTCGGGCCGTTGGCGACCCTGGCCCTGGTACTGCTGCCAAAGGTGCGTCAGACGTTGTTCTGAGGATGGATCGGCGGCTGCCGGATCCCCCGGCCAGCTGCGACCGTCCCGGCGCGGGCTTACTCGCCCAGCGCCTCGCGCATGAATTCCGGCTGCGCCAGCGCGGCCTTGTGGATCTCGGCGTTGTAGTAGCGGGTGGCGAAGTTCTTGGCCGACGCGCCACGCTCGCGGAAGCCGGACAGCTCGCCGCCCTTGCGCACCATGGTGCAGCTCCACCAGCCGGTCGGGTAGCACGGCTGCGGGAACGGCAGGGTCTTGACCGCGCTGAAGCCGGCCGTGCGCATCGCCGCACGCATCGACTTGATCAGCTCGATGTGCGCCAGCGGCGACTCGGACTGCTGCACCAGAATGCCGCCGTGGCGCAGTGCCTTGTAGCAACTGGCGTAGAACGCGGCGTTGAACAGGCCCTCGGCCGGGCCGACCGGGTCGGTCGAGTCGACGATGATCAGGTCCAGCGACTCCGGTTCCGCCTCGGCCATGTACTTGATGCCGTCGATGAACAGCAGCTCGGCGCGCGGGTCGTTGTTCGACTCGCACAGTTCCGGGAAGTACTGCTCGGCGAGGCGGGTGACCCGCTCGTCGATCTCCACCTGGGTCGCCTTCTCCACTTCCTCGTGCTTGAGCACTTCGCGCAGCGTGCCGCAGTCGCCGCCGCCGATGATCACCACGCGCTTGGCGCGCGCATGGGTG
>JABLTH010041963.1_pt1 | contig 11165 bp, 11 predicted proteins | sample 7875711 | NCBI WGS metagenome assembly JABLTH01 (sample SAMN14941262, study PRJNA633318) | bioreactor metagenome | isolation source: bioreactor | place: China | collected 2019-03-05 | reverse complement strand
GTGCCCCACAGCACCGCCTTCTTGCCGCCGGCGTTCATCGCGATGTTGCCGCCGATGCAACTGGCCTCGGCCGAGGTCGGGTCGACCGCGAAGACGTGGCCGCCGCGCTCAGCGGCGTCGGCCACGCGCTGGGTGACGACGCCGGCCTCGGTCCAGACCGTCGCCACCGGCCGGTCGACGCCGGGCAGCGTCACCATCTCGACCTCGCTCATCGCCTCGAGCTTCTCGGTGTTGATGACCGCGCTCTTCCAGGTCAGCGGCACGGCGCCGCCGGTGTAGCCGGTGCCGCCGCCGCGCGGGATGATGGTCAGCCCCAGCTCGATGCAGCCCTTGACCAGCCCGGCCATCTCGGCCTCGCTGTCGGGCGTCAGCACGACGAAGGGGTACTCGACGCGCCAGTCGGTCGCGTCGGTCACGTGCGAGACTCGCGACAGGCCGTCGAACTTGATGTTGTCGCGCGCCGTGTGGCGGCCGAGCGCCTTGCGCGTGCGCTGGCGCAGCGCGGCGACCTCGTCGAAGCGGGCGGCGAAGCGGTCGACCGCGGCCCGCGCCGCGGCGAGCAGTTCGCCGACGTGGGCGTCGCGCTCGGCGTCGTCGGCCGGCGTGCGGCGCTTCTCGACCTCGGCCAGGCGGTGGTGCAGCGCATCGATCAGCAGGCCGCGCCGGCGCGGGTTGTCCAGCAGGTCGTCCTCGAGGTAGGGGTTGCGCTGCACGACCCAGATGTCGCCCAGCACCTCGTACAGCATGCGCGCCGAGCGGCCGGTGCGGCGCTCCTGGCGCAGCCGCTCGAGCAGCGACCAGGCTCGTGCACCGAGCAGACGCAGCACGATCTCGCGGTCGGACAACGAGGTGTAGTTGTACGGGATCTCGCGCAGCCGGGGGGCCGCTGAGTCGGCGCCGTCGCGGGCGTTCGGCTGGAGGGTGGCGGCGGGCAGCGGTGCGTTCATGAGCGGGCAGTCGCGGCGCGCGGGGCCCGCTCGGCGCAGGCCACACGGTCGCCTGTCGGGGGGGCACGTGAGATCGAATCGTACCGCAGTGCAACAAGCCCCCGCCCGGCACGGGGCGGCACCGGACGGGGTATTCCCCCATGACGTCGCCGCGCCGCCCATGCCACAAAACGCTTTTGTCACAATGCGATGAAAAACTCGCGCGTTTGATTGCGTTTCGACGCGTTTTCGCGCCCACCCCTTCAGGAGACGTCATGCATTCCAGGCCAGCCACGCTTGCCACCCTGTCGCTGGGCCTCGCGGCCCTGTTCACCGCCGGCCCGGCCCGGGCCCAGGTCGAGATCCAGTGGTGGCACTCGATGACCGGTGCGCTCGGCGAGCGCGTGACCGAGATCGCCAACGGCTTCAATGCCAGCCAGTCGGCCTACAAGCTGGTGCCGGTCTACAAGGGCAGCTACCCCGAGTCGATGACCGCCGCGATCGCGGCCTACCGCGCGGGCAACCCGCCGCACATCGTGCAGGTGTTCGAGGTCGGCACCGCGACGATGATGGCCGCCCAGGGCGCGATCAAGCCGGTGCACCAGCTGATGAAGGACGCCGGCCTGCCGTTCAATCCCAAGGCCTACCTGCCGGCGGTGGCGGGCTACTACACCGACCGCAAGGGCAACATGCTGTCGATGCCGTTCAACTCGACGACGCCGGTGTTCTACATCAAGGAGGAGGCGTTCAAGAAGGCCGGCCTGGCGCCGAAGGCGCCGACCACGTGGAAGGAGTTGGGCATCGCCGCGGGCAAGCTCAAGGCCAGCGGCCAGGCCTGCGTCTACACCACGGGCTGGCCGGCCTGGGTGCACATCGAGAACTTCAGCGCCTGGCACAACCTGCCGATCGGCACGCTGGAGAACGGCATCGGCGGCCTGAAGACCGAGTTCAAGTTCAACTCGCCGGCCCACGTGGCGCACCTGCAGATGCTGGCTGACTTCTCGAAGAACGGCTGGTTCACCTACGCCGGGCGGAAGAACGAGGCCGAAGCCAAGTTCTTCAGCGGCGAGTGCGCGATGCTCACCTCCAGCTCCGGCGCGCAGGCCAACATCCGCAAGAACGCCAAGTTCGCGTTCTCGGTGAACATGCTGCCGTACCACGACGAAATCGCCGGCGCGCCGCAGAACTCGATCATCGGCGGTGCCAGCCTGTGGGTGATGGGCAAGAAGAAGCCCGAGGACTACAAGGGCGTCGCGCAGTTCTTCAACTACCTGTCCAACACCGACCTGCAGGTCAGGTGGCACGAGCAGACCGGCTACGTGCCGATCACCGTGGCGGCCTACGACGCCGCGCGCAAGGCCGGCTACTACGACAAGGTGCCGGGTGCCGACATCGCCGTGCGGCAGCTGAACCACAAGCCGCCGACCGCCAACTCCAAGGGCCTGCGCTTCGGCAGCTACGTGCAGGGGCGCGAGGTGATCGAGGAGGAGATGGAGGCCGTCTTCGCCGGCAAGAAGAGCGCGCAGGCCGGCCTCGACGACGCGGTCCGCCGCGGCAACGAGCTGCTGCGCCGCTTCGAGGCGACGGCCAAGGAATAGCGCCAGGGACGTCCGCGAGATGGGTCAACGCGTGACCTTCGGCGGCCGCTGGCTGCCGTATGCGCTGGTCTTGCCGCAGATCGCCGTCACAGTGGTCTTCTTCTTCTGGCCGGCGCTGCAGGCGCTGTGGTATTCGTTCCAGCTGCAGGACCCGTTCGGCGAGCGCACCGAGTTCGCCGGGCTGACGAACTTCCAGGCCCTGTTCCACGATTCGGCCTACCTCGCCTCGTTCCAGACCACCGCGCTGTTCAGCGTGCTGGTGGCCACGCTCGGCATCGCGATCTCGCTCGGCCTGGCCACGCTGGCTCACCGCGTCACCCGCGGCGCGCTGGTCTACCGCACGCTGCTGATCTGGCCCTACGCCGTGGCGCCGGCGGTGGCCGGCGTGCTGTGGGGCTTCCTGTTCGCGCCCAGCATCGGCATCGTCAGCCACGGCCTGCGGCAGATCGGCGTCGACTGGAACTGGGTGCTGCGCGGCGACCAGGCGATGCTGCTGGTCGTGCTGGCCGCGACCTGGAAGCAGATCAGCTACAACTTCCTGTTCTTTCTCGCCGGGCTGCAATCCATCCCGACCTCGCTGATCGAGGCCGCGGCGATCGACGGCGCGAGCCCGCTGCGGCGCTTCTGGACCATCGTCTTCCCGCTGCTGTCGCCGACCACCTTCTTCCTGCTGGTCGTCAACATCGTCTACGCCTTCTTCGACACCTTCGGCGTCATCGACGCCACCACCAGCGGCGGGCCGGCGCAGGCCACCAACATCCTGGTCTACAAGGTCTACACCGACGGCGTGAAGTCGGCCGACCTGGGCGGCTCGTCGGCGCAGTCGGTGATCCTGATGGTGATCGTCATCGCGCTGACCGTCGTCCAGTTCCGCTTCGTCGAGCGCAAGGTGCAGTATGGGTAGGCGCCGATGATCGAGAACCGCCGCGGCCTGGACTGGCTGACCCACGCCCTGCTGATCGCCGCCGTCGCGGTGATCGCGTTCCCGCTGTACGTGACCTTCGTCGCCTCGACGCGCACGCTCGACGAGGTGCTGGCCGTGCCGATGCCGCTCACGCCGGGGTCGCACCTGCTCGAGAACTATGCCCAGGTGCTGGGGGGCGGCTCGACCCGCGGCGCCGGCGCGCCGGTCGGGCCGATGATGCTCAACAGCCTGGCGATGGCACTGCTGATCGCCGTCGGCAAGATCGCGATCTCGATCGTCGCCTCGTTCGCGATCGTCTACTTCCGCTTCCCGCTGCGGCGCACCTTCTTCTGGCTCATCTTCGTCACGCTGATGCTGCCGGTCGAGGTGCGCATCATCCCGACCTTCAAGGTCGTGTCGGACCTCGGGCTGCTGAACTCCTATGTCGGCCTGACGCTGCCGCTGATCGCCTCGGCCACCGCCACCTTCCTGTTCCGGCAGTTCTTCATGACGGTGCCGGACGAGCTGACCGAGGCCGCGCGCATCGACGGCGCCGGGCCGATGCGCTTCTTCTTCGACGTGCTGCTGCCGCTGTCGGCCACCTCGATCGCGGCGCTGTTCGTGATCCAGTTCATCTACGGCTGGAACCAGTACCTGTGGCCGCTGCTGATCACCACCGACGAGTCGATGTACACCGCGGTGATCGGCATCAAGCGCATGATCGTCGGCGGCGACGCGCTGACAGAGTGGCCGTTGGTGATGGCCACCGCGATGCTCGCGATGCTGCCGCCCGCGCTGGTCGTGCTGCTGATGCAGAAGTGGTTCGTCAAGGGCCTGGTCGACGCCGAGAAATAGACACCCCCCCATGGCAAGCATCTCCCTGCGCGCGGTCGAGAAGACCTATGGGCACGGCGCCCACGCCAACAAGGTGATCCACGGCGTGAATGCCGAGATCGCCGACGGCGAGTTCATCGTCATCGTCGGCCCCTCCGGCTGCGGCAAGAGCACCCTGCTGCGCATGGTGGCCGGCCTGGAGGAGATCACCGGCGGCGAGATCGCGATCGGCCCGCGCGTGGTCAACCGGCTCGAGCCGGCCGAGCGCGACATCGCGATGGTGTTCCAGAACTACGCGCTCTACCCGCACATGAGCGTGTACGACAACATGGCCTATGGCCTGAAGATCGCCCGGCGGCCCCGGGCCGAGATCGACGAACGGGTGCGGAAGGCCGCACGCATCCTCGAGCTGACCCACCTGCTGGACCGCAAGCCGCGCCAGCTCTCGGGCGGGCAGCGCCAGCGCGTCGCGATGGGCCGCGCGATCGTGCGCCAGCCGCAGGTCTTCCTGTTCGACGAACCGCTGTCCAACCTCGACGCCAAGCTGCGCGCGCAGACGCGGCTCGAGATCCAGAAGCTGCATGCCGAGCTGAAGGTGACCTCGCTGTTCGTCACCCACGACCAGGTCGAGGCGATGACGCTGGCGCAGCGCATGATCGTGATGAACGCCGGCGTGATGGAGCAGATCGGCTCGCCCGAGGAGGTCTATGCGCGGCCGGCCACCACCTTCGTCGCGAGCTTCATCGGCTCGCCCCCGATGAACCTGCTGCCCGGGGAGGCCACGGCCGACGGGTTCCGGCTCGGCGACGCGCTGTTGCCGCTGCCGGCGGCGGCGCCGCGACCGGGGCCGCTGACACTCGGCCTGCGCCCCGAGAATGCCGAGGCGCGGGCCGACGGCCGCTGGCCGCTGCAGGTCGAGCTGGTCGAGATGCTGGGGGCCGAGCGCCTGGTGCATGGGCGGCTCGGCAGCGCGCCATTCACGCTGCGCGTGCCGAGCACCGAGCCGGCCCCGCGGATCGGCGAGCGCCTGATGCTGGCCGCCGCGGCGCAGCACCTGCACTGGTTCGACAGCGGCAGCGGCCGCCGCGTGGAGGCCTGAGATGAGCCTGCCCGCCTGGCCCCACCCGCGCTGGATCGCGCACCGCGGCGCCGGCAAGCTGGCGCCCGAGAACACGCTGGCGGCGTTCCGCGTCGGCGCCTCGCACGGCTGGCGTGCCTTCGAATGCGACGTCAAGCTCTCCGCCGACGGCGTGCCGTTCCTGCTGCACGACGACACGCTGGATCGCACGACCGATGCCCAGGGCCGCGCAGGCGACCGGCCGTGGCACGAGCTGTCGCAGCTCGACGCCGGCGGCTGGCACAGCCGTGCCTGGGCTGGCGAGCCACTGGCCAGCCTGGCCGCCGTCGCCACCTGGCTGCGGCGCAACCGCCATTGGCTGGACCTGGAAATCAAGCCGACCCCGGGCGAGGAACGGCGCACCGGCCGGGTCGTCGCCGAGGCGGTCGAGCGGCTGTGGGCCGACGACCCGATGCCGCCGCTGCTGTCCTCGTTCAGCGCCGAGGCGCTGGCCGCGGCGCGCGAGGCCGCGCCGCAGTTGCCGCGGGCGCTGCTGGTCGATGCCGACGGGCCCGACTGGCTCGACGTCGCGGTGCGGCTCGGCTGTGTCGCGGCGATCACCCACCATGGACTGATGGACGCCGCACTGCGCGACCGCCTGCACCGCGCCGGCCTGCGTGCCCTGGTCTACACGGTCAACGACGCGCCGCGCGCCGACGCACTGTGGGCGATGGGCGTGGACGGCATCATCACCGACGCGGTGGAGCGGTTTGTGCCCGACTGAGCGGGTCCGGTTGCATCGCGAGCGGGGCGCCGCCTAGGGATGGCGATCGATCGGGCCCGCGCCCAGCATGCCGGCCACCATCCACTCGGAGCCGCCCATGCAAGCGTCCACCCCTCTGTCGCCGGCGCGCCGGCGAGCCCTGTGTCGACTGGCCGCGCTCGGCGGTGCCGGGTGGCTGGCCGGCCTGCCGTCTGCCCGCGCGGGCGACCCGACACCGGCCGCGGCCTGGTCGGTCCAGACGCTGCGCGCCTTCGATGTCGCCGACGGCACCCGCGCCGTCGGTGAACTGGTGTTCGGGCCGGATGGCCGCCTGTACGGCGTGCACGCGATGGGCGGCGCGCAGGGCCTCGGCACCGTGTTCCGGTGGACGCCGGACGACGGCAGCTTCACGGTGATCCACGATTTCGCCTATGCCGCCAACGACGGTTTCGAGCCCGAGGGCGGCCTGGTGGTCGGGCGCGACGGACGGCTCTGGGGCACGACGCTGGGCGGCGGCCAGGCGTTCGCGGGCACGGTGTTCTCGATCGCCACCGACGGCAGCGAGGCCGTCGAGGCCAGCTTCGGCCTGACCGACGCCGGCACCAGCCCGCTGGCCGGGCTCGTCGAGGGTCGGCCGGGGCACTTCTTCGGCACCACCTCGACCACCGTCTACCGCTTCGACCCGCGCAACGGCAAGCTCCGGCTGCTGCACGCCTTCGACCAGGGCAGCGACGGCTTCGGCGCCCAGTCGTGCCTCGTCCGCGGCCGGCACGGCGACCTCTTCGGCGTCAACCCGCTGGGTGGCCCGGGCGACCACGGCACCGTCTTCCGGCTCGCGGCGGACGGCAGCGACTTCCAGGTCGTCAAGGTCTTCCACGGCCGCGACGGCGCCCAGCCGGACGCCCGGCTGCTGCTGGCCAGCGACGGCGCCTTGTACGGCACGACCTCGCACGGCGGCGACTTCGACCGGGGCGTGGTGTTCCGCGTCGGCAGGGACGGCAGCGACACGGTGCTGCACCACTTCGCCGGCGGCCGGCACGATGGCGCCTACCCGCGTGCCGGGCTGGTCGAGGGGCCCGACGGCGCGCTGTACGGCAGCACGGTGGAGGGTGGCCATGCGCCGCAGAGCTGGGGCACGGTGTACCGCATCACGCGGCGGGGCCGCTTCTCGCTGCTGCACCGCTTCGGCGCATCCGGCGCCGAAGGCGGCACGCCGGTCGGCGCGATGGTCTTCGGCGCCGACGGCTGCCTGTACGGCACCGGCCAGAGCGGCGCCGCGCACAACCTCGGCGCGCTGTTCCGCCTGCGGCCGCCGGCCGCCTGAGGTGCTGCAGCCCCCCCGGCCGCCGGCTCAGACCGTGCTCTCGGCCAAGGCCTCCGTGCCGAGGCCGGGCGGGGTCGGCGGCAGGCTGCGCACGCCGCGGATGGTGGCCCACTGCCAGGCCGCCAAGGCCAGCAGCAGGGCCCCCGCGCCGGCGAAGGCGAGCGCGGTACGCAAGCCGAAGTGCTCGCCGAGCCAGCCCCCCAGCAAGGCGCCCGGCCCGGCCGGAAGCAGCGTCAGCCAGCGCATCGTGCTAGTCATGCGGCCCAGCAGCGGCTCGGGCGTCACTGCCTGGCGCAGGGCCAGGAAGTTGACGAACACCAGCACCGCGCCGACGCCGAACAGGCACAGCATCGCCGCGAAGGCGGCCACCCCCCAGGCACCCACCGGGGCCGCCGAGAGCAGGACCCAGCCGGTGCCCGCGACCGCGAAGCCCAGCACCAGGCAGGGGCCGGGGCCGAGGCGCCGACTGATGCGGTCGCCAGCGAGGCTGGCGCTGACGGTGCCCACGCCGAGCGCCACGTAGCTCAGGCCCACCGCCTGCTCGCTCATGCCGAGCACGCGCGTCGCGAACAGGATCTGCACGACCATCGCCGCGTGGTGGCACATCTGCAGCATGCCGACGCAGGTCGCCAGCGCGACCAGCAGGCGCTGCCGCACGACGAAGCGCAGGCCGGCGACGAGATCGGCCCAGAAGGCCGCCATGCCCCGGGCCGCCTCGCGCCGCTCGTCCACCCGGATGCCGCGCAGGATCAGCGCCGACGACAGCAGCGCCACCGCATCGACCAGCAGCGCCACCGGCGCGCCGAGCAGCCGGATCAGGGCGCCGGCGACGCCGGGGCCGGCAACCTCGGCCCCCGAGCTGGCGAGCGCGTTCTTGGCGTGCGCCTCGACCAGCCGGTCACGCTCGACGACCTGCGTCAGCACCACCTGCGCCGCCGAGCCCGCCACGGTGTAGACCGCACCGATGAAGAAGGCCACCGCATACAGCCAGGGCATCGCCAGCCAGCCCAGCCACCAGGCCACTGGCACGCTGGCCACCGCGAAGGCCAGCAGGGTCTCGCCGGCCACGTAGACCGGCAGCTTGCGTACCCGGTCCAGCCAGACGCCGCCCGGCAGCGAGAACAGGATGAACGGGGCGATCTCCATCGCGGTCAGCCGCCCCATCTGGGTCGGGGTGGCCTGCAGCAGCACCGCCGCGGTCAGGGGCAGCGCGAGCATGGTCACCTGCCCGCCGAGCGAGCTGATCAGGATCGACGACCAGAGTCGGCGGTAGAGCGCGTCGCGCAGCAGGTCGTCGGGGGCGAGCCGGAAGCGGCGGCGCCAGGTGGTGGTCCAGGACCTCATGGGTCGTTCGTCCTTGTCTCGGCCGGCACGCAGGCCCGGCCCGGGTCAGGCCAGGCCCACGTGGGGGATGCAGCGAAAGCGGGGGGCCGTGTATCCGATGCTTCCGCCGAGGGGAACCCGGCGGGCGCCCGGAACGTCAGGGCGCGAAGCCGAAGATCCGCGGGTGCGGGACGCCCCCCGCCATGGCGACGCTGGCCGCCGGTCGGTGACCGTGGCAACGTCGGTGATGGGCGTGGGCGGGCTTCATCGGGACAGGGGTGTCGGCGCGCGAGGCGTGGCGGGATGCTAGCAGCCGCCCCCGGGCCCGTGCAAGCGCCGGATGGACGGCGCCGGCTGGTGGCAGGGGCATCGCCGATAATCCGGCCATGCAGGACCGCGAGGCGCTCGACCGCTATTTCACCGAGCAGGTGGTCGGCGAGCCCGTGGTCGTCACGATGGGGCCGAGCGACGGCATCCGGCGCGAGCCGGCGCGCGGACTGAAGCTGCATCTGCTGGAGGCCCGGGCCGAACTCGTCGGGCAGGCCTTGCGCGGGCTGGTGTCGCCACAGGCCGGCGATGCCGGGCTCGGCACGCCGGTGTCGCCGGTGGCGCTCGCCCAGCTGCGCCGGCGGCTGCTGGTGCTCGGCGCGATCGGCGTGCTGGCGCTGTGGAGCGTGCTGCTGTGGTGGATTTTCCAGCGCCTCGGGCGCTGAGGAGAGGCGATTGATCGACAGGCCGCAGGACACGCTGGTGATCGACCCGGTGAAGATGAACATCGTCAACCGGATCGCCGCGGACACCGTGCTCGCCGGAGATTTCCTGTTCAAGGGCGGGCTGCTGCTGCAGGGCACGCTGCAAGGCGTGGGCGAGATCGCCGGCCGGCTCGTCGTCTGGCGCGACGCGCGGCTGATCGGCCGCTTTCGTGTGCTGGGCGACCTGTACCTGCTGGGCCAGCTCGGCGAAGCAACCGAGTCGGACGACGAGGTCGACGAGCAGACAGAGATCGAGTGCCAGGGCACGGCCTACGTGGCCAGCAGCGGCGTCAGCACGGGCACGCTGATCGCGGCCCGGCTGCGTATGTATGATGGGGCGACCCTTCAGGGGCCGTTCCGCACCCTGCGCAGCGGGCGATCGCTGCCGGTGCTGCACGACGGCGCCTGAGCCGCCGCCGCCCGACCCGCCCGAGCTTCGCCGCCCATGGATCCAGACGACCCGCTTTCCCCTGCCGGCCCCCCCGACGTGGGCGCGGCACCCGAGATCCCGATGGGCCAGGCGATGCCGGACGTCCAGCGCATACCGACGCTGCTGCCCCAGATCCAGGCCGTGCGCCCGGTCGCCGGCGAGCCCGCCGCGCCGCGCGTCTCGACACTCGGACCGGGGCTGTCGTTCGTCGGCCAGGCCCGCATCGACGGCTCGCTCAGCATCGCCGGCGAGGTGCAGGGCAACATCGAGCTGGCCGGTGGCGGGCACCTGACCGTCGCGCAGACGGGCACCGTGGTCGGCGACATCCGCGCCCTCCACATCTCGGTGCTGGGCCAGACCGTCGGCACGCTGGACGCCGCCGGCGGCCGCGTGTCGCTGCACGACACGGCCAGCGTGTCGGGCCGCATCCGGTACACCCACCTGCAGGTCAATGGCGCCGACCTCAACGCCCAGTTGGAGCGCGTGCGCCCCGAGGGCGATGGGGCCGCCGGCCCGCGTTGAGCCGGGCGCCGGAACGCCGGCCCGCATCATCGCCACCAGCGACGAATTGCGGCGCGCCGCCCTGGCGCGCTCGGCCCGCCGCAGTGCCGAGGTAGCCCGTGGGCGCCTGCGCCGCCGCTGGCTGAGCTGGTGCCTGGGCCAGCTGCTGCTGTGGACGCTGCCGTTCGTGCTGCTGGCCGAACTCGGCTGGGCGCTGTGGTGGCGCGACCACCCGCTGCCCCCGCCGCTGCAGGGGTGGCTGGGCAGCGCGCCGCCCGCGAGTTACCCTGCGGCATCCCGACCGGCCGCCTCGGCGGCCGGCCCCACCTCCCAAGGAGCCCCCTGACGTGAACGGCGCAGACACCTCCCGCGCACCGGCCCGCCTGGTGCCGGCGGAGCAGCTCAACAGCATTTCCAGCCTGGTCGCCGAGGGCGCCCAGTTCGAAGGCACCTTCAGCGCACGCGTCGACCTGGGCCTGAAGGTCGACGGCGTGCTCAAGGGCGACATCCGCCTCGAGACCGGCGGCACCGTGCATGTCGGCGCCACCGGCGTCGTCGAAGGCACGACGATCGAGGCCGACCATGTGCTGATCGAGGGCCAGGTGCGCGGCACGGTGATCGCGCGCAAGACGCTGGAGATCACCGGCTCGGCCACCTTGCTGGGCGATGCGCTGTACGACGCGCTGCTCGACGTGCACCCGCGCGCGCGCCTGCGCGGCAAGGTCGAGTTCCGCGGCGAGATGGACACCGTCG
>JABLTH010064877.1_pt1 | contig 11166 bp, 4 predicted proteins | sample 7875711 | NCBI WGS metagenome assembly JABLTH01 (sample SAMN14941262, study PRJNA633318) | bioreactor metagenome | isolation source: bioreactor | place: China | collected 2019-03-05 | reverse complement strand
GCGGGGACTTCGTATTCGATGGATTCAGTGATGCCGTCGCCGGTGGGGAGGGCGGCGCGGTAGATCAGGTCTTGCGTGAGGATGGCTTCGATCCATTGCGAGGTGATGAGGTCGTGGGTGTATTCGAGTTGATATTCGAGTCCGCTGGCGGGGTCGAGGAGACGGCGGTGGCGCAGGAGGGGCGTGGGGGGGTCGTCGAGGCTCAGGTCGGCGACGGGGAGGAAGCTGCGATATTCGTTGGTGCGGTCGAGGCCAAGGGCGTAGCGCAAGAGGTTGGCGATGCCGCTGTTTTCGGGGTCGGCGAGGGGGCCGCTGATGGCGGGGTCGGCTTGCTCTTCAATCGTGAATTGCGCTTGCTTCCATGCGGCGTAGCCGGTGGGGGGCGGCGCGGGGAGGGGCCATCCGCTGAGGCGAAGTTCATCGAACCGGTTGTTGCCGGCTGCGCCGCCGGCGCCTTGGGCGAAGGTGAGGCGGATGGCGAAGTTTGGGTTGTCTTCGGCGGCGCTGAGGCCGGCGAAATTGAAAATCATTTTTTCAGGGGCGCTGTCCAGGATGGCGTAGGTCGTGAAGGGAATCCAGGTGGCGCCGTCGAGTGTGTAGGCGAGGGTTTGTTGGCCGGGGCCGCTGCCGGAGCGGCGGGTGAGAAAGGAGAGCGCGAGGTTGGTGAAGCCGGTCGAGGGGAGGGCAAAGATGAGTTCGCTGCCGAGGGGGTTATCCACGCGGAGGTGCGCGGTTGAAAAATTTTGAACGGCGGTGTTGCGTTTGATGTCCGTGCCGGGACCGGGGTGGTTGGTCATGCTGGCGCCGCCTGTGGTGAAGGAGGGGGTGCGGAAGGTTGCGCTGCTTTCGAAATCCCAGACGTGGATGCTTTGTCCGCCGCTGTCGAGGGGGGCGGCGCTGAGTTCGGCGAGGGCGCTCCATTCGCCGTTGGTCATGGCGCGGGCTTTGAACGTGGTGGCATAGGGGATGGGCGCCCATGTTTCGTAGTGGCGGTCGCGTTCGGCGTCGAGGGAGAGGTCGAAATAGAGGTCGGTGCTGGCGCCGTTGCATTGGTGGAGTTCCACGGCGATGACGTTTTCGCCGTTGGTCAGGAGGTGAGCGACGTTTAGCGCGTGGCGCGCGGATTGGTTTTGTTCGGGCGATCCGACGGCGCTGGAGGCGTAGGTGTCGTAGGCGGGGTTTCCCGCGGGCATGTTGTCGCGCAGGATTTCTGTGCCGTTGAGATAGACGACGGCGCCGTCGTCGCGGAGGAGATGGACGACGAGTTGGGTGATTCCGGCGGCTGAGGCGAGGTTGAGGGTGTGGCGGAGGTAGGTGGTGGTCACCTGCGGGCCGGAGTTGCCGGAGACCCATCGGCGGGTGGTCGTGGCGACGGGGTTGCTTGTGGGGAAGCCTTCAAAGCCGAGAATGGCGGGGCCGTTGGACCAGGTTTGATCGGCATAGTCCGGGTCGCGCCATGTTTTTCCGTTTGTCGAGGCGGGTTCGTTGCCGAGGTCGTAGTAGCGCCAGGTGGCGTTGCTGGCGATGAGGGGCAGGGGTCCGCCGCCGTTGGGGAGGTTGGTGACGGCGATGGCGTCGGGGTGGATGCCGCCGCCGGGGAGGCGCGGGTCGTCGCCGCCGGCGAGATAATAGAAAGGCTCTGCGGCGTGGATGCGGACCCAGTTTTGCGCGCGTTCAAATCGCGGCGCCACCATGGTTGAAATCCAGCCGCGGTTGCGGAACTGGCTCAGGAGGATGTCCTGCCGAAGGAGGACATAGTTGGAGACGGATTGCAGGGCTTGAATCCATTGGGTGTCGCGCGTCATGCCGTGGCCCCAGCGGGCGGATTCGGCGATGATGGCGGTATTGATTTCCGCGATTCGGGAGTTGAGGCGGGCGAATGATTTTTCGACGGTGAGGGCGCCTCCATTATAGAAGTGGCGTTGCACACGGTCGGCGAAGCGCGCGCGGTATTCGGCGTTGGAGATCAACTGGAGGTGCAGGGTGGCGGGGTTGAAGTTGGGCAGGTCGCGATAGGTGTTGCCGGAGCCGATGGTGGTGGTGTCCCAGTTGACGGTGTAGCTGGATTCGCCGCCGAGCGAGTGTTCGGCGTCGTGGCGCAGCCATTTGAAGCCGGTGGGGTTCGCGCGGTTGAACAGGGCATACATATTGTTTGGGCGGTCAATCCAGCCGGAAATGGGGCCGTCGGGGTCGCCGGTGAAATAGGTGACCAACATGTAGTCAATGAGGTTGTCTTCATCGAGGTAGGCGGTGAGGTTGGAGTTGACGGCGCCGTCGGGGTTCAGGCCGCGCACGGTCCAATAGTTGTTGGAGTAGGCGCCGGTGAAGCCTTGATTCAGCGCGATGTTGTGGAGCGCGCGGAAGGCATCCATGTTGCCGTCGGCGGCCTGCGTCGTGTAGCCGGGCTGGCTGGTTTTGATGGTGTCCCAGTCGCGTTCGTCGCCGCCGAGATAGGATGCGGCGAAGTCGGCGTTTCCGCGTTCCTGGGTTTGATAGAGGCCCCAGTAGATGCCGTCGAGATAGAGGTGATAGTAGCGGCTGCGGGTGTAGGGCTGGCCCATGTCGCGTTGGGTGTCGCGGGAGAACACTTCGCGGAGAAACGTGTTATTGGCGTCGTTGTACCAGGACCAGGAGTGGTTTTGCTCGGTGCGCAGGTCCACGTTGTCGAACTCGTCCGCGCCTTCTTGATCGAAGAGGGGGAAGTTGAGTTTGCTGTCGCCATATTTGCCGCGGAAGAAGAGGCGGAGCGAGTGCTTCGGATTGTCGGTGGAGCGGCTGTGCGCGCCCCGGATGCGGAGACCCGCGTTGACTTGAAATTGATGAGTCTGCCCGCGGGCGGGATCGAGGACTTCGACCGAGATCGGCCGTTCGAGTTCGTCCACCCAGGGGTTCACATAGATGCCGCCGCCGGCGGCGAAGAGGTTGGTGAGGTCGGTCACAATGGAGATCGTCGCGATGGCGTTGGTGAAGCCGTCGAGCAGTCGGGCGGTGTCCCCGGTGGTGACGCTTGCGCGCATGCCATATTCCATGACGTGATTGTTGACCGCGCGATTCGCCGGCCAGCCCGGCGGCGGCGTTGCGCCCTGCTTGAGTATGTCGTCGAGAAAAATCCACGTGGCGGTGATTGGAGGCAGGCGGTGCATGCCCTGCGTCCACGCTGTGGCGCGGATGAAGGTCGTGTTGGTGATGTGCAGGGCATTGGTGTAAAGCGGGGAAAACTGGTCCGGCTCGCTTCCATTCAGGGTGTAGTGGATCACCGCCTCGGGCGCGGAGCTGGTGATGGCGAGATAGAAAGGCTCCGCTTTGTAGCCGCGCGGCTCGCTGAAAAAGACCGGCGGCGGCAGCGTGATCGCGGGCGAAGTGTTCGCGCGGCCCGGCGTGGATTGGGCGACATAGACCCAATCACCCGTTCCATCGGGGCTGCGCGCCCATGCGACGTCGTAGGGCAGCGCGACGGCGGGCACGAAATCCGCCACCGAGCCATCCGGGCGAGTCAGTTGCAGAGGCTCGCCGGAGGAGGAGATGCTGAAATCCGTGTGGAAATAACCCTCGGCCGCGCGGAAGCGGGCGGCGCTCATCGGCGCCTCTGTGAACCCGTTCGGATTGCGCTTCTGGAAGCGCACGGCCAGATTGTCGCCGCCGCCGCCTTCCTTCATCAGCGCTTCCATATAATAGATCTGGTTTGACTGAAGGTTGACCCAGAGCGACGTCTGCGAATTGTACTTCTCCCATTCCCGCGAAGAGGTCCATCCCGACACGGACGCAATCTTCACGGCATTTTCGGGCGCGTCATTCGTCGAGAGCCAAAGTTCGCTGTTGTCGTCGCTGGCGATGGTGAAGCGATAATCGCCGTCGGCGGGAGGCGAGAAACGGCCGCGCATGCGCTGTCCGTAGTTGTCAGCCACGTCGGTTGGCGCTTCGAACAGGTTCGTCACAATTTCGATGGCGGAAGGCGACTCGGGAAAACTGGAGTGCGTCGTCAGGTCGGCGACGGACGTGCCGGGGATGTCGGGATAGACCTCGCGAATAAGACCGGTCACGGGATTGCGCGTTTTGCGGTTCTTGCCGGAGGCGAAGACGATCAAGTAGTCGCCGGGTTGCAGCGTGACATCGGGAAAGGCCCAGCGGAACGGCTTGGTGACGCTATCGCTCAATCCCCAGCCGTTGAGGTTGACGGCGTTGGTATCCACGTTCAGCAGCTCGATCCAATCCTCAAACTCGCCGTCTTCGTCGAAAAGCGTCGTGCCATTTGAAGCGATAAACTCGTTGATGCGGACATCTTGCGCCCAGGCGCGGGCGGCGATGAAGCTCAAGATCAACAGACAGAAAATGAGCGGCGTTAGAAAAGCGCGATGACGTTGTGTTTGTGAAATGAGCATAGCGATGTCAAAAGTCGTAGTATGACAGCCAGGCGATGAAGTTGCCTACAGCTTTGTTCCAAAAATCCGATCATCGGGGCAGGGCGGCTGATTTTTCTCCGGCGCCAGAGCGCCGGAAATACAGCGACAGTGGGAAGATTGGGCGCAGATGGAGGGCCACGCTTCGTCGTGGCCGCAGTTCGGCGATCCCTCTCCTGGAGGGCCACGTTTCATCGCGGCCGGATCTGATTCACGCGCCACGAACAACGGCCACGACAAAGCGTGGCCCTCCAGAGCGAAAAATTTCTCCGGCCAACCCGCCATAGACGCTGCGCTGCCGACTTGGTATTCTATGGGCATGAGAACCTACACAGCCATCATTGAGCGTTGCCCGGACACCAAGCTCTACACCGGCTATGTACCCGGCTTCCCCGGCGCGCATTCACAAGGCAAAACACTCGAAGAACTTCACGCGAATCTGCAAGAAGTCTTGCAGATGCTGTTGGAAGATGGCGATCCCAAGCTAGACACCGAGTTTGTGGGCACTCAATCGGTCGTGGTGTAAGCGTGGGCTCGCTTCCCGTCCTTAAGCCGAAAGAGGTGATCAGAATCCTGGCTCGCCTTGGCTTTGAGCAAATTCGACAACGCGGATCTCACCGTCAATTTCGCCATCCTGACGGACGCCAAACAACCGTCCCCGATCATGGATCGCGAGACATTTCCCCAATCCTTTTCCGCCAGATTGCAAAGGACATTGGCCTCACGGCGGAAGAACTCCTCAACTCGCGATAGCCGGGAACCAATCGCGAATCGCGAACCCCACCAACCCACCCGCTGTAGTTCCGCGTGCCCGCAATGCTGCGCATAGCGCTGCAGGCGGGTCGTGGCCGCAAAACCAACCACGCTCTCCTGGAGGGCCACGTTTCATCGCGGCCGGATCTGATTCACGCGCAACGAACAACGGCCACGACAAAGCGTGGCCCTCCAGAGGAGGAACGGAAAATGCGGCCACGACAAAGCGTGGCCCTCCAGGGCGGACAGACCGAAACCCCAAATCGAAACACCTTAGATGATGATCAGGGCGCAGCGACGGTTGAGGCGCGGTGTTCTGCCGGGTTGATGAAGAAGCCCGGAGGTCGAGTCAATTCGAGCGCGCGTACAACAGCGGCGTGGCGGTTTCCGACGCCGAGTTTGTCGAAGATCGAAGAGAGGTGTCCTTTGACTGTTGCGACGGAGACGGCGAGAATTACCCCGATTTCAGGGTTCGACTTCCCTGCGGCAAGAAGTGCGAGAACATCGCTTTCTCTTGCCGTGATGCCCTCGCGGAAAAGCGCGGCGGGATCCGTAAGCGCGTGGCCCGGGGTCGCGAGGGCTTGGGCGAGAAGGCGCGCATTGGCGAGGTGCGGCTGGAGCACGGTCAGATGATCGCGATGCTTCGGCTGGTATGTGGTGCCGTCGCGCTTTTCGAGGCCGAGAAAAAAGACCGTGTCGTCGGTGGTTGGCAGCAAAATGGCGGCGTGATCGGAGATGCCCGCCGGCTTGAATCCTTCGAGATAGATCGGAGAAGAGTAGAACTCTTCATCGCTCAGATAATCACCGCGCAGGAAGGGCAGCCCGCCATTGACCGTTGGATCGCAGTTGAAGCAGGGGTACTTCGCCATGTGCCGTCCGTAGCCTTGCAGCGCGGGCGCCATTTCGGGGAAATAGGGGTCGAATTCGACATCGAGATTTCGGGTGCGTGGGGTGAACGTCACGAAGGAGATCTGATGACACTCCGCATAGTTTCGGAGAATTTTTCCCGCGCGGGCGCGAAAGGACAGCAGGTCCAGTCCCGGCGCAAAAAGCTCGGCAACAATATCTTGAAGATCAATTGATCTGGACATTCGAAGCGCCTCAAACAAATCCAGACCAAAGAGTCCTTAATAGCCTACACGAGGTTTGTCCGTCGCGCAACCCGGCCGCCGCAAAAATTCCGGGCGAAGGATGTGCGGCAGATGGGAAAATGGGGCGATCTCCGGCGTTGGGGGATTGGAGGGCCGCGTTTCATCGCGGCCGTATCTGATTGACGCGCCATGAACAACGGCCACGACAAAGCGTGGCCCTCCAGACGAGGAACGAAAGAAACGATGCGGCCACGACAAAGCGTGGCCCTCCAGAAGAGGATTCCGCCGGCAGAGTGTCGAATCTACAGCATGGAGATCAGGGCGCGGGCAGGACGGCGCGGATGAAACGGATATCGTTGGTTCCGGTGAGGAGGTCGCCGAGGTAGCTGCCTGCGTTGTCTGTTGTGCCGGTTCCGATGACGGTCCATTCGCCGGCGGTGAGGTCCGCTTTTCCTTCAATGAGGTACGCCTGACTCGCGACGCCGTTGATGCCGATGTCGTTTGAGTCCTCGTCGGCTTCATTGATGGTGAGGAACGTTGGCGGCGCGCTGGCGAGATAGCGGGTTGTGCCGTTCGTGAAGTCGGACAGCGCGGTGGAGGAGGGGCCGGTCTCGGACCAGGCGCTGATCGTGCCGCTGTTGAGGTTGGACGGAATGAGCGTCATGAAGATTCCGTATCCCTCGAGTGTGGAGAGGGTTTCGGGCCCGCCGCCGCCAAAGGTCGGATTGCGGGGAACGCCTTGCTTGCGCAGGCGGATGGGCGCGTTGGTTGCGCCGACGATGAGAGCGGGATAGCCGATCGAGTCGGGCGTGAGGTTGATGTAGAGCAGGGCGTCGAAGCCTGCGTAGTGATCGCTGAACCCTGACGGACCGAGATGCGCGCGGTGCAGCGCCGCAATTGCGTTGGTCGGGGCGTTGTTGAAGACGGATGAGAGTTCTGTCTGGACCACGTCGGATGTGGCGCTCAAACCGGTGACGCCGTAGATCTCGGGGCCGTCCACGAGGTCCGGGATGAAGGGCGTTTCGGCCATCGCGTGCACGAATGGATTTGCCGCGCGCGGGCCTTCAAATGTTTCGCGATTTGCGCCGCTTGCGGCGACGTTGGTGACACCTGCGTTCAAGCCGAGGAGAAAGCGTCCGTCGCCGCCCGGCACGACACTGGCTCCGCCGGATGTGTTCACCGAAAGCGAAATCGGTTGGAACACAGACGCGAAGAGCTTGATCGTTCCGCCCGCGCCGCCTGCGCCGTGTCCGCCATCGCCGCTGGGCCCGCCCGGGCCGCCATGTCCGGATTCCCCCTCAAATCCACCCATGGCGGGATATCCTGACGTACCGCCCATTCCACCGTCGCCGCCGCTGCCGCCGGAGCCATCGTAGCCGGCCAGGCCCGAATTTCCGGGGTTGCCGGAGGCTCCAAATGATCCATCGCTTCCGTTCGCGCCGTAGCCACCCGGAATATCGCCTTGTCCGCCGCTTCCGCCTGAACCGCCCGTGCCGCCCATGCCACCCGGTCCTTCACTGCCACCCATGCCGCCCGATCCGCCGCTGCCGTTGCTTCCGGGGTTCCCGCTCGATCCTGGATAGCCTCCATTGCCTGAGTTGCCAAACATCCCGATTGAACCCGACATACCCGTGTTGCCATCTGTTCCGGCCAATGCGAATGTTGAATCGCCCGCGCCACCGCGCGCAGCGAAGTTGCCGCCTGCGTTCATTCGACCGAGCACGATGATTTCGAGCGCGCCGCCGCCTGCGCCACCCGCGCCACCGCCGGCGCCGCCGAAACCACCCTCTCCGCCATCTCCGCTCGGCGCTGCGCGGCCTGCCATGCCGCCTGCGCCGCCGTCGCCACCGCTGCCCGGCGCCCCGGCGCCTCCACCGTGTCCACCCTCGCCGCCATCGCCCCCGTTGCCACCGGTTCCGCCATCGCCGCCGGTGCCGCCGTCGCCGCCTGTGCCGCCCGCAAATTCATCTGCATCGGAGCCGGGCGAGCCATCGCCACCCGGATTTCCGTCGTTGCCACTCGTGCCATCATGGCCGCTGTATCCGCCGTCGCCCCCGCCACCACCGCCGCCACTGCCGCCTGCGCCGCCACCGCTACCACCGCCGCCGCCACCAGCACCTGCTGCGCCGCCGCCGCCGCCACCACCACCGCCCGCACCGCCCGAGCCTGCGCCGCCCGCGCCGCCGCCGCTGATCATCGGGCCGATGGCCGCGTTCTGGCCCGAGGCTCCGTTGCTGCCGTTGCTACCTGCGGTCCCGTTTCCGCCGATCGCTCCATTTTCGCCCATGCCGCCATTTTCGCCCATGCCGCCATCGCCGCCCGCGCTGCCGTTCTGGCCCGAATAGCCGGAGCTGTCCGGTGAGCCGCCACTGCCGCCGCCGCTTAGGCCACTGCTGGTCCCGCCGTTGCCGCCAGCCCCACCTATGCCGCCTGCGCCGCCGCTTCCTCCATCACCACCCGTGCCGCCCGCGACGGCGGCGCCGCCTACGCCGCCCGTGCCACCGTTGATTCCGTTTTGTCCGGAGGCGCCACTGTTGCCGGCATAACCAAGCTCACCGCTAATGCCCGAAGTGCCCGCCGCGCCGTCTGTGCCGGCAGAGCCTGTTTGTCCGGAGACTCCGTCTGTTCCGTCAAAGCCCGACGCTCCCGAGTCGCCGCTGCTTCCGGGCCCTCCCGGGCCTCCGCTCGATCCGCCGAAACCGGAGCTACCTCCGCTGCCGCCGCCAAACGGGGCGTCACCACCGCTGCCGCCGCTGCCGCCACTGCCACCATCGCCACCATGGCCGCCGTCGCCCCCATAACCGCCGTTGCCTCCACTCCCGCCAGCGCCACCATCGCCGCCGTTTCCGCCGTCACCGCCGCCACCGCCATCGCCGCCGTTTCCGCTGTCGCCGCCCATTCCGCCTGTACCGCCGTTGCCGCCGATGCCGCCGTCACCGGCCGCGCCGCCGCCGGGTCCCGGATTTTTGCCCGCTGCCGACACATCCACATTTACTGACGGCGCGATATTTGCGTTGCCCGCGACGAGAAGCGAAATGCCGTTCGCGCCGACGGCAACCACGGTATCCGTACCGAGCAGCGCGAGGTCGCCATGCACGAGCCAGCGCGAAATCGAGTTCGTCGTTCCGGCGAACGAAACGGAGACGCCGTGAATTTCATTCGTCGCTGCGCCATCTACATTGAGCGCGCCCGTGTCGGTGTTGAACTGGAACTGGCTCGCGCGACTCGGCAGAGTCAACGCGCCGACGACGAACAGAGATAACGCAACATTTCGCATAGAGCCTCCCAAGATGAGCATTCGTTCAGAAAAATCTACGTGTCAGAGATTCGGTCCTCTCTCTTCCGTCCATCAAACGAACCAGCAAAACGAATCGCGACGCAGCCATGAATCGCTCTTCTGCTCGTAGGATATTCCGCTCCACCGCGCGAGGCAAGTGAATTAAGACAGTTTTATCCGAAAAAGCGGCGCTCGCCCCTCCCTCGATCGGCGGCAAGCGGGCGGCAAAAATGATTGTGCCTTTGAAAGCCCCCCACTAGAGTCGGCCCCAGCGAGTTTCGGGAGGCTGTTGCGTCATGAAAGTCATCGCGTATTGCTTGGGTATCCTCACGCTGTTCGTCTTCGGTCCTCTCGCCGCCAAAGCATTTACGGTTTTTGAAGACTCCAATTACAGGCTGGAAGCTGCCGACGACACGAATTACACGCTGGTGCTTTATAAAGGCTCCGAAACCAGTCTGGCCATTCCGGATATTTATAACAGCTACCACATTACCGCTATTGGCGCGAAAGCGTTCGCCACAAACACTACGCTGACCAATGTCGTCATCAGCGGCAGCATCACAAACATCGGCGACTCCGCGTTTTCAAACCGTACTGCTATTGCCAGCGTCACCTTCGGCACGAACGTCGCCGGCATCGACGCAGACGCGTTCCGAGGTTGCTTCAGCCTAAAAAACATCGTGCTCCCCGACACTTTACGCACCATCGGCAACAGGGCGTTCGATCAAACCGGCGCCACAAATCTGCACCTGGGCGCCGGAGTCACTGAAATCGGGGAATACGCGTTTCGATATTCCCAAATCAAAAATGTCGTCATTCCCGACTCCATGACCCACATCCGGTACGGGCTGTTCCAAAGCTGCCTGTCCCTGACGAATGTCGTCCTTCCGGACTCCATCGTGGATATCAGCAGCAGCGCGTTCGAGAAGACGGCCATTCGCAGCATCGTCATCCCCGACTCCGTCACGAACATTCACGGCATTGCCTTCTCCACCTGCTCGTTCCTCACAAACGTCGTATTGAGTTCACAAATCACAGATATCGGACTCTCCTCGTTTTCCTTCTGCACCAATCTGGAGCGCATCGTCATCCCGGCGCTCGTCACCAACATCGGCAATTCGGCATTTTCCTACGCCTCATCTCTCAAGCGTATCTATTTTGCGGGCAACGCACCGCATGAAGAGGGAAATGTGTTTTGGAATACACACACCAACGCCACCGTGTACTACATGCCCGACACCACTGGCTGGTCCAACACCTACGCCGGCCTCCCCGCCGTCCTCTGGAACCCGCATTTCACAAAACTTGAGATTTACACCAACATACCCGGGTACCTGCGGGCCACGATTGCGGGCACGACGAATATCCCCATCGCGATTGAAAGCAGCACAAACCTCCTGCACCGCGAATGGTCCGGCTCCATGATCGGATCCATTCCGCCCGCCGGCACGCAAACCTTTTTAATCAACACCACGGTGGGCGCCGACCGCGCGTATCGCATCGCCCCGCCGTAAAAACACAGCACCCTCGTTTTTTCCTACTCTCATTGCTTGTCCATGACATGGAGGACCGGCGCCCTCGCCGGGCCAGACCTTTTGCGAAAATTCCCCGACGGGGGCGTCGGGGCTCCAAACGAAGGGTGATCTCT
>JABLTH010047190.1_pt1 | contig 11169 bp, 9 predicted proteins | sample 7875711 | NCBI WGS metagenome assembly JABLTH01 (sample SAMN14941262, study PRJNA633318) | bioreactor metagenome | isolation source: bioreactor | place: China | collected 2019-03-05 | reverse complement strand
CGGCTCGGCTTCCTGCCGGGCACCCTGACCGACAAGATCGACCCGTACCTGCGTCCGCTCTACGACGCGCTCAACGAGATGATGGATCCGGAGATCGTGCCCCGTCTCATGGCGAGCGGCACGATCGAGGTCGCGCCCCTCGCGTACATGCGCGGACGCACCCTCAACGACTCCTTCGTGGTGCTGGACGAGGCGCAGAACACCACTCCCGAGCAGATGAAGATGTTCCTCACCCGCCTCGGCTTCGGCACGCGCATGGTCGTCACGGGCGACATCACCCAGATCGACCTGCCGACGGGCGCGTCGGGCCTGCGGGTGGTCACCCGCGTGCTGAAGGACATCGACGACATCCACTTCTCCCGGCTCACCAGCGACGACGTCGTGCGTCACTCGCTGGTCGGCAGGATCGTGGACGCGTACACCGAATACGACGAGCAGCGCACGGCCGCCCGCGCGGAGCGCGAGTAGGCGTCGGAGTTCGCCAACCGGGCCGAGCGCCGTGCCGGGCTCCGCCCCGGCCCCCGAGACCGCATGCCGAAACGAGGCCTGAAGTGATCGAGATCAACAACGAGTCGGCCATCGCGATCGACGAGACCGTGCTCCTGCGCCTCACCGAGCGCAACCTGGCGCAGCTGAACGTCAGCCCCGACGCCGACGTCGCCATCGTCCTCGTCGACGAAGGCGCCATGGAGGCGCTGCACGTGCAGTGGATGGACGAGCCGGGACCCACCGATGTGCTGAGCTTCCCGATGGACGAGCTGCGCCCCGGCACGATGGACCGCCCGACGCCTCCGGGTCTGCTCGGCGACATCGTGCTGTGTCCGCAGGTCGCCGAGACGCAGGCGGCCACCGCGAAGCACACGCTGATGGACGAGCTCATCCTGCTCACCACGCACGGTCTGCTGCACCTTCTCGGATTCGACCACGCCGAGCCCGAGGACGAGAAGGAGATGTTCGGCCTGCAGCGCGAGCTCATCGCCGGCTTCGCGGCCGACGAGCGCTCCCACGGTCGATGACTCCATTCCTGCTGCTCGCCGGCGCGGTCCTGCTCGTCGCCTTCGGCGGCCTCATGGCGGCGATCGACGCCGCGCTGTCGGTGACGTCGCGCGCCGACCTCGAGGAGATGGGATCCGAAGGCCGCAACGCCCCCGCGTTGGCGCGGATCGCCGCGGACCCCGAGCCGCACGCGAACGCGGTCGCGTTCATGCGCGTCTTCGTGGAGACCGCGGCGGCCGTGCTCGTGACCGTGGCGCTGGTGCTGCTGTTCGACGACCAGATCTGGTGGGCGATGCTGGCGGCCGCCGTCATCATGACGGGCATCACGTTCGTCCTCGTCGGCGCCAGCCCCCGCTCCTTCGGACGGCAGCACGCCGACGCGATGCTGCGCGTGTGCGCGCCGACCATCCGCGCCGTGCGCCTGATCCTGGGCCCGATCGCGCAGGGGCTCGCCGTCTTCGGCAGCCGGGTCACGCCCGGCACCGGGCGCAGCACGTTCGCCAGCGAGACGCAGCTGCTCAGCATGGTGGACGAGGCCGCCTCGCACGACCTCATCGAGGCCGACGACCGCGAGCTGATCCACTCCGTCTTCGACTTCACCGACCAGTTCGTGCGGGCCGTGATGGTGCCGCGCACCGACATGGTCACGGTCGACGCCGCGGCGACGACGTCGGAGGCCATGGACCTCTTCCTGACCCGAGGGATCTCGCGGATCCCGGTCGTGGACGACGAGGCGGACGACGTCGTCGGCGTGCTCTACCTCAAGGATCTGGTGCAGTTCGCCTACCGCGACGACCGCAGCTGGCGTGCGGCCTCGGTGCGCCAGATCGCGCGCCCCGCCGTCTTCGTCCCCGAGTCGATGCGGGCGGAGACGCTGCTGCAGCAGATGAAGCGCGATGCCGTGCACGTGTGCGTCGTGATCGACGAGCACGGCGGCATCGCGGGGCTCGTGACGCTGGAGGACCTCATCGAGGAGCTCGTCGGCGAGATCTCCGACGAGTACGACCGGCCGAACTCCGAGGTCGTCGAGCTCGAACCGGGTCGCTACCGGGTCAGCGGCCGGATGGATCTCGAGGACGTGGGCGAGCTGTTCGGCGTCGAGCTCGAGGACGACGACGTCGACTCGATCGGCGGTCTGCTCGGCAAGGAGATCGGTCGCATCCCCACTCCCGGCGCGACGGCCGTCGTGCGCGGGCTCCTCCTCACCGGCGGCGCGTCGCGCGGTCGCGGGCGCGGCATCGAATACGTCTTCGTGGAGCGGGCCGAGGAGCCGCTCACGGAGGATCACGACGGGCCCGAGAGGTCCAGCAAGGAGAACCACGATGAGCGATGAGCGCGACGCGAACGAGAGTGTGCACCGCAGCGGCTTCGTGACGTTCGTCGGACGCCCGAACGTCGGCAAGTCCACGCTGACGAACGCCCTGGTCGGCGAGAAGATCGCGATCACGAGCGAGAAGCCGCAGACCACGCGGCGGGCGATCCGCGGCATCGTGAACCGGCCCGACGGGCAGCTCGTGATCGTGGACACCCCCGGGATCCATCGCCCGCGCACGCTCCTCGGCGAGCGGCTCAACGACCTCGTCGAGCAGGTGCTCGGCGATGTGGACGTGATCGGGTTCTGCGTTCCGGCGACCGAGAAGGTCGGCCCCGGCGATCGCCGCATCGCCGCGTCCCTGGACGGCTATCCGCGCGCGAAGAAGATCGCGATCGTCACGAAGGTCGACGTCGCCGAGCGCGACGAGATCACGGAGCGCCTCATGGAGGTCGATTCGCTGCGCGAGGACTGGGCCGCGGTGATCCCGCTGTCCGCGCTCACCCGCGTGCAGCTCGACGTGCTCGCCGATGAGGTGCTCGCGCTCATGCCCGAAGGGCCATCCCTCTACGAGGACGACGTGGTCACCGACGAGTCCACGGAGGACCGCATCGCCGAGATGATCCGCGAGGCCGCGCTCGAAGGCGTGCGCGACGAGCTCCCGCACTCGATCGCCGTCGTCGTCGACGACATCGCCCCCCGCGAGGACTCGGACCTGACCGACGTGCACGCCTCGATCGTCGTGGAGCGCGACAGCCAGAAGGCCATCATCATCGGTCGCAAGGGCGCACGTCTGCGCGAGGTCGGCGCCACTGCGCGCGCGGGGATCGAGGAGCTCCTCGGCACGCGGGTGTTCCTCGGCCTGCACGTGAAGGTCGCCAAGGAGTGGCAGCGCGACCCGAAGCAGCTCGGGCGGCTGGGGTTCTGACGATGGCGCTCGACGCCCGGCACTGGGTGGCCCCCGCGTGGGGGCCGCCGGAGCAGTGGCGGCTGGTCGAGACGATCGTGCCGGATCCGGGGCCCGGAGAGGTCACGATCCGGGTGCGCGCCGCGGGCATGAACCCCGCCGACCGGAAGCACGTCGCGGCTCCCCGCCCCGGCGTCTCGCTGCCGGTGCCGATCGGCTACGAGGTCTCGGGCGAGATCGTCGCGATCGGCCCCGACACGAGGATCGGATCCGGCGAGGCCGAGGTCGGCGTCGAGGCGATCGCCTTCCGCGTGCAGGGCGGATACGCGACCGCGCTCACGCTCGCCGCCGAGAAGGCGTTCCGGAAGCCCGCGCCGTTGTCGCACGCCCAGGCGGCCAACCTGCTCCTGGCGGGCACCACGGCCGCGGAGATGCTCGAGCGGGTGCATGCGCGGTCCGGGGACACCCTCCTGCTGCACGGTGCTTCCGGCGCCGTCGGCGTGATGGTGCTGCAGTTGGCCGCGCTGCGCGGCGTGCGGGTCATCGGCACGACGAGCGAGGCGGGGAGCGAGCGGGTGCGACGCTTCGGGGGCATCCCCGTGGCATACGGCGCTGGACTCGCTGAGCGGGTGCGCGCGCTCGACCTCCCCGTCCGGGCCGCGCTCGACGCCGTCGGCACCGACGAGGCGGTGGACGTCTCCCTCGCCCTCGTGGCGGACCGCAGCCGCATCGTCACGATCGCCGCTCCCGGCCGTGCGGCGGAGCACGGGTTCCTCAGCATCGCCGGCTCCCAGCCGGCGAGCGCCGCGTTCCGCGACGGGATCCGCGGCGAGCTCGTCCGCCTCGCCGACGAGGGACTGCTGACGGTGCCGCTCTCGCGCACGTATCCGCTGACCGACGCGCGGGAGGCGACGCGTTTCCTCGCCCGGGAGCATCCCGGCGGAAAGCTCGCGCTGATCCCCTAGAGACGCCCTCGGGGCGTCACCACCCGCCCGAGGAGCCGCCGCCACCGCCGCCCCCGGAGAAGCCCCCGCCGAAGGATCCGCTGGAGCTCGACGACGCGCTGGGCGTGGGGGTGGGGCTGAGGGAGCTGTTCATGCCGCTGAGCGAGTTCGCGAAGCTCGCCCCGGTGTAGCCGTAGTACCAGCCGGGCGTGATGTGGTCGCGCTCGTACTGCACGGCGAGCACCTGACCCCATTCGCGTTCGAGCCCGAACAGCATCGCGTACGGCAGCAGTCGCTCGTACAGCACGATGACGTCGGCGCGACCGTCAGCCCGTCGTTCGGCGCCCCGGTACGACTGCAGCATCCGGATCCGGTCCGCTTCCGCCAGCCGGATGTACTCCTGCACGCCGAGCAGGTACTCGCGGGTCTCGGCGCCCTGCGGTGTGAGCACGGTGCGGCGCGGCAGGGAGACGAGCGCCGCGACGAGCGCGACCACAGACGCGACGATGCCGACGACGAACGTCGCGATCGCGGCTGGTCGTCCGACCACCATGCCGGGGACGGCGAGTGCGACGGCGCCGAGGCCCGCCGCGAGTCCGATCGCGCTCAGGACCACGGCGAGCACTGAACGCCGCCGGGTGAGCAGCCCGCGGTCGAACGCCGCCACGTGCGCGGATCCGGAGAGCGCCTTGAGCCTCGTCACCAGGGCGTCGTCCGGCACCTCGAGATGCAGGGTCGTCCCGACCGGGGATCCCGGGAACAGCGCCCCGAGCGCCTCCGCGTCGAGCGCGTCGGGGGCGATCGACGGGTCGACCAGTTCGAGCACGGGTTTGCTCGCGCCGTCCGAGATGCGGATCGCCTTGCGCACCGCGAGGTGCACGATCTCGGCAGAGTCTGCTGCGCTCTTCCGGCCCTCGACCTCCGCGGCGAGCACGGGGGGAAGCCCGTCGGGGACGTCGTACTGCGCGACCACGATGCCGCGGCCGCTGCGGCGGCCCTTCCGGCGCAGCAGGCCGATCCCGAGGAACGGGCCGCCGATGGCCAGCAGCGCGGCGAGACCCGCGAGAGGATACGGCGCCACGTCCGTCATCGGATCCGGCTCCCGGGCGGGGGCCTGCGCGAACGTGCCCGCCTTCATCGGGAACGAGACCGTGACGCCGGAGCCGGCGGGGACGTCATCCTGGGACACCGCGAATCCGCCTCCCGCGGCGGGGGAGAGCGAGCACGGCGTCGTGGAACCAGGGGGGCCGGCGTAACAGGACGGCTCTGCGATCATGGCCGCGCCCACCTCGGGAGCGAAGGAGAGCGCGGCGGAGAAGTGCGCGATCGGCTGCTGCGAGCTCAGCGGCAGCAGGTTCCAGTACCACTCGTCGATCGGCCGGTCCGTGGGGCGGTGCACGACGTCGCGCATCGTGTACCGGATGACGTACGTCGTGCGGCCGTGCGCGAAGACGTCGGGATCGCCGATCTTGAGCTGACGGATCCCGTTGTCGGTCTCGCTGTCGTCGTACGGCAGCGCCTCGCCCGCGCCGTCGGTGATGGAGACGATGTGCAGCCGGAGCGGGGCGCCGTCGTACCAGGTGGGGAGGCCGCGGAGGATGCCGTGGTTCTGATCGAACTCCGGGAAGTCGGCCACGAGCGTCTCGGTCACCTCGAGGGCGGCTCGTCCGTCCGCGTCGCGCCCGAGCCGGTACTGCGCGTCCCAGGACGCGTACGAGAAGTCGTTCGTGTCGGCGTGCGCGGCGGGGGCCGCGAGCAGCGGGGCCAGAACGAGTGCGAGAGCGCCGAGCAGGGCGAGCAGGCGGGCGCGCGGTCGAGCCGTCATGCGGCCAGACTATCCGCCGCCCGCGATCCGGCGCGTCTGCGCGTTCAGTGCAGTGCGCTCGTCTCGATGATCGTGCGCAGCGCGCTCTCGTCGTTGGGGATCTCGGTGACGCGCTGCGGCGCGGCGAGCAGCGCCTTCAGCTCGTCGGAGAGGGGGAGCTCGATGCCGAGCGCCTCCGTGATGGTCTCGCCGAACTTCTCGGGCTTCGCGGTCTCCAGCACGAGCATGGGGACGCCGTCCTCGAGGAACTCGCGGGCGACCTTCACCCCGTCGGCGGTGTGCGGGTCGATCACGGTGCCGCTCTGCTCGTACACGGCACGGATGGTCGAGAGGCGGTCGTCATGGGTGCTGGTGCCGCTCACGATCCCGAACTCGTCGGCGAAGCGCGGCAGATCCGCGGCGAAGTCGAAGGCGCCGGCGAGGGTGAGCTGGTCCCAGGCCGCGACCACGCGCTGCGGCTCGCGTCCCACCAGCTCGAAGATGAAGCGCTCCAGGTTCGACGCCTTGGAGATGTCCATCGAGGGGCTCGAGGTCGCGAGCGTCTGCGCCGCGCTGCGCGGGCGGTACACACCGGTGCGGAAGAACTCGTCGAGCACATTGTTCTCGTTCGCGGCGAGCACGAGGCGGCGGATCGGCAGCCCCATGCCGCGAGCGAAGAACCCGGAGAGGATGTTGCCGAAGTTGCCGGACGGCACGGCGAACGAGACCTCGAAGCCCTCGCGCTCCGCCGGGGCGAGCGCATCGGTGGCGCGCAGCCAGGCCCAGAAGTAGTAGACGACCTGCGCGGTGATGCGTGCGAGGTTGATCGAGTTGACGGCGCCGAGGTGCTGCGCGCGCTTGAAGTCGAGGTCGCCGGCGAGATCCTTCACCAGGTTCTGGCAGTCGTCGAACACGCCCTCGACCGCGATGTTGTGCACGTTCGCGTCCTGCAGGGAGTACATCTGCGCGCGCTGGAAGGCGCTCATCCGGCCCTGCGGCGACAGCATGAAGACGCTGATCCGTTCCTTGCCGCGGAGCGCGTGCTCGGCTGCGGATCCGGTGTCGCCCGACGTCGCGCCGACGATGTTCAACACGCCGCCGGTGCGCTCGAGCGCGTACTCGAGGGCCTGCCCGAGGAACTGCATCGCCATGTCCTTGAACGCGAGCGTCGGTCCCTCGGAGAGCCCGACGAGCGTTATCCCGCCGCCGATCGGCGTGAGCGGCACGGACGCGGCGAAGGTGTCGGGGGAGTACGCGGCCGCGCACAGGGCGGCGAGGTAGTCGCGCGGGATGTCGGTGGCGAACAGCCCCAGCACCTCGGTGGCCAGGTCCGCGTAGCCGAGGTCGCGCCAGGACTCGAGCGTCGCCGCATCCACCGTCGGCAGCTGTTCGGGCACGAGCAGGCCGCCGTCGACGGCGAGTCCCTCCAGCAGGGCCTCGCTGTAGGTCTTCGGGTCGCCGCCGCCGCGGGTGGAGATGTACTGCACGAGCTGCTCCTCGGAAGTCGGGGTCTCGGATCGGCGTGCACGACGCGGATCCGCGTCCCACGATTCTCGCAGGTTCCGGTCCGCTTCTCGGCCGCGTGACGCGGCGGCGAGGAGTCCGACGCGCCGTGCTAGCATGGCCGCATGCGCGCAGGCGGTCTGCTCCTTCTTAGCTGCCGCGACGAGTCCCGTATCTGAGGGCCCCACTCGTCGCGGTGTTCGTGTTGGCCCGCTCCCACACCTGAAGCGACGAGAAGAGCACCCTCATGAAGAACAACCAGCGCCCCACGACGATGCCGGTCCACAAGTACCGGCCGTTCCACGAGCAGATCGTCGTCGATCTGCCGGACCGCACCTGGCCCTCTGCCCGGATCACCGAGGCGCCGCGCTGGTGCGCGGTCGACCTGCGCGACGGCAACCAGGCCCTCATCGACCCGATGTCTCCCGAGCGCAAGCGCGTGATGTTCGAGCTGCTCGTGAGCATGGGCTACAAGGAGATCGAGGTCGGCTTCCCGTCGGCGAGCCAGACCGACTTCGACTTCGTGCGTCAGCTCATCGACGAGGACCTGATCCCGGATGACGTCACGATCCAGGTCCTGACGCAGTGCCGCGAGCACCTGATCGAGCGCACCTACGAGGCGATCGCCGGCGCGAAGCAGGCCATCGTGCACTTCTACAACTCGACGAGCGTGCTGCAGCGCGAGGTGGTGTTCCGCTCCGACCGCGAGGGCGTGAAGCAGATCGCCCTCGAAGGCGCACGCCTGTGCCGTGAGTTCGAGAAGCGCATCCCCGACACCGAGGTCTACTACGAGTACTCCCCGGAGAGCTACACGGGCACCGAGCTGGAGTACGCCGTCGAGGTCTGCAACGAGGTACTGGAGATCCTCGAGCCCACTCCGGGCCGCAAGGTCATCATCAACCTGCCCGCGACCGTCGAGATGGCGACGCCGAACGTCTACGCCGACTCGATCGAGTGGATGAGCCGTCACCTCAACCACCGTGAGAACGTGATCCTCTCGCTGCACCCGCACAACGACCGCGGCACCGCGGTCGCCGCCGCCGAGCTCGGCTACATGGCCGGCGCCGACCGCATCGAGGGCTGCCTCTTCGGCAACGGCGAGCGCACCGGGAACGTGGATCTCGTCGCGCTGGGCATCAACCTGTTCACGCAGGGGATCGACCCGCAGATCGACTTCAGCGACATCGATCAGGTCAAGCGCACGGTCGAGTACTGCAACCAGCTGCCGGTGCCGGAGCGCAGCCCCTGGGCGGGCGACCTGGTCTTCACAGCCTTCAGCGGATCCCACCAGGACGCCATCAAGAAGGGCTTCGAGGCGATGGCCGCGAAGGCCGAGGCGCAGGGCGTGAGCGTCGACGACATCGAGTGGGGCGTGCCCTACCTGCCGGTGGACCCCAAGGATCTGGGCCGGTCGTACGAGGCCGTCATCCGGGTCAATTCGCAGTCCGGCAAGGGCGGCGTGGCGTATCTGCTGAAGACCGATCACGCGCTCGACCTGCCGCGCAAGCTCCAGATCGAGTTCTCCGGCGTCGTGCAGGCCAAGACCGACGCCGAGGGCGGTGAGGTCACCAGCGAGCAGATCTGGGACATCTTCACCGACGAGTATCTGCCGGCGTCCGTGGACGACGCGAAGTGGGGCCGCTTCGAGCTGCTCGGCACGCGCACCCACAGCGACATGTCCGGCGAGGTCACGCTCGACGTCGTGCTCCGCGACGACGAGGAGCGCGTCGAGGCCGAGGGGCGCGGGAACGGACCGGTCGCGGCCTTCATCGAGGTGCTGCGCGAGCGCGGCTTCGAGATCTCGCTCTACGACTACGTCGAGCACACGCTCTCGACCGGCGGCGACGCCCAGGCGGCGGCGTACGTCGAACTGCAGGTCGGCGACCAGCGGCTCTGGGGGGTCGGCATCGACGGAGACATCTCCACGGCGTCGCTCAAGGCGATCGTGTCCTGCGTGAACCGCTCCATCCGCGCGCGCCAGGCCGAGCTCGTGGAGGCCTGACCCTCCCACCGAACGTCTCCGCACCGACACCCCGTGTGCGGAGGGCTCGTCCGCGGCGCAACCGTCCGCGTGACTGCACCTGCGCCCCGGCGCCCGGCAGATCCTGCCGTGGTCCGGGGCGCAGGCATGTGCCGACCGTGCGCCTGCCGGCCGCGCGCTCGCCCCGGCCTCAGGGGCGGATGATCGGGATCATCCCGGTCTCCGCCGCCACCCGACGGCGGTACAGGGCGCGCTGCTCGGGGAGGGACAGGTCGAAGACGACGGCGAGCACCCGGATGACGGCCGTCACGACGATGCCGATGATCGCCGCGGGCACGATGCCCAGTCCCATCCCATGCGAGACCACGATGAACGCGCAGCCGGCGCCGGCGGCGACGGCGTACAGCGATCCGACGTGCATGATCGACACGGGCAGGCCCATGAGCATGTCACGAAGTACGCCGCCGCCGGCCGCAGCGCACACGCCGATGAAGACGGCCGGCACCTCCGGGAGGCCGAATGCGATCGCCTTGCTCGTGCCGAAGGCGCCGAACATTCCGATCACGACGGCGTCGAGGCCGACGACCACGGCGTTGAGGCGCTGGAACAGCCCTGCCAGGAGCATGCCGACCAGGGCGGCTCCGGCGGCCGTGAGCAGGTACCAGTTGCTGTGCAGGGACGCGGGCGGCTGGCCGAGCAGGATGTCGCGGATGAGGCCGCCGCCCATGCCGATCATGATCCCGATGATGGCGACGCCGAGCAGGTCCAGGCGGCGCTCACCGCGGAACCCGCTCGCGAACATCGCCCCCTGCACGCCGCCCAGGCCCACGCCCAGCAGATCGGCCCACAGCGGGATGGTGAAGGTCGGTTCGGTCACAGCTCTATTGTCCCTGGGAGTGGGATGATCGAGGAATGCCCACCTACCGAGACGAAGCGGTGATCCTGCGCACCCACAAGCTCGGTGAGGCGGATCGGATCGTCACGATGCTGTCCCGCGCGCACGGCAAGGTCCGTGCTGTGGCGAAGGGTGTGCGCCGCACGTCGTCGAAGTTCGGCTCGCGCCTCGAGCCGTTCATGGTGGCGGACGTGCAGCTGTACCAGGGGCGCTCCCTCGACATCGTGCAGCAGGCGGAGTCGCTGGGCTCCTACGGCGCCGACATCGCCCTGCACTACGACCGCTACACGGCGGCGAACGCGATGGTGGAGACCGCCGACCGTCTCAACGACGCCGAGGCGACGCCGGAGCAGTATCTGCTGCTCGTCGGCGGACTCCGCGCCCTCGCGCGGGGCGAGCATGCCGCGCGCAGCATCCTCGACTCCTACCTGCTGCGCGTGATGGCGCTGTCCGGGTGGGCGCCGTCGTTCACCGACTGCGCACGCTGCGCCAGGCAGGGGTCGCACACCGTGTTCGTCGCCCAGATGGGCGGCATCGTCTGCGACGATTGCGCCCCGGTCGGGAGCCCGCGGCTGCCCGCCTCGGCTTTCGAGGTGCTGCGTGCGCTGATCGCGGGGGACTGGGAGCGCGTCGACTCCGCCCCCGACCGCGACACGGCGGCGGCGTCGGGTGTCATCGCCGCCTACGCCCAGTGGCACCTCGAGCGGGGGATCCGCTCGCTCTCGCTCGTGGAAGGAAGCCGGTGAGCCCGAAGCCGTACACCCACAAGGACGCCGTCCCGTATCGCCCGCTGGACTGGACGGGCGTGCAGCCTCCGGTGTTCCCGG
>JABLTH010022142.1_pt1 | contig 11170 bp, 10 predicted proteins | sample 7875711 | NCBI WGS metagenome assembly JABLTH01 (sample SAMN14941262, study PRJNA633318) | bioreactor metagenome | isolation source: bioreactor | place: China | collected 2019-03-05 | reverse complement strand
TCCCCGGCCACTACCAGGCCGACGTCGCCGGCGGCCGCCCCACTTACGCCGGCCTGGCCGCCTGACCCCTGCCTCACCCATCCAGATGACTTCCGCCATCGAACTCCACGCGCGTCACACGCGCGGACACGACGCCCGCGTGGCGCATGCCGTGGCCCTGCTGCGCGAAGCCGCGCAGGAACACGCCGGCCGTATCGTCCAGGCCACCAGCCTGGGCGTCGAAGGCATGGTGCTCACCGACATGATCGCGCGCCACCGCCTGCCCGTGGCGGTGGCCACGCTGGACACCGGCATGCTGCACGCCGAGACGCTGTCGCTCATCGAACGCATCCGCCAGCACTACGGGCTGCAGGTCGAGGTGTTCCGCCCGCAGCACGAAGCGGTGGTGCGCTTCGTCGGCCGCCACGGCGAGCGCGCCATGTTCGAGAGCGTGGACCTGCGCAAGGGCTGCTGCGAGGTGCGCAAGATCGAGCCCATGAAGCGCCTGCTGGCGGGGCGCGCGGCCTGGGTCACCGGGCTGCGGCGCGAGCAGTCGGAGACGCGCGCCAGCGTGCCCTTCTTCGAGTACGACGCCGAAGGGCGCGAGAAGTTCTACCCGCTGGCCGACTGGAGCGAGGCCGATGTCTGGCACTACGTGCGCACGCACGACGTGCCGTACAACGAGCTGCACGACCGCTTCTTCCCCAGCATCGGCTGCGCCCCCTGCACGCGCGCCATCGCGCTGGGCGAGGACCACCGCGCGGGCCGCTGGTGGTGGGAAGAGGAAGGCGGCAAGGAGTGCGGCCTGCACCCCTTGCGGGCCGAGCCCGTGGGCGCCTGAGCGCGGCGATGGGCCGCGTCGCCTTCGTCAGCGCCGGGCCCGGCGCGGCCGATCTCATCACCTTGCGCGGCGCGCGCCTGCTGGCGGCGGCCGACGTGGTGCTGGCCGACGCGCTGACCGACCCCGCGCTGCGCGAGCTTGCGCCGCAGGCGCGCTGGATCGACGTCGGCAAGCGCGGCTGGCGCCATGCCACCGCGCAGGCCGCCATCGACGCGCTGCTGGTGCGGCTGGCCGGCGAACACGGGCTGGTGGTGCGTCTGAAGGGCGGCGACGCCGGCGTCTTCGGCCGCCTGGAAGAGGAACTCACCGCGCTGGCGCGCCACGCCATCGAAAGCGAAGTGGTGCCCGGCGTCACCGCCGCGCTGGCCGCTGCCGCGCACACGCAGCGCCCGCTCACGCGCCGCGGCCGCGGCCGCAGCGTCGGCCTGGCCACCGCGATGACGCGTGAAGGCGCGATGCCCACCACCCGCCACGCCGACACCGAAGTCTTCTACATGGCCGGCCGCCAGCTCGCAGCGCTGGGCCGCCGCCTGCTGGCCGCGGGCTGGCCCGCGCACACGCCGGTGAACGTGGTCTCGCGCGCCGGTTGTGCCGACGCCATCGCTTCGGACCATGCACTGGCCGACCTGGCCCAGGCCGCGCTGCTGCACGCCGGAAGGCCTGCGGTGGCGGTGGTGGGCGCCGGAGCCGCACCGCTGGCCCCGGCCCCGGCGAGGTCTGACGCACCGCAAGCCACGCAGCCCTCCCCGGCCGCATAAAATCGCTGTTTCGTCCGGCGCCATGGCTCGGCATGGCCGTGCGCCCCGCCCATTCCCCAATCCCGAACTCCACAACGCCATGACCCACGTCGTCCTCGAATCGTGCATCCGCTGCAAGTACACCGATTGCGTGGACGTCTGCCCGGTCGACTGCTTCCGCGAGGGCCCCAACTTCCTGACCATCGACCCCGACGAGTGCATCGACTGCGCGGTCTGCATTCCCGAGTGCCCGGTCAACGCCATCCTGCCGGAAGAAGACGTGCCCAGCGACCAGCTGCACTTCATCAAGCTCAACGCGGAACTGGCCAAGAACTGGCCCAGCATCACCAAGCGCAAGGCCCCGCTGCCCGACGCCGACGAGTGGAAGGACCGCAAGGACAAGCTGGGCGAACTGAAGCGCTGAACCCGCCGTGATGAAGCCCGAAGTCCAGCGCGCCATCGTCGAGGTCGACGAGGCGCACAACGGCCCCGTCGAGACCGACGCCGTCATCGTGGGCGCCGGCCCGGTGGGGCTGTTCCAGGTGTTCGAGCTCGGCCTGCTGGAGATCAAGGCACACGTCATCGACAGCCTGGGCTACCCCGGCGGCCAGTGCATCGAGCTCTACCCCGACAAGCCCATCTACGACATCCCCGCGGTGCCGGTGTGCACCGGCAAGGAGCTCACCGACAACCTGCTCAAGCAGACCGAGCCCTTCGGCGCCACCTTCCACTACGGCGAAGAAGTCACCGTGGTGAAGCGGCAGGACGACGGCCGCTTCCTCGTCGAGACCGCCAAGGGCACGCGCCTGCTGTCCAAGGTGGTCATCATCGCCGGCGGCGTGGGCAGCTTCCAGCCGCGCACGCTGAAGGTCGAGGGCATCGACCGCTACCTGGACACCCAGCTGTTCTACCGTGTGAAGCGGCCCGAGCAGTTCGCGGGCAAGAACCTGGTCATCGTCGGCGGCGGCGACTCGGCGCTGGACTGGGCGCTCGACTTCGCGCAGGAAGGCCCGCACCAGGCCGAGAGCGTGATCCTGCTGCACCGGCGCGACGGCTTCCGTGCCGCGCCCGCCAGCGTGGCGAAGATGCGCGAGCTGTGCGACGCCTACGAGATGCAGTTCGTCTGCGGCCAGATCACCGGCCTGGAGGAACAGGATGGCCGACTCGTGCGCGTGAAGGTCACCGGCCCCGACGGCGTGACGCGCACCGTGCCGCTGGACATGCTGCTGGTCTTCTTCGGCCTCAGCCCCAAGCTGGGCCCGATCGCCGAATGGGGCCTCGGCCTGGACCGCAAGCAGATCGTGGTCGACACCGAGAAGTTCGAGACCTCGATCCCCGGCATCTTCGCCGTCGGCGACATCAACACCTACCCGGGCAAGAAGAAGCTCATCCTCTCGGGCTTCCACGAGGCCGCGCTCGCCGCCTTCGGCGCCAGCGCCTACGTGTTCCCGGAAAAGCGGGTGCTGCTGCAGTACACCACCACCAGCCCGAAGCTGCACAAGGTGCTGGGCGTCGAGTCGCCCGTCTTCGACTGAGCCTGCGTCAAGCCCGCAACACCCGAAGGGCCCGCATGCGGGCCCTTCGACCTTGCGGGCGTAAGATCGCGCCCGCATCCGCTAGGGGTGTTGGCGCCGGGGTTCCGGTGCCGACTGAGACAGTCCCTTCGAACCTGATCGAGGTAATGCTCGCGCAGGGAAGCCGTCCCGAGATGCGGCCCCACGCCCCCTGCGGCGGTGGCCGCACCACAGGCCAGCCGCCTGCGCCATCGCAAACGAAAGCACACGATGGCCCGCCACAGACTTCACCACCTTGCATTCGCGGCCGCCCTGGCCTGCGGCGCCTTCGCCGCCACGGCCCAGACCAGCGGCACCGTCACCATCACCGGCCGCGCCGAGAAATCGCTGTCCGTGGGCGGCTTCGGCGACCTGCCCGCGGCGGAGACGCCGCTGCAGGCCACCGGCTTCGCGGCCGACCGCCTGGAAGACGCCGGCGCCGGCTCCATCGCCGGCCTCGTCACGCTCGACGCCAGCGTCGGCGACGCCTACGACGCGCCCGGCTACTGGAGCATCATCGCCGTGCGCGGCTTCACGCTGGACAACCGCTTCAACTACCGCCGCGACGGCCTGCCCATCAACGCCGAGACCGCGATCGGGCTGGACAACAAGGAGAGCATCGAGATCCTCAAGGGCGCCAGCGGCATCCAGGCCGGCACCAGCGCGCCCGGCGGCCTGGTGAACCTGCTCGTGAAGCGCCCGCAGGCGAACCAGCGCAGCGCGCGGCTGGCCTGGCAGCAGCCGGGCAGCGTGCTGGCGGCGGCCGACGTCGGCGACCGCGCCGGCCCCGAAGGCAGCTTCGGCTGGCGCGTGAACCTCGCAGCAGAGCGCCTGGACCCGCAGCAGCGCAACACCGAAGGCCGGCGCGCGCTGGGTGCCTTCGCGGTCGACTGGCGCCTGTCGCCGGCCACGCTGCTGGAAGCCGAGTTCGAGAGCAGCCGCCAGCGCCAGCCCAGCGTGACCGCGTTCTCGATGCTGGGCGACCGCGTGCCGGCGGCGAGCGAAGTGGACCCGCGCCTGAACCTGAACCACCAGCCCTGGGGCGCGCCGGTCGTCTTCGCCGGCAACACCGGTTCGCTGCGCTGGCGCCAGCAACTCGACGAGTCGTGGACGCTCACCGTGCATGCGATGACGCAGCGCCTGCGCACCGACGACCGTACCGCGTTCCCCTACGGCAAGTACGACCCCGCGACCTTCGACTGCGACCCCTGCGACCGCTTCGCCGCCGACGGCAGCTTCACCTACTGGCAGTTCATCAGCGACAACGAACGCCGGACCACCGACAACCTGCTGGCCAGCGCCAGCGGCCGTCTGCAGACCGGGCCGCTGGCCCACCGCGTCGAAGCCGGCGTGCTGCAGACGCGCTACCGCGGCCGCTTCCAGGACCAGGTCTTCGACATCGCGGGCGACGGGCGCTTCGACACCCTGGTCGAGGTGCCGCCTTCGGCCGGCTTCACCGACGCCAACACCGAACGAACCGAACGCAGCACCGAGCTCTTCGCGCGCGACGCGATGGAACTGCCCGGCGGCACCGGCTTCTGGCTCGGCCTGCGCCACACGCGCCTGCACCGCAGCAGCGAACGCACCAGCCCCGACGGCGACGGTTCGCTGCGCGCCACCGACTATGCGCAGAACCTCACCACGCCGTGGCTGGCGGTCTCGCAGCGCGTGGCCGCCGGCACCCTGCTCTACGCCAGCTGGGGCCAGGGCCTGGAGTCCAGCGTGGCGCCGAACCGCCCGCGCTACACCAACGCCGGCCAGGCGCTGCCGGCGCTGAAGAGCCGCCAGGTCGAACTGGGCGTCAAGCACGCGAGCCGGTCTTTCGACGCCACGCTGGCGCTGTTCGACATCGACCGCCCGGTCGCCGCCGACCTGGGCGCCTGCGACGTCGATGCCAGCTGCACCTCGGCCCTCGACGGCAGCGAACGGCACCGCGGCCTGGACGGCCGCATCGCGCTGCGCAGCGGCGACTGGACCTGGGAAGCCTCGGCCATGCTGCTGAACGCCGAACGGCGCGGCAGCAGCGTGGCTTCGGTGAACGGCACGCGGCCGGTGAACGTGCCCGAACGCACGCTGCGCGCCGGCGTCGAATGGCGCCTGCCGCCGATGCCCGACTTCAGCCTGCGCGCCGCGCTCGTCGCCGAGAGCGACCGCGTCGTGCTGCCCTACGACCCGAGCGCGCGCATTCCGGGCTGGAGCCGCGTCGACCTGGGCGCGCGCTGGGTGCAGCGCCTGGCGGCGAACACCGTCACCTGGCGTCTGGCGGTGGACAACGCCACCGACCGCCGCGCGTGGAAGGAGTCGCCCTACCAGTTCGGCCACGCCTACCTGTACCCGCTGGCGCCGCGCACCTGGCGTGCTTCGGCCGACCTCGCGTTCTAGGCCGGCTCGAAACCACGCTATACTCTTGGGCTTCATTCCCCGATAGCTCAGTCGGTAGAGCGCCGGACTGTTAATCCGTAGGTCCCTGGTTCGAGCCCAGGTCGGGGAGCCAGACAGAAGATCACAAGGCCCGGCGCGAAAGCGTCGGGCCTTGTTCACTTGAGTCGCGGCGCCGGCAGGAGGGCAAGAAGGCAATGATCGACGGCACCGCCGGCGAGGTTCAGCGGCTGACCAGCTTCGCGTGGCACCAGGCGATCGAGTACCTGCACTGGGTGCTCTCGTCGCCCTGGCACATCGCCGCGCACGTGGCGGCCGGCATCGGCGTGGCCATGATGATGGCCGGCGCGCTGGCGCGCACGATGATGCCGCTGCGCTGGCTGGCGGTGGGCGGCAACCTCGGGCTCATCGTCTTCGGCGCCATGCAACCGGCGCCGCTGACCCTGCTGACCGCGGCCGCGCTGCTGCCGGTGAACCTGTACCGCGCGATCGAGGTCACGCGCCTGGTCAAGCGCGTGCAGCGGGCGCGCGTGGGCGCCGACATGGCGTCGATCTGGCTGCGCCCGCACATGAAGGCGCGCAAGTACAAGGCCGGGCACGTGCTGTGCCGCAAGGGTGACGTGGCCAACGACCTCTACCTGCTGGCCGACGGGCAGCTCGAGCTTTCGGACCTGGGCGTCGCCATCGAACCGGGGCGCATCTTCGGCGAGATCGCGCTCTTCTCCGAAGACCGCACGCGCACCCAGACCGTGCGCTGCGTCACCGACTGCACGGTGCTGGAGATCACCGCCGAGACCGTGCGCCAGCTTTTCTACCAGAACCCCTCGTTCGCCTTCCACCTGATGGACCTGCTGGCACGCCGGCTGCGCAACGACATCGTGCGCGCCAACGGCGAGACGGTGGCGACCGAATAGCGTCAGCGGCGGAAGGTGCCGTCGGCCGCCACGAACGACAGGTCGGCGAAGTCCAGGCCCGTGTGGTCCGAGGCGCTGAAGCTGATCTCCAGGCCGCCGATGTCGAACCGGTCCATCGAGTCGAGCGCCTGCTTCAGGCTCTGGCGCGTGACGGCCTTGCCGTCGCGCTCGGCGCGCCGCAGCGCGGCCACCAGCACCTTGGCGGCGGCGAAGCCCTCGATCATGGCCGGCGTCAGCGGCGGCGCCTTCTGCGCCGTCGCCAGGCGCGCCGCTTCGGCGATCATCGGCACCGCCAGCCGCCGTTCCGACGGGAAGACCTGGCTCACGATCACGCTGCCGGCGTCGCGCCCCAGCCCGGCGGTGAAGCCGCCGGCGGCGTTGTTGGACAGCGTGGCCACGGTGGCGCGGATGCCGGCCGCGCGCATGGCCTGGATGCCCGCCGTCACCGAGGCGGGCGAGCTGATCAGCAGCACCGCCAGCGGCTTGAACTCCAACAGCGCGGGCATCAGCGCGGCGTAGTCGGGCTTCTCGCGGTCGACCTTGCGCACGAAGGGCGGCTTGAGCTTGGCTTCGGCGTAGACCTTCAGTGCGCCCTGGATCGCGTCCTCGCCGAAGGAGTCGTCCACGTAGACGAGGGCGATCTTGTCCAGCCCGGTCAGGCTCATGTGGCGCACCACCGCCTCGGCCTCGCGCTGGTAGCTGGCGCGCACGTTGTAGACCCAGGGGTTCACCGGCCGGTGCAGCGCCATCGCGCCGGTGGAAGGCGCGACCAGCACCACCCTACCCTGTGCCAGGTAGGGCAGCATGGCCTGCGTCTGCGGCGTGCCGCGGCTGAGGAACAGCGCCACCACGCGCGGGTCGGCCACCAGCTGGGCCGCGTTCTCGGCCGCGCGCGGCGCCTTGTTGTTGTCGTCCAGCGTGACCAGTTCGATCGGCTGGCCGCCGATGCCGCCGTCGGCGTTGACGGCGTTCAGGTACAGCCGGGCACCCAGGTTCACCTCCTGCACCGCCGAAGCCGCCGGTCCGGTGAGGCCGGCGGACTGCCCGATGCGGATCTGCGCCTGCGCCACCCAGGGCAGGAAGACCAGCAGGGCGGCGCTGCACAGCAGGCGGGAGGCGAGTTTCATCTTCTGCTCTTTCTTCGGCACGGCGGAACTGAAGGGAAGCTAGGGTGTCTGGTCCAGCCAGTGGAAGCAGTCGCTGCCGAGCGCGGCCTCGAGGGCGCGGTACTCGTCGCGGAACTGCTCGCGCGGGAACACGGCGGCGCCGCGGCCGGCGACGCCCTGGTTCAGGTGGTGGTCGGTGTCGAAGCGCTTCTCGCTCGGCGCCAGGGTGCGGCGCTGGCGGCGCATCTCGTCGAAGGTGGCGAGCTCGACGATCTGCTCGACCCGGTGCTCCGGCAGGTCCACCCCTTCGAAGGCGGCGATGCGGCGCACCGCGCCGGCCATGTCGCCGACGATCTCGTTGTAGTGCAGCAGCAGCACGTCGTCGCGGCCGCGCAGGCTCCAGGCCTGGCGGTAGATTTCGACCAGGTCGACGAAGGGGAAGCCGCGCCGGTGCACCCACTGGCGGAAGAACTCGCCGCGCGAGGCGAAGTCGCCCGGGCGCGGGAAGCGGCCACCGTTCCAGCCCAGGCGCAGCGCGGCCTTGTCGTGCACCGCGAAGCCGAAGGGCTTGATGCCGGTGAAGTAGTCCCACAGCGACACCGCCACGTCGGCCGGCGGCCGGCCGACGACGACCATGCGCGCCCCTTCGATGGCGGGAATCGCGAACGGCTCCAGGTGGGTCTTGTAGATGAGGCGCAGGTCGGCGTCGTGCGCCACGCCCACCAGGTACTGCAGGTCGTCGCCGGTGAAGAAGTGGCCGTCGACCCAGGGCACGCGCTCGTTGTGGCTGTCGAAGTGACCGGCGCCGTCGTAGTGGGAGTCGGCCGCTTCGCCGTCGTGGATGTGCTTGGCGATGTACGAGGTGAGCGTGGTGCCGCTGCGCGGCGCGGTCAGCACGAACAGCGCCGGCGCGTCGGGCAGGACGCACAGGTTCTCCGAATCCTGGTAGGCGGTGCGGATGGACTTGGGCCGCAGGCCCGGCCGGGCGAACGAACTCTCGAAGGACGCGAACGACATGCTCAGACTCCCGAACGCATCGACCGCGGCAGGGTAGGTCCGGCGGGGCGCTCGAGGTCACTGTAAGAGCTGACAGGAGCACCTTCGTGACGGCGCGGGGCGCGCGCCGCGAGGCTTTTACTCGCCGGTACAAGGCCCCTCGGACGGAGGGTGTCCCGAGGCCGCCGCCACCGGCTTTCCACCGAGCGCGACCGGCGTCGCGTCGTGTTGCAATCGCAACCCATGCTCACAGCCGCCGCCCGCCTTGCCTACGGCTACACCGCCATGTTGGTGCATGCCTTCGCGCAGCGCGGCCTGCTGGCGCGCTTCGAGGTGCGCGAAGCGCTCTGGCGCCAGATCCACTTCACCGGCGTGCGCGCCCTGCCCTACGCGGCGCTGGTGGCGTTGCTGTTCGGCGCCGTGGTCGTCACGCGCGCGATGGCGCTGCTGGGCGACGACAACGAGGCGGTGCTCAAGCTCATCGTCGGCGGCGGCATCCGCGAGTTGGGGCCGCTGCTCACCGCGGTGATCGTCATCGCCCGCAGCAGCGTGGCCATCGCCGCCGAGGTGGGGCTGATGCACCTGCGCACCAACGCCGGCGAAGCGCTGCTGGCCCACGCCACGCGCGAGGACGAAGTGGTGCTGCCGCGCGTGCTGGGCGTGGCGGTGGGCTCGGCGCTGCTGGACATCTGCTTCCAGTTCGTGGCCATCGCCTCGGCGCTGCTGGTCACGGTGTTCGCGCTCGGCTCCACCTTCGACGCCGAACTCGACGACTTCCTCATCGCCGCCAGCTGGCAGCAGGTGCCGCTGGGGCTGGCCAAGGCGGCGATGTTCGGCGCCGGCATCGGCGCCATCGCCTGCCACCACGGCCTGCAGGTCGGCCACGAGGTGGGCGACGTGCCCAAGGCGGTGGCCGCCACCTGCGCCGGCTGCCTGACCTTCGTGATCGTGCTCGACGCGCTGGCCTTCGCGGTCGGCTGGATCTGAGCCGCCCCCTTATCCTTGCAGCCCGCCATGGTCGAACCCCCGCCGCACAAGAAGGACAACCTGCGCCGCCAGGTCATGCTGACGCTGGCGCTGGGCGTGCTGCTGGCGCTGCTGCTGGCCGGCAGCATCGCCGCCAGGCACGGCCTGTTCTCGCGCCATGTCGAGGTCTACTTCCTCGCCGACAGCGGCAGCGGCATCTCGCCGGGCATCAGCGTGCGCCTCTCGGGCTTCCGCATCGGCAGCGTGAGCGCGGTCGAGCTGCAGGACGACCTGAAGGTGCGCGTGACGATGAAGATCGAGGAGGAACGCTTCGCCTCCCTGCGCCGCGACGCCCATGCCGAGTGGTTCAAGGAACAGCTGGCGGCCGCCGTCATCGACCTCGACCCCGGCAAGGCCCAGGAGCCGCTCTCGCGCGCCGATCCGCGCGTCACGCACAGCCGGCGCCGCACCCTCACCGAGGTGGCGAACGACCTGCGCGCACGGCTGGCGCCCAACCTCGACGACGTGAAGCAGCTCACCGGCGCCGCTGCCGCGCGCAAGGACGACATCGGCGCCGTGCTCGCCAACGCGCGCACCACCACCGAGCAGCTTGCCGCCACCACCGCCGAGCTGAAGGCGCTGGCCGGCAACGCGCGCGGCCGCGTCAACTCGCTCGGCGAACAGGCCGGCAAGGCGCTCGGCCAGGTGCAGGGCGCCCTGGGCCAGGTGAACCAGTCGCTGGTGAAGCTGGACGGCGTGGTGGTGCAGGCACGCGGCACGCTCGACGGCGTCAACGGCCGCCTGCCCACCCTGCTGGGCGGGGCGCAGGACACGCTGGACCAGGTCAACGGCCTTGTGCGCGAGCTGCGCGCCGTCTCGGCCGCGGCGTCGGCCACGCTGCCGGGCGTGATCCGCAGCACCGGGCCGATGGTGGAAGACACGCGCGAGATGATCGGCGGCGTGCGCAACGCCTGGCCGGTGAAGAACCTGGTGGCACCGCCGCCGCCGGCCCTGGTGCCGCTGGACAGCCACGACGCGGCCACGCTGCGAGGCGCGCATGGCCGCTGACCGCGTCTTCGTCACGGCGCTGCTGGCGGTCTTGCTGGCCGCCTGCGGCAGCCCGCCCAAGCCGCTGAGCCCGCCGCAGGCCGCGGTGCTGGCGGCGCAGCAGACGGGCAACCGCGCACTCGCGCGCGGCGACCTGCAAGGCGCGCTGGCCGCCTACCGCCAGGCGCTACGCGCCGCCGAGTCGGTGGAAGACTTCGAAGGCGTCGCCACCGCGCACCTCAACATGGCCGCCGTGCACGCGCGCGCCGGCCGCGCCGGCGAGGCCGACGCCGAGCTGAACCACGTGCTGGACACGCCGCAGCGCTTTCCGGTGCCGCTGCTGCAGCAGGCCGCCGCGCGCAAGGCGCTGGCGGCGCTGGACGCCGGCCACCCTTCGGAAGCGCTGAGCTGGGCCGACCGCGCCCAGGAAGGCTGCGTCGGCCCCTGCACGCTGGCGCCGGCGATGGACAACCTGCGCGCCGCCGTCGCGCTGCAGCAGGGCGACGCCACGCGCGCCGCCACGCTGGCGGCACGCGCCGCCGCCGCGGCCACCGGGGCCGAGCACGCGAACGCGCTGCGCCTTCAGGGCCGTGCGCTCACGCGCGCCGGCGACACCGCCGCCGCCGCCGCCCTGCTGGCGCAGGCGCTGGCC
>JABLTH010107488.1_pt1 | contig 11177 bp, 11 predicted proteins | sample 7875711 | NCBI WGS metagenome assembly JABLTH01 (sample SAMN14941262, study PRJNA633318) | bioreactor metagenome | isolation source: bioreactor | place: China | collected 2019-03-05 | reverse complement strand
GGAAGGCTGCAACGGCACGATCACGTAACCGGACATCTTGACGAGATCCCCCAGCCGCCAGCCATGGAGGCCCGCCGGCGTGTCGAGCACGACATGCGTCGTCCCCTTGGGCGGCTTGGCGATGTGGTCGGCGTTGATTTCCCACGTGCGGATGGGCTTGGCGGTTTCGGGGCGCAAGGCGAGCCATTCGCGTGAGGACTGCTGGCGATCGGTGTCGCCCAGCATCACGGCATGGTCCCGCGCCGCAAAGTAGCCGGCCAGATTGGTGGCCAGCGTGCTTTTGCCCACTCCGCCCTTCGGATTCGCTACAACGGCCACCGGCATGCCTGCCTCCTTGTGCTCGTCGAATCATGTGCCGAGTTAGTCACCCAGCGGATCTGTCCATCCGGTAATTATGGCTCACCCTGCACGTGGCAGCGTTCGGAACAGCGTGGCGAGGTCCAGATGCGCTTCGCACGTGTCGGCAAGGCGCTCGAGCGATGCCTCGCGCAATGCGGCGTAGTCCTGCGCCCGCGCATCGCGCACGCCGGCCCAGGCAAGCAACGCTCGGCACGCATCGGGCGTATCGAACAAGCCGTGCAGGTAAGTCGCCAGGATTTGCCCGTCTGCGGAGATCGCGCCATCTGCGCGGCCATCGTCGAGGTGCACGGCGGGGCGCGTGAGCGCCGCCCCCTCGGTCACGCCCATGTGGATTTCGTAGCCGGCGATGGCCGCACCGCTTTCCGCCAAGGAGCCGCGCACCTGACGCAACTGCTTGGCAGCCTCCAGCGTCGTCTCAAAATCGAGATAGCCGAAACCCTCGACGCTGCCAGCTGCGCCTTCCAGCCCGTGCGGATCATGCAAGCGCCGCCCCAGCATCTGCATGCCGCCGCAGATGCCGATCAGCTTGCCGCCATAGCGCAGATGCCGCGCGATGGCCGCTTCCCAACCATTGGCACGCAGCCAGGCGAGATCGGCCTGCACGCTCTTGCTGCCGGGCAGGATGATCAGGTCGGCGGGCGGAATTGGCTGGCCGGGACCGACAAGTCGAACGTCCACCTGCGGGTGCGCACGCAGCGCGTCGAAATCGGTGTGGTTGGACACACGCGGCAACACCGGAATGACGACGCGTAGCGCATCGGCTGAGGCTGTGTGCTGCGCCGTCTGCACCGCGTCTTCTGCGTCGAGGTGAAGGCCGTGCAGATACGGCAGCACACCCAACACCGGCTTGCCCGTCTGCGCGGTCAGCCAGTCGAGCCCGGGCGTGAGCAGAGAAATATCGCCGCGAAACCGGTTGATGATGAACCCGCCCACGCGCGCACGTTCGCTGTCAGACAGGCAGGCGAGCGTGCCGACAAGGTGCGCGAACACGCCACCGCGATCGATGTCAGCGACGAGCACGACGGGGCAATCGACGGCTTCGGCAAACCCCATGTTGGCGATGTCCCTGTCGCGCAGGTTGACCTCCGCCGGGCTGCCCGCACCCTCTACGAGCACGAGGTCGTAACGCGCGCGCAGCCGCGTGTGCGATTCGAGCACGGCAGCCATGGCGGTGGGCTTGTAGTCGTGATACGCGCGGGCATCGAGGTCGCACCGCGGCTGACCGTGGATGATGATCTGCGCGCCGGTGTCGCTGTTGGGCTTGAGCAGCACGGGGTTCATGTCGACCGTGGGGGCAACGCCCGCCGCCTGCGCCTGCAACGCCTGGGCGCGGCCGATCTCGCCACCGTCTGCGGTGACGGCGCTGTTGAGTGCCATGTTCTGCGGCTTGAACGGCGCCACGCGCGCACCCGCACGATGCGCAACGCGGCACAAGCCGGCCACCAACGTGCTCTTGCCAGCATCGGACGTGGTGCCCTGGATCATCAGCGTGCCCCGAAGCGAGTCTGGCGGCACAGGAAATGGAGCTTTCGACATGCGCGGATTATCGCATCGGCGTTATCGTGCTTGGCCGCCGCGCCCTCGCTAAAATGCCGGAATGTCACGCCGCCTCACACTCGTTCTCGGGGGTGCCCGCTCGGGCAAAAGCCATCACGCCGAACAGCTCGCGCTGCAATGCGCGGGCCCCGTCACGTACGTCGCCACCGCCGGCGAGGGCGATGAAGAGATGCAATTGCGCGTGGCCCTCCACCGCGCGCGACGCCCGGCCAACTGGGGGCTGGTCGAAGAGCCCGTGCGCCTGGCCGAAGCGCTCTACACGCACGCGCAGCACGGTGGCTGCGTGCTGGTCGATTGCATGACGCTGTGGCTCAACAATCTGCTCTTCTCTGAGCATCACGAATACCCCGAAACAGGCCTCGTCACGCCGCCCGCGGCCTGGACGGCCGAGATCGATGCGCTCCTTACCGCCCTGCCGCTGCTGCCCGGTGAGGTCATCCTTGTCAGCAACGAAATCGGACTGGGCGTAGTGCCGATGGGCGCCGTCACGCGCTTCTACGTGGACGAGCTTGGCCGGCTGAACCAACGCCTCGCCGCGCTGGCCGACAACGTACATCTGCTGGTGGCCGGCATTCCGATGGTGGTGAAAGGGCCGGCACCCGGCGCTGCAACGTGAGCGTGTCGTCGGGCGGCGTATTCGATCTCGGATGGGCGCTCGTGACGCTGGCCGCGCTCGCGGGCGTGCTGCTCGACCGGCTGTTCGGCGAGGTGCCGCGCTGGCATCCGCTGGTCGGATTTGGGGGCATCGCCACCGCAATTGAACACGGTATGAACCGCGTACCTGCTGCGGTAGCGTGGTCGCGCGTCGTCGGTCTCGTTGCATGGGCAGTCGCCGTTTTGCCGTTTGTGCTGCTGGCGGGATGGCTCGTCGTCATTGCGCGTGATGTGTCACCGTGGCCGGTGGCAGCGCTTGATGCCATCGCGCTCTATTTCGCCATCGGCGCGCGTAGCCTGCATGACCACATCGCGCCGATCGCGCTTGCGCTGCGCGATGCGGATCTGCCGCGTGCACGCGCCCTCGCCTCGCGCATTGTCTCGCGTGACCTCACACAAGCCACCGATGAGCCCATCGCGCGCGCCGCCGTGGAATCCGCGTTGGAGAACGGCAGCGATGCCGTCTTCGCACCGCTGTTCTGGCTTGTGGTGGCAGGCGCCCCGGGCGTCGTGCTGTATCGGCTGGCCAATACGCTTGATGCAATGTGGGGCTACCGCAATGCGCGCTTTACCGGCTTTGGCTGGGCGGCGGCCCGCATCGACGATGTGCTCAACTGGATGCCCGCGCGACTCACTGCAATCAGCTACGCGCTACTCGGCCACACCGCCGATGCGCTGCGCTGCTGGCGCACGCAAGCCCCGCAATGGTCGAGCCCCAACGCTGGCCCGGTGATGGCTGCTGGTGCAGGCAGCCTGCGCGTTCAGCTCGGCGGCGCAGCGCGGTACGAAGGCGTGGACGAAGCGCGCCCTTCGCTTGGCACCGGAGAAATGGCGGCCGCAGCCGATATCGCGCGGGCATTGACACTCGTGTCGCGCACGTTGTTGTTGTGGCTCGGCGTACTAGGGCTGATCGCAGCGTTGGTGTGGCGCCTGTCGTGAACGCCATCGTCCACGGCGGCAATCTCGCGGCCGCACGCGCGCAGTACGGAGAGCCTGCCGGCGCCTGGCTTGACCTGTCCACAGGCATCAACCCGCATGGCTACCCCATCCCGCCGATCCCACCCGATGCCTGGTTGCGCCTGCCCGAAGACGATGGCCTCGAAGCGCAGGCCGCCGCGCACTACGGCGTGATCGACGCGCGGGCCGTGCTGGCGGTTGCAGGTTCGCAAGCAGCAATCCGCACCCTTCCGACCCTGCTGCCGCGCGGGCGTGCCGGCATCGCGCAGATCGGCTATAGCGAATACGCGCCCGCCTTTGCGCGCGCCGGCCATGACGTCGTGCCGCTGCCCGAAGCCGCCTTCCTCGGTGACCTGCCAAGCGACCTGCGGCACTTGGTTGTCGTCAACCCAAACAACCCGACGGCACGCGTGCTACCCGCAGAGACCCTGCGCGATTGGCACACGCGCCTGCATGCGCGCGGCGGGTCGTTGATCGTGGACGAGGCCTTTATCGAAGCGTTCGACGATGGCCCCACATTGGCGCCCCTGGCTGGCGTGCCGGGGCTCGTCGTGCTGCGCTCGATCGGCAAGTTCTACGGGCTGGCGGGCGCGCGCATCGGCTTCGCGCTGGCTGCGCCTGAGCTGGTGTCTGCGCTGCGCGAGGCGCTCGGGCACTGGACCGTCAACGGCCCCGCCCGTGCTGTGGTACGTGCGGCGCTGGCCGATACCGCTTGGCAAGTTTCAACGCGCACGCAACTGCAGCATGCGGGGGCGCGGCTCTCGGCGTTGCTGGATCGCCACGGCTTGCCAAATGCCGCCACCCCGCTGTTTGCCTGGGCACGCGCGCCGCATGCACCGGCCCTCCATGCAAGCCTGGCGCGCCTTGGCATCTGGACCCGCCTGTTCGATGTACCCGTCAGCGGCCTGCGCTTCGGCTTGCCGCCGGATGAGACTGGATGGCAACGCCTTGCCGATGCGCTAGCATCGCTGTCGCACCCTGCTTGACCTGCCCCCCCCGATGCCCGCTTGCCTCTCTCGTCTCACCCGTCGCGTGCTTGCGTGCGGCCTCTCCGCCATTGCGCTCACGATCGCTGCCGCACCGGCACTTGCCGCCATTTCCGTCACAGACGATAGCGGTGCCACGGTTACGCTGCAGCGCCCCGCTCAACGCATCGTCAGCCTCGCCCCGCATGCGACCGAGCTGCTGTTCGCGGCCGGCGGCGGCGCACGCATCGTCGGCACCGTGGCTTACAGCGACTACCCGCCTCCTGCGCGCGACATTCCTCACGTGGGAGATAACCGCTCGCTCGATCTGGAGCGCATTGCCGCCCTCAAGCCCGATCTGGTGGTGGTCTGGCGCCACGGCAATGCGCAGAAGCAGATCGACCGGCTGCGTGCGCTGGGCATTCCGCTGTTCTTCTCCGAGCCGCATCGCATGAGCGATATTCCGCGCTCGATCGAGGCACTCGGTACGCTGCTCGACACCCGTGCCAGCGCGCACGACGCGGCCCAGCAATTCCGCCAACGCGCCGATACATTGCGCCAGCGCTACGCGAGCCGGCCGCCGGTTTCGGTGTTCTACCAGGTATGGGAACAGCCGCTGATGACGCTCAACGGCCAGCACATCTTCTCTGACATGCTGACGTTGTGCGGCGGCCGCAATGTGTTTGCGGGCGAGCCCTTGCTGGTGCCGACCGTTTCGCCCGAAGCCGTCATCGCTGCGAACCCCGAAGTGCTGCTGACCGCGAGCATGGGCGCCACGCAAGGCAGCCGCCCGATCGACACGCTCGACGCGTGGAAGCGCTGGCCGCAATTGCTGGCCGTGCAGCGCGGCAACCTCTTCACCATCAATGGCGACCTGATCAACCGATTCGGACCACGCCTGGTGGAAGCGGCAACGCTGTTGTGCGAAGACCTGGAGCAAGCCCGCATGCGGCGCCTCGGTTCACAAACCACCAACGGGTTGAGTCGCTGAGCCGCGCCGCCGGTCAGCGGTTCCAGAACAGCAGCACCGGTAATGCGTCAGGCTGCACGCGAAAGCCGCAGGCTGCGCCCCATTGCAACGGCCATTGCAGCGTCTCGGCCAACGGCCGCTGCAACCAATGCGACGCCAGTGCACGCATACAGCCGGCATGCGTCACCGCCCACACGCAAGCCGCGGGCGTCGCGCTTGTTGCCTCGGCCCAGGTCGTCATGCGCGCCAGCAAATCCGCCGCCGACTCTCCGCCATGCGGATTACCGTGCACAAGATCACGCGCCCACTGGTCGATTTCTGCGCGCGGGATGTCATCCCACTGGCAGCCTTCCCAGGCGCCGAAATCGAGTTCCATCAATTGCACATCGATCTCGATCGCGGGAAGCTGTGCCGCTTGCGCTAAGGCTTCGGCCGTCAGACGGCTGCGCTGCAATGGACTCGCCAACAGGCGATGTGGGGTGTGGGCGCTGAGCTTCTCGACGATGGCTGAAGGCGCAGGGTCCATCGGCAAAGCCAGATCCAGATCGGTGCGGCCATAGCAGAGACCGGCCGCCATGGCAGGCCGCGCGTGGCGGATCAGGATGACATCCATGCCAGCAACCCCCACAGGATCAGCAGCTCGAAAATCTGCTGCGCCATGCCCAGGCAATCGCCCGTGATGCCACCGATGCGGCGCACGAAATATCGACCCAGCAGCCAGCGCGCAACGAACAACCCGCCAGCAATGAACGCCGCGCACACCGGCCCAAACCACAGCAAAGGCGCGATGCCGAACACGCCGGCCCACAAGGCATCGCTCCGTCGCATGCGTTGCGCAACGGGCTTGGCCTTGCCTTCAGCGCGCACGTAGTCGTGGGTGAGCAGGTAGCTGACGGCCGCCGCGCGGCTTGCAGCGTGCGCAGCCACCATTGCAACGAGGATGCCCATGCCATGCGGCGCCATCGCGCTGAGCAATTGCCACTTCAGCAGCAGCGCCATGCACACGGCAATCGCCCCGAACGCGCCGATGCGCGAGTCGTGCATGATGCGCAGCCGGTCTTCAGGCGTGTAGCCGCCACCAAAGCCGTCTGCGCAATCGGCCAGACCGTCCTCATGAAACGCGCCGGTCAGCAGCAGCGTAGCCACCATCGACACGGCTACCGCCACACCGAGCGCGGGCACCGTGCGTGACACGAGCCAATACACCGCGGCTGCCACGGCGCCCACCAACCACCCGATCAGCGGAAAGTAGCGCGCCGCGCGATTCAGCCCCGCTTGCGAGAACCCAACCGACGCCGGCACGGGGATGCGGGTGAAATACCCGACCGCCGTCCACAGCGCCTGCCAGTGTTCACGCAAGGCGTTCATGGCGATGCGCGCCCGCTCACGCCTGCGCTGGCGAAGGTCGCCATCTCGCGCAGGAACGCCACGGCTGACACGACCACCGGATACGCCAGCACCGCACCACTGCCCTCTCCCAACCGCAACGACAACGACAGCAGCGGCCGCGCATCGAGCACCTCCAGCAGCGCGCGATGCCCACGCTCGTCTGACACATGCCCGAATACGCAATAGCGCAGCACGTCGGGCGCCACCTGCGCCGCCACCAGGACCGCGGCCGTGGCAATGAACCCGTCGACGAGGATGACCATGCGCCGCTGCGCAGCCTCGAGTACCGCACCCACCATCGCCGCGACCTCGAACCCGCCGAAGCACGCAAGCACGTCCAGCGGCTCACGTACGGCTGCATGCTTGGCCATTGCAGCCTCCAGCACGGCACGCTTGTGGGCAAGGCCGTCATCGTCAAGCCCAGTGCCGCGGCCAACGCATTGCGCGACCGGCAAATCGCATAACCGCGCCATCAAGCACGCGGCAGACGCCGTGTTGGCAATGCCCATTTCGCCCAGCGCGATCACGTTGGTGCCGAGTGCCGCATGGTGCGCCACGCGCTGCGCGCCGAGGGCCATGGCGCGGTCGCGCTCGTCGGCGGTCATGGCGGCTTGCTGGAAACCCTCGTCGGCGAAGTTGCGCGTACCGGGGCCGACAGGTGCGTCGACCAGGCCGGGCGTATCCGCCGTCCACAACGGTGCGGCGACCCCGGCGTTCACCACCTCCAATGCAAACCCATGCTGGCGGCAGAACACATTGACAGCCGCACCACCCGCGATGAAGTTGAGCACCATCTGGGCGGTCACCGCTTGCGGGTACGCGCTCACGCCGGCATGGGCGATGCCGTGGTCGGCGGCAAACACCACCATTGCGGGGCGCGTGAGCTGCGGTGTATCGGTGTTCTGAATCAGGCCGATCTGCACCGCCAGCGATTCGAGCCGGCCCAGCGCGCCGAGCGGCTTGGTCTTGCTGTCCACGGCGGCCTGCAGGCGCGCGCGCAGCGCATCATCAAATGGTGGAATGTGCATGGCTGGGTTCATCACAGCTCGACTCCCGGCTGCGCCTGGATGCCTTGAGAAAAAGCATGCTTGACGAGCGTCATGTCGGTCACGGTATCTGCGGCGTCGATCAATTCGGGCGGCGCACCGCGCCCGGTAATCACCACATGCTGCGCCGGCGGCCGCGCACCCAAATCGGCCAGCACCGTCTGCACGTCAAGGTAGTGGTACTTGAGCGCAATGTTCAGTTCATCCAGCAGCACGAGGCCGACGGTCGGATCGTTCAACAGCTCGCGCGCGCAGGCCCATGCGGCTTGCGCCTTTTCAATGTCGCGCGTGCGGTCCTGCGTTTCCCACGTGTAGCCCTCGCCCATCACGTGGAAGCTGCATTGCTCGGGAAACCGGCGCAGGAAACGCTCCTCTCCCGTTGGGATCGCGCCCTTGATGAACTGCACCACGCCGACCTGCATATCGTGGCCCATGGCGCGGATCACCATGCCAAAGCCGGAGCTGGATTTGCCCTTGCCGTTGCCGGTGTTGACAAGCAGCACGCCGCGCACGTCGGTGGCGGCGGCGATCTTGGCATCCACTACAGCCTTCTTGCGCTGCATGCGCGAGCGGTGGCGCTCGTTCAGCGCGTCATTGTTGTCTTCAGTCGTCATCGGAATCATCGGGAATCAAGGCCGTACGGCGGCCGTCGGCCACCTCGGCAATCGGCGTGCGCAGCACGCGCGCGCAGTGCTCGGGGGTGAGCACATCGGCAGCGATGCCGGCGGTGGTATGCCCTTCGCCGTCCATCAGCAGCGCGTGCGTGGCGAAGCGGCGCGCGAGGTTCAAGTCATGCACCGTCAGCACGACCAACCAGCCGTGTTTGCGGCAGCCTTCGCGCAACAGGCGCAACACCGCAACCTGCTGATGCAAATCGAGGTGCGCAACGGGCTCATCGAGCAGCAGCACGCGCGCCTCTTGCGCCACCACGGCAGCCATCGCCACGCGCTGACGTTCACCGCCAGAAAGCGTGCGCACATCGCGTTGTGCCAGCGAGTGCAACTGCAGCGCAGACACCGCGGCATCTACAGCGCGTGCATCCGCATCGCCCTCCCACTCCCAGCGTGCAAGATGCGGGTGGCGGCCTGTCATCACGGCGTCGTAAACGGTGATGGGGAAGGTGTCATGCAAGGCCTGCGGCAGAAACGCACGACGACGCGCCATCGCCAGCGCCGGCCAATCGGCGAGCGGGACACCATCGAGCGTGGCGCTGCCGCCGTCCGGCAAGCGCAAACCAGCCAGAACGGCAAGCCATGTCGACTTGCCCGCGCCGTTCGGTCCGACCACGCACCAGAGTTGGCCTGCCGTGGCCGTCATCGACAACCGCTCGATCAACACGCGTCCATCGATGGTCACCCGCAGATCGCGCAGCGCAAGTTCGGGCGCCGCATCCAACTGCGCGCATGCGTCCGTTGCGGGACGTGGACGGCGCCACCAGCTCATCGCGCACTCCGCATGAGCAAGTAAAGAAAGGTCGGCACCCCCAGCAGAGTGGTGATCACGCCCACGGGCAGTTGCGTTGGGGCGATCAGCGTTCGGGCGATCAGGTCGGCCAGCATCAGCAGCCCGCCGCCAGCCATCGCCGTGGCAGGCAGGTGGATGCGCACGTCGCGTGTCCACGCCAGGCGCACCATGTGCGGCACCAGCAGGCCGACAAAGGCGACCGAGCCCGCAATGGTTACCGCCACCGCCGTGCATAGCGAAGCCACCACATAGATCAACGCACGCACACGGGCTACTGGCACACCCAGCGCACGGGCACGGGTTTCGCCGGTCAGCAGCACGTTCAGGTCGCGCGCATGGGGCAGCACCACGGCCACCGCCACCACGAGCGCCATCAAGGCGCCCGCGTAACGATCGGCGCCCCCCAAGTCGCCGACCATCCAGAAAATCATGCCGCGCAGCTTGTTCTCGGGCGCCACTGTCAAGATAAGCGTGATCAGGCCAACCCAGCCGGAGGCCATGACTACGCCACCGAGCAACAAGCGCGCGTTGGCCTCGCCGGGCTCGCCACGCCACAGGTGCTGACGCGCCAACGCCGCCACCAGCGCCATCGACAGCAATGCTCCCGCGCCGGCACTCGTCTGCACGGCCCACCACGGCAGCGAAAACAACATCGCCGTGAGGGCCGCCACGGCCCCGCCGCCGGACACGCCCAGCACATACGGATCGGCCAGCGGATTGCGCAGCAGCATCTGCATGAGCGCCCCGGCAAAGGCCAGCAGCCCGCCTGCAGCAAACGCAGCGCCCGCACGCGGCAGGCGCAATTCGGTGACGATGCCTGCAGCCAGGCTGTCGCCACCGCTATTGCCAAAAAAGAGGGCTCGCCAGACCTCGGCGGGCGACAGCTTCACACTGCCGAGCATCAATGACGCCACCAGCACCACCACGCACGCAAGCGCCAGCAGCAACCACAGTCGCCAGGCAAAACCGCGTGCGGGCAGTGCAGGTGTTGTCATCGCTTTGGTTCGTGCTGTTGCCACGACAGCGTGAAGAACACCCCACGCGATGCCGTGTTGTACGGATAGATCAACTGGTAGTTCTTGTTCGTCACGTTTTCAACACGTGCCGACACCGCCCAGTCAGGCGTGATCTGGTAGCGGCCGACCAGGTTCAGCAAACCATAGCCGCCGAGTGTCTTGGTCGAATCCTGACGATCGCCCGCCGCGTTCCACTCCACACCCGCAGAGAACGGCCCGAACGTCTTGTACGCCGAAACGCTGCCAAAGTGCCGTGCACGGCGCGACAGCAGCTGGTTGGCCGACAAGTCCTGCGGGTTCTGCATGGTAAAGCTCGCACGCAGGTCCGCGCCATAGATCGAACCCCGATACGACGTCTCGAGCCCGTTCACACGTGCGCGGTTGACGTTGGCTGCGGAGCAATTGAAGTCTGCATCGCATACGGCCGTGATCAGGTTGCTGTAGTCCGTCTCGAACGCCGTTATGCGCACCAAGCCGATCGCGCTGCTGTATTCCACGCCGCCTTCCACCGAGCGCGCCTTCTCGGGCTGCACGTTCGGGTTGCCGAAGAACGGGTAGTACAGTTCATTGAAGCTTGGCGCGCGGAAGGCGTTGCTCACGCTCGCCACCGCCTTCCATTGCGGGTTGAACGCGAAGCCGTAACCGGCGTAGTAGCTGTTGGCGCCGCCAAAGTCCGAGTAGCGGTCGCGACGCACGTTCAACTGCAACTGGTGCGGACCGAACTTGCCTTCGTAACCGATGTAGGCGGAATCGACGTTGCGCGTGGGCACGTCGTAGGCGTCGCTGTCGATGCTCGTCT
>JABLTH010048239.1_pt1 | contig 11178 bp, 12 predicted proteins | sample 7875711 | NCBI WGS metagenome assembly JABLTH01 (sample SAMN14941262, study PRJNA633318) | bioreactor metagenome | isolation source: bioreactor | place: China | collected 2019-03-05 | reverse complement strand
CGTCGTACTCCAGCACCATCTGCAGGTAGATGGGGAGCACGATCATCGTGCCGCCGAGCGAGACCTGCTGCAGGAGCTGCCCGCTCACGCCGGTGCGGAACAACCGGGACGAGAACAGGGCGGGGTCGAGGAGGGTCGGCTTGCCGCGCCGGCTGCGCGCGCGCAACCAGAGCACCAGGCCGGTGAGCGCGGCGACGCCGACGACGATGAGGAGCAGGACGTACTGCCCGCCCTCCTGCCAGACCAGGATGCCGGTGACGATGCCGCCCATCCCGACCACCGACAGCAGCGCGCCGACCAGATCGATCGAGCGGTCGCCCGTGTACGGGACGTCCTTGACCAGCCCGATGCCCGCCAGCACGACGGCGATGATCAACGCCTCGAGCAGGAAACCGACGCGCCAGGACAGGAACGTCGTGATGAACCCGCCGAGCAACGGGCCGACCGCGGCGGCGATGGCGGCCGATGCGCCGACGAGGGCGTAGACGCGCTTCTGGTGGGCGCCCTCGAAGTTGCCGTGGATGAGCGACTGCATCGCGGGCAGCAGCAGGGAGGCGCCGATCCCGCCGATGAGCGCCCAGAAGACGATTATGGCGGAGAGATTCTGAGCGAGCGTCATGGCGACGGCGCCGACGGCGTAGCCGAGCAGGCCGAGGATGTATGCGAGCTTGCGGCCGATCAGGTCTCCCGTCTTGCCTCCGATCAGGATGAACGCGGCCGATACCAGCGCCTCCAGGGCGATCGCCCCCTGCACGCCGCTCACGGTGGTGTGCAGGTCGTGGACGACTGCCGAGATCGACACGTTCATGAGCGACGTGTCGACGACGAGCACGAACATCGCCATCGCGAGCAGGATCGCGAGACGTGAGTTGAAGGGCGCGCTCGCGCCCTCTGCGCCGCTCATGGGCTCACCGTCGCACACGATCCGAGGGTTTGGCGACAGCGGATTCACACCGTCCGCACAACCCGTCTCGCTACCGTCGAAGGCATGGATCCGGACCCCGCCCCGCTTCTCTCCACCCGCGCGATCGAGGCGCTGCAGAGCATCGATCCCGCGACGCTCAGCGAGGTGCAGGCGTTCCGCGAGGACTTCGCGCGGTTCATCATGCCGTACAAGTTCGGCATCGACGAGATCTCCACCAAGGTGTCCATCCTCCGCGAGGAGTTCGCCGAACTGCACGAGTACAACCCGATCGAGCACATCTCCAGCCGCCTCAAATCGGCCGAGAGCATCGAGCAGAAGGTGATCCGCAAGAACTGCGAGCCGTCGTTCGACGCGATCCGGGAGGCCATCACCGACATCGCCGGCGTGAGGATCGTCTGCTCGTTCGTCTCCGACGTCTACCGTGTGTTCGAACTGCTGACCGCGCAGGAGGACGTGCGGGTGCTGCGCGTCAAGGACTACATCGCGCACCCCAAGCCCAACGGCTACAAGAGCCTCCACGTCATCATCGAGGTGCCCGTGTTCCTCAGCGGCGGACCGGTCGCCGTGCCGGTCGAGATCCAGCTCCGCACGGTCGCGATGGACTTCTGGGCGAGCCTCGAGCACAAGATCTACTACAAGTACGACGGGGAGGTCCCCGACTCGCTGCTGCGCGATCTCACCGCCGCGGCGAGCACCGCCGGCCAGCTCGACATCACCATGGAGGACATCCACCGCCAGGTGCGCGGGGACGGCGGCGGCGTGCACTACGCGTTGCCGATCTCGGTCTAGCGCGGTCGGAACGCCGCCACGCGCCGGGGGCCGCGTGCGGGGCCCGGCCGTACGGAGCCGCGGAGCGCGCATGGAAAAATGGCGGGGTGAGCGACAGCGACGAACCCGTGAGTGAGCCGACGGCCGCGGAGGCCGAGCCCGGGCAGGAGGACACCGCCGAGGCATTCCGTGCCCGCCGTTCGCGCGCTCTCGTGGTCATCCTCGTCATCGCCCTCGTGGTCGTGCTCGCCGACCAGCTCACCAAGCTCTGGGCGACCTCCACTCTGGCGGTGGGCGAGTACCGCTCCCTGATCGGCACACTCCTCGGGCTGCAGTTGACCTACAACTCGGGTGCAGCCTTCTCGTTCCTGGTGAACGCGACGTGGGTGTTCACGATCATCGCGGCCCTGGCCGTGGTGGCGCTGCTCTGGTTCTCGCGTCGGGTCGGCGCGCGCTCGTGGGCCGTCGCCTTCGGGCTGCTGCTGGGCGGAGCGGTCACGCACCTCGGAGACCGGCTTTTCCGCGCGCCCTCGTTCGGCCAGGGGCACGTCGTCGACTTCATCGCCTACGCGAACTGGTTCATCGGGAACGTGGCCGACATCGCGATCTTCTTCGGCGCCCTCCTCGCGCTGGTGCTCGCGGTCGCCGGGGTGCCGCTGCGCGGCGGCCCCCGACACCATCACACGGAGGTCACCCCTCCGACCGAGGCCGGCTGACCGTCTCGAGCCACTCGTCGAAGGTGACCGTGCCGAACTGCGCGTCGGGGCCGGGCAGGAGGGTGCCGTCGCGCAGCGCGCGACCCCAGCGACCCGGGAGCGGCACGGCGAGCACCCGGGCGGGGCGGCCGATCGCGGCCAGGTAGCGGCGCACGAGCGTCGGCATGTCCTCCACCCGTGGGCCGGCGAGATCGCGGCTCAGCCCGGAGGGATCCGCGGTCGCGAGCTCGGCGAGTCGCGCGCCGACCTCCGCGGCGGCGACGGGCTGCGATCGCATCGCGGGCACGACGTGGATGCCCCCGCCTCGCGCAGAGAGCTGCGCCGCGAACTCGTGGAACTGGGCGGCGCGCAGCAGCGTCCACCCGCCCCCGCTCGCCATCACGGCGCGCTCCTGGGCGGCTTTTCCTGCGTAGTAGGCCGCGGGTGCGGCCTCCGCGCCGATGATGGACAACGCGACGTGGTGCGGAACCCCGGCGGTGCGCTCCGCCGTGAGCAGCGCCCGGGTGACCGTCTCGAAGAAGGCGGTCGACTTCTTCGCGCTCGTCGTCATGACCGAGGTGACGTCGACGACCGCCGCACAGCCCTCGAGCGTCCGCGCGAGCCGTTCGGCCTCGCGCCCGTCCGCCGCGGCGGCCAGCAGATCGACGCCCGCCGCTCTGCTCAGCACGACCGGTTCGTGGCCGGCCGCCCGCAGGCCCTCCACGGTCTTCACGCCGACCACGCCGGTCCCGCCGGCCACCGCGATCCTCATCGCGCCACCTCCGCTGCGAGAGCGCCGACATCGCGGATCAGATGTTCGCCGTATGCCCCCTCCGCGTCGATCGAGCGCAGACCGAGACCGGGGAAGGAGCGAGAGAACGAGTCGGGGGCCGCATACGCCCAGAGGCCGACGTAGACGCCCAGCGCGGCCGCGAGACCGAGCAGGGTGCGACGGAGTGGTGTGTTCATACCCTCAGGACGACGCAGCCGCGCGAAGTGTGAGGCCGGCTGCCAGGATGGACGGGAGACCGGGCGAGGAGGGTGCATGGGCGACGGGCACGACGACGACGCGATCGCCGAGCGCCCACACCTGCTGGCGCTGGGCTTCCGGATGCTCGGTACCGTCTCCGACGCCGAGGACGCGGTGCAGGAGACCTACACCCGGTGGTTCGGGATGTCGGAGGCCGAGCGCGCCGACGTCGTGTCGCCGCGCGGCTGGCTCACCCGCACGGCGAGCAGGGTCTGCCTCGACATGCTCGGATCGGCGCGCGCGCGACGCGAGCGCTACGTCGGCGAGTGGCTGCCGGAACCCGTGCCGGCCTACGCGTTCCCGCGGGCGTCCACCCTGGCCGACGCGGCCTCCGACCCGCTCGATCACGCAGCGCTCGACGACTCGATCAGCACCGCCCTGCTGCTCGTCCTCGAGACCATGACGCCGGCGGAGCGCGTGGTGTTCGTTCTCCACGACGTCTTCGGGATGCCGTTTCCCGAGGTGGCGGAGACCGTGGGACGCAGCCCGGCGGCCTGCCGACAGCTCGCGTCCTCCGCGCGCCGCCGCGTCGAGGACCAGCGCGGGCGGCCGGCCACGCCCGCGGAGCACGACCGTGTCGTCCGCGCGTTCGCGTCGGCCGCCGCCGGCGGCGACCTCGGCGCGCTCGTGGCGGTGCTCGATCCCGGGGTCGTACTGGTCTCCGACGGCGGAGGACGAGTCAGCGCCGCGCGCCGGCCGGTCGTCGGCGCCGACAACGTCGCCCGGTTCCTGCTCGGGCTCGCGGCCAAGTTCCCGGAGTCGACGGCCGAGCTCGCACCGACAGGCGACGGGCTCGCCGTGCTCGTGCGGCTGGGCGACCGGCTCGACAGCGTCGCGACGCTGGCGGTCGGCGACGGCGTGATCACCGGCATCCGGATGGTGCGGAACCCCGACAAGCTCACGCAGTGGTCGTGATGCCGGCACCCGCCGGGCGACGTACGATCAGGCCATGGCTTTCACCGGGTTCGACGAGGACGCCATCGCGTTCTACCGCGAGCTGACCCTGAACAACGAGCGCGGGTTCTGGCTCGCGAACCGCGACCGCTACGAGGCCAGGGTCGCCGGTCCGATGCACGAGCTGGCGGAACAACTCGAGCCGCGCTTCGGGCCGGCCCGGCTGTTCCGGCCGTACCGCGACGTGCGATTCTCGCCGGACAAGTCGCCGTACAAGCTGCACGCTGCACTGACCTTCGAGCGCGGAGGCTATGTGCAGGTCTCGGCCGAGGGCGTAGCCGGCGGCGCGGGCGCCTACCACCTCGACAAGGAGCAACTCGACCGGTACCGGCGGGCCGTCGACGCGCCGCGCACCGGCGCGGAGCTCGAGACCGCGCTCGCCGCCCTGCACGCGAAGGAGGTCGGCATCGAGATCCCGGAGGCGCTGAAGACCTCCCCGCGCGGCTTCGACGCCGGACATCCGCGCGCGGAGCTGCTGCGCTACAAGGGCATCATCACCTGGGCGGACTGGGGCGTCCCCGACTGGTTCGCCACACCGGAGGCCGCCGAGCGGATCGCGGCGTTCCTCGACGACAGCGCGCCGCTGACCGCGTGGCTGCGGGCGAATGTGACCGGCACGCCGGAGTGACCTCGCGGGCGTTCACCGGGAGTTCCCCGCCACGCCCTACGCTGTCCCCATGACCAGCGACAGACCGGCCGATGCCGGATCGAGCGGCGACGGCGACGCCCTTGCGACGGCGGCGGCTCCGATTTTCGCCGACAGCGCGACCGACCGCCGCATCCCGCGCAGCTGGGTGGCGTCGTGGGCGCTGTGGGATGCCGGCGGGGCCGCATTCAACGCCGTCATCACGACCTTCGTCTTCACCGTCTATCTGACGAGCGAGTACTTCATCTCGCCCGCGCTCCTCTCGGCGCAGGACGCCGAGAAGGATGCCACCGGGCCAGCGCACCACGCCGTGACCGGCGCGATCGCCGAGCTCTCCAGCGGACTCGCGTGGGGCATCGGGATCGCCGGTATCGTCGTGGCCGTGCTCGCGCCGGTGCTCGGCCGGCGCACGGACGGGTCCGGCCGCCGGAAGCTGTGGCTCGGGATCAACACCGGTGTCGTCGTCCTGGTCACCGCGCTGATGTTCTTCGTCGTCGGCGAGCCGTCGTTCTTCCTGTTGGGCGTCGTCCTCGTCGGAGTGGGAACGGTCTTCTATGAGATCGCGACCGTGAACTACAACGCCATGCTCGTGCAGGTCTCCACTCCCAAGACCGTCGGCCGCGTCAGCGGACTCGGCTGGGCCAGCGGCTACTTCGGCGGCATCCTGCTGCTGATCATCGTCCTCGTACTGCTCGCGTCCCCCAACGGCGACGGCACGGGAGGCGTACTGCGCATCACGACCGATCAGGGCCTCAACTACCGGCTGGTCGCGATAATCGCAGCGATCTGGACGTTGGCACTCTCCATCCCCGTGCTCCTCCGGGTGCCGGAGGCGCCGGCCAACCGACGGCTGCCGCGCGTCGGGTTCTTCTCGTCGTACCGGCTCCTGTTCCGCGACATCGCGGTGCTCTGGCGCGAGAGCCGCAACACGGTGATGTTCCTCATCGCGTCCGCGCTGTTCCGCGACGGACTGGTCGGCGTGTTCACCTTCGGCGGCATCCTCGCCAAGGGCACGTTCGGCTTCACGCAGTCGGGGGTGATCGTGTTCGCGATCGCGGCGAACGTGGTCGCCGGCATCAGCACGATCCTGTCGGGGAGATTCGACGACCGGTTCGGCGCGAAGCCGGTGATCGTCACCGCACTGGTCGGGCTCGTCATCGCCGGCCTCGCGGTGTTCTTCCTGCACGACTCCGGCGCGATCATCTTCTGGGTGTTCGGCCTCCTCCTCTGCCTGTTCGTCGGCCCTGCCCAGTCGGCGAGCCGCACGTTCCTCGCCCGGGTCACTCCGGCCGGCCGGGAAGGCGAGGTGTTCGGCCTCTACGCGACCTGCGGCCGCGCGGTGTCGTTCGTCGCCCCGCTGCTGTTCGCCGCGTTCGTCGCCGTCGGCGGAGCGCAGTACTGGGGCATCCTCGGGATCGTGCTTGTGCTGCTGGTCGGCCTGCTGCTCCTGCTTCCGGTGCAGGCGCCGCGGGAGGCGCGGAAGGCAGCGGCGAAGTAGGTTCCTCGCGGGAGGTCAGCGCGGCCACGCCCGCACGAATCGGTCGAAGAGCTCGGCGAAAGTGCGCGCCTCCTCCGGCGTGAAGGAGGCCAGCGCGGCCTCGACGGCCGACCGGCGATGGTTCTGCACCTCGCCGAGCTGGGAACGGCCGGCGGCTGTGAGCTGGAGGAGCGCACGCCGGGCGTCCGAGGGGTCGGGGACGCGGCGAACCAAGCCGCGCTCGACGCCCTCCTGAACGAGGCGGCTGGCGCGGGGCTGATCGACACCGATGGCTGTCGCGAGCGAACTGACGGAGAGCTGACGGTCCTGCGCTTCGGCGGCGGCCAGCGCTTCCAGCATGCGGAAGCGCGCGATGCGGCCGAGGGACCCGTCGCGCCCGCGCCGGCCGGGACCCGAGCGGGCGGAGTCGCCGAAGGGGCCGGGGAAGCCGCCCCAGGGGGCGCGGGCTCCCCAGCCGTGGGCGGCTTCGTGGCCGTTGTCGCCGTGGGCGTGCTCGCCGTGGGCGCCGTTGCCGGTGGCGGACTCGCCGTGGGCGCTCTCACCGTGGGCGTGATCGCCGTGCGAACGATCGCCGTGGGCGTGATCACCGTGGTTGTGGTCGCCATGCGGGTAGTCGCCGTGGTTGTGGTCGCCGGGGCCGCGGTCGCCGTGATGCCCGGGAGAGCCTCCCTGCGCCCAGGGACCTTGTCCTCCCCACGGGCCTTGTCCTCCCCACGGGCCCTGCCCGGCCCACGGGCCCTGGGGCCTGCGCCGCGACTGGTCACGGCGCACGGCGACCAGCGAGCGCTCGATCAGCGCCACGATGTCCGCTTGCGGCGAACCGCTCTGCTCTTGACGATCTTCACCCATGCATGTAACTATACATTTACTTGTAAGAGTACATAGAAAAAGAAGGGGGTCTCCGATGACGAACATCGACGACTCGAACACCATGCCGCCGGGCTATTGGTTCGGCGAGCTGAACGGTCGCCTCCGCGACCGCATGCGCGACGAACTCCACGACCTCGACCTCGGCCGCCGCGGGTGGCGCATCCTGCACACCCTCGCCGACGGCCCTGCCACGGCGGAGGAACTCGCCGCCGCCCTGCCCCGCCACGGCCGCCGCGGCCACGCGGGCCGACCCGACCACGACGAACGACGCGCGTCCGGCGGCGACCGCCGGAACACCGAACGCGACTGGAGCCGCGGCGCCGACCGCGGCGAGGGCTCCGACGCGACGTCGGCCCGGCGCGAATGGCGCGGACGTCCGGACTGGATGCGTCGCGAATGGGAGCGCCGCCAGGAGATGTACCGCGCCTGGATGGAGCACGACAGGGAGCACCCGCATCCCGACCCGCACGAGCACGAGCACGAGCACGAGCACGAGCACGAGCACGAGCACGAGCACGAGCACGAGCACGAGCAGTATGACCACCACGGCCATGAGCACGGGCACGACGCGCACCACGACCACCACGACCACCACGACCACGGCCCGCACTCCGACGGGCACGGCTCGCAGCAGGCGTTCGAGCGCGGCTTCGAGCGCGGCTTCGTCCGCGGCTTCGACCGCGGGACACCGTTCGGCCCCGGGCGCTTCGCACCCGGCGGCTTCGGACCGGGCGGATTCGGCCGGTTCGGGCACGGCCCGTTCGGGCAGGCCCACGGGCACGGCGACGGCTTCGCGTGGTCGCACGGCTACGGACGTCCGCCGTTCGCGCGCCGAGGCGGCTGCGGCGACTACGTCCGCGCCGGCGTCGATCGCGTGCTCGCCGACTTCGTCGAGCGCGGCTGGGTCTGGTTCGACGGCGACACGGCGACGCTGACCGACGAGGGACGCGCCGCCCACGATGCGGCCTTCGAGCGGATCCGCACCCTCCGCGCCTCCGTCTCCGCGGGCATCGACCCCGCCGACCTGGCCACCACCCTGGCGACGCTGGAGGCGATGGCGCGCAACCTCGGCTGGACCCCGCCCGCCGCGGAGGCCACCGCTGACGGGTCGGCCGATGGCGAGGCCCCCGGCGCCGAGACCCGGAGCGACGACCCAGCCACCGACTGAACGCCAGGGGCGGCACCGAACCGGTGCCGCCCCGCCGTTCTCCCAGCCTCGCCCGCCGCTCACCGCTCGTGCAGCCGAGCCTAGGATGGACGCATGACGCCACCCCGCGAAGAGGTCGTGCTGCTCGCCGACGACGGCACCCCGGTGGGGACCGCGGACAAGGCGACCGTGCACACCGCGCACACGCCGCTCCATCTGGCGTTCTCGTGCCACCTCTTCGACGGGGACGGCCGGATCCTCGTGACGAGGCGGGCGCTCGCCAAGGCGACCTGGCCCGGAGTCTGGACGAACTCGTTCTGCGGACACCCCGCCCCCGGCGAGACGATGGAGGACGCGATCGCCCGGCGCGCGGCCGACGAGCTCGGCACGACCGTCGAGAACCTCGTCGTCGCCCTCCCCGACTTCCGGTACCGTGCGACGGACGCCGCCGGAATCGTCGAGTACGAGGTCTGCCCGGTCTACACCGCGACGATCGCCGGTGCGCTCGAGCCGGTCGCCGCCGAGGTCGCGGAGTGGGAGTGGGTCGATCCGCGGGTGCTGCTGGCGGCGGTGGACGCGACGCCGTGGGCGTTCAGCCCGTGGCTGACCCTGCAGCTTCCCGCCCTCTACGCCGACGATGCAGCCGAAGCTTCAGGACAGCTGTGAGTCGCGCTCATTATTTTCCACCTGTGTAATTCACTGTGGATAACTCCGCCGACGTATGCCGCGAGCCGAATCCATTCGCGCCCGAAGCAGCTAACCCGGGTAGCAGTTGCGCACCCGCACCGGTAAACCCCGCCGAGGGGCACGTTGTTGTCCCTTTCGACGCGCGAAAGGGACAACAACGTGCCCTTCGGCGTGAGGAAGGGGAGGGTCAGGCGGTGCGCGTCGCGTGGATGTGCTGCTCGAGCCACCACGTGCGGCCCTCGTCGTTCGAGACCCAGCCGTCCCAGTCGAACGCGTCGGCGGTGATGTTGGAGAAGTTCCACCGGATCGGGCGGCCGTCGGTCTGCGTGCCGTCCTGGCGGATCCCGTCACGGCGGTGCGGTGTCGCGACGAGCGTGCAGAAGTCGCCCGCCGCCGCTCCGAACCAACTGACCCGCCACGCTCCGAGGGTGGAGTCGTAGACACGGACCGTCGAGCCTCGTCCGTCGAGGAGGCTGGGGTCGTCGGCGTCGCGCGCGATGAGCACGTCCTGCACCGCGCGACCGCCGAGGGTGTAGGCGAACACCCATTCCGCGACGGACTCCCGCCACTCCCCCGTCGTCTCGTCGAGGAAGCGCACGTCGGTGCGCCAGCTGCCGACCAGCCGCCCGAAGAGCTCCATCCGCTGCGGCCGTTCCGGGGTCGGTCCGGCGGAGATCAGGGCGCGCGCGAAAAGGGAATCGGTCGACTCGCTCATGGGCAGCCCTCGGCTCTCGGCTCTCGGGGATCAGCTGGACGGTCGCCCGGCGTCGTTCGCGGAGACGTCGGTGCGGTGGAAGTTGAGGTACGAGCGCGAAGCCGTCGGGCCGCGCTGGCCCTGGTAGCGCGAGCTGTACTCGGCCGACCCGTACGGCCGTTCGGCCGGCGAGGTCAGACGGAAGAAACACATCTGCCCGATCTTCATACCCGGCCACAGCTTGATCGGAAGCGTCGCCACGTTGCTCAGCTCGAGCGTCACGTGACCGGAGAAGCCGGGATCGATGAAGCCGGCCGTGGAGTGCGTGAGCAGCCCCAGCCTCCCGAGGGAGCTCTTGCCCTCGAGCCGGGCGGCGACGTCGTCGGGAAGGCTGACCAGCTCGAACGTCGACCCCAGGACGAACTCGCCCGGGTGCAGGATGAACGGCTGGTCCGGGTCGACCTCGACGAAGCGGGTCAGCTCCGGCTGGTCCTCCGACGGATCGATGAAGGGGTACTTGTGGTTGTCGAACAGGCGGAAGAAGCGGTCCAACCGCACGTCGATGCTCGACGGCTGGACCATCGCCGGCTCGTACGGCTCCAGCGCGATCCGCCCGGCACCCAGTTCGGCCTTGATGTCACGATCGGAGAGAAGCACGCGCCCAGCCTATCGGGTGGGACGCCGCAGCCGGCCGCGCGGCCGTAACCGTCGGCGGCGTGACGTAGCCTGGTGCGATGAGCACCACCGTCCCGGCAGCGACCGTGCGCATCCGACCGGCCGCCGACGGCGAGTACGCCGCGATCGGCGAGCTCACGTATGCGGCCTACTCGAACGACTACACCGACCTCTCCGACGACTACCGGCGCCAGCTGCAGCACCCGGAGGCCCTCCTCGACGCGTTCGACTTCTTCGTGGCGGAGGACGGGGCGACGGCTGAACTCGTCGGCACCATCGCGGTGCTCCGCGCCGGCCACGACCAGCACGGGCGCATCGCGCCGCACGAGCTGTACTTCCGCCTCCTCGCGACGCACCCCTCGGCACGCGGGCGCGGCATCGGCGCCGAGCTGACCCGGTTCGCGATGGCGGAGGCGCGCCGCCGCGGACAGCGCGCCGTCGTACTGCACAGCGGGCCCGAGATGCTGGGCGCGCACGCCCTCTACCGCAAGCTCGGCTTCAGCAGGCGGTCGGAGCGGGAGGACGTGATCGTGCTGCCCGACGGACGCGAGCTGGAGCTGCTGACGTTCGTGCTCGACCTGGAGGAGTG
>JABLTH010048737.1_pt1 | contig 11179 bp, 9 predicted proteins | sample 7875711 | NCBI WGS metagenome assembly JABLTH01 (sample SAMN14941262, study PRJNA633318) | bioreactor metagenome | isolation source: bioreactor | place: China | collected 2019-03-05 | reverse complement strand
GCAGGTGCTCGCCGTGGACCTCCTCGGTCTCGCGCGATGCCTCCGCGCGGAGCTCGCCGCGATCTCCGAGGGGGGCGCCGTGGTGAACGTGTCCTCCACCGCGGGCATCGGCGGGGCGCCGGGCATGTCCGCCTACGCGGCGGCCAAGCACGGCGTCGTCGGCCTCACCCGCACCACGGCCCTCGACGAAGCCGCCCGCGGCGTGCGCGTCAACGCCGTCGCACCAGGGCCGATCGCGTCGGGGAACGTGCTCGGTCAGCCGCAGGAGGTGCGCGAGCGGATCGGCCGCGTCGTGCCGCTGCAGCGCATGGGCCGCCCCGAGGAGGTCGCCGAGGCGATCGCCTGGCTCGCCTCCCCCGCCGCGTCGTTCGTGACCGGCGTCGTGCTTCCCGTCGACGGCGGCAAGACCGCCGCGGCCTGATCCGGACAGGAGACCAGGATGAACCTTCTCACCGTGCTGCGCGAGTTGCTCGTGCTCGTGCACCTCATCGGCTTCGCACTGCTGCTCGGCGGCTGGGCGGCGCAGGCCGTACGGCGCCGCTATGCGACCACGACGCTGTTCCGCACCGGCCTCGGCGTGATGATCGGATCCGGCCTGCTGCTCGCGATCCCGTTCCCGGCGGGCGTCCATCTGGACTACCTCAAGCTCGGGGTGAGGCTCGCGGTCGCCCTCGCGATCGGCGGGGCCTTCGGCGTCGTCATCACCCGGGAGAAGGCCGGACGGCCCACCGCTGTCGCCTTCTGGACGATCGGCGCACTCGCGCTGCTGAACGCCGGCATCGCGATCTTCTGGCACGGGGCCTGACGCCCGCCGCGATCGGCGGGCGTCAGGGATCCGGGCTCAGCGGAAGCGTCGCAGGCGCAGGCTGTTGCCCACCACGAACACGCTCGAGAACGCCATCGCCGCACCGGCGAGCATCGGGTTCAGCAGCCCCAGCGCCGCCACCGGGATCGCCGCCACGTTGTAGGCGAAGGCCCAGAACAGGTTCGCCTTGATCGTGCCGAGCGTGCGCCGGGAGAGCCGGATGGCGTCGGCGGCGGTGCGCAGATCGCCGCGCACCAGCGTGATGTCGCTCGCCTCGATCGCGACGTCGGTGCCGGTACCCATGGCCATCCCCAAGTCGGCGGTGGCGAGCGCCGGGGCGTCGTTCACGCCGTCGCCCACCATCGCCACGGTCCGCCCCTCCCGCTGCAGCCGCGCGACGACGTCGACCTTGCCCTCGGGCAGCACCTCCGCGACGACCTCGTCGATCCCGACCTCGTCCGCGATGCGCCGCGCGACCGCCGCGTTGTCGCCGGTGAGCAGGATCGGCGTGAGGCCGAGGCGCTTCAGCGCGGCGACCGCCTCTGCGCTCGTCGGCTTCACGGTGTCGGCGACGACGAGGATCCCGCGCGCGACGCCGTCCCAGCCGACGGCGACCACGGTCTTGCCGCCGGCCTCCGCGTCGGCCTTCGCCGCGGCGACCTGCGGGCTGAGGTGCTGCGACCAGTCGGCGAGCAGGGCCTCGCGGCCCACGAGCACGGCATGCCCCTCGACGACGCCCTGGACGCCTCGGCCCTCGATGTTCTGGAAGGACTCGACGCCGCCGAGCTCCCCCGCCGCAGCCGCCGCGCGGGCGACCGCCTGGGCGATCGGGTGCTCCGACGCGTTCTCGACCGCTCCGGCCAGGCGCAGCAGCTCCGCCGGATCCGTCCCGTCCTCGGTCACGACGTCGACGAGGGTCATCCGACCGCTCGTGACCGTGCCCGTCTTGTCGAGCACGATCGTGTCGACGCGACGGGTGGACTCCAGCACCTCGGGCCCCTTGATGAGGATCCCGAGCTGGGCGCCGCGGCCGGTCCCGACCAGCAGCGCGGTCGGGGTGGCGAGACCCAGGGCGCACGGGCACGCGATCACGAGCACCGCGACCGCGGCCGTGAAGGCGGCCGTCGCGCCGAACCCGGCGCCGAGCCACGCCCCGAGCGTCGCGACGGCGACCGCGATCACGATGGGCACGAACACACCGGAGATGCGGTCGGCGAGGCGCTGCACCTCGGCCTTGCCGGTCTGCGCGTCCTCGACGAGTCGCGCCATCTGCGCGAGCTGCGTGTCGGCGCCGACCCGGGTGGCGCGCACCACGAGCCGCCCTCCCGCATTGACCGTGGCGCCGGCGACGACGTCTCCCGCCGTCACCTCGACGGGCACCGACTCGCCGGTCAGCAGGGATGCGTCGACCGCGCCGGCACCCGCGACGACGACCCCGTCCGTGGCGATCTTCTCGCCGGGGCGCACGACGAACTCGTCGCCGACCGTCAGCTGCGCGATCGGGATCCGCACCTCCTCCGAGGTCGATCCGCCCTCGGAGCTCGCGGGCCGGAGCACCGCGACATCCTTCGCGCCGAGCTCGAGCAGTGCGCGCAGGGCGGCGCCGGCCCGGCGCTTGGACCGCTTCTCGAAGTACCGCCCCGCGAGGATGAACACCGTCACCCCGGCGCCCACCTCGAGATAGATGCTGCCCGCGCCGTCACCGGCCGTCAGCGCGAACGAGAACGCATGACGCATGCCCGGCTCGCCGGCCGTGCCGAGGAACAGCGCGTACAGCGACCAGCCGAACGCGGCGAGCGTGCCCATCGAGATGAGCGTGTCCATCGTCGCCGCGCCGTGGCGCAGGTTGAGCCACGCGGCACGGTGGAAGGGCCAGGCGCCCCACACGATCACGGGAGCGGCGAGCGCGAGGGACGCCCACTGCCAGAACGTGAACTGCAGCGCGGGGATCATCGCGAGGGCGATGACGGGGACGGTCAGGATCGTGCTGACGATCAGCCGCGTGCGCAGCGCGCGGAGCTCCGGGTCGTCGGCGTCCTCCGCGGACTCGCCTCCGTCCGCGGCTCCCGGCGCCGCCGGCGGCGCGGGGAGCACAGCGGAGTAGCCGATGTCCTCGACATGCGCGATGAGGACCGAAGGATCCAACCCCTCGGGCAGCGACACCTTCGCCTTCTCCGTCGCGTAGTTCACGGTCGCCGTCACGCCGTCGATCCGGTTCAGGGTCTTCTCGATGCGGTTCGCGCAGGAGGCGCAGGTCATCCCGCCGATCTCGAGCTCCAGGCTGTTCGCGTCCATGGGTGCGTCTCCTTCCGATGTCGTCGTATGGGTCAGTGGGCGTGGGCGACGGCGTCCCGCACGAAGGCCGCCGTGCGCACGACGCCGTCGACCTGGAAGTCGAAGTAGAGCAGGTAGTGGCCGGCCGTGGGCACCTGCGCGCCGAAGCGCACGTCGGGCCCGGAGACCTCACCGGGCGACGGCTCCGCACCCTCGGGGTGCACGTGCAGGTAGGCCAGGTCGCCTTCACGCAGCGCCACCAGATGGCCGAACGCGCCCAGATAGGGCTGCAGCGCGGTGACCGGTGCGCCGTCTCGCGTGATCGTGACGGTCAGCTCGGACGCGGATCCCGGAACCAGGTCGCCGGTGATGCGCGCCTCGAACCCGTCCACGCGAGCAGTGGCGGTGGTCTCGGGGTGCGTCGGCGCGAAGGAGCCGGCGACGTCGACGGTGCGGGTGAGGGTGACCGGATCCGCGCCCGAGGCGGCGAAGTCCGCGAACACCCGGTACGCCCCTGCGGCATCCCACGTCCATGGCAGACTCCAGGTGCCGCTCGCGCGGTCGAGAGCGGGATGCACGTGGCGGAACCATGCACCGTCGCTGCGCACGACGATGAGGTGCAGATCCTTCTCGTGCTGGGGCTCATAGGCCGTGACCGGGGACCCGGCCGGATCCAGGATGCGGAAGCTCAGCTCGCCACTCTCCCCCACCGTGCCCGGCGCGGAGACCGGGGCGAGGGTGAACCCACCCGCCGCCAGCGCGACCCCGGATGCCGTCTCGGCCGCGGTGTGACCGCCGTGACCGGGTGAGGACTCTGCGGTCGGTGCGTGCATGTCGTGGTCCTGCATGTCCTTCTCCTCCTGCTGGATGCTCTGCGGAGCGGCACCGCGCGGGGCGACCAGGCCCGCGGCGCCGAACGCCACGGCGAAGGTCGCCGCGAGCGCTGCGCCGTACAGGCCCAGTCGTCCCGCAGCGTTCATCAGGCCCGGACCGCCCGGTATCCGGCTTCGTCGACCGCCGCGAAGACGCGGGCGTCGTCGAGCGGGGCGCTCGCGGTGATGACGAGCGAGCCGTCGGCCGCACTGACCTCGACGGCGACGACGCCGGCGATCTTGCCGACTTCGCGCCGCACGGACATCTCGCAGTGGCCGCAGGTCATTCCGGTCACCTGGTACTCGGTGGTGGTCATGTCGTCTCCTCCGTCCGATACCCCGTCCGGGTATCCGATATCGACAACCATATACCCCCAGGGGGTATTCCCGCATCCGTCAGGATCCGGATCGGATGCCTCAGGATCCGGCGGACGGCGTCGCCCTGCAGAGTGAGGCCGTCGGTCAGTGCAGCGCGCCGTCGGCCTCGACCGCGCGCCACGCGTGCAGCCGCACTGCGAGCCCCGGCCGCGTCGGAGCGCACACGAACGGTCCCGCCTCCGCCGCGAGCTCGGCGGGGAAGGGCAGGACGCGCACGAGCTGCAGCGGGGCGCCGGCCAGACCCGCGCGCACCGTGAGGGCGTCGTCACCGCGGCTCACGCGCACCAGGACCCGCCGGTCGATCCACTCCGGCACCGGCGACAGCGACCAGTCCGACATGACGTCGGTGACGACGGCGCCCACCTGAGGCCGGCCGTCCGCGAACTCCACCCCCGCCTTGACCCAGCGCTCGGCGGACGCGCGCACGAACACGCCGGCCTGGTCGAACTGCGCGGAGAACGCCGCGGTGAACTCCACCTCCACGGCCGTGCCCACGGCGAACGGCGCGAGGAGCGCGTGCTCGTTGTCGTGCACGAACCCGTACGCCGTGACGCGCCAGGCATCGCTCCCCTCGACCGCCGTGACGACGAGATCCCCGCCGTCTTCGGCGAGCGCGGCGGGGGCGTGGGTCCAGCGTCCGTCCGACCAGGCGATGTCCGTCATATCGCCAGGCTACGGCCTCCCCGGAAGCGTCGCCCCGGCCCGGTCACGCTGCTCGCCCGTACACAGCGCAGGAGATCCGGCCCCCTCCGGCCCGATCGGGCCGAGACGGAGCCGGATCTCCTGCACTGTGTCTGACGAAGGGGCCGGAGCCGGGGAGTCAGGCGCGGAGAGCCTGCTCCAGGTCGGCGAGGAGATCGGCGATGTCCTCGAGGCCGACGGACAGCCGCACGACCTCCACCGGCACCGCGGCTTCGGTGCCGCGGACGGAGGCGTGCGTCATCGCGTCCGGGTAGTTCACGAGCGACTCCACGCCGCCGAGCGACTCGGCGAGCTGGAACACGCGGGTCGACTCGGCGAAGCGGCGGGCTGCCTCCCCGGACTCCAGGGCGACCGAGACGATGCCTCCGAAGCCGGACATCTGCCGGGCGGCGAGCTCGTGGCCGGGGTGCTCCGGAAGGCCGGGGTAGTAGACGTGGGCGACGCGCGGGTGGGTCACCAGGAACTCCGCCACCGCCTCGGCGTTGGCGTTGTGCTGGCGCATCCGCACCGGCAGCGTCTTGATGCCGCGCGTGGTCAGCCAGGCGTCGAACGGTCCGGACACCGCACCCACCGCGAACTGCAGGAAGCCGACCTTCTCGGCGAGCTCGGCGTCCTTCAGCACCACCGCGCCGCCGACGACGTCGGAGTGGCCCCCGAGGTACTTCGTGGTGGAGTGCACGACCACATCGGCCCCGAGGGAGAGCGGGCGCTGCAGAGCCGGGGTGGCGAACGTGTTGTCGACGACGACCACGGATCCGGCGGCGTGGCCGATCTCGGCGAGCGCGGCGATGTCGGAGATCCGCAGCAGCGGGTTCGAGGGCGTCTCGACCCACAGCACGCGCGGCGCCTTGGCGGCGACCGCGGCGCGCACGGCCTCGGTGTCGCTCATGTCGACGACCTGCACGGTGACGCCCCAGGTGCCGAGCACCCGGGAGATGAGCCGGAACGTCCCGCCGTACACGTCGTTGCCGAGCAGCACGTGGTCTCCGGGCTGCAGGATCGCCCGCAGCAGGGTGTCCTCGGCGGCGAGCCCGGATGCGAAGGAGTACGCGTGCGTTCCGCCCTCGAGCGCGGCGAGCTGCTGCTGCAGGGCGTCCCGCGTCGGGTTGCCGCTGCGTCCGTATTCGTAGCCCTGGCGGAGTCCGCCGATGCCGTCCTGCACGAAGGTGGTCGACAGGTGCAGCGGCGGGATCACCGCGCCCGTGTAGGGGTCGGCGGCCTGACCGGCGTGGATGGCGGCGGTGGCGGTCTTGTCGGTCTCGATGGTCATCTCGGATCCTCCTGCGTGGTTCGGTTCGTTCGTCTGGCGGGCGTCGGCGGCGGACGTGGCGCCGGCGGGCGGGTCGATGGGGGCGTGCGCGGTCTCGGCGGGCGGGTCGATGGGGGCGTGCGCGGTCTCGGCGGCCGTCACGGCGAACCCGTGTCCGGTCATCCAGTCGTCGTCGTAGAGCTTGTCGAGGTAGCCGCGGCCGGGGTCGGGCAGCAGCACGACCACGACGTCGTGCTCACCGAGCCCCTCCGCGATCCGCAGGGCCGCCACCACGGCCATGCCGCTGGATCCGCCGACGAGCAGGCCCTCCTCGCGCGCCAGCCGGCGGGTCATCGCGAACGACTCGGCGTCCGAGACGCGTTCGTAGCCGTCGACCACGGCTCCGTCGAACGTGTCCGGGAGGAAGTCCTCCCCCACGCCCTCGACGAGGTAGGAGTGCACCGGACCGCCGGAGTAGAGGGACCCCTCCGGATCCGCGCCGATCACGCGCACGCGTCCCTTGCTGACCTCCTTGAGGTAGCGCCCGGTGCCGCTGATCGTGCCGCCCGTGCCGATGCCGGCGACGAAGTGGGTGACGCGTCCGTCCGTGTCGTCCCAGATCTCCGGCCCCGTCGAGCGGTAGTGGCCGAGCGGGCCGTTCTGGTTCGCGAACTGGTTGGGGTTGAAGGCGCCGGGGATCTCGCGGGCGAGGCGCGCGGCGACCGAATAGTACGACTCGGGGTGCTCGGGCGGCACGGAGGTGGGCGTGACGACCACTTCGGCGCCGAAGGCGCGCAGCGTCGCGACCTTCGGCCCGTCGAACTTGTCGGGCACGACGAACACCATGCGGTAGCCGCGCTGGAGGGCGACCAGCGCGAGGCCGACGCCCGTGTTGCCGCTCGTCGCCTCGACGATCGTGCCGCCGGGGAGCAGCAGGCCGTCGCGCTCGGCGGCGTCGACGATCGACCGGGCGATGCGATCCTTCGCGGAACCGCCGGGGTTGAAGTACTCGAGCTTGGCGAGCACGGTCGCCCGGATCGCGGGACGATCGGCGGTCGCGCCGGTGACGGAGGTGAGACGGACGAGGGGCGTCGAGCCGACGAGATCGGCGACGTGGCTTGCGTAGCGCACGGGAAGGGGTCCTGAACGGTCGTCGCGCGAGAGGGCGCGGATCTGTCTGTGGTCGTCGAAGGTGCGCGGAACGCGCTCAGAGACAACAACGACAGGTCAGGGCCACGATGTCAACATACCCGATCGGTCGCCGGATCCGGAATCCGCCGGTCCTGCACCGGCTTCCGCAGCGCGAGGACGGCTCAGGCGCGCAGCAGCGCGTCCTCCAGGGCGACCCACGCGAGCATCGCGCACTTCACCCGCGCGACGTAGCGGCTCACGCCGGTCAGGGCGGCTGCGTCGCCGTACACGTCCTCGTCCAGCTCGACGGCGCCACGGGAGCGCAGCGCCTCACGGAAGCCGTCGATGAGCTCGCCGGCCTCGGCGCGGCTCCTGCCCACCATCAGCTCGGTGAGCATCGACGCCGACGCCTGCGAGATCGAGCAGCCGGATCCCTCCCAGCTCACCTCGGAGATGCGGTCGCCGTCGTCGGAGACCTGCGCCCGGAGCGTGATCTCGTCCCCGCAGATCGGGTTGCGCTGGTGCGACTCGGCCGCGTGCGGATCGTCCTCGGCGCCGAGCAGGCCCTTGCCGTGCGGGCGCTTGGAGTGATCCAGGATCAGCTCCTGATAGAGCTCCTCGAGACCGCTCATCTGCTCACGACCTCCTGCTCGGGGGATCCGGAGACCCCGAAGAACGTCCGCACGCCGGAGACGGCGTCGAGCATCCGATCGACCTCGTCGGCCGTGTTGTAGAGCGCCGCCGACGCGCGCACGGAGGCCGTGACGCCGAGGCGGGCGTGCACCGGCTCGGCGCAGTGATGGCCCACGCGCACGGCGACGCCGCGCGCGTCCAGGAACTGGCCGACGTCGTGCGCGTGCACACCGTCGACGACGAACGACTGCAGCGCGACGCGTTCTGCCCCGTCCGCGGCGCCGAGCAGCCGCACGCCGTCGATCGCGCCGAGCCCCTCGCGCAGACGCCGCTCGAGATCCTTCTCGTGCGCGTGCACCGCGTCCATCCCGAGACCGTCGAGGTAGCGCACGGCCGCGGCGAGCGCGATCGCCTGCGACACGGGCTGCGTGCCCGCCTCGAAGCGCTGCGGAGGCGGCAGGAACTCGGTGCGCTCGAACGTGACGCGCGTGATCATCGACCCGCCGGTGAGGAACGGGGGCAGTGCCGCGAGCACCTCGCGCCGGCCGTACAGGCCGCCGATGCCGTAGGGGCCCTGCATCTTGTGGCCGGAGAACACGGCGAGGTCGACTCCGAGCGCGGGCAGGTCGAGCGGCAGGTGCGGTGCGGACTGGCAGGCGTCGAGCACGGTGAGCGCTCCGACGGCCTGCGCGAGGGCCACGATCTCGGCGACCGGGTTGACGATGCCGAGCACGTTGGACACGTGCGTGAAGGCGACCACCCGCGTGCGGGATCCGATGACCTCCGCGGCGTGATCGAGGTCGAGGGTGCCGTCGTCGCGGATCCGGATCACGCGCAGGACGGCGCCGGTGCGGGCCGCCAGCTCCTGCCACGGCACGATGTTCGCGTGGTGCTCGGCCTCGGTCACGACGAGCTCGTCGCCGGGCTGCAGGGCGAAGCGGGCGCTCGCCGGCGCGCCGCGGCCGGCGGTGGCGTTGCCGATCGCGTACGCGACGAGGTTGAGTCCCTCGGTCGCCCCGTGCGTCCAGACCAGGTCGTCGGCCCGCGCCCCGACGAAGCCGGCGACCGCGGCTCGCGCGTCCTCGTAGAGCTCGGTCGCCTCGGCGGCGAGGGTGTGCGCGCCGCGGTGCACCGCCGCGTTCGAGCGCTCCAGGAAGTCGCGCTCGGCGTCCAGCACGACGCGCGGTTTCTGGCTCGTCGCCGCCGAGTCGAGGTACGCCAGCGGCGCCCCGTTCACGGACTCGGCGAGCAGGGGGAAATCGGCGCGGACGGCGGCCACATCGAGGTGGGGAGAACTCACGTATCAACGCTACGTCAGTGCCGGCCCCCTGGGATCCGTCTGGAGCTCTCGGTCTCGATCCGGTGACGCCGTGTGAAACAACCGATCGCGGCTCTGGACAGATCCCCTCCCGCAGGAATACCTTGTGCGGTACAGCGGTATATCGGGGGGTAAACCATGCAGGGTCGCACGTGGTCGCTACGGGGATTCGTCCCCGCTGCGATCGCGGGCGGACTCCTCGCCGTCGGCTGGGTCGCACTGTCGATCGCTTTCGGATCCGGCTCCGCGCAGGCTGCGGAGACCGCGCCGCCCCCGCCTCCGAGCCTCCTCGGCACGCTGCAGAGCACGGTCGGAGCCGTGCAGGACACCATCGCCGCCGCCCCCGTCACCGTGCAGAGCACCGTGACCGCCGTGCCGCAGACGGTCGCGGAGACGCTTCCTGAGCCGGTCCCGGCCGTGGCGCCCGAGCCGGCGCCCGTCGCCGACGCGGCGCCCGCGGATGTCGCGGCGCCCCGCACTTCGGTGGTGGCGCCGGTCGTCGAGGCGGCGGTCCCCCTCCTGCGCAGCGTCGACCAGACGGCCGGAGCCGCGGTCGACACCGTGACCGACACCGTGACCGGCACTGTGGGCGCCGTCGCCCCGGCGCTGACCCCGGTGCTCTCGCCTGTCGACGCGGTGCTGCACCGCGTGCCGGCGACGCTCGACACGGTGACCTCCGCCCTCCCTGCACTGGCGGTGTCGCTCGACGACACCGTGGGCACCGTCGGCGGCACCGTGCGCGACGCGACCGGGCTCATCCCGGTCGTGATCACCGTTCCATCCGGCCCCATGATCCCTTCGCTCCCCGGCGGCGGGCCGAGCTCCGGTCCATCCACGCCGCCCGGCGCTCCGGCGCTCGTGGCCGCGGCGGGGACGGTGGTCTCTGCCACCGAGGCGACGACGCGTGTCGCGGCCGCTCCCGACGAGGTCTCGGAGACGGCGCAGCAGTCCGCCTCTTCCGGATCGACGTCGCCGCTGAGCCCGGCGCACCACCCCGGCGGATCTCCGGCCTCCGAGCTGGGCATCCCCGGCACCGGATCCGCAGCCGGCGGCGGCGCGGTCGACGTGCGACTGCTCGGCACGGTCTCTTCGCTTTCGGCAGGCGACCGCCTGCTGACCGTCCGCACCGGATCCGCAGGCGACGACCGCCTGCCGGCATCTCCGGTCGCGGACCACGACTCCTCTCCCGACTGATCGGGGCATGGCCGTCCTCGAGGACGGCACGTGTCATCGCGCATTCGCGCACGCCCCAGATCAGAAGGAAAGAGAACATGAATCGCATCGTCAAGCGTGCTCTCTGGGGCACGCTCATCGCGGGCGGGATCACTCTCGCCGGCGCGACGGCGGCGAATGCCGCAGAGACGCCACCCAATGGCGCCGACTGCGGCTGCAACGTCGTCAACAGCACTCTCACGGCAGTCACGAACCTCGTCGCCGGTGCCTGCGATCCGTCGCAGGGCGGCGGAGGGACCGGCGGCCTTCCCGCCGTCACGCAGGACGTCTCGAACCTCGTCGGCGACACGCTCGGCACGGTCACGGGAACGGTTCCGTCCGGAGGCGGCACGGATCCCGGCCTGCCCCCGGTGCCGGCCATCCCCGACGTCACGAGCTCCGTCGTCCAGGCCGCCACGTCGGCGACCGACGGGGCCGTGGACACCGTCAGCGACGTCACCGACGCAGCCACGACCGGCGTGACGAACACGGTCGACGACGTCACGCATGCGGCCGCGAGCGGCGCTGCGGACACCGTCGGCTCGGTCGTCACGGCAGCGGGGAACGGTGTCGACGGAACCGTCGACGGCGTCGCCCACGCCGCG
>JABLTH010051350.1_pt1 | contig 11180 bp, 13 predicted proteins | sample 7875711 | NCBI WGS metagenome assembly JABLTH01 (sample SAMN14941262, study PRJNA633318) | bioreactor metagenome | isolation source: bioreactor | place: China | collected 2019-03-05 | reverse complement strand
TCGGCTACACGGGCGGTGCGGTGATGGTGGGCGCTGGCACGCTCACGCTCGGCATGCAGTCGGCCTGATCGCTCCACAGGCCGCACCCAGGACACCCGATGCCCCGCAGTTACCTCCGCCCCTCGCCAATCACGTCCGACGGGGCCCATGGCCACCACCGCGTCACCAACATCGAGCTGTTCTTCGATCTTGTGTTCGTGTTTGCGGTGACGCAGCTCTCGCACCTGCTGATCGGCAACTTCACGCTGCAAGGCGGCGCGCAGGCGCTGCTGCTGATGCTGGCCGTGTGGTGGGTGTGGATCTTCACCTCGTGGGTGACGAACTGGCTCGATCCGGACAAGCTCGCCATCCGCATGCTGATGCTCGTGCTGATGACGGGCGGGCTGCTGCTCTCGGCATCGCTGCCGCAGGCGTTCGGCTCGCGCGGGCTGGCGTTTGCGCTGGCCTATGTGTTCATGCAGTTCGGGCGCACGGTGTTCTTCCTCTGGGCCGTGCGCGGCGAGTCATTGCCCATGCGGCGCAACTTCCAGCGCATCGCCACGTGGCTCGGCATCTCTGCCGTGCTGTGGCTGGCGGGCGGCCTGTCGGACGGTTCCGTGCGCTGGGCCTGCTGGATCGTCGCGCTGGCCATCGAATGGCTCGGCCCCTCGATGGGCTTCTACACGCCGGGCCTGGGCCGCTCCACCACCAACGACTGGAACGTGGAAGGCGGCCACATGGCCGAGCGCTGCTCGCTGTTCATCATCATCGCGCTGGGCGAATCGGTGCTGGTCACGGGCTCCACGTTTGCAGGGCTCGACTGGACCGCGGAGAACATCGCGGCGATGGCGATGTCGTTCATCGGCAGCCTGGCGATGTGGTGGCTGTACTTCGACACGATTGCCGAGCGCGGCGCGCACACCATGTCGCATTCGGCGGATCCGGGCCGGCTCGCACGGCTGGCCTACACCTACATCCACGTGGTGCTGGTGGCCGGCATCATCGTCGGGGCCGTGGCCGATGAATTTGTGCTGGCGCATCCGGTGGGCCACGCCCATGAAGGGACGACGCTGGCGGTGCTGGGCAGCGCGGCGCTGTATCTGCTGGGCAACCTGCTGTTCAAGTGGGCGATCTTCGGGCGGTTGCGCCCGGCACACGTGGTTGGCCTGGTGGTGCTGGGCGGCGCATGGCTGCCGGCAGGCGAACTGCCAGCGCTCGCAGTCTCCGCGCTGGCGACGGGCGTGCTGTGCGGCACGGCGGCGTGGGAATGGTACGCCCGCTCCTGCGAAACGGCGGACCCCGAAGCGGCACACAACCCGTAAGTGGTCACCTGAAAATTCCAGTTTCTGGACATTACAAAAGGCCACTCGCGCGCCTACTCTGTCAACCAACATGACAGAACACGAGGGCCCCGCCATGATCGACCTCTACTACTGCGCCACGCCCAACGGCCTGAAGATGGCGCTGTTCTTTGCCGAAACCGGCTTGCCGCATCGCGTCATCCCCGTCGATATCAGCCGGGGTGACCAGTTCAAGCCCGAGTTCCTGGCCATCTCGCCCAACAACAAGATCCCGGCCATGGTCGACCACGACCCGGCCGAGGGGACCGAGCCGGTGGTGCTGTTCGAATCGGGTGCCATGCTGCTTTACCTGGCCGAGAAAACCGGCCAGCTGATGCCCGCCGACCTGCACGGCCGCATGGAAGTGCTCAAGTGGCTGTTCTGGCAGGTGGGCGGCCTGGGGCCCATGGCCGGGCAGATTGGCCACTTCAATGTCTATGCGCCCGAGCGCGTGCCCTACGCCATCGAGCGCTACACCAAAGAGACCAACCGCCTGTACGGCGTGCTCGACCGCCGCCTGGCCGATCGCCCCTACATTGCCGGCAACGACTACACCATTGCCGACATCGCGGCCTATCCGTGGATCGTCCCGCACGCCGGGCATGGTCAGGACTTGAACGACTTCCCGCACCTGCAGCGCTGGTTCGAAGCCGTTGGCGCACGGCCGGCCACGCAGCGCGCTTATGCCGGGGTGGAGCGTGCCTACTCCCGCCGCCGCGAAGACATCTCCGACGACGAGCGCAGCGTGCTGTTCGGCCAGACGGCCACCTCCACCGCGCGCTGAACCCTGCGGAGCCTGCGCGCTCCGCCTCCCTTCCACGTTTGTTCTCTGACAGGAGCCGACCATGCCGGCATCGCTGTGGTGGTTGTGCCTGGGCGCGTTCGCCATCGGCACTGAAGGTTTCATGATCGCCGGCCTGCTGCCGGTGCTGGCCGCAGACCTGGGCGTGAGCGTGCCGGCGGCCGGGCAGCTCGTCACCGTGTTTGCTGTTACGTATGCCGTGGGCTCGCCGGTCATGGCGACGCTGCTCGGCAATGTCGACCGCCGACGCGTGCTGATCGGCGCGCTGGCCATCTTTGCGGCAGGTAACCTGCTGGCGGCCACCGCGCACGGCTTCGGGCAGTTGATGGCGGCGCGCGTGCTGCTGGCGCTGGCGGCCGGCGTGTTTCTGCCGACGGCCAATGCGGTGGCCACCTCGCTGGTGCCGGCCTCGCGCAGCGGCTCGGCGCTCGCCATCATCACGGGCGGCGGCACGGTGGCGGTGGCGCTCGGCGTGCCGCTGGGCGCGTGGATTGCGGCACAGGGCGACTGGCGCTCGACGTTCATCGCATGCGGTGTGCTGTCGGCTCTGGCCACCGCGGGCCTGGCCTTCGGCCTGCCGCGCGCGCTGCCGCACAGCGTGACCACGCTGGCGCAGCGCCTCTCCGTGGCACGCCGCCCCGGCATGCTGGGCGCGCTGGCGGTGTCCACGCTGTGGGCGGCGGGCGGCTTTACGTTCTACACCTACGTCGCACCGTTCTTTGTGCAGGGACTGGGCTTCGCGCCGCAGCACGTGGGCATCGTGCTGTTCCTGGTCGGCAGCTTTGCGGCGCTGGGCACGGGCCTGGGCGGCCACATGACGGACCGCGCCGGCGTGGCGCGCGTGCTGGCGGTCAGCAGCGCGGGCATCGTGCTGGCGTTCTCCGTGCTCTCGCTGTCAGCGCAGGTGCTGCACGGCACGGTGGCCGGCACCATCGCCATCGGCGCGGTCGTGCTGTGGGGCATGGCCGGCTGGGGCTTCGGCCCGGCGCAGGCGACGCGCCTGATCCGCCTCGCGCCCGATGTGTCGCCGATCACGCTGTCGCTGCATGCGTCAGCGGTGTATGTGGGGATCGCGCTGGGGTCGAGCGTTGGCGCGCTGGCTCTGGCGCATGGCGGGCCGGGCATGCTGGGGTGGGCGGCCGCCGCGTGCCATGTGGTGGCGGTGGTGTTGTGGCGCAACAGTGCGCGCCATGAAGCCGCACAGGCAGACGGGCCGACGGCCACATCGATCGCACATTGAGCGCCGGGCCGCCGATGCCATGCTCAAGGTTCCGAGCTCGGCGGGCCGAGCAAAAAGCCTCGCGGTTCGAGCTCCGAGCTCAGCGAGCCGAGCAAAAAGCCTCACGATCCGAGCTCCGAGCTCGGCGAGCCGAGCAAAAAGCCTCACGATCCGAGCTCCGAGCTCGGCGAGCCGAGCAAAAAGCCTCGCGGTTCGAGCTCCGAGCTCGGCGGGCCGAGCAAGAAGCGTCACGGTTCGAGCTCCGAGCTCGGCGAGCCGAGCAAAAAGCCTCGCGATCCGAGCTCCGAGCTCGGCGGGCCGAGCAAAATGCCTCGCGGTTCGAGCTCCGAGCTCGGCGTACCGGCCTCAGGCCCCAGCGGCGGGGGCTTCGCGGTTGGCCCGATTTGCGCGCCGCCCGCCTCGCCGATCCAGGTACGGCAACGCAAACATATAGAGCCCCGTAAACAGCAGCAGCGCCAGCGGCAGCAGCGGCGCGTAGGTGATCCACGCCGGCGGCTGCGCGCCCTTGCTCAGCCCCATGGCGACAAAGTTGGCGATGACGGTGAGCGTGAACGCCATCGACACCCAGCGGTGAAACTGGCGGATTCCGTTGCGGGCGCTCACTTTGCACCTCCGGCGGCCTGGATCATCTTCCAGCCGTTGCCGGCCGGGTCACGAAAGCCGGCATCGACACTGCCAAAGCGCTCGATGGGCTCCTGCGTGAATTCCACGCCGCGCTCGCGCAATTGGGCGTAGGCGGCGCGGCAATCGGCGACGGTCAGCACCAGCGGCGGCATCGCGCCCTTGGCGACCATGGCGCGCAAGGTCTGCGCGGTGGCCTCGTCGTGGATGGGCGGGCCGGGCTGGAACAGGCCGAGCTGAAACGACGGCTGCTCCGGATGCTGCACCGTCAGCCAGCGGTACGGGCCGTTGCGCACGTCGGTGTGCACGCGAAACCCGAGCTTGTCGACATAGAACGCCAGCGCCGCGTCCTGATCATCCACATACAGCCCGACGACATTGATCCCTTGGCTCATCACCGCTCCTTGTTGTTGGTGGGTGACGGATTTGTACCCTCCGCCAGTTGGCGGCGCTTCTCCGAAACTGCTGTGACGAGGTCGGGCCGCTGCGCCGCCTTCAGCACACAGGCGGGCACGCGGTCGAGTTGTTGCTGGGGCGCGGTGGCCTGTGCGTGGCGGCGAAGCTCGCTCGGGCTCTGCCCGGTGATGTCGCGAAAGATGCGGCCGAAGGTGCCGAGGCTTTCCCAGCCCGTGGCATACGCGATTTCGATGATGGGCAGGTCGGTGTCGCGCAGCAGGGTGGTGGCCTGCTCGATGCGGCGCGTGAGCAGGTAGCGGTGCGGCGGAATGCCGAAGGCCTGCTTGAACGAGCGCGCGAAATGCGCCGCCGAGACGCCGCTCACCTCGGCCAGCCGCTTGACGGGCCACGCCTCGTGCGAGGCGGCGTCCATGCGGTCTTTGGCGCGCAGCAGGCGGCGCAGCAGCGCGGGGTCTTGCTGCGCGTCGGTGTGTGCCGGTGCCACCGCAGCCTGCCGGTGGCGTCAGCCCAGCTTGAACTCGCCGATGGCGTGCGCGAGCTTGCGCACACCCTCTTCCACCTGTGCCAGCGACGAGGTGGCGTACGACAAGCGGAGCGTCGAGCGATCCGGGTCGACCGGGTAAAACGCCGCACCCGGCACGAACGCCACACCACGCTCGATGGCCACCTTGGCCACATCACCGGCATTACGGCCCGGCAAGGTGCACCACAGGAACATGCCGCCGCGCGGGCGGTTGAAGGTCAGTTCGGTTTCAGGCAGCAGCGCACGCAGGCCGTTGGCCATGGCGTGGGCACGCTCGGCATAGGCGGCACGGGTGCGCGGCAGCACGGTGTCCAGCCGATTGCTGCGCAGGTAGGCGGCGGCCGTGGCCTGCGCAAACGTGGAGGTGTGCGCATCGGCAAACTGCTTGACCATCACCGCGTTGCCCAGCACCGGCTGCGAGGCGATCATCCAGCCCACGCGCAGGCCCGGCGCCACCACCTTCGACAGGCTGCCCAGGTAGATCACACGCCCCTGTGCGCCGTCGGTCTGCTGCGACAGCGCGTACAGCGACGGCGGCGGCGGTGCGTCGAAATACAGATCGCCGTACGGGTCGTCTTCCACGATCAGCAGGTTGTGGCGCACCGCCACGTCCAGCAGGCGCTTGCGGCGCTCCAGGCTCATCAGCGCGCCGCTCGGGTTGCCGAAGTTGGGAATCACGTAGAGGAATTTGGGACGCGCAGTGGACAGCACCTGCTCCAGCGCGTCGACATCCAGGCCGTCGCCGTCGGTCGGCACACCGGCCACCTTGGCGCCGTACAGCTTGAACGCCTGAATGGCGGCGAGGAAGGTGGGCGCCTCGGTCAGCACCGTATCGCCCTCGCCGATCAGCACCTTGCCCAGCAGATCCAGCCCTTGCTGCGAACCGGTGGTGACGAGGATGTCGGTGTTGGCGACGGTGGCGCCGCGCGACTTCATCAACGTGACGATGGCCTCACGCAGCGGCTCGAAGCCCTCAGTGGCGCCGTATTGCAGGGCGCGGGCGGCGTCGGTGGTGAGCGCGCTGTCGGCGGCGGCCTTCAGGCCTTCCACGTCAAACAGGGCGGCATCCGGAAAGCCGCCGGCAAATGAAATCAGGCCCGGCTTGCCGAGCACCTTGAACAGCTCGCGGATGGCGGAGGTTTCAACGTTTTGCAGGCGGGGTGCCAGCAGCGATTGCAGGAATTCCATGGCGTGCGTGTCTCTGTAGTTCGAGTGCCCGCCACTTTACGTGATGTGCGCCGCGTGCGCATGCCAACACGGCGTCACAGCCATGACTAGAATGCCGCCACCGAACCGGTAAAAAGGAGGTCCGCATGGCCGTCCGACGCATCGTTCCGAACCTGCATGCTGCCGATCCGGCACGTGCCCGCGCGTTCTATGCCGAACTGCTCGAACTGGAAGCGGTGATGGACCACGGCTGGATCGTCACCTTTGCCGACGCGGCCAACACGATGACGCCGCAGGTCAGCATTGCCAGCGAAGGCGGAAACGGTACGCCGGTGCCGGCGCTTTCAGTAGAGGTGGATGACGTGGATGCCGTGCATGCGAGGGCCGTCTCGTTGGGCCTGGAGATCGTCTACCCGCTCGTGGATGAGCCGTGGGGCGTGCGCCGCTTTTACGTGCGCGATCCGTTCGGCAACGTGATCAACATCCTGGCGCACCGTTGACGCCGCTGCATCGAAGAAAAACGCCCGCATGCCAAAGAGGCGATGCGGGCGCGGCAGTGCCGGTTGATGACTACCGGTGGTTGCCGTTGTGGGTGCGCTTGTCCTGGTGTGCGCTGCCGTTCTTATGCTTGTCGACAACGCGCGTGATGCCGCCCGTGGCGGGCGGGTCACTGGCCGGGAACGTGTCTTCGACGGCTTTTTCCACCAGCTCCTCACGCTTCTCTGCGTGCGGATGCTTCTCTTTCTTGCCTTTCTCCATGGCGCCCTCCTGTTTCAAGCGTGGTTGACGACACGCAAGCGAACGGCGTGCCCGAGCACCTCAACTGAGCGCCTCAACTGAGGGCTCAATACTCTTCCCAGTACGGACGCGAACCGTAGTACTCGTGCACGGACTGCGCCCAGGTCGGATCGGCCATCGTGGGCCAGCTGTCCTTGTCGAAGCCTGGAGCCGCCTCAAGACGATCCTTGTTGGCGTCGAGCACGAAGCACTTGCGGTCCACGTCGAGCGACATGGCGCTCCACGGCACGGCAAACAGCTTGTCGCCAATGCCCAGGAAGCCGCCCACCGACATCACCGCGTAGGCGATCCGGCCGCGCTGCACGTCGAGCATGATGTCGGTGATTTTGCCGAGGTCTTCCCCATTGAGGTTGACGACGCGATTGCCCTCCAGCGTATCGGCCGCCATCAGTTCCGGGCCGGGGCCAGCCGAATCGGCATCGGCGCGCCCGATGATGCGCATGCGTACACCGGCGGTGGTTCCCACACCGGTGGCGGTACCGGTGCCCAGCGTGGTGCCGGTTGTCGTGGTTTGCATAGCAGTTACCTCCCATCAATCAGTTGACGTTCAGGATGATGTGCGGCGGCCACGCAATTGCGCGGCCTCTGTCGCACGTAACCACCTGTGTCAGCACGAAGCTTGCCTGCGCCGCATCGACTGCAGAGACGCGCGTGCGGCATGCCGCTTGCTCGACGGTTCGGCGTACTCAAACCAGAACCCCTACCGGAGAGCCCCATGAACAAAGCGGAAATCCCTGTGGCGCAACGCGCTGTGCTGTCGATGCTGCTGGACGATCACCGCGAGGTGAAAAAACTGTTCAAGACGTTCCAACAGGAGAAAGACAAAGCCACCGGCGAGCAAATCGTGCGCGAAGCGTGTGAAAAGTTGACCGTCCATACGCAGCTTGAGGAAGAGGTGTTCTACCCGTTCGTGCGCGACAACGGCGGCGAAGCGTTCAAAGACCTTGTCGACGAAGCCGTGGTGGAGCACGCCACCGCAAAGGACCTGATCAAGCAGTTGAACGGCATGCATGCGGGCGACGACCTGTTCGCGGCCAAGTTCACCGTGCTGGCCGAGTACGTCTCGCACCACGTGGAAGAGGAAGAGACCGAACTCTTTCCCAAGCTCGTCCGTCAGCACATCGACCTGACACCGCTGCAGGAACCCATGACCGCGCGCAAGGAAGCCCTGCTCGCCGAGACCGCCAGCTGACGACCCACCACTCGATACCGGACCGACACCATGCAAGCCACCGTCTGCGATTTCCTCGTCGCCCGCCTGTATGACTGGGGGGTGCGGCGCATCTTTGGCTACCCCGGAGACGGCATCAACGGCATGTTCGGGGCCCTGCAGCGCGCCGGCGGCAAGATCGAGTTCGTGCAGGTGCGGCATGAAGAAATGGCCGCCTTCATGGCCTCGGCACACGCCAAGTTCACGGGTGAACTGGGCGTGTGCATGGCGACGTCCGGGCCGGGCGCCACGCACCTCATCACGGGGCTGTATGACGCGCGGCTCGACCACATGCCTGTGCTGGCGATTACCGGGCAGCAGGCCCGCACGGCGGTCGGTGGGCATTACCAGCAGGAGGTCGATCTGGCGGCGATGTTCCGCGACGTGGCGGGCGCGTTTGTCCACCAGGCCAGCATGCCGGCACAGGTGCGACACCTGCTGGATCGTGCGGTGCGCATCGCCATCGGGCAGCGCCGGGTGACGGCGTTGGTGCTACCAAACGATCTGCAGGAAATGCCCTACGCAGAGCCGCCGCGTGCGCATGGCACGGTGCACTCGGGCGTCGGCTACAGCGCGCCGAGCGTGATCCCGCAAGCCGCCGATCTGGAACGCGCAGCGGACATCCTCAACAGCGGCCGCCGGGTGGCGATGCTCGTGGGCGCGGGTGCCCTCGGGGCCAGCGCAGAAGTGGCGGCCGTGGCGGAAACGCTCGGCGCGGGCGTGGCCAAGGCGCTGCTCGGCAAGGCCGTGTTGCCCGACGAATTGCCCTATGTGACCGGCGCCATCGGCCTGCTCGGCACCGAGCCGAGCTGGGAGCTGATGAACCATTGCGACACGCTGTTGATGGTCGGCTCCGGCTTTCCCTACGCAGAATTTCTCCCCAAGGAAGGCCAGGCGCGCGGCGTACAGATCGACCTGGACCCCGGCATGCTGGGGCTGCGCTATCCGATGGAGGTCAACCTCGTCGGCGACAGCGCGCAGACGCTGCGTGCGCTGCTGCCGCTGCTTCAGCGCAAGACCGATCGCTACTGGCCCGACCGCATTGCCCGCTGGAACGAGAGTTGGTGGAAGACGCTGGAAGAGCGCGCGCTGCAGCCGGCCTATCCCGTCAACCCGCAGCGCGTGCTGTGGGAGCTGTCACCCAAGCTGCCGGACAACGTGATCGTCACCAGCGACTCCGGCACCTGCGCCAACTGGTATGCGCGCGATCTCAAGTTCAAGCCCGGCATGATGGGCTCGCTCTCAGGCGGGCTGGCCTCGATGGGCGCCGCCGTGCCGTACGCGATTGCCGCCAAGTTTGCGTACCCCGATCGCCCTGTCATCGCACTCGTGGGCGACGGCGCCATGCAGATGAACAACATGGCCGAACTCATCACCGTGTCGAAATACTGGAAGCGGTGGAAGTCTCCGAAGTGGATCTGCATGGTGCTCAACAACCAGGATCTGAACGAAGTCACCTGGGAGCAACGCGTGATGGAAGGCGACCCGAAGTTCCCGGCATCACAGGACATCCCGGATGTGCCGTATCACCGCTTTGCCGAGTTGATCGGGTTGAAGGGCATTTACGTCGACAACCCCGACCAGCTTGCCGGTGCGTGGGACGAAGCGCTCAACGCAGACCGCCCCGTGGTGCTGGAAGTGAAGACCGATCCCGATGTGCCTCCGCTGCCTCCGCACGTCACGCTGCAGCAGGCGCGCAACTTTGCGACGGCCCTGGCGTACGGCGACCCGGATGCCAGTGGTGTGCTGCGCGGGACGGCGCGGCAGGTGTTGTCGGCGTTGTTTCCGGTGCACAGGGACAAGGAGTGAACTGTGGGCACCACGCCGTAGAGCTAAACCTCAGCACTGCAAGCGGCGTGGGTCGCATCGTGATGGTGCTCTCGCAGCGCGCCCGGAATGCCGGTGCCTGCCAGACCATCGGCTGCGAGCCATGCCGCCGTGGCGGCAGCGGCGCGGTCGATCAGTTCGCCGCAGCGGGCGTAATCGTAGGGCGACACGTCGAGCGGGCACAGCGGCGGCACAACGGTAATGGGCACCTGCCCGGCCCAGCGTTCCAGGTCTTGCACAAGCTGACGCGCAACCAGCAGTGACAAGGCGTTCAGCGCGTGCTCAATGGCGCTGCGCGGGGCACGACGGTCGGCACACGCGAATCCCGCCGGCAATACGACGACGCGTGTGGCGCCCAGCCGGATGGCCGCGGAGATTGGCGTGTTGTTGGCGACGCCGCCGTCGATCAACAGGCGATCACCAACGCGCACCGGCGGAAACACGCCGGGAATGGCGGCGCTGGCCAGCACGGCCGGCACGATGGCGCCAGACGACAGCACCACCTCGGCGCCGGTGCGCATGTCGGTGGCCACGACGTGCAGCGGCAGCGTGGCCGCCTCCAGCAGGGTCTGCGCGAAATGCCGCGTCAGCAGGCGCTGCAGGCCAGAGGCATCGACGAGGTGTTCCCGTTGTCCGCCCAGGATGCCCAGCATGCTGAACATCGCCCGCCAGGACCACGGCATCACGTCGGCGCGCCGCACACCGCGCCACAGCGCCTCGAGCTGCGCCGTGCCGGCCGCGTGCGGATGGCACGCAAAAAAGGCCGCGTTGATGGCGCCAGCCGAGGCCCCCACCACCATGTCGGGCACCACGCCCGAGGCCACCAGCTCGCGCAGCATGCCGGCCTCGATGGCGCCGAGGCTGCCGCCGCCGGCAAAGACAAACGCCGTTCGTTCCACTCTGTCCATGATCGATGCCGCGTTGCAGCAAGGAGTCCCAACTGGTCAATCCAGGGACGACTGGAACTAGAGTAGGTCTGCCCTGCCGTTGCGGCTAGTCGACCAATCAGCGGCGACGAGGGGCGATCAGCGGGCTTGCCGCGCGGCGTCGGCCAGGGGCTTCCAGTGCAGAAAGCCGAACAGCAACGTCAGCAGCACGCTGTCGAACAGCGGTCCGTTGTGCAGCGCGACCTTGCGAAAGCACAGCACCACTTCCAGCAGGTGCGCAGCCAGCAACACCAGCGCCACGATGCGCAGCCAGCCAATCGCGTCGGCCGACAGCGGCAGTGGCGTGGCATAGCTCGCCAGCGCGAGGCC
>JABLTH010063750.1_pt1 | contig 11195 bp, 11 predicted proteins | sample 7875711 | NCBI WGS metagenome assembly JABLTH01 (sample SAMN14941262, study PRJNA633318) | bioreactor metagenome | isolation source: bioreactor | place: China | collected 2019-03-05 | reverse complement strand
CGGCGATGTTGGCGTCGAAGCGAAACTGCTCGAACTGGCGGACCGCAGCCTGCTGCAGGCGCGCGTGGTTGTCGTCGCCGACGGCGTGCAGTCGCGTCTGCGCGACGCGGCCGGTCTGGTTGCCACGTGTCATGCTTATCCGCAGCACGGCGTGGTTGCCAACCTCATTGCAGAAGCGGGGCATCGCGATACCGCTGCCCAGTGGTTCTTGCCGGACGGATCGATCCTCGCGCTGTTGCCGCTGCCCGATATTGCTGGCGCCTCGGCAATGTCGATGGTGTGGTCGACCGATCCCCGACGTGCTGCTTCGCTGTGCGCGATGGCCGATGATGAGCTGCTGCGGGCGATCAATGCGATCAGCGGGCAAACCATCCGCCTGCGTGCAGTGGCCGGCAGGCCGCGCAGTTTCCCGCTCAATCTGCTGCGACTGGCTGATCCCGTCGGCAAGCGCGTTCTGGTGGTGGGCGACGCTGCGCATGCCATGCATCCGCTGGCTGGGCAGGGCGTCAACGTCGGGCTTGCCGACGCACGCTGCCTGTTTGACCTCTGGAGCAGCGTTGCGATGGCGGCGGACGACCCCGGGCATCCGCTGCTGCTCGCCCGCTACCGGCGGCAGCGGTACGGCCCGACGCTCGCGATGCAGATGACGACCGACGGTCTTTTCCGCCTCTACAATCAATCCGATCATCCATTGCTGATGGCGGCTGGCGACGCTGGAATGCGTCTTTTAGGCCGCGTACCCGCGTTTCGTCGCACGCTGTCTACCGCAGCGATGCAATGAACGCTTAAATCCGCGCACTCGAAGGAAAGTCCCACATGAAACGCATCATCGTCGCCTTGCTCGCCTCCGGCATCCTGCTCGGCGCCTGCAACGCGCAACAGCCGCCAGCCGGCAAAACCGACAAGACCGCCAAGGCGTCACCAGTCGCGGCCGCACGCGGCAATGACGGGGACAGCGCAAAGTTGAACGCAGTCAAGACCTTGCTCGAAGAGCGCTTCAAAGGAGCGCCGATCAAGGGCCTGCGTGCCTCCGTGTTTCCCGGCACCTATGAGGCGATGGTTGGGGACGACCTCATCTACTTCGATGAAAAACTCACCCACTTCATCGTGGGTAATCTGATCGAAACCGCGACGATGACCAACAAGACCGAGGAACGCACGTCCGAGCTCAGCGCTATCGACGTCAAGACGCTGCCACTGGCCGACTCGATCAAGTTTGTGCGTGGCAAGGGTGAGCGCGTGATGTATGTGTTTACCGACGTTGATTGCCCGTTCTGCACGCGTCTGGAGCAGACCCTGCAGGACGTGGACAACGTCACGGTCTACAACTTCATGTACCCGATTGATTCGCTGCATCCGGCCGCCCGCAACAAGCAGAAGGCGATCTGGTGCGCCAAGGATCGTCTCGCGGCATGGCAGGACGCGGTGCTGCGCAAGAAATTTGATGCGGCGGCAAAGAGCGATTGCACCAATCCGGTCGACGCAACTGTTGAACTGGGCCAGAAGCTGGGTGTTCGCGCCACGCCGTCGTTCTTTCTGGCGGATGGTCGCATGGTCGCGGGTGCGATTCCGCGTGAGCAACTGGAAGCACGTCTGAATGCGGCGCAAACCAAGGTCGCCGCGAAGTAAGTAGTCCGATTGCGGTCGTTGCGCCGCAGTTCGTCATTCGTCACCCGTCTTTCGTCATTTGACCGCAGGGAGAAATCACAATGGGCCTCATGGACTTCATCAAGAAAGAGCTGATCGAGATCATCGAGTGGCAGGATGATTCGCGCGATACGCTCTCGTATCGCTGGCCGGACGACGACAAGCAGATCAAGAACAACGCGCAACTGATCGTTCGCGAAAGCCAGGTCGCGCAGTTCGTCTACCTTGGGCAATACGTCGACACGCTTGGCCCCGGCAAGCACACGCTGTCGACACAGAACATCCCGGTGCTGTCGACGATCCTCGGCTGGAAATACGGTTTCGAGACGCCGTTCAAGGCCGATGTGTACTACGTCACCACGCGCACCTTTGCTGGCAACAAGTGGGGCACGGCCAACCCGATCATGATGCGCGACGCCGATTTCGGTGTGGTGCGCATGCGCGCGTTTGGCCAGTATGACTTCAAGATCGTCAACCCGCCGCTGTTCCTGAAGGAAGTGGCCGGCACCGACAATCACTTCCGCCTTGATGAATTTGCGGATGTGATGCGCTCGAAGATCGTGACGGTCTTTACCGAGGCTATCGCCAACGCCAAGGTGCCCGCGCTCGACGTCGCTGCGCGCTACAGCGAAATTGGCAGCGCGCTGTTGCCCGCGATCAATCCCATCACGACGGCGAAATACGGCATCGAGGTCACTTCGTTCAACATCGAGAACGTCTCGCTGCCGCCGGAAGTGGAGCAGGCGATCGACAAGCGCGGCGCCATGACCACCATCGGCGACATGGGTGAATACATCCGCTACAACATGGCGAACGCCGTGGGCGAAGGCAAGGCAGGCACCATGGGCTTTGGTGCCGAATTTGCGGTGGCGATGGGCGTTGGCCAGCAAATGATCAACCAACCAGGCGGCACCGTGGGCACCAATCCGAACGCGCCGCGCGGCATGGTGCCGGGCGCGATGGCTGCCCCTGTTGCGGCTGCGGCGGCCGCAGCACCTGCTGCTGCCCCGGCAATGGAGCTGATGAATCCGGCACAAGTGGCGCAGGTGCTCGGCGTGGCCGAATCGGACGTGCTCGCCGAACTGGACGCTGGCACCTTGAAAGGCCGCAAGATTGGCACCCAGTGGCGCATCACGAAGGACGCGGTGGATGCATTCCTGAAGGGTTAGGCGCTGCCAACTTTTGACTGAAAGTGCCGTTGAACGAGGGCCAAAGGCTGGTTTTGGCTGAAGTCGACTTTGCCAGAAATCGGCAGTAAGCCCTCGTCAAATGGTCTTTCCGGTGAAAAGTCGCTGTTCAATCAATCGCGCATAGCTGGTCCACCGTGTCCACCATCTTCATCCTGATTGTGTTCGCGTGGTTCGTGCTGGTCAGCGACGCTGACGTCACCGAGAAGCTGGTGCTGGCAGCGCTCTGTGCGGTGGCAGCGTTGCTGCCGCTCGCGGTGCCGGGTTCCGGTTTGCCGGCGGCCATCGGACAGGGTGCGCTCGGCGTTTATGTGTGTCTGCGTATGACCTACCTGCGCGCCATAGCGCGTCTCGACTAAAAAAGTTTCGCAGCAATGAATCAGGAAACCGCCACTCACACTGCCGCGACCGCGCCTGAAAAGCAGGCCCGCAGCAAATATTCCTGCGTCGCCTGCGGTGGCGAGGCTGTCTGGAACCCGGCCAAGCAAAAACTCATCTGCGCCTTTTGCGGCACCGAAGCGCCGATGCCGAAGGAATCGGAGGCGATGCCCGGCATTCAGTCCACCGACATCGTCGAGCACGATCTGGTGGCTGCGCTGCGCGACATGCGGGGCGAATCCCGCGGCTGGGCGCGCGCGACGCGGATGATCAAGTGCCGGCAATGTCAGGCGATCAGCGTGTTCGACGCATCAAAGCAGGCCAAGTCGTGCGAGTTCTGCGGCGCGTCGGCAATCGTTGACTACGACGAATCTGGCGACGTCATTCGACCCGAGGCGATACTGCCGATTCAGGTGAGCGAACCGCAGGCGCGCGACCGCATCCGCGCCTGGTACGGCAAGCTGTGGTGGGCGCCGAACGCGCTCAAGAAAAAGGCTATGACCGACACGGTCAAGGGCGTCTATCTGCCGTATTGGACGTTCGACGCCTTGGTCGATGCCCGCTGGCAGGCCGAGGCTGGGTACTACTACTACGTCACCGAGACCTATTACGACAACGGTGAGCAGAAGACGCGTCAGGCGCAACGGGTGCGCTGGGAATACGCGTCCGGCAGCCTTAATCACTTCTTCGACGACACCCTGGTTTGTGGCTCGAAGGGCGTGCATCAGGGGCTGCTGCGCAACATTGAACCGTTCCCCACCACCGAAAAGGGCACCGGTGCCCTCAAACCGTATGACCCCGCCTATGTGAGCGGCTGGACGGTTGAGCGCTATCAGATTGACCTGATCGCTGCGGCAAAAGCCAGTCGCGAGCGCATGATGGACGATACCCGCTCGCTCTGCTCGCAACAGGTGCCGGGCGACACCCAGCGCAATTTGCAGGTGAACGCCAACTTCTCGCGGCAAACGTTCAAGCACATCCTGGCGCCGGTCTGGCTGATGACCTACGTCTATTCCAGCAAGGACTATCAGGTCATCATCAACGCCGTGACCGGCAAGATCGACGGCGAGTATCCGAAGAGCTGGATCAAGATCACGCTCGCCGTGATCGCCGTGCTGATCGTGATATTCGTCGTGCTGGGCGGCATGGGTGGCAGCCGTCATCGCTGATCGGCCTGATCACGTATCGCTGGCGCCGATTCCGCCAGCGCTGTTCGAGCACCCCGCGTTCGTGCCCTACCGTGAGTACTTGCCAACGCTTGAGGCCTCGTCTGCGCGAGATTGGGTAGAGTCGGCCGGCGTGATTCCTCGTCTGGTTGCGCCACCCGTGCGGGCAGCCGGTGCGATGGACTTCGAGCGCCGTGTCGTCGAGCAGAACGAGCTGATCGTTCGCCCCGACAACCTGCACGACACCGCCAACGCGATCGTCTGGCATGCCTTCCCTGAAGCCAAGCGCGCCATCAGCGAAACCCACGTTGCGCTGGGCGCGGCGGCCACCGCCAATGGTCGCCCGCGGCGACGCGACATCCTGACGCTGTTTGACGAAGCAGGCGCCCTGATCATCAGCCAGCGCGATGATCTGCGAACTTTGCACGAGGCACACGAGTGGCGGCGGCTGTTTGTCGACCGCCGCGCCGAGTTCATGCGCGACTGCCGCGTCATTCTGTTCGGCCACGGCACCCTGGAGCAGCTTGCCAGCAACCCGCATCGAGGGCTGACGACGAAGGCGCTGTGGCTGGAGATGGCGGCAGGCGTATCGATCAGCGAAATTGATACTCATCTCGCCGGAGGCGTCGCGAGCGGCACGCTGCTCGCCGCCAGCGAGCGAAGGCTTGCGCTACCGATTCTCGGGGTTCCGGGGTGGTTCCCTGAGAGCGAAGCCCCTGATTGTTATGGTGATATTGATGTGTTCAGGCCACGTCGAACCGATACGGCCGCCCCGCCGCGTACCAGTCGGTGACAGCAGATGACGCGCTGTCCTGCTGAGGTCGGTTGGAGCGTGCGGCTTGTCTGCGCAAGCCCTGGCAAATGAACGGCGGCCGATACGCTCAAGCGGCGCGAAAAGCTCATGCCCAATTGCGCCTAATGTTGGCAGGCGAGTGACAAATTTTGTCAATGAAAATGCTTGCGTATAGCCGCATTCTTGACATTTGTAAACAACAAGCGGAGGTGCGACTTTTCGGACTATTCACAAAAGCCAGCAAAAACAATCACTTGCCTATGACGTTGCCATAAGCGAAACACGCTGGCACGGGCGCTGCAACAGTGAGTCCATCCAGCGCTTGTCGCTGAATCTCCAAGTAAACCTCCCGGGAAGGAAATTGACTATGAAGCGTAATGTCCAAAAGGGTTTCACCCTGATCGAATTGATGATCGTTGTGGCGATCATCGGTATTCTGGCTGCGATCGCGCTGCCGGCTTACCGTGACTACATGCAGCGTTCGGCAAACGGCGCCTGCTTGGGCGAAGCCAAAGCCTACATGGGTACTGCTGTCGCTGATGCCGCTGACAATCGCGCGCCACAAGCACCTAACACGTCCGCGTGTGCTGTTGCCCCGACAATGACGATCGCTGATTTTGCGGCCGGTAACGCACTGACGTTTACCCCGCAGACGCGCGGTACGGCTGCTCTTGTCAAGAACACGACCTGCAACTCAGGTACCGGTTCCTGCACGCTGGCGCCGTAATTCGGCAGACTTTGGTTGAATCCAATGAGGGTGGAATGACACTGTGCATTCCACCTTTTTTTTTGAATATTTTGTAGGCGGGTGCAGCGTGGGCTCACTTGTCCGATGGGGCAAATCGTGAACAGAAGAGCGGTATCTCAGTCGGGTTTTACGTTGATCGAACTGATGATTGTCGTTGCGATAATTGGAATTCTCGCCGCCATCGCCTTGCCTGCCTACCGCGACTACATGCAGCGCGCAGCCAATGGCGCGTGTCAAGGCGAGGCGAAGGCTTACATGGGCGCTGCGGTTGCCGAAGCAGCCTCGGGGCGTGCCCCCCCCGCCTTCGTTGCTTCCGCCTGCGCAAGCATCAACTCGCCCATGACAATAGCGGATTGGACCGGCGTGGCGAACAAAGTCTTTGTTCCACGTACGCGGGGTACCGCCGCTCTCGTGAAAAACACGACCTGCAACGGCGGTTCCGGCACTTGCACCTTGGCGCCTTAGCGATGTAATGATCGTACCGGTGCTGGTTGTTGGCAACGCGAGCTTGGGGGACGGACTACTTTTGTTGAATGGAGGCACTACCGCTGTTTGCCAGCTTTCACCGCACTGCGGTCCGTCGCGGCAAGCCGCAGTTCGCGATAGCGAACCACCTCCACTGGCGTGTTGAATCGTAAGTATTTTTGCTCGGACGTGAGCAGCTTAACTACACGTTCTTCTCGGATCCTTTGGAGAAGTGTTTTGTGAGTAGCTGCCGTCGTTACCCTATGCGAGACTGACTATGTTCTCTCAGCTCGTAGGGCGATATCGCGCGTGAGCGCCCGCGCCAGAGCCAGTTTCCCCATCCTCGGCAACCGCGCCGCGCCTTCTGCGCCTCGCTCGTCAATCAGCGTAACCTCATTTTCATCCGCCCCAAACGCGCTCTGCGCGTGATTGGCGATCAGCAGGGGGATGTCTTTGCGGGCGCGCTTTTCGGCGCCGTATTGCTCGACGTTTTCGCTCTCGGCCGCGAAGCCTACGCAGAACGGTGGTGTGCCATCTCTTTGCGGATCCGCGCTGCGGCGTGCGTGTTTAGCAATTCGCGCGAGGATGTCCACTGTCGGTTCAAGGTGGATGTTGAGCCCGGCGTCTGATTTCTTGATCTTCTGCTCGGCACTGCTGACCGGACGATAGTCGGCGACAGCGGCGACTGCGATGAAGATGTCGCTCTCGTCAACTTCCGCCTCAACGGCGGCAAGCATATGGGCTGCACTGATGACGTTGACGCGGCGAACGCCACCGGGCTCGCTCGGGGAGGCCCCGGCGAACGGCGTGGACAAATGCGTCGGCCCGCTCACCAGCACGACCTCTGCACCCGCCTCGGCGCAGGCCTGCGCGAGGGCGTAGCCCATCTTGCCACTGGAATGGTTGGTGATTACTCGCACCGGGTCAATCGCTTCTTGGGTGGGGCCAGCGGTGATCAGCACGCGCTTGCCGAGCAGGGTTTTCGGTTGCGCCCACGCTTCAAGTGCGGCCGTGATCTCAGCGGGTTCGAGCATGCGGCCATCGCCGATTTCGCCGCACGCCTGGTCGCCGTTGCCGGGGCCGATGATGTGCACGCCGTCAGCCTTCAGTGTCGTGACGTTGCGCTGGGTGGCCGGGTTTTGCCACATTTGCAGGTTCATCGCGGGCGCCACGATCAGCGGGATGGTGCGGGCGAGCACGGCCGTGCAGAGCAGATCATCGCTGCGGCCGTGGACGAGCCGCGCCAGAAAGTCGGCCGACGCCGGCGCGATCAGCATCACATCGTTATTGCGGGTGAGCTCGATGTGGGCCATGCCGTTGTCAGGCCGCGTGTCCCAGAGGTCGCTATAGACCGGGCGACCAGACAGTGCCTGAAATGTGGCCGGGCCGACGAATTCGCGGGCGGCGGCGGTCATCGCCACCGTCACTTCACGGCCAGACTTGACCAGCAACCGTACCAGTTCAGCGGATTTGTAGGCGGCGATTCCGCCAGTGATGCCGAGCAGCACACGCTGCGTCGGTTTGACTTGAGCTTCCATGCGCGCAGTGTAGCTGCCGTCGCTGGCGAGCTTTCCGGCCATCAACTTTTCAGTGAAATCCTTATTGGATATGGGCTCACGGCATTATTTGGCAGAAAGTCGACTTCCTGCATTTTCAACGCTTGGGCCCAATGCGGACGCCAGTTAACGAAAAAGCTGCTAACTCCGATGTTCGCCGACGCGAACGACTTTCAGCGCGTTGGTGCCACCACTTTTGCCCATCGGCTCGCCGCAACTCAGCACAATCAGATCGCCGTCGGCGACCGCGGCGCGCGACTTCAGTGCGTCTTCGGCGGCCTGCAGGGCGCGATCACGGTCGGCATCAAACGGCACCACCACAGGGCGCACGCCGCGGTACAGCGCGGCGCGGCGGGCAGCGGCGACCTCTGGCGTCAGCGCGTAAATCGGCACGCCACTGTCGTGACGGCTCATCCAGAGCGCCGTGGACCCGGACTGCGACAGCGCAGCAATCGCCTTGGCGTTCAGGTGAAAGGCGGCGAACAAAGATGCCATCGCAATGGCCTGGTCGACGCGCACAAACTGCTGATTGATGAAATCGCGGTCCAGCTCGTACACCTGCGAGCGCTCGGCCGCGAGGGCAATGGCGGCCATCGCCTTGACCGTTTCCACCGGGTACTTCCCGGCAGCTGATTCGGCCGAAAGCATCACCGCATCAGTGCCATCGAGCACCGCGTTGGCGACGTCGCTGACCTAGGCGCGCGTCGGTACCGGCGCGGTGATCATGCTCTCCATCATCTGGGTGGCGGTGATCACTAGTTTGTTCTTGTCACGAGCGCGGGTAATCATGCGCTTCTGCAGCGCCGGCACGGCTGCGTTGCCAACCTCGACGGCGAGGTCACCGCGGGCCACCATGATGCCGTCGCTAACCTCGATGATTTCGTCGAGCGTTTGCGGCACGATGGCCTCGGCACGCTCAATCTTGGCAATCAGTTTAGCCTTGCCGCCCGCCGCCGCGAGTACGGTGCGCGCTGTCTGCATGTCGGCGGCGCTCTTCGGGAACGAGACGGCGAGGTAATCGACGTCGATGTCCACCGCTGTCTTGATGTCTGCGAGATCCTTTGCTGTGAGCGCTGGTGCAGTGAGGCCGCCGCCGAGCTTGTTGATGCCCTTGTTGTTGGAGAGTTCGCCGCCGTGGATGACCACTGTGTGCACGGCATCACCATCGACCTTCGTCACCGTGAGCTGGATCAGGCCGTCGGCGAGCAGCAGCGTATCGCCGGCTCTGACGTCCTGCGGTAACTGCTTGTAGTCGAGGCTGGCACGCTCGCTGTTCGACAACGGCGCCTTGTTGTCGAGCGCGGCATCGAGAATGAAGGGTTGGCCGACGTCGAGATGCGCGCGGCCGCCGTCAAACTTGCCAACGCGGATCTTTGGTCCCTGCAGGTCGCCCATGATGCCGACCTCGCGCCCGCAGCGCGCTGCGGCCTCGCGCACACGCTGCGCGCGGCCGGCATGATCCTCCGGCGTGCCGTGCGAGAAGTTGAGGCGGAACACATCGGCCCCGGCCTCGATCATCGCGGTCATGATGTCAACGGTGTCGCTCGCGGGCCCGAGCGTGGCAACGATTTTGGTGGCTTTCATGCGGGCGAGTGTAGACCCGCCGGATGTCTGTAGTGCGCCGTAGTGCCACTGATGCGCAGTCGCACCAGCAATGCCGATCAACTCTGGCAGTCTCCGGCACGCACCGCGCGAATCACTTCCTTGCGATGCTGCTTCTCACCGAACTTGGTGCCGATGGTGTCGACCTCGGCGGTGTATTCGGTCGGGCTCACGATGGTGATCACCGTGGTGTTCTCGCCGCGGATGCCGGGCAGGCGGCAGGTGGCGTGCACCTTGTAACGGTTGTCGCCGACCTTGCTGTCCTCGGTCTTGCACAGCAGATTGGTGATCGAAAGCACCCGCGAAATTTCCTGGCGCGGACTGGCGCAATATTCGGTGTTACGCGTTTCGTACTCAACCGGATTGAGGTCAAGCTTCTCGATCTTGCGCTCCACCTTCCACAGGCCGGGCTGCAGCTGATCGAGCGGGATGGAATCAATCGCGTGGGCCGGCAGGCAAGCCGCAGCGAGCGGCGCCACTATGGCGCAGAGGGGGAGGCAACGAAGGTTCATGGCAAACAATAACGCCTCGGCCGGGCGATTGTTGACGCGGTGGGTGAACATGCACGCTGTAGCCCGGATGCTCGCATCCGGGTTCCTTTGCAACCGGTCCCGGCTGCGAGCAGCCGGGCTACGTCCTTACTGGTGCTCGCCTACAGGTCAGTCACGGCGCCCTTGCTCGCGCTCGACGCCAGCAGCGCAAACTTGTACATCACGCCCTTGGTGTAGCGCGGCGGCGGCGCGGTCCATTTGGCGCGACGCGCGGCGATGGTGGCTTCGTCCACATTCAGCTGGATCAGTAGTTGATGCGCATCCACCGTGATCGAGTCGCCTTCCTCCACCAGCGCCAGCAGGCCGCCCACCTGCGCTTCCGGTGCAATGTGGCCGACCACCATGCCCCAGGTGCCACCCGAGAAGCGGCCGTCCGTAATCAGGGCAACCGTTTCGCCCATGCCCTTGCCGATGATGGCGCTGGTCGGCGCCAGCATCTCGCGCATGCCGGGGCCGCCTTTCGGGCCCTCGTAGCGCAACACCAGCACATCGCCGTGATTGATCTTGTTCGCCATGATGGCGTCCATGCACTCCGGCTCGCTGTTGAACACGCGTGCCGGGCCGGTCAGCACCGGGTTCTTGAGACCGGTGATCTTGGCCACGCAGCCCTCGGGCGCCAGATTTCCCTTGAGGATGGCGAGATGGCCTTGCGCGTACAGCGGATCGTCCGGCTGGCGGATCACGTCTTGATCCTTGCGCGGCAGGTCGGGTACCTTGGCCAGCTCTTCGGCCATCGTGCGGCCGGTAATCGTCATGCAGTCACCATGCAGCAAGCCCTTGTTGAGCAACAGCTTCAACACTTGCGGCACGCCGCCGACCGCGTGCAGATCGGTCATCACGTACTGGCCGGAAGGCTTCAGATCGCACAGCACCGGCACCTTCTTGCGCATGCGCTCGAAGTCGTCGATGGTCCAGTCGATGCCAGCGGCGTGGGTGATTGCCAGGTAATGCAGCACCGCGTTGGTGGAGCCACCGGTCGCCATGATCAACGCCACCGCGTTCTCGATGGATTTTTTGGTGATGATGTCGAGCGGCTTCAGGTCTTTCTTGATCGCCTCGACCAGCACACGGCTCGAATCGGCCACGCTGTCGGCCTTTTCCG
>JABLTH010020111.1_pt1 | contig 11197 bp, 8 predicted proteins | sample 7875711 | NCBI WGS metagenome assembly JABLTH01 (sample SAMN14941262, study PRJNA633318) | bioreactor metagenome | isolation source: bioreactor | place: China | collected 2019-03-05 | reverse complement strand
CGCGAGCGCGGTCGCGCGCCCGATGCCCGCCGAAGCCCCCGTGACCAGCGCCGTCTGACCCGTCAGCCGTCCCATCGTGCGTCCTCCAGGAATGCGCCGCCGCCGCAGGTGCGCGAACCATCCTAACAACTTCCGGTCCCTCGCGGCTCCTTGCGGGCTCTGCCGGGCAGCCTCAAGTCCTCACTGACCCGGGCCGATGAGTTTCGAGAGGCCCGGGAAACCGGTCCGGGGGAGGTTTGGGTGGCCAGCTGGCGCTTCTGGAAGCGGTGGTTCGGGGGGCGGCGCATGGAGCGCGCCGTACGCGAGGAGGATTTCTCCAGTCCGCCGCCGGTGGACGGGACCTCCGCGCTGGTACCGGCCGAAACCGGTTCCGACACGGGTGTGGCGGTCGAGGAAGAGGACACGGCCCCGCTGCGTGACGAATCGCGCCGTGCGGCCGCACCGCCCGCGGCGCGGGTCGCCGCGGCCGGGAACTGGCCCGACCGGCAGGAGATCGCGTCGCTGCGCGAAGGCGTGGACGAGGCCGAACTCGCGCGCGTCATCGGCCGCACCGCGGTGGGCGCGGGCCCCGAGGAAGTGCTGTTCCGCTACCACCTCTCGCGCGCGATCTACTTCGGTGAGCACGACCTCCCGCCGCTCCCGCAGAGCGCGGCACGCGTGCTCGAACTGTCGCGCAGCCCGATGGCCGGCGTCGCCGATTACGCGAAGGTCGTCGAGGCGGACCCGGGGATGGTGCGCTCGGTGCTCTGGCTCGCGAACTCGTCGTTCTACACGTCGATGGCGAAGTGCACGTCGCTGGCGCAGGCGATGGTGCGCATCGGCATCCGCGAGGTCGAGCGCATCGCGCTCATGCAGGCGTTCCAGGCCAAGGTGTTCAAGGTGTACGGGCACGACGAGCTGGTGACGTCGCTCGGCGCGCACGGGCTCTCGACGGCGCTCTCCTCGCAGGCGATCGCGCGGCAGACCGGCGCGCCGCCCGCGGATGCGTTCCTCGGCGGGCTGTTCCACGACGTGGGCAAGCTCGTGGTGCTCGGCATCGTCGCGCAGGTGCAGCGCAAGCTGAAGCGCCGCGCGCCGACGCCGCTGATCACCTCCGCGTTCGAGGCGTTCCACGAGGCGATCGGCGAGAGCGCGTGCCGGCACTGGCAGATGCCCGAGGCGATCGTGCACGCGGTCGCGCACCATCACAATGCGCCGGTGGCCGCGGAGGATCCGCTCGATCGCGCCGTGTACCTCGGGAACCTCCTCGCGCACGGCCTCGAGAGCAAGGACCCCTCGACCGAGTTCTGCGATCCCGAGGACCCGGCGCTCCTGTCCGCGCAGCTCGCGCCGCGCGACCTGGCGGCGCTGCGCGAGCAGACGGCGTTGGAGTTGAAGGAATACCAGCGCGTGTTCGCCTGACCGGGGCGGGCGGGGCAAGCCCCGCCCCTACGGTTCCCACCGAGCGCACGGGAACACCAGGTGTGTAGGGGCGGGTTTAGGCGGCGAAGCCGCCGTAACCCGCCCTTCGTCGTCAGAACCGATACGTCAGCGTCGCGAACAGCTGCTGGTTGCTCTCGCTCTGCCCCGAGTTCTTCTCGATGTCGATCAGGAACATCCAGTGCCGGCTGAAGAGGACGTCGAAGTCGACGCCGACCCAGTTGAGGCGCCCGCTCGCGATCGCCATGTCCTTCGCGGTCTCGCTGCGCGTGCCGGCGTTGAGGCCCAGGCGCATGCGGGCGCCGAGGTCGGCCGACACCGACAGCGAGTGCAGCCAGCCCTCGAGCCGCTCGTTGGTGTAGCGCGTGCTTCGCGTGCTCGCGGTGATGTCGCGGCTCGTGAGCCGGAACGCGCGCAGCCGCAGCGTGTACGAGTCGGCGTTGTTCCCCGCCCCGTCGTCGCTGCGCCGCGCGTCGACGCCGACGCCGAAGCGGTCGAACACGCGCGTGTCGAACCCGGCCCAGTAGCCGCGCCGCGTGCTGTCGTCGAACTCGGTCTCGGGAGAGATGAAGTCGCGGTACAGGCGCACGTTGCGCCGGTCGTCGAAGCCGGCGTTGATCGAGAAGCGATCGCCGGTGCGGTAGCGCGCGCTCACCGAGCCGCTCGTCAGGTCCATCGACTTGCCCTCGACCTCCTTGCGCCAGCCGCGGTACACGTCGACTTCGCCCAGCGCGTAGAGCGAGAGGTGCGTGTCGTCGTAGAGGCCCTGCAGGTAGAGGTAGTCGCGGTTGACCTCGCCGTGCGAGGACGACGTCACCGCGCCCGTCGTCACCAGCCAGCGCGGAGTGCTGCCGGGCTGGTTGCCGAACTCGACGAACGCGCCGCTCTCCTTGATGTCCGACGAGAGCCCGAAGTTGACGGGATCGGGCTGCGCGCCGCTGAACACGCCGGCGCCGAACCCGGGGCGCCGGTACTCGACCAGCGCGCCGTCGAAGATCGACACGCCGCCGAGCGAGGCCGCGAACTGCCGGCCGAGCGCGACGCGGAACGGGCTGTCCTTGGGGTGCCAGGCGACGAACGCACTGTAGACGCGGTTGCGCCCCTCGCTCTCGTCCGGCGCGTTGGGGACCGTGCGGTACGTCCGGCGCGCGCGCATGTCGACACCGAGGTCGAACGCGGTGCCGAAGACGCGCGTGCCGTCGAGGCGCAGGTCGAGCTGCGGCTGGCGGTACTCGAACCCCGCGTCGGACTGCTTGACCCAGAAGTAGCGCACGCCGACGCGGCCGTGCAGCCCGAGGCCGCCGCTCTTCGGTCGCGGCGCCGCGGGCGCCGCGGGCACCGGCTCCGACTTCGCCACCGCGACGGGCGCGTGCGGATCGGTGGGCGTGTAGCGTGCGCCGTCGCCGACCTGCAACCGCGTCTGCGACGAGACGCGCCCGCAGACCGCCTTGTGCGGCGAGGTGTAGGTCACCTCGGCGACGGCGACGATCGCGCCGTCGCGCAGGATCTCGACCTTGTCGCCGATGTTGAGCCCGTCCTCCGAGCCCGCGTCCACGTAGACCGAGGTCTCGGTGACGTAGGTCACCTTGGTGGTGACCGGCGCCTTGGTGGCGGCCGCTGTGGGTGCGGCCGAGGACGCCTGCGCACGCGCGCTCGACGCCCCGCAGGGGACGGCCAACGCGAGCCCGACGATCGCCATCCTGACGTAGGGGCCGAGCTTGCTCGGCCCGTTCTTCTGCCGGGCCGTCATCAGTCTCCCCTCCCCGTCGGATGGCAGCGGTAACACGCGGCACTGTCGTACGAGTACCCGCTGACGCCGCGGTGGTTGTTGTCGGTCTGGCTCTTCGCGTGGCAGCCGAGACAGTTGAACGCCGCGTAGTTGCCCGAGGTGGTGTGGCACTCGGAGCAGCGGTTCCAGCGGCCGTTGTGCGAGCCGGAGTAGATCGGGAAGTACGCCGCGTCGTGCGCGGTGTAGCGTCCGCCGGCCCACGTCGTCGTCCCGCCGGGATGGCAGCTCGCGCAGTCGTGGCTGAAGTTCGCGGCCACGTGGTTGGGGTCCGTCTGCGATTCGAACGTGCCGCGGTGGCACGAGTAGCAGTCGGTCGGCTTGCCGCGGTACACGCCGTCCGCGTGGCATGCGGAGCACTGCAGGCCGACGTGCGCGCCGGTCAGCGGGAACTGCGTGTTGTTGTGGTTGAAGTTCGCGCCGGCCCACGTCGACGTCGTGTGGCACAGCGTGCAGTCGGTCGGGAAGCCCGCCTGCTGGTGGTTGGGGTCCCGCGTGCCGTTGTAGTCGGCCTGGTGGCACGACACGCACGCCGTCGGCTTGCCGCGGTACACGCCGTCCGCGTGGCACGCGGAGCACTGCAGCGGGACGTGCGCGCCGGTCAGCGGGAACTGCGTGTTGTTGTGATTGAAGTTCGCGCCGTCCCAGCCCATCGTCGTGTGGCAGAGCTTGCAGTCGGTCGGGAAGCTCGCCTGGCGGTGGTTCGGGTCGGTCGTCGCGTCGTAGTTGCGCTGGTGGCACGCGACGCAGGCCGGATCGAGGTGCGTGTTGAACGGCGTCCCGTGGCACTGCGCGCAGGTGAGCGGCACGTGCTGCCCGTCGATCGGGAAGCCCGTCGTCGCGTGGTTGAAGTTGGAGTTCCAGCTGCGCGTGTCGTGGCACTGCGTGCAGTCGGTCGGGAACCCGGCCTGCACGTGGTTGGGATCCGTCGTCCCCTCGTAGTTCGCGCGGTGGCACGCGTAGCACGTCGGATCGAGGTTGCGGTTGAACGGCGTCCCGTGGCAGCGCACGCAGTCGAGCGTGAGGTGCTGGCCGGTCAGCGGGAAGCCGGTGAGGTTGTGGTCGAAGCGCGCGTTGCTGAAGCTGATCGTCGTGTGGCACTGCACGCAGTCGAGCGGGAAGTTGTTCTGCGCGTGGTCCGCGGGACGCTGCTCGGCGCCGGGGAAGCCGGTGCGGTTGTGGCACGCGTCGCAGTTCACGGGCAGGTTGACGAACATCGACCGGCCCTCGGGTGCGAGCCGGTGACAGGCCTCGCAGTCCGCGACCGCGTGCGCGCCGGTGAGCGGGAAGCGCGTCGCGCGGTGGTTGCGGGCCGCCTCGGCGCGGTCGAGGAAGTTCCGCGTCGTGTGGCAGCGCGCGCAGTCGATGCCGAACTCGCCGCGGTGCACGTCGCGATGACACTCGACGCAGGCCTTGCCGACCTTGTCGAACTCGAGCGACTTGTGGCACTCGCGGCAGGCCGCGGTCTTGTGCGCGCCGACCAGCGGGAACTTCGCCGAGTGCTTCCAGGACGGCGCCGGGGCCGCCGGGATCCAGCGGTCCTCGCGGTGACAGTCGGTGCACTCGCCGGTCCATTCCCCGTGCGGGTACGGGATGTCCTTCGGCGGATCGGCGGCGCGCGCGAAGGCCGGCGCGGCGAGCGCGACGGCCAGCGCGATGAGCGCACGCGCCGCGGGGTGCGACGTGCGGTGTCCCCCGGTCATGACCCTCTCCCTTCGCTCGGGCCGAGCAAGCTCGGCCCCTACGGTGTTCCCGGGCGAGGCAAGCCCCGCCCCTACGGGTTGGCGTCGTAGGGGCGGGGCTTGCCCCGCCCTTACGGTTACGGGCGCGTTTGGGGCGCCTTCGCGTGGCAGTCCGCGCACTTCTTCGGTGTCGGACGGTAGATCGTCTGCGGCCGGCCGTTCGGGCCCGGCTGGGTCGCGGTGTGGCAGCGCGCGCACGGCACGCTGGCGTGCGCGCCGCCGAGGCGGAACGCGCTGTCGCGGTCGTGGACGAAGCGCCGCGCCGGCTTGAACGACGCCGCGTCGTGGCAGGTCTCGCACCCGGCGCCCCCGGACCGCGCGGCGAACTGCTTGCCGTGCGGGTTCTCGTGGCACGCCTCGCACTTGCGGCGCTGGTCCTCGAACAGGAGCGTGCGCGGCGGTGCGCCCGGAGCGGGGCGCGCAGCCGCGAGTTCCTTGTGGCACGCGAGGCACGGCACCGCGAGGTGCGCGCCGTCGAGCGCGAGGCCGAACGCCGCGTGGGCGCGGTCGTCGACCTTCGTCGGCGACCACGCGGACGTGTTGTGGCAGGTGAGGCAGCCGTCCTTCGCGGGGCGCGGCCCGTTGGGCGCGAAGCGGCCCTTGTGCGGATCGACGTGACACGCGACGCAGTCCGCACCGGGATGCATGTCGAACGCGGCGGCGCCCCAGCGCGCCTTCTCGGCGGCGGTCGCGGCGCGGTTCTTCGGGCGGTGGCATGCCGCACACTCGGCCGCCGCGTGCTTCCCCTCGAGCGCGAACGCGAGGGCCGCGTGGTCCTTCACGGCGAACTGCGCGGGCTTGAAGCCGTCCACGCGATGGCACCCCTCGCACGCCCCCCGGTCCGCCCGCCGTGCGAGCTGCCCGGCGTGCGCATCTTCGTGACACGAAGTGCAACGGTCGTGCCGCGGGCGCATCACGATCCGCGCGGGGCCCTGTCCGGGCGCGTCCGGGGAGTTTTCGGCGAGCTTGACGTGACATTTACGGCAGGTGACGTCGCGGTGCTTTCCGAGCAGCGGATACGAAGTCGACGCGTGCTTCTCGATCGTGTACGTCGACGGCGCATACGATTCCGTCGTGTGGCACGCGCTGCAGTCCGCCGGCTGGCCGGCCAGCGTCGCGAGGCCGCGGTGCGCGTCGACGTGGCACGCGGTGCAGCGATCGAAGGCCGGGCGCTCGACGTGCGTCCCGGGCCGCGGGTCGTGGCACGTCTCGCAGCGGGCCCGCCGGTGTGCCCCGGTGAGCGGGTAGCGCGTCCGGGAGTGGTCGAACGCCTCGCGCGGCACGTCCTTGAAGCCGGTCGTGACGTGGCACTTGCCGCAGGCTGCGCCGAGGCGGCCGGCGTGCGCGTCCTTGTGGCACGCGCTGCATTCGGCGTGCGGCAGGGGCTTGTACAGCGGCTTCGGCTTGCCCTCGCGGTCGACGGGCAGTGCGAGGCTCGCGGCCATGTGGCACTTCGTGCACTCGACCTGCGCGTGCTTGCCCGTCAGCGGGTACGTCGTCTTCGCGTGATCGAACTTCGGGACCTTGAACGTCTCGCCCGCGTGACAGCTCGTGCACGCGTTGCCGAGCGCGCCCTTGTGGACGTCCTCGTGGCACGCGCCGCAGCGCACGTCGAGCCCCAGCCAGCTCGTCTTCGAGAGCGGGCCCGGCGCGAGCGACGCCGCGGCCCCGGCGCGGTACTCGGGCTTCGCGTGGCAGTCGGCGCACTTGAGCCGTGCGTGCTTGCCCTCGAGCGCCCACCCCGCCCGCCGGTGGTCGAACTGCTCCGGCGGCGCGTCCCACTTCACCAGCGCGAAGTCGGTGCCACCGTGGTCGGGGTGGCACTTCGCACAGTCGGTGAGCGGGCCCTGCCCGTGGAACCCGCGCTTCGCCGCGACGAGCGCCGCGATCTCCTTGTGGCAGGCGAGGCACTGCGCGTCCATCGCGCGCCCGTGCTGCGCGCCGTGGCACTTCATGCAGTTGAGGTTGCCCTCGAGCGCGGCGTGCGGTCGGGCAAGGGGCCCCGGGGAGACCTGCGCGACCACGCGCGCCGGCAGCAGGGCGAGCAGCAGCGCGAGCGCTGCGCGGCTAGGCCGTGCGCGCAAGGGGAATGTCCTTCCGCACCATGCGCACGCCGATCTTCTCGAGCAGCGGATACGGCGGCTCGCCCCCGATGCGGACGATGACGTCGTCGTTGGGGATCGTCTCGACGGTGCCGTCGTGCGCGATCTCGACCGCGGAGGGTCCGATCGACGTGACGTTGCTGGAGAGGATCAGGCGCACCTTTCCGGCGCGTACGGCATCCTGCAGCTTCTTGCGGTTGCGCTCCGCGGCGCGCTCGAACGTCGCGCCGCGGTACGACATCACGACCTTCGTGCCGGGCTGGTTGGAGAGCCCGAGCACGGACTCGATCGCGCTGTCGCCGCCCCCGACGACCAGCACGCGGCGGCCCGCGAACGCGCTCATCTCGATCACGTCGTAGACGACCTTGGCCTGGTCCTCGCCGGGGACGCCGAGCTTGCGCGGGGTGCCGCGGCGGCCGAGGGCCAGCACGACCTTGCGCGTACGGAACGTGCCGCTGGTCGACTCCACGTGCCAGAACGGCCGGTCGCGCCGCAGCGCGGTCACGCGGTGCTGCGTGCGCACGTCGATGCCCGTGCGCTCGACGATCGTGCGCCACACGGTGACCAGCATCTCCTTCGACGCGTCGGCGACCCACAGGTCGCCGTAGAGCGGCATCGTCACCGGCTCGGCCAGCAGGAGCTTGTGGCGCGGGTAGCGCTGCACGGTGTCGGCGATCGAGCCCTGCTCGAGGATCACGTACTTGAGCCCGATGCGGTGCGCCTCGAGGCCCGCGGAGAGCCCCGCCGGCCCGGAGCCGACGATGACGACGTCGAACGTGTCGGCGTCGCCGTCGGTGCGCGGCTTGCCCGGCGGCAGCACGCGCGCGACGTGCTCGACGACGATGCGGCCCTCGTTGATCGCGTTCTTGATCAGGCCGCGGCCGCCCAGTTCGCCGACGATGTAGATGCCCGGCACGTTGGTCTGGAAGTTGACGTCGACGTCGGGCACCTCGACGCGGTGCACGTTGCCGCCCGCGCTGACGACGATGCCCTGCGTCGGGCAGGCCTCCGCGCACTTGCCCGCGCCGTCGCAGAGCGAGAGGTCGACGACGGCGAGCTTGCCCTTGAGCGAGATCGCGCCGGGGTTGGGGCACGCGCCGACGCACACCCCGCAGCCCACACACAGGTCGGTGCGCACGATCGCGTGCGCCTTGCCGCCGGACGGCGCGTCCTGGGACGCGGCGGCGTTGACGACCTCGAACGCCGACAGCGGCACGTTGCAGTGCGGGCACTGCGGTGCCGAGCGCGGCACCGGTCCCGTGCAGCGCGGGCAGTTCGTGAGCTGCGGCTTGGGCTGGCGCCGCTGGTGGGCGCTGGCCTGCCGCCAGAGCAGGAGCCCGGCGAGCAGCACGAAGACGACCGTGGTCCAGAGCATCGTCCCGTCCTCACCAGAACCAGGTCTGGCCGACCGCGATCGCCACGCCGACGTGCACCAACACGGCGAGCAGGGCCATGATCGCCATCGGGCGATGGGCAACGTGCCAGAAGCGGAACACGCGCTGGATGCCGTCGAGCATCCGCACCTGCTGGGTGAGTCCCATCTCGCGCCGCGCGAGCTTCGCCACGCGCCGCAGCGTCGCGCGGTCCATCGCGTGGCCCGCCGGCGCCTGGTGCTCGATGCGCCGCAAGAGGAGGTTGACGGCGTCGCGGCGCGCGACGTCGTCCGCGAGCATCTGGCGCAGCGTGCCGAGGAGGCCGCGCGTGGTCCGCACGGCCGCCGGCGCGAGCAGCGTCTCGATCTCGGCCGGGGCGAGCCCGCTCGCGGCCGAGATCTCGCCGACCAACTGGCGGCGTTCGGCGACGGTCTCCTCGCGCGTGAGCTCGAGGCCCGTGCGGCCGCGCGGGATGCGCGTGTAGAGGTAGCGGCCGACGATGCCGGACAGCGCGACGATCGCCATCGCGCCGTAGCCGAGGCCGATGAGGCCGGTGAAACGCCAGCCCGCGTGCATCGCCGCGATGACGGGCACGAAGATGCCGGCGGTGATGTGGAAGTCGAGCCAGCGGCCGACGCCGCCGGTGAACTTGAGGAAGCGGAACTTCTTCCGCAGCGGGTACAGCCACAGGAAGAGGAACAGCGTGAGGGCGACGATCCCGAGCGCCTGCCCGATCGTGCCGGACGACTTGAGCAGCGGGCGCAGCGGGTGGCGCAGGCGCTCGGCGGCGGGCGTGAGGTAGTACGACGCGCCGCCGGCGTTGATCGCCGCGACGACGAACAGCAAGGCGAAGTTGAGGATCAGCCGTACGACCGTCGACACGGGCGGACGGGCCTCACGTACCTGGCGGTCGGAGGCATCCGGCGCCGGTCCTGCGTAACGGTTCATGCCAAGTTCCATGTCGCTGCCCGGCCCCCGCCGTGAGTCGCACGATCTCCCGAGCCAGGGAGAATCTGGTGCCTTGGTACCCTGCCCGCCCTCCCTTTGGCTTTCCGCCTCGTGGCCGCGATTACGATTTCGTGCAACCTCGTGTTCGGCACCGTTCGCCGGGCGCGCACGGCGTGCTCGGGGGTTTGCAGATGCACTTCGCGTGCCGCGAGGGTGACAAACAGATAATGAGGCGTTGTTTGTTTACCCCCGGGACTCATGCGATCGTAATCGATCGCGACCCTATATTCGCGGGAGGAGCGACGGAACCGAGCCATGAGCGTGCGCGCACTGGACGAGCTGAACGACCTGCTCTCCCGGCCCGAGGGACGCTGGACCCTGGCCGAGGGAGCGCTCGTCGCGTCGCGACTCGAGCGGCCGGAGCTCGACCGCAACACCGTGCTCGCCCACCTCGACGAACTCGGGGTGCGGGCCCGCGCGGCGGTCGGCGTCGCGTGGCATCCGCGGTTCGTCGCGGCGGGGATCGCGCGGGTGCTCTTCGACGAGGAGGGCTTCGCCGCGATCGAGCCGGGCAAGGAGACGCCCGAAGCGCTGATGCTCGATCGCGTGCTGGAGACGGGCGTCGGCGCCCCGGTCGTGTTGTCGCTCCTGTTCATCGAGATCGCGCGACGCGCGGGCGTGCGCTTCGAACCGCTCGCGCTGCCCGGGCTCGCCCTCGTGCGGCACGACTTCGGCGGCGAGCGCTTCCTCTTCGATCCCGCGCGCGACGCGACCCCGATGACGCTCGAGGAAGTGCGGCGCGCGGTCAGCGCGTCGGCGAAGGGCAAGGTCGAGTTCCGCGAGGGCTGGCTGCGGCCGGTCACGCGCGAGCAGCTCCTCGCCCGCCTCATCGCCGGGCTCAAGGCGCTCTACTGGCGCGGCGGCAACTACGAGCGCGCCCTCGCCGCGATCCAGCTCATGCTCTCGATCCGCCCCGACGACCCGCGCGAGATCCGCGACAGCGGCCGGCTGCAGTTCCTGCTCGGGCGCTACCGCGACGCGATCGACGCGTTCGAGTCGTACCTGACGCACAATCCGCACGGCGAAGACGCCGACGCGGTCCGGATGCTGCTGCTCGAGGCGCGGGCGGGGTTGTCGCGCTAAAGGGCCGAGCAGGCTCGGCCCCTACGTCGTAAGCGGCTCGCGTCAGGAGGTCCGGGGACGCGTGTGGTGCCGCACGAGCTTCTTGCGCGTGTGGACGACGTGGTCGGGCTCCTGCGGACGCGGCTCCCGCCGGATGACGCTCAGCGACCCGTCGACCTCCAGCATCGCGAGCTCGACGTCCCCGACCTTCACGACCTCGTGGGCGCGCAGGGCCTGGTGGAGGTCGTCCTCGGTCATCCGCTCGCGCTGGAGGTTGCGGTACTGGACCTCGCCGTGCGCGACGAGCACGACGGGGATCCCGACCACGAAGCGGCGCACGCGCGGCGAGCGGATCCTGAGCTGCGCGACCCCGGCGTTGACCACGAGCAGCGTCGCCGCGGCGACCACGCCGCCCGTGACGCTGGTGTCCGGCCCGGTCATCGCGTTCTGCACGGCGTTGCTCACGAGCAGCAGGACCACGAGGTCGAACGGCGTCAGCTGCCCGATCTCGCGCTTGCCGGCGAGGCGGATGCCCAGCAGCAGCACCCCGTAGACGATGACGGTCCGGAGCGCGATCGCGCCGAGTGCGGGTAGGCTCCAGGTGAACACGGGGCTCGTCCTCCGGGGCCGCGGGCGGGTTGCGGCGCCTGCGGCGCCTTAACCCGCCCCTACAACCGAACCTACGATACCGGGTCTCGGAACGGT
>JABLTH010076990.1_pt1 | contig 11218 bp, 10 predicted proteins | sample 7875711 | NCBI WGS metagenome assembly JABLTH01 (sample SAMN14941262, study PRJNA633318) | bioreactor metagenome | isolation source: bioreactor | place: China | collected 2019-03-05 | reverse complement strand
GCCACCGTGCCGGCCAATACCAGCTACAGCTTCAACATCTCGGGCGGCATCAACGTCAGCGTCAAGGCTACCAACAATTCTGCCGATAACCTGTTCGGCACGATCGGCAGTGCGGGTGCGCTGGACCTGCCGGTGACGACCTTCCTGAGCAAGCTGCAGGCAGCCGGTTCGCTGAGCTCCGCGCAGATCGCCTCGCTGACGCCGAAGTCGGGTGGCACCGCCAACGTGACTTTCGCGCTGGTCGGTTCCAACGGCAACGCGGTGGTGGTCGGTACCGGTACCGGTACTGCCGCCAAGAGCACCGGCTCGGCTGCGGTCACCGCCAGCGGTGCTGCGGTCGCTGGCAACGGCCTGACCTTCTCGCTGTCGCTGAACTAAGCCGGGAGCCCTGCTCCGGTTGGTCGTATCGCCCCCCCGCGGGGCGATGGCGCCACCGGGCGCCCGCATGCCACGGTAGACCGGGGGCGTGCAGCGGGCGCCCGGTTTTTCTCGTTTACGGGCTGGCCTGCGCCAGCCCGTTCGCACAACTGCAGTTAGGGGGCAGCGATGTCCCTGGAGTCCGAGATGTTCCTGTCCGTTTCGCGCCGGCGTGCCGCCGGTGCCATCGCGCTGATTGCCCTGGCCGGCGCCGGCAGCGCCCGCGCCGCGTCCGAGGACGAGTTCCTGCTCGCCGAGCCGACCACCGGCGAGTCCGACCGCTTCCGCGTCGAGGCCAGCTACGACGCCGTCAACAGCACGCTCGACGTGTTCAACCTGCGCACCCGCCAGGGTCCGCTGCCGGACGGCGCGGGCGACTACCAGGGCGGGCGCGTGATGGTCGGCTACAAGTTTTCCCCGTACTGGTCGGGCGCGGCCACCTACTGGCGCCGCAACATCACCTACGGCCAGGACACCAACGGCATCGACAGCTGGCAGGTGGCACTGCACTTCGACCCGCTCGCCGAGCCGGGCGCGCGCGATCGGTTGCTGTTCCGCTTCTCGCTATGGGGCGATACGGCCGGCGCGCTCAGCAAGAACTCGCCGACCACGGTGAAGGGCACCACCTTCAACCAGCTGACCGTCAACAACCCGAACGACATCCAGGCCCAGGCCGACATGATGTTCTCGGGCCAGCTCAACGACTACAACACCCTGACCGGCTTCGTCGGCGCCGGCATCAGCCGCGTCACGGTGGGCTCGATCAATGCGCAGCTGCGCCGCGGCAACTGCAACTTCAACGTCAGCATCAATTCCGACAACATGGCCAACGGCGCGCTGGCCGCGCCCTGCTCGGTCGGCGGGGTCACGCTGCAGCAGGCTTCCTTCAGCACCGACGCGTCCCAGTTCGGCATCAATGTCGGCCAGGACCTCAACTACACCGCCGGCTTCTTCTCGCTGGGCGGCTCGTGGCGCTGGCGCTACAAGGACTTCGGCGCCCACCTCGGCTACCAGTTCCAGTACCTGCTGCGCAGCGACATCGACAGCCGCATGTCCAGCTACGGCGCCTCGCCGATCAAGTCCAACCATTCGCTGGGCCTGGAGCTGTCCTACAAGGTGGTGAAGAACGTCGAACTGTTCGTGCGCGGCCAGGCCTTCCTCTACAACTTCGTCGGCACCATTCCGATGCTGTACAACGCCGCCACCGCGGGGCGCCTGGACCGCTACTACGGCTACGCCTCCTTCGGCGTGCGCTTCTCGGGCTTCTGAGCGCGCCCGCGGGTTTGCCGCCGCCGCCGCGCGCAGCGGCGGCGCGCCTGGCTCCGCCAGCGGGCACCGCCCGCCCACGCCCGCGCGGAAGGCCGGCTCAATGCGCGGCCACCGCGCCGCCGGCCGCTCCCTTGACCGGCCCGGTCAGCCAGATCAGCGGCACGATCGCCAGGAAGATGACGCCCGGGATCCAGATCGAGAACGGATCGTCGACTTCAGTTGCATCGCGATCGAGCTGCATCGCTGTTGCTGGAAGCCGATGCCAAGGTCTTTGAATCGGCACTGGAAGCCAAGCGCCTTCGCGCACTGCTCCCGCCAACCATCATCCCTGTTTGCAGGGGCAGGTCACCTGGTGCGAGCCATCAAGGGCGTGCCACGCAAAGTGAATTGTGCGGAAAGGCACGGTGTACGGTGGAAGGCTCCATATAGGATCATGACAGACCGGCGATGGCGCGAAGCCGGCCTCTGTCCGCGTTCGCGTTGCCAGGGGCAGCCCTCCGCGACACGCCGTTGCCACTTGAGATGCTGCGGCAGAGCAGCGCAGATGGGGTCAGATCATGGGCACACCGGAAGCAATCCCTTGCGTGCTGTGTACCGCGCTCGCGCGGCGCTGGCGGGATCCGAGTGACCGCCTGAAGGGCGGTCGCATCTACCGGTGTGCCGCCTGCGGCGGGCGTTACGCCGTCACTGGCGATGACTTGGCTGCGCTCGAAGGGAGTGCATGGGATAGTGCCCAGCTACTGGAGACGGTTCGGCAGTGCATTGCAGTCGGCAAGCTCCCCCGAATCGAGAAGGTCAGCGGTAGACCGCACGTGGTAGCGGTGGGCAGCCAAATCTCGTGAACGCTTTGGCGCCGCACTGACAGATCACCATGCCGGAAGCTCGCAGACCTTGGAGATGCGGCCCGCGTTGCCCGCAGCCATTGAGCCCGCCCGCGGCCAGGATAGGCCAGGATAGGCCAGGATAGGCCAGGGAATCACCCCGCGCCATCCATCGGGATTCCGCACTCCCCGCAGCTGCCGTTTGTTCTCGGCGCGCAGCCGTGAGAACTCCATCTGCTCGGGTGTGACCATCCTGGCGCCAGCACTGTTCAGCTTGACGGCCTGCCCGGCCTTCACCCAGTGACACGGCGTCTGCTCTGATTCGCCCCGGCTCGCGTGCCGCCGCGCTTATGCCTGGCCCGTCCTTGACGCGTTGGAAAGCAACCGCTTTGAACTCCTCCCCGTGTGGCTGCCTTGGTGCCTTGGGCGTCGTTTTCCTTCCTTTGAGTGGCGTGTGCACACGACCGTTTGGAAGGCGAAGGTTCAGGGAAAGCGCAGATGTTTCGCCTCGCTTCGGACGCTATCGCACAGACCCTGCCTTGGCGGAAGCTGAAAAATGCCAACAATAAAGCGTCACTAAACGATTATCGGCGCAAGCGCCGATGGATAGTGGCGGCAACGATGTGGCGAAAGAAAACATCGGTCTCGAACGAACCTGTGCAGGGTGTCTCGTGGGCGACAACATCAAATCGGTCTTGACCGCTCTCATCGCAGCCGCGGGCGTCATCTTCATCTACGCAAAGAGCACGGGCACCGAGGTGACTGCTGTGCTCTCACAACTGATTCATGCTTTGGTTTCGCAGGTGCTATAGGCCAGCCGCAGAGTCGGATGAAAGGAGCGGCACGAACTGCCGGAGAACACCCTTCGTCCATTGGCCCCATGCAGTTCCAGCCGAGCAGAAGGATGGTCTCGATGCACTGATGTCCGGCATAGAAAAACGCTAGTCGAGCGGATTCACCAGCCTTGCCCGGTCAGCATGGCTGGCGTGCAGTCGCCGCTTTCCCGCGCCATCGGAATGAGAACTCTCACCACTGAGGTGAAAATGAAGAACCATAAAGAAACGGGTATCGCGGCGGTTGAATTCGCCTTGGTCCTGCCGGTCTTGCTTACCCTGGTTTTCGGCGCGATCGAGTTCAGCATCGCCCTGTATGACAAGTCCGTCATTACGAACGCAAGCCGCGAAGGTGCGCGTGCCGGCATCGTCCTGAAGAATCCCAAGGCCAGCGTGAGCGACATCCAGAATGTCGTGCTGAACTACTGCCAGGCCAATCTCATCACCTTTGGCTCGGCCACCACCCCGACTGTCACCGTGCCCTCTGGCAGCGGCGGGAATTTCGGTGCGCCTCTCACGGTTTCGGTCACCTACAAGTACACGGGGCTGGCACTCGGCAACATCGTCGCTGCGCTGACAGGACCCATCACCCTGTCAGCCACCACCGTGATGAACAACGAATAGCCGACCATCCACAGCATAGGCGAGGGTATCCATGCCAGTCCGACAAGCCAACAGGCTGGCCTCGCGGGGCCGGCCGTTTCTCCCGACGCAACGCGGCTCGATTGCCGTCATGACAGCCGTGCTGCTGACGGTCCTGCTCGGCTGCACCGCCTTGGCGGTCGATGTCGCGTACCTGTACATCGTACGCAATGAACTGCAGAACGCCGCCGATGCAGCGGCCCTGGCAGGCGCGCCCTGCCTCAACCCGCGCACCGAATGCCTGAACACCAAGAACAGCGCACCGGATTGGGCCACAGCCCAGCAGACGGCCACCAACGCAATCTCGCTCAACAGCTCCACCGGGGTGCAACTGGCCAGCGGGACGGTCGAGTATGGCTACTGGAACCTCACCGGCACCCCTGCCGGCCTGCAGTCACTCCCGATGACTCCGGGAAGCAATGACCGCCCGGCGGTGAAGGTAACGCTCTCCAGATCGACCGGCCAGAATGGCGGCCCGGTACCGACGTTCTTCGCGCGGATCTTCGGAACCACGTCCATGCCCGTCAGCGCAACCGCCGTCGCGGTGTTCTCCATCCCAGGCTATGCCGGTCACGGCAGCCTCTTCCCTGTGGCGATCACGAAATGCCTCTATGACAACTACTGGAGCTCGACCACCCATTCGCCGATGACCGCCACGTCGACCACCAGTCCCCCGGGCTTCGACAGCAGCATCACCCAAGTCGTCGGCCAGCCTTACTATTTCAAGGTCACCTCGTCCTACCATGCGGGACCCTGCGAGGCAGGCCAATGGACGTCGCTGGACATCGACAGCAACAATGTGCCGACGATCCGCGGACTGATCAGCAGCGGGAATGGCGCGGGCATCGGGGTCGGAGACAGCATCTGGATCGAGCCGGGTACGAAGACCTCGCTCTACAGCAGTGTCAATGCATGCAGCGCCGCAGGGGACAAGTCTTGCGAGTACGTGACCGTCCCCGTCGTGCAGGACATCTCGACCCATGCCTATAACCCCGTCGTCGCATTTGCCTGCCTGCATATCTTGTCGGCTGCCGGAGGCAGCGACAAATCCATTCTGGTCCAGATGAGCAATGACACCAGCCACTGCGAGACATCCAATTCAGGAGGCATCGGCCCGAACTATGGCTCGTACACCCCGCCGCGGCTCGTCTACTAGGCAGTGCCTCACCTGCTTGAGTGGCATCCCGGCTCTACGGAGCACTCACCGGCGATTAGCGGGCTGCAGCGGATCGATTCGGGCGCTCACCGTGCCGCAGGGCCCGCCACTCGCTGCCTGCCGGCCTCCCGTCCAGGCTGGTCGCAGGTCGCCCACGGCGACGATCCGGTTCACCGTTTTTGCCCCGCTACCCGGCCGGGGCTTTTTCTTGGCGCTTCGAAGAGTTCCTGGAGATCCGGCCTTCGAACAGGCGTCGCAACCCGATCAATGGCAGCCAATTCAAGGAGGCCCATCCCAAGCGTCCTCGGGAATCCTAACGGATCGATATGTGCTCGGTTCGAATAGGGAATCCGCCGCGGGCATGGCGAGGCATCGCGGTGCCTCGATGGCCAGGATCGTTGCCGCGCTATCGCTGGTGCCGGTCATTGCGCCTTTCCATGTCGCCGGGGCGGAAGTGGAAGCCTTACAGGCGGACTTTGTCGCGCCCCTTCAGGCCCAGCATGTCGCGTGCCTCCGCCGGCGTCGCGATCTCGAAGCCGAGGCGCACCAGCACGTCGCGTATCAGTTCCACCTGCTCCGCGTTCGACGTGGCCGGCCGGCCAGGTCCGAGCGACAGCGAGTCTTCCAGGCCCACGCGCACGTTGCCGCCCATCAGCGCGGCCTGCGTGATCAGCGGAAGCTGGTGCTTGCCGGCGCCGAGCACCGACCACCGGTAAGTGTCGCCGAACAGCTTGTCGGCGATGCGCTTCATGTGCACCAGGTTTTCCGGATCCGGACCGATGCCGCCCAGGATTCCGAGCACGAACTGCAAGAAGATCGGACCCTTGACCAATCCGCGATCGACGAAGTGCTTCAGGTTGTACAGGTGGCCGACGTCGTAGCACTCGAACTCGAAGCGTGTGCCGTGCCGCTGGCCCAGCCGCTCCAACACTTCCTCGATATCCGCGAACGTGTTGCGGAAGATCGAGCGGCGCGAGCCTTCGATGAAGTCGCGCTCCCACGCGTGCTTGAATGCCTTCATCTTGTCGAGGATCGGGAAGATGGCGAAGTTCATCGATCCCATGTTGCACGAGGCCATTTCCGCCGATACGTCGAGCGCGCCGGCGAGGCGCTCGTCCAGCGTCATGTTGACCGCGCCGCCGGTGGTGATGTTGATGACGGCGTCAGTCGCCTGGTGAATGCGCGGCAGGAACTGGCGGTAGGTGGCCGCGTCGAAGGCGGGCCGGCCGTCCTCGGCATGACGCGCGTGCAGATGCAGGATGGCGGCGCCCGCCTTCGCGGCGGCGATGGCCTCGCGCGCGATGTCGTCGGGTGTGGCGGGCAGGTAGGGCGACATGCTCGGCGTGTGGATCGAGCCGGTTACCGCGCAGGTGATGATGACTTTGCGTGCCATGGTGCTGGTGCTCCTGGTAGGGGTCAGGCCGGTTCGGCGACGACGATGTTCTCGATGTGGCCGATACCGTCGATTTCCACGCGCATCACGTCGCCGAGCTTGAGGAAGCGCGGCGGCTTCTGCGCACCGCCGACGCCGGACGGGGTGCCCGTGGCGAGCACGTCGCCGGGCTCGAGCGTCATCACGGTGGACAAGCAGGCGATCTGCTGCCAGATGTCGTAGATCATTTCGCCGGTGTTGACCTCCTGCCGGCATTCGCCGTTGACGAGCATGCGCATCTGCAGGTCGTGCGGGTTCTTCACTTCGTCGGCGGTGACGAGCCACGGGCCGAACGGCCCGTGTGTGTTGAAGGACTTGCCGAGCATCATGGTCGGCGAGCGCATTTGCCAGTCGCGCACCGAGACGTCGTTGCAGACCGTGTAGCCGGCGACCACCGACGCGGCCTCTTCCGCCGGCACATGCCGGCAGCGCCGGCCGATCACCACGGCGAGTTCGGCTTCATAGTCGAGCTTGTCCGACACCTTCGGCATGTGGACCGGATCGAACGGCCCCGTCACGCACGAGACCTGCTTGTTGAACCAGACCTGGCTGTCGGGCACCTGGATTCCGGCCGCGATTGCCTCTGCCACGTGGCGGCGGTAGTTCATGCCGATGGCGAGGAACTTCGATGGATTCGGCACCGGTGCGTCCAGGCGCACGTCGGCGAGCGGCCAGGTCACCGCGTCTTCGAGGCGCACGTCGCGGGCGCGCTGCATCAGTGCGGGGCCTCCCTGCAGCAGTTCGAGCATGGTGGACGGCAGCGCGCGATCGCTGGCGGGCAGGTCGATGACCTGCCCGCCTTCGACCTTGCCGATCGAGCGATGGCCGCGGCATTGGAAAGTGACGAGCTTCATGTTGTGCTCCTTGTGTTCCTGGTGTGACGGATGATTGGATGGAGGGTGGCGAGTCGTCAGGCGTCGCCTTCCGGGCTCCCGGCGAAGATGGCGGGCAGGTCGGGGCCCCAGAGATACATGCCGTCCTCGGGCGCGTGGTCGGCGGCAACCCAGTCGACCGACGCGGGGATGTAATCCATCGTGGCGCTGTATTCGGAGAAGCTGCCCCACGGGTCCTGCACGTAGTAGAAATAGTTGGAGCCGAGGACGTGACGTCCGACGCCCCAGCCGTTGCGGTACCCGGCGGCGGCCATCTGCATATAGCCGAGCCCCACTTCCTCGATGGTCGGCACGTCCCAGCTCAGGTGGTGCAGGGCCGGCGCGGGGCTCGCCGCGAAGGCGAGCAAGTGGTGATCGCCGCCGTGCGGCGCATGGATGAATGCCACGCCGTCGCCCGAGCGATCGGACAGGCGCAGGCCCAGCACGCGCTCGCAGAAGTCGATCTGCGCGGGCACGCTCGTGGTGGCGAGTGCGATGTGCGACAGCCGCGAGGGCTCGACGCGCGGCGTGTTGCGCCGGTACGGCGCGCAGCGCGTGCCGTCCACCGGCAGCGGAGGGTTCGCATGGGCAGCCGCGTCCAAGGTGGTTTTCACGCCGGCGCGGATCTGCAACGGCAGGCCGTCCGGATTGCGGATCCAGAAGCCGGAAGCATCGGCGCCCGCGGGCGGATCGATCAGCGCGACGCCGGCCTCCAGTGCGCGCGCGCGCAGCGCCTCCAGGTCGTCCTCGAAGGCATGCAGCGTGAGCCATTCGAACTTCTTGCGCGCGCCCTGGCGCAGCCGGCCCCACACGTGCGGCGAGCCGAAGGTGCGGATCAGCAGGCCGGTGTCGCCGTCGGGCTGCACGTCGAGGCCGAATGCCGAGTAGAAGCGATTCGCGTCGTCGAGCGACGGCACGGTCATGCGGAACTCGCCGATCGAATGGATGCCGAGGCGGTCGCGCCTGCGTTGTTGCGTCATGGTGTCTCCTGTCGTGGGATGGAATTCAGGCGCATTGCAGTGCGTGGCGCCAGGTATCGACGAGCGCGTCGAGTTCGTCCGCGCTGCGTGCCGCGCCGAAGCTGTAGAAATCGGGGCGCGCGAGCACGGCTTCCACGCCATGCCGGTCGAAGTAATCGGCGTACACGCCTTGCAGGTCGGCGAAGCCGCCGGGACCGAAATGGGCGATGATCGCCTGCTGTTTGTCGAGCCCGGCGCGGTTGGCCGGACTGAGCTTGTCGAGGACCTCGCGGTTGCTGGCGATCAGGGCGAAGCCGTTGCCGAACACGTCGTCGAAGAGGCCGCGGCGGCCGCCGGACTCGACCATGCCCTGGGGTGCCAGCCAGCCGCTGCCGGGCGCGTGCGGGTCATAGAGGCCCGCGCCCAGGCGCGGCTGCGGCGCCTCGGGCGGCCGGAAACCGGGCGTGGCCTGCGCGGCCAGCATCTCGCGGTCGCGCGCGGCGGCCGCTTCGGGATCGGTGATGCAGATGACCTTGCCCAGCGCGATCGAGAAGTCGATCAATTCGCGCACGTGGTGCAGCCGCTCGGGGCCGTAGCTATCGAGCAGGGTGTCGCCGGCCTTGCCGTCGAGGATCGCGTTCAGTCGCCACGCGAGCGCCCCCGCGTCGCGCAGGCCGCTGCACATGCCCTGGCCGGCGAACGGCGGCATCAGGTGTGCCGCATCCCCGGCCAGCAATGCGCGGCCCTTGCGCCATGACTTCGCCCAGCGACCGCGGAAGGTGTAGACGGCGTGGCGTTCGAGGAGCGCGTTGTCGGGCGTGATGTCCCAGCGGGCAAGCAGGTCCCACGCCACCGTATCCTGGTTCATCTGCTCCGGGGTCTCGCCGGGCAGCAGCATGAATTCCCAGCGGCGGCGGCCCGGGCCGCCCGAGACGATCGTCGTGGGCCGCGCGGGATCGCACAATTGCCAGCTTCTCGGCATCCACTCGCGCTGCTGCAGGGGCTTGACGTCGACCACCAGCCAATCGAACGCGAAGCCGAGGTCCTCGAACTCGATGCCGAGAGCGTTGCGCACCATCGAGTTCGCGCCGTCCGCACCCACCAGGTAGCGCGCGCGGATCCTGCCGGTTTCGCCGCTGCCGACCCACCGGCCATCCACCAGCCCGCCGGCCTCGATATCGAGCTCCACCCTCTCGGCTTCTTCGCGCAGCGCGGTGGCCGACCAGCCCTGGCGTACCGTGACGTTCGGCAGCCGCTTGACGTGGCGGTCGAGCACGGCTTCGAGCTCCGGCTGCGCGAAGGTGCTGGCGACAGGCCAGCCGCTCGGACCCTGGCCCTCCCAGCGGAAGTCCATCAGCACCTCATGGTTGGCGTTGCACCACTGGTAGCGGTCGGAGGCCTCGGCAATGCGCTTGATATCATCGATGACACCCGAAGCCTGGAAGAGGCGGGCAATCTCGTGGTCGTAGTGGACTGCGCGCGGCAGCGGATAGAGATCGGGCCAACGCTCGACGACGGCCACGCTGCGCCCCGCGCGCCCCAGCATCAGCGCGAGCAACTGGGCCGTGGGGCCATAGCCGACGATCGCCACATCCACGAACTGGTCTGCCTCCATGTCTTCTCCCGGATCAGGTAAGATCTTAAAATGACGAATCAGTACAATTCATACTTAATTGTCAACTTGACGAATTGCTTCACGCAATGGGGGAAACCCGAGGGGTCGCGATGAGGGCGTCGGGCGACAGCGCGGGGCTGGCCGCGAGCGAAGCGGCCAAAGAGGATCATCGTGTGCGGACCGGCGCGGCACGGCGCGAGTCGACGCGGCGCAAGCTGCTCAGCGCGGCAGTGGAAGTGTTCGCGGCCAAGGGGCCGGACGCAGCGTCGATCGACGACTTCCTCGCCGCGGCGGGCGTCGCGCGCGGCACCTTCTACAACTACTTCAAGACCACCAGCGAAGTGCTTTCCGCCGTCACGTCGGAATTGAGCGACGCGGTGATCGCCCGCATCGAGGACTGTGTGCGACAGATCGACGATCCGGTCGAGCGGGTCTGGGTGGGGTGCCTGATCTACATGGAAGTGGCCGTGTGCCATCCGGCCTGGGGCAGGTTCATCGCGCGGGCAGGGGGGCGCAGCGAGGCGACGGGGCGGCTGACTGACATCTACCTGCCGCGCGATCTCGTCAGCGCGCGCGAACGAGGCATGGCGCATTTCACGCACGACCGCGCGGCCAGGGATCTCGTGGTAGGCGCGATCTACCAGAGCATCGAGACGGTGTTATCCGGCGCGGCGGAGCGCCAGCACTTGCGAGACCTGATGCGTCTCGTACTGGCCGCACTGGGCATTGCGCCATCGACCATCGAGCGGCTCAACGACATGCCGCTGCCGGAGATCGAGCTGCCTGACAGCCTGAAATCGTTGGAAGCAGCGAAACCGTAGCCCTTGACCTATCTCCAGGGCTCGTGAACCTGATGCCGCCAGTTCCGCCCGCCAATGCCGCTAGCCCGCGTCTGCCCCGCAGTGTCGGCGTTGGCCGCCTCCGTGGCCGGGGTTGTGACCTGCGCCGGTCTGATGGGCAGGCCGGGCGACATCGAAGGGATATGGATGGAACCCGTGGTAGGGGCGGGTCAAGCTGCGTGTCAGTTCAAAGTCGGGTGAACAAAGTTCAAGGCTGAGCGAATCTCGACACCTGCCTACTGTCGAGATTCACTCAACTATGAACCGGTGGGCCGCTAAGCGTGTAGCCAGCACCGCCTTGACGTCCGAAGCATTTACGCTGGCTTAGCAGTTGCTCGGCAACGAACCAGGGCAGAAGCTCGT
>JABLTH010054946.1_pt1 | contig 11221 bp, 11 predicted proteins | sample 7875711 | NCBI WGS metagenome assembly JABLTH01 (sample SAMN14941262, study PRJNA633318) | bioreactor metagenome | isolation source: bioreactor | place: China | collected 2019-03-05 | reverse complement strand
GCTGTTCCTGGACGAGATCGGCAACCTGCCGCTGCCGGGCCAGATGAAGCTGCTGCGCGTGCTGGAAACCGGCCAGTTCGAGCGGCTCGGCTCCGGTCGTACCCGCCACGCGAAGGTGCGCGTGCTGAGCGCCACCAACGCCGATCTGAAGGCGATGATCAAGGCCGGCACGTTCCGCGAAGACCTCTACTACCGGCTCAACGTGATCGACGTGAACCTGCCGCCGCTGTCCGAGCGCATCGACGACATCCTGCCATTGGCCGAGCACTTCCTCGACGGCCGCGCCGAACTCGGCGATGCCGCGCGCGAGGCATTGCTGGCCTACCCCTGGCCGGGCAACGTGCGCGAGCTGAAGAACGCGATCGAACGTGCCGCGCTGCTCTCGGCGGGTCGTCCGATCACGCCGGAGCTGCTCAATCTGCCGACGGTGGCAGCCAACCCTTCGCGCAATCTGGACGAGCCCAGTCGGGAATCGGTGGAAGCGGCGCTGGCCAAGGCCGATGGCGTGGTCAGCCGGGCCGCCCAGGCGCTGGGCTTGTCGCGGCAGGCGCTGTACCGCCGCATCGACCGCTACGGCCTGGCGGTCAGCGGCTGACGAGGGGCGCCTTGCGGCAGTGGCCGGTACCGATGCCAATAGCGTAAAAAGGGCATTGGGCCTATTGGAGGAGTGATGTCATGAGCCTGCGACTGCTGCTCGCCGCGACCTTGCTGGTCGGCGGCGCGCTTCATGCCCAGACGACCGCGCCGACGGGGGACAGCGATAGCTGGAGCCGGCCGGCGCCGGCCTCGACGGCACGGTACCGCGATACCGGTCCGCTCAAGGAGCAGACCGGCTCCGACAGCCATTTCAAGTTCAAGGAGCGGCGTTCGACCGAGCCGGTGCGCAACGATGCGATGGAGGCGGCCGGCAAGGCGCCGGTGATGGGTGGCAACCAGCTCGGTCGCGACGGCCGTCCCACCGTGAACTGCGCGGCCACGCCGATGGACCCTTCGTGTCGCTGACCTGCCGGGCTCGCCGCGCTGCATGATCCGCCGCCTGCGTTCGCTCGAGGGGCGGTTGAGCCTGTTGCTGATGCTGGCCGGACTGGTCGGCGTGCTGGTGTACGTCGGTATCACCACCTGGCCATTGCCGCAGTTGCTCGCCCTGCTGCAGGCCAATACGAAGGGCGGGGTGCCCGCGCCGGTGCATCTGGGTTTCGGCGCCGGGCTCGCGGTCAGCCTGGCCGTGCTGGTGCCGCTGGCGCTGTGGATGGCCAGCCTGGCGATGTCGCCGGTCAGTCGCCTGCTGCGTGCGCTGGAGGGCTCGGTGGCCAGCTATCGCGATGGCGACTTCAGCATCTCGCTGACGGTCAACCGGCGCGACGAGCTGGGCGAGCTGATCGCCATGCACAACGCGCTGGGGCAGACCTTGCGCGACCAGCGCCAGCACCTGGTGCAGCGCGAGCTGCTGCTGGACACGGTGGTGCAGAACACGCCGGTGGCCCTGGTGCTGGCCGATGCCGGTGGCCGCGTGGCCTACGCCAACATCGCCGCCCGGCACCTGTTCAACGAGGGGCGTAGCCTGCACGGGCTGGTGTTCGCCGAGGTGATCGCCGACGCCCCGGAAGCGATGCGCGAGGCGGTGGAGCGCGGCGAGGATGCGCTGTTGACGGTGGAGATGGACAACAGCGAGGAGACCTTCCACATCTCCCAGCGCGCGTTCCGCCTGCAGGGGCGGCCGCACCGACTGCTGCTGTTCCGGCGCATGACGCGCGAGCTGTCGCGGCAGGAAGTGGCGAGCTGGAAGCGGGTGATCCGGGTAATCAGCCACGAGCTGAACAATTCGCTGGCGCCGATTTCCTCGCTGGCCCATTCCGGCGCCGAGCTGGCCCGCCGTGGCGAAGTCGACCGGCTGCCCGGCGTATTCGCCACCATCGGCGAGCGTGCACGGCACCTGCATGGATTCATCGCCGGCTACGCCAGCTTCGCCAAGCTGCCCGCGCCGCGGAAGGCCTCGGTCGCCTGGGCGCCGTTCCTCGAGGGGCTGGCGCTGCACTGTCGCTTCCGCCTGCAGGGCGGCGCGCCGGAGCAGCCGGGCTGGTTCGACGCCGCCCAGGTCGAGCAGGTGTTGATCAACCTGATCAAGAACGCCCACGAGGCCGGTGGGCCGGACGACGAGGTCACCCTCGCGCTGCAGGTGCTCGGCCGCGAGCTGCGCATCGAGGTGGCCGACCGCGGACCGGGCATGAGCGAAACCGTGCTGGCGCAGGCGCTGCTGCCGTTCTACTCGACCAAGCGTTCGGGTACCGGGCTGGGCCTGGCGCTGGCACGCGAGATCGCCGAGGCGCACGGCGGGCGCATTGCGCTGGCCAACCGCGAGGGCGGCGGCCTGCAGGTAAGCCTGCTGCTGCCGCTGGCCGTGCCGCGGGAGGTTTGACCGCCACGCCGCTCGCCTATACTCCGGACTTCACCGGAGGAAGGGGGTTGTGATGGGACAGATACTCGCGCTGGTCGTCGTCATCGTGGTGGTGATCGTGATCACCAAGCTCGTGCGCATCGTGCCGCAGGGCTTCGAATGGACGGTCGAGACCTTCGGCAAATACACCCGGACCCTGTCGCCCGGCCTGCACCTGCTGGTGCCGGTCTACCAGAGCGTCGGCCGCAAGATGAACATGATGGAGCAGGTGCTGGACGTGCCTAGCCAGGACGTGATCACCAAGGACAACGCGGTGGTGCGCGTCGATGGCGTGGTGTTCTACCAGGTGCTGGACGCTGCCAAGGCGGCCTACGAGGTGTCCAACCTGGAACAGGCCTCGCTGGCGCTGGTGATGACCAACATCCGTACCGTGCTCGGCTCGATGGACCTGGACGAGTCGCTGAGCAAGCGCGACGAGATCAACGCGCGCCTGCTCAGCGTGGTCGATGAGGCCACCCATCCGTGGGGCGTGAAGGTCAACCGCATCGAAATCAAGGACATCGCGCCGCCGCGCGACCTGGTCGATTCGATGGCGCGGCAGATGAAGGCCGAGCGCGAGAAGCGCGCCAACATCCTGGAGGCCGAGGGCTTCAAGCAGGCGGCGATCCTCAAGGCAGACGGCGAGAAGCAGTCGGCGATCCTGGCGGCCGAAGGCAAGAAGGAAGCAGCCTTCCGCGAGGCGGAGGCGCGCGAGCGGCTGGCCGCGGCGGAAGCCAAGGCCACCACCCTGGTCTCCGATGCGATCGCCGGCGGCAACGTCAACGCGCTGAACTACTTCGTCGCCAACAAGTACGTCGAGGCGCTGAAGGAAATGGCCAACTCGCCGAACCAGAAGATGCTGCTGCTGCCGATGGAGGCGACCGGTGTGCTCGGCTCGCTGGCCGGCATCGCCGAACTGGCCAAGGAGTCGCTGGGCCAGCAGCAGGCCAAGTCCTCCATCCCGCCGCCGCGCTGAGCCGGATCGGAGAGCGGCCATGTGGAGTCTTTCCCCGCATTACCTGTGGTGGATCCTGGCGCTGCTGCTGATCGGCGGCGAGGTGTTGATCCCCGGTTATTTCCTGCTGTGGATCGGTGTCGCCGCCGCGGCGATGGGCGTCGTGCTGTGGCTGGTGCCGGGCATGGGGCTGCTGCTGCAGGCGGTGCTGTTCGCCGCGCTTGCGCTCGCTGCCTGCGTGTTCTATGCCCGCAAGTTGCGGCCACGGATTGAACGCAGCGCCCCCGGCAACGAGCGCCTCAACCGGCGTGCCGAGCAGATGATCGGCCAGCGCTACGTGCTCACCGAAGCGATCGTCAACGGCCGAGGCAAGGCCCGGGTGGGCGACGGCCAGTGGCTGGTGGCCGGCCCGGAGCTGCCGGCCGGCGCCACGGTGGAAGTGGTGGCCGTGGACGGCACCACCCTGCAGGTGCGCGCTGCCGGATGAACGCGGTCGCACCCATGGCCGCGCCTGCCGATTTCTCCACGGCGGCCCTCAACACGCGCATCAGCTTCCTGGTGGAACTGGCGCGCCGCCTGCACCAGTACGGCACTACCGCACCACGGCTGGAAATGGCGATCGCCCGCTCCGCGCAGCAGATGGGCCTGGCCGCCGACGTCTGGTCCAGCCCTACCGCGATCATCATCTCGTTCTCCGACCTGGCCCAGGGTGACGAGGGGCTGGCCCAGGTCACCCAGGTGATGCGTCTGCCGCCGGGCGACGTGAACCTGGCACGGCTGTGCGAGGCCGATGCCATCGCCGACCGGGTGATGTCCGGCGAGATCGAGTTGCGCGAGGGTTTCCGCCTGTTGCGCCTGCTCGGCCTGCCGGATACGCGTCGGGCGCGGGCCGCCGTGGTTGCCAGCTACGGCTTGTCCGCCGCCTGCGTGGTGGGCCTGCTGCTGCACAGCTCGTGGGCGGACTTGCTGGTGTCGGGCCTGATCGGTCTGGTAATCGGGGCGATCACCATCCTCGCCGCCAGCCGGCCGCGGCTGGCGGCAGCCAGCGATGCGATCTGCGCGCTGGTGGCGACCACCATCGCCATCCTGGTCAGTGCCTACGTGGTGCCGCTGGCGGTGAAGTCGGTGGTGCTGGCCGGCCTGATCGTGCTGGTGCCCGGGATGTCGTTGACTACCGCGGTCCGCGAGATCTCCAGCCAGCACCTGGTGTCCGGCGTGGCGCGCATGGGCGGGGCGATCTCCACCCTGCTCAAGCTCACCTTCGGCACCGTGGCGGCGACCCAGTTGTGCGGCGCCCTAGGTATCGACCCGGGTACGTACGCGCTGCCGCCGTTGCCGGGCTGGGTCGATTATCCGTCGCTGCTGCTGGGTGCGCTGGGTTTCGCCATCCTGTTTCGCGCTGCGCGCCGTGATTGGCCGGTGGTGATCGGAGCGGTGCTGGTCGGTTATCTGGCCACGCGCTGGGGTGGACTGATTTCCGGTTCCATCCCAGGCGCGCCGTTCGGCGTGTTTCTGGGTGGGTTCCTGCTCGGTTCGATGGCCAATCTTTATGCCCGCTGGATGCATCGCCCCGGTGCGGTGATCCGCGAACCGGGGATTATCCTGCTGGTTCCGGGAAGCGTGGGTTTCCGCAGTGTGTCGTACCTGTTCGAGCGCGATACCGTGCTTGGCCTGGATACCGGCGTGCTGCTGCTGACCCTGCTCGTTTCGCTGGTGGCGGGTCTGCTTTTCGGCGACCTGCTGGTGTCGTCCAGACGTTCGCTCTAACCGGTTCGTTTCGCGAAAACAAAACGCCGGCGCAAGGCCGGCGTTCTGCTGTTTCAGTGGATCGAGCGGCGATCAGATCGCCAGATCCTTTTCCTTCTTGCCGGCCTTCAGCGCATCGTTGAACCAGCGCGGGCGCTTGCCGCGGCCGGACCAGGTCTGCTCGGGGTTGGCCGGGTTGCGGTACTTCGGGGCCACCGTGATCTTGGCGCGGCGCACCTTGCCGCCACGGGCGGAACCGAAGATGTCGTCGAAGGTGTAGCCCTCGGCCTTGATCAGCGCATGGATCTTCTCGCGCAGCTTGCCGACCTTTTCCTTGCGCAATTCTTCCTGGCGGGTCTGCGCCTTGGAGATCAGGTCGTTGAGCTGATTGTGGTTGAGATTCTTGATGTCGACGGCCATGGACAACTCCGCGTTGGAATATTCAAATCACTGGTTTTGACATCGCCATTTGCGGCGATTGCGCCATCCTGATGCGGCCCGCATTCTCCCGTAATGGACGGCGATTTGCAAAATATTCGCGCGGGCGTGACGAAATCGTCATTGCAACCGTTACCTGCCACGTATGCCAATAATGCCGGTCCTGCCGGATTATCTCCGCGTCGGTCCTCCCCCGGGGATGGATTATCTCGTGCTATCCCGCTGCAATAAAAAAGCCGCCCGAAGGCGGCTCTCCCATTGCGTGCCAGCGGCAATCAGTCAAACAGGCGAAGCAGCTCGTCCACCGTGATCTGGCGGCTTTCCGCTGCGTCGCGCGCACGATATTCCAGCGTGCCGGCGGCGACGCCGCGCTCGCTCACCACCACGCGATGCGGAATGCCGACCAGTTCCATGTCGGCGAACATCGCACCGGGACGCAGGCCACGGTCGTCCAGCACCACCTCGACACCCCGGCCAGACAGCTCGGCATAGAGCGACTCGGCTGCCGCGGTGACCTCGGGCTGGCCCTTGGGATTGATCATGTAGACCGCCACGCGCCAGGGCGCCATCGGCTCCGGCCAGAGGATGCCGGCATCGTCATGACGCTGCTCGATGGCCGCGGCGACGATGCGGCTCACGCCAATGCCGTAGCAGCCCATCAGCATCACCTGCGCCTTGCCTTGATCGTCGAGCACGGTGGCGTCCATCGCCTCGGCGTACTTGGCACCGAGCTGGAACACGTGGCCCACCTCGATGCCGCGCGCAATCCGCAGCGTGCCCACGCCGTCCGGCGACGGATCGCCGGCGACTACCTGGCGGATGTCCTCCACCCGGGTGACGCGCGCGTCGCGTTCCCAGTTGGCACCGGTGTAGTGGGTCCCGTCGGCGTTGCCGCCGCAGACGAAGTCGGCCAACACGGCGGCGCTACGGTCGACGATCACGGGGATCGACTCCGGCAGCCCGACCGGGCCGATCGAGCCGGGCCGCGCGCCGATCGCAGCCACGATCTCCTCCTCGGAAGCCATCACGACTTCGTCCGGCAGCTCAGCCAGCTTGCCGGCCTTCACTTCGTTGAATGCGTGGTCGCCGCGCAGGCACAGCGCCACCAGGCCGTCGCGACCCTTCACGATCAGCGTCTTCACGCACTGCGCCGCTGGCACCTTCAGGAAGGCGGACACCTCCTCGATGGTCTTCTGCTTCGGCGTGTCGACGCGCGCCAGTCCGGCGCCCGGCAGCGGCCGTGCTTCGGTTGGCGCCAGCGCCTCGGCCTTTTCCACGTTGGCGGCATAGTCCGAGCCGTCGGAGAAGGCGATCACATCCTCGCCGGACTCGGCCAGCACCTGGAATTCGTGGCTGGCATTGCCGCCGATCGCGCCGGTATCCGCCTGCACTGCGCGGAAATGCAGGCCGAGGCGGCTGAAGATGCGCGTGTAGGCGTCGTACATCGCCTGGTAGGTCTGCGCCAGCGACTCCTGGCCGAGGTGGAAGGAGTAGGCATCCTTCATCAGGAATTCGCGTGCGCGCATCACGCCAAAGCGCGGGCGGATCTCGTCGCGGAACTTGGTCTGGATCTGATAGAAGTTGACCGGCAGTTGCTTGTAGCTCTTCAGTTCCTGCCGCGCGAAGTCGGTGATCACTTCCTCGGCGGTGGGCGCGTAGCAGAACTCCTGTGCCTTGCGGTCGGCGAGCTTCAGCAACTGGCCGCCGAACTTCTCCCAGCGACCGGTTTCCTCCCACAGCTCCCTTGGCTGGATGGTCGGCATGAGCATCTCGATCGCACCGGCGCGGTCCATTTCCTCGCGCACGACCGTCTCGACCTTGCGCAGCACGCGCAGGCCGAGCGGGGTCCAGGTGTACAGGCCGGCCGCCAGCTTGCGGATCATCCCGGCGCGCAGCATCAGCTTGTGGCTGACCAGTTCGGCTTCGGCGGGGACTTCCTTGACGGTGGCCAGGTGGAATTGGCTGAGGCGCATGCGACGGATCCGGCGTTCGGGGTAAAGGCGCCGATTATGCCAGTCGCGACGCGGCTCCGGGGCGAGCGAGGATCGCCCCTGTCGCCGCTACTGCCCCTGGCAGTACTGGGCGTACTGCGCCTCGGCTGCGTCCAGTTGCTGCTTGCGCTGGGCCGCGCTCAGCGTGGTGTACTGCCCGTTCAGCTCCATCGCCACCGGACCGGCGCCGCGCAGCGCAGCCAGGTTGGTCCTGAGCGAAGCGCACAGCTTGGCCCGGTTCTCCGGCGTGTCCTGCATCGGTGCGGTCGGCTCGGCGGCCGGTTTCGGCAGGTCGGCGGGAGCGGCGGCCGTTTCGTCGGCAGCGGCCGGCTCGACGCTGCCGGTGAGGGTGATCCGGCTGTACTTGGTGCCCAGGGGGGGCGCCGACTCGGAGTAGTGCACCGTGCCGTGGGCATCCACCCACTTGTAGGCCTGGGCCGAGACACCGCCGGCAGCGAGCAGCAGAACAACGAACAGGGGGCGACGGAACATGGTCCTCTCCGAATGAACGGAACGTACAGGCGCTCTTGGTATCACCGGCGCGGGCCGGACTCAAGCGCCGGTGTTCTACAATGCGCGCCAGCTTCCACTGGACCGGTCGATGAACCCCGACACGCCCGTACGACGCCCGCGCCACCGCGGCATCTACCTGCTGCCGAACCTGTTCACCACCGCGGCCATGTTCTCGGGGTTCTACGCCATCGTGGCCAGCATCGGCGGCCGCTACACCGAGGCGGCGATCGCGGTGTTCGTCGCGGCGCTGCTGGACGGCCTGGACGGCCGTGTCGCGCGCATGACCAACACCCAGAGCGAATTCGGCGTGCAGTACGACTCGCTGTCCGACCTGGTCAGTTTCGGCCTGGCGCCGGCGCTGGTGATGTACACCTGGTCGCTGTCGAGCCTGCGCGAGTACGGGCCGATGTGGGGCAAGGTGGGTTGGGCGGCGGCGTTCATCTATGCCGCCTGTGGCGCGCTGCGCCTGGCCCGCTTCAACACCCAGGTGGCGGTGGTCGACAAGCGCTACTTCCAGGGACTGGCCAGCCCCTCGGCGGCAGCGGTCTGCATGGCGTTCGTGTGGACCATGGAGAAGACCGGCATCTCCGGCAACACGCTGTGCTTCGTTACGCCGGTGCTGGCCGTGCTGGTCGGCCTGCTGATGGTCAGCCGGTTCCGCTACTTCAGTTTCAAGTCGCTGCCCTGGGCCGCGGGCGAGGGCGTGCCCTTCGTCTGGATGGTGGCGGCGGTGCTGGTGCTGGTACTGCTGGCGATCGATCCGCCGCGGCTGCTGCTCGCGGTGTTTTCCGCCTACCTGCTGTCCGGCCCGGTGCTGACCGTGTGGGGCCTGGCTACCCACCGCCGCGCGCGGCGGGGGGCCTGAGGAGCGCCGTCCATGCCCGACGATCGCCGCCAGCAGGTCCTGCAGGCCATGGGCATCACGCCGTGGGTTCGGCGGGTGCGCGAGGCGGACGCGCCGGTCGGCGCGGTGGCAGATGCACCAGCGGTCGAACCGCCAGTGGCCCGTTGCATCGTGATGCTGCCGGCGCAGTTGCCGGCGCGGACCATGGATGTGCTGGGGCGGGCGCTGCAGGCAGCCGGTGCCGGGATCGCCAGGGCCGGCCGGGTGCTGGTGGCCGACGGCCAACCGCAGGCGCCGGTGCCGCACGCTCCGGCGTATCTGGTGTTCGGGCAGGCGCAGGCCCATGCGCTCGGCCGGGAGCTGCCGGCAGCGGTGATGAGTCGGGCGCACATCGCGCTGGTCGACGCGCCGGAGGCACTGTTCGCCGGCGCGGAAGGCAAGCGGCGGCTGTGGGCTGCGCTCAGGCAGTTGCGGCGCGCGCTGGCGGCGACCGGAGCGGACTAACGTGGCGGTGGTGAGCCCGCCGGCGAGCGAGATCCGCGCCCTGCGACTGCAGGACCTGGATGCGGTGGCCGCGCTGGAAGCCGACTCCTACGAATTTCCATGGAGCCGCGGCATCTTCGCCGACTGCCTGCGCGCCGGCCATCCGTGCTGGGTGCTGTGGGTGGATGGGCAAGTCGCCGGCTACGGCATCCTGTCGATTGCCGCCGGCGAAGCCCACGTGCTGAACCTGTGCATCGGCCGCCAGTGGCAGGGGCTGGGGCTGGGGCGGCGCCTGCTGATGCGCTTGCTCGACGTGATCCGCTGGAGCGGCGCCGAAAGGGTCTTTCTCGAAGTGCGACCCTCCAATCCGGTGGCGCAGAACCTCTACCGCTCGGCCGGATTCACCGAGATCGGCCGGCGTCCCCGTTACTACCCGGCACGCGATGGGCGCGAGGACGCCATCGTCATGGAGTTGGTGCTGGGCCAGTCCGATCCGTCTTGACCCGCCCCGGTAGGAGCCCGCTCGCGGGCGATGCTCCTGCTCCTGATGCACATCAACGACGAGGAGCATCGCCCGCGAGCGGGCTCCTACGGAAGGTTGTGAGGATCAGCCGAGCTTGGCCGCCTGCTCGCGCAGCGCACCCAGCGTGGTGTTCCAGTCGACGATGCGCTGGCGTTCCTGCGCCACTACCTCGGCCGGCGCGTTGGCGACGAAGTTGGCGTTGCCGAGCTTGCCTTCGCATTTTTTGATCTCGCCTTCGATGCGGGCGATCTCCTTGGCCAGGCGTGCCTTCTCTGCGGTGAGGTCGATCAGGCCGGCCAACGGGATCAGCACGCGCAGGCTGCCGACCACCGCGGCCGCGGCAGCCGGCTCGTCGGCGCCGGCCTCGATCCACTGCGGTGCCTCGACGCGGGCGAGGAAGGCGATCTGCGAGGCGAACTTGGCTGCGCGGGCGCGATCGGTGGCGTCACCGTCGGCGAGCAGCAGCGGGATGGTCTTGCCCGGCGAAATGTTCATCTCCGCGCGGATCCTGCGCACGCCGGAGAGCACCGCCTTGAACCACTCGATCTCCGCGGTGGCGGCGTCGTCGGCGGCGATGGCGTCGGCCTGCGGCCACGGACGCAGGATCAGTTCGGCCTCGGCCAGGCCCAGCTTCGGTCCGACCGACGCCCAGATTTCTTCCGTGATGAACGGGATGATCGGATGCAGCGCGCGCAGCACCGTCTCCAGCACCACCAGCAGGGTGTGGCGGGTGGACGCCGCGGCGGTGGCGTCGTCGCCGTTGAGCGCCGGCTTGGACAGCTCCAGGAACCAGTCGCAGTACTCGTTCCAGACGAACTCGTACAGCGCCTGCGCCAGCAGGTCGAAGCGGTAGCTGGTGAAGTGCTGCTCGACCTCGCCCAGGGTCTGCTTCAGGCGGGTGAGGATCCAGCGCTCGGCCTCGGTGGCCGGGCCGCCGGCAGGGGCCTCGATGCGGCCCTCGGGAAGGTTCATCAGCACGAAGCGGGCGGCGTTCCACAGCTTGTTGCAGAACGCCTTGTAGCCCTCGGCACGCTTGATGTCGAAGTTGATCGTGCGGCTGTAGCTGGCCAGCGCGGCGAAGGTGAAGCGCAGCGCGTCGGTACCGATCGCGGTGATGCCCTCGGGGTAGTCGCGGCGCACGCGCTTCTCGACCTTCTCGCGCTCCTGCGGCAGCAGCAGGCTCCTGGTCGACTTGGCCACCAGCGGGTCCAGCGCGATGCCGTCGATCAGGTCCAGCGGGTCCAGCGTGTTGCCCTTGGACTTGGACATCTTCTGGCCTTCGGCGTCGCGCACG
>JABLTH010035269.1_pt1 | contig 11222 bp, 8 predicted proteins | sample 7875711 | NCBI WGS metagenome assembly JABLTH01 (sample SAMN14941262, study PRJNA633318) | bioreactor metagenome | isolation source: bioreactor | place: China | collected 2019-03-05 | reverse complement strand
GCGCCGGAGTCCAGGAGCTGCGGCGCGATCGCCGAGCCGAGGATCCGATCCGCCCACATGCCGCCCCACCAGGCGCGGTCCTCCTCGTTCGCGTAGCACCAGGTGCTCGAGGTCGCCACGACGTCGGTGAGGCCCGCGGCGTGCGCCCAGGACAGCAGCCGTCGCCCCGCGTCGGGCTCGCCGCCGTTGGCGCGCGCCGCCGTGTAGTACAGCGCGAGCCACTCGTCCAGCGCCGGGACGGCCGGCCACCATTGGAAGCCGCCGTAGTCGCTGTCGCGCACCGCGACGATCCCGCCCGGCCTGGTCACGCGCGCGAGCTCGCGCAGCGCCTGCACCGGATCCGCGACGTGCTGCAGCACCTGATGCGCATGGGTCACGTCGAAGCTGTCGTCGGGGAAGTCGAGCGCGTGCACATCGGCGACGTGGAACTCGATGTTGTGCACGCCGCGGTCGGCGGCGGTGGCGCGGCTCAGATCCAGTTCGGCCTCGCCGACCTCGGTGGCGACGACCTCGGCCACCCGCTCTGCGAGATCCGCCGTGATCGTGCCGGGCCCGGCGCCCACGTCGAGCAGGCGATCGGTCGGGCGCAGGTGTGGCAGCAGGTGCGCCGCCGAGTTCTGCGCCGTGCGCCAGCGGTGCGATCGCAGCACCGAGTCGTGGTGTCCATGGGTGTAGCCGGCCATCGGGTCTCCTCCGGGTCAGGGGCGTTCGTCCTCAGCGTCCCGGTTCGAGGAGCCGTGCGGAAGACCGTAGTCTTCCTAGGAGCGCCGCACCCTCCCGCGCGACGCGGATCCTGTCTTCCCGAGCTCCCGGAGGCTGCGGATGTCGAACGCACTCGGCGATTTCCTCCGCGCCCGGCGCACCGACGCCCGGCTGCAGGCCGACGCGCCGCGCACCGGCGGCCGCCGCCGCACGACCGGGCTGCGCCGCGAGGAGGTCGCGACCGCCGCGGGCATCAGCGCCGACTACTACACGCGCCTCGAACAGGGCCGCGAGACCCATCCGAGCGATGCGGTGCTCGACGCGCTCGCCCGTGCGCTGCAGCTCGACCCGGACGCCGCCGACCACCTGCGCCGGCTGCGCGACGCCCACCCCGCCACCGCCCGCACCGAATCGCCGGCCGCGCCCGCGGTCGACGAGGGCCTGATCGCCCGCATGGCGCTGCTGGTCGATGCCGTGCGCCCCAACCCGGCTTATGTGCTGGATCGGCTCAGCACGGTCGTGGCGGCCAACCCCGAGGGGCTCGCGCTGCACGAGGGACTCGCCGACCTGCCTCCGGCCCAGCGCAACACCTGCCGGTCGCTGCTGCTCGACCCGCGCGCCCGCGAGACGTTCGTGGAGTGGGAGGAGCTGGCCCGCGGGGCCGTCGCCCACCTGCGCGCCGCGAACGTGGACGACCTGCAGGATCCGCAGCTCGTCGCGCTCGTCGCCGAGCTCGGCGCCGCCAGCCCCCTGTTCCGCACCTGGTGGAGCGGCCATCTGGTGCAGCGCCGGCGCGGCGACATCACGCACGTCCGCGGTGCCGACGGCACGGTCAGCGCGCGGCGCTACGAGGTGCTGCACCTGCCGGAGGACGGCGTGCGGATGACGCTCTGGCTGCCCGCCCTCTGAGGCCGGATCCCGGCCGCCGGCCCGGCCACCAGATCCTGTCGCCGACGAGCGCGAAGATCGCGGGCACGATCACGGTGCGCACCACGAGGGTGTCCACGATCACGCCGACGCCGACGATCAGTCCGAGCTGGCCGAGCGTGACGAGGGGCAGCACGCCGAGCGCGGCGAACACCGCCGCGAGCACGATGCCCGCGCTCGTGATCACGCCGCCCGTGTGCGCGATCGCCTCGACCATGCCCTGACGGGTGCCGTGCACGCCGGCCTCCGCCCGAGCGCGGTGCACCAGGAAGATCGTGTAGTCGATCCCCAGCGCGACCAGGAACAGGAACGCGAGCAGCGGGACCTGCAGATCCAGCGCGTGCTGGCCGAACAGCACCCGACTGAGCCAGGCCCCGGCACCGATCGCGGCGACCGCGCTGGCGAGGTTCACCAGGAGCAGCAGCACCGGCGCGACGAGCGAGCGCAGCAGCACCAGCAGCACCAGGAAGCTGACCAGCAGCACGAGCGGCGCGACGAGCAGCAGATCCTGCTGGTTGCCGCTGCGGGCGTCCAGATCCGTCGCCACCGCCCCGCCGACGACGGCGTGCGCCTCCGGCACGGCGTGGACGGCGGTGCGCAGCGCGCGGATCTGGTCGAGGCTGGCACCGGATCCGGGGGCGTACTCCCCCGTCACCATGATCTTCGTGAGGTCGCCGTCCTCGGTCACGCCGGCCGGCTGCACGCGCACGACTCCCTCGACGCTCTTCGCCGCAGCCACGACGTCGTCCGCCTTCGTCGTGTCCGCGACGATCAGGACCGGCTGGGCCTCCCCCGGCGGGAAGTGCGCGGAGAACACCTCGAGTCCTGCCGCCGACTCCGACGGCACCCGGAACTTCTCCACCTGGTCGAGGCCGACCGTCGTGCCGACGAGGCCCGCCGCCATCACGGCGAGCAGTGCCGCTCCGGCGAGCAGTCCCGCACGGGGTCGTCGCGCGACACCGCCGGCGACCGCCCGCCAGGCCCGTCCCTGCCGCCGCTCCTGGCCGGGACGCGGCACGAACGGCCAGAACACGCCGCGCCCGCACACGGCGAGGAGCGGCGGAAGCAGGAACAGCACCGTGCCGAGCGCGATCAGGAGCCCGATCGCACTCGAGACGCCGAGCCCGTGCGTGCCGGGGATCACCGCCAGCACCAGGGTCAGCAGGGCGAGCACCACGGTCACGTTCGACGCGACGATCGCCGGCGCCGTCCGGCGCCAGGCGGTGCTCAGAGCGCGCCGGTGGTCGGTCTCGCGCTGCAGCTCCTCGCGGTAGCGCGAGATCAGCAGGAGGGCATAGTTGGTGCCCGCGCCGAACACCAGCACGCTGATGATCCCCGCGTCGAACTGCAGGCCCCAGGCGGATCCGGCCGCGGCGGTGATCCGGCCGGCGAGCCCGTCGGCGAGGGCGACGACCACGAGCGGGATCAGCCACAGGATCGGCGAGCGATAGGTCACGATGAGCAGCACGGCGACGATGAGGATCGTCACGATGAGCAGCGTGAAGTCGGCCCCCTCGAACGAGGAGGCGATGTCGGCGCCGAACGCGGGGCCGCCCGTCACCTGCAGGGTCAGCCCGTCCGGGGCGTGCGCGGCCGTGTCCGCCCGCAGCGCCGCGATGACCTTCGCCGTGTCGGCATTGCTCGCGCCCACCGTGATCGGCACGACGATCGCGCCGGCCTTCTTGTCCTCGCTCACCAGAGGACCGGTCGGGTCGGCGGCCGCCACGGGGCGCAGCGACGGCATCAGCTGCTTCAACCCGGCCAGATCCGCAGCGCTCAGCTCCGTCCCGTCGTCACGCGAGGCGACGACGATCACGGACTGGCGGTCGGCGTTCGGGAATTCCGACAGCAGCGCGGCCGCCTTCGTCGACTCGGCGTCGGCCGGGGCCTGTGCGCTGCCACCGGGCGCCTTGGCCGAGCCGAAGGCGCCGAACAGCAGTACGAGGAGGACGAGGACGAGACCGAGCGAGACCCACGCGCCGCGGCGCGAGGTCAGCACGTCGGAGAGGCGCGGGCGCGCGGCAGGTTCTGACATGCCTCCAGTCCATCGCCGCAGGGTCCGCGTGACATCGTGCACAAGGTTGATCGAAAGATCGATCGAAGGGACGAGACCGGATCCGGGGCAGCCTCGCAACGCCGAACGCGGCCCCCTCCGGGGACCGCGTTCGTGGTGCCGGGCGCCCCGAGATCTCGGGGCGCCCGGGGAATGAGGACGTCAGTACCGCAGGCCGTGGCCGAACCGGAAGGTCGGGTCCTCGGTGTCGAACGCGACGTCGGTGCGGCTCGCGGCGACGGCCGCATCCGAGCGCGGCAGGTCGAACGGGAGCGAGCCCTGCGGACCGCGCTCGCCGAACAGCACCCGCAGCACGGCCTCGTCCGACGCTCCGTAGTCGGCGAGCACGGCGCGCGCCGACTCCTCCAGGCCGCCGAGCACGGCAGGACGGTCGAGGTAGATGTCGATCACCGTCGGGACGGCCTCGGCGATCGCCGTCAGTCGCGCGTGCTCCTCGGGCGGGAACTCCAGCGATCCGGAGTGGAAGAGGTCGCTGAATCCGCCGCGGTCCCGGTCCTCGAACGGCGCCTTGATCCGCAGGATCGCGACGTCGGCGTCCTCCGGGGCGGTCACGACGTCGGCGTATCGGGCGAGCGCCTCCGCGGCGACGCCCTCGGCGTAGACCTTCACGCCGCGCGTCAGCGGCAGGATCGGGGATCCGCCGTCCACCGCCGTGTTCGTGAGCAGGGTGAGCGAGTCGCTCTGCGCGTCGAGGCCCTCCTGGACGAAGTCGGCACGACCGACGACGGCGGCCGCGTGCTCCTCGTCGACGAACGGGTTCTCGAACAGCCCCAGCCGGAACTTCTCGCGCAGCAGCCGTCGCACCGACACGTCCAGGCGCGCCTCCGAGACCTCGCCCCGTTCGACGAGACCGAGGAGCTCCTCGGTGCAGAGCTCGCCGCCGAACTGGTCGATCCCCGCGTCGAGCGCCTTGACCATGCGCTCCGGCCGGGTGAGGTGCTCGACGCCCCAGGCGCGGGCGGGCATGTCGGCGCCGAACACGACGACGTCGGTGAGCAGGCCCCAGTCGGTGCAGACGATCCCGTCGAAGCCGAGCCGGTCGCGCAGCAGATCCGTGAGCACGTCCTTGTTGAACCCGAAGCCGACCTCCTCCCAGTCGGTGCCGATCGGCTGGCCGTAGTACGGCATCATCTGGGTCGCGCCGGCGCCGATCGCGGCGATGAAGGGGCGCAGGTGGTACTCCTGCTCGCCACCCGGATAGACCTGCTCCTTGCCCCACTCGAAGTGCGGATCCTCGCCGTCGAGCTGCGGACCGCCGCCCGGGAAGTGCTTGACCATCGTCGCCACGGACTCGGGGCCGAGCTCGGAGCCCTGGAATCCGCGGATGTAGCCCACCACGAGGCGCGACGTGAGGTCCGCGTCCTCGCCGAACGTGCCCGCGATCCGCGACCAGCGCGGCTCGGTGGCCAGATCGATCTGCGGATGCAGCGCGACGCGCAGGCCGACCGCGACGTACTCCTGCCGTGCGATGTCGGCGAAGCGCTCGAGCCGCTCCGGGGATCCGAGGGCCGCGAAGCCGAGCGTCTCCGGCCACTGCGAGAAGGGCCCCGCCATGAGCGAGGTGAGGGGGTTGTCGCTGAACGAGTGCCGCGGGTCGGTGGAGAGCGTGACCGGGATCCCGAGCGGCGTGTCCAGCGCCATGCGTTGCAGGGCGTTGTGCCAGGCGGCGAACTCGCGTCCGCCCGGGGCGGCGCCGAGCAGGTTGAAGTGGCTCATCCGGCGTTTGCGCACCATGGAGGCGAGGGAGGGCAGGCCGAACGTCGGGTTGCCCTCTTCGAGCTCGGCGAAGGCCGCCATGGTGTGGAACAGCATCCCCACCTTGTCGGCGAGCTCCATCCGGCCGAGGAGGTCCTCGACCCGCTCGTCGATCGGCAGCGAGGCGTCGCGGTAGGGCAGCACGGCTTCGTTCACGGTGTCCGTCATTGTGATGTTCTCCTCTACTTGACCGACTTGATGAACCAGACGCTGACCGCGCCGAGCACGCTCAGCACGATCGCGATCGGGAAGAGCGCGCCGTATCCGAATGCCAGCACGATCGCGCCGGCGACGCCGGGGGCGAACGTCTGCGGCAGCGTCGCGGCGATGTTCACGACACCGAGGTCCTTGGCGAAGTTCTTCGCGGACGGCAGCACCTGGCTCATGAGGGCGGTGTCGACGGCCTGGAACATCCCGAATCCGAAGCCGCTGATCACGGTCATGATCATCCACGACGTGTAGGAGGGGGCGATCATCGGGAACACCAGCGCGACCGCCATGAGCAGGGAGGATCCGAAGACGAACGGCTTGCGTCGGCCCACCTTGTCGGAGAGCGGACCGGAGATCACCGTCGCGACGAGGATGCCCACGAGGCTGAGGATGCCGAGCAGCGGGATGACGGAGAAGGGATCCTTCACGCCGAGGTAGTTCTTCAGGATCAGCAGCTGGAACCCGGTGACCGCGAAGTATCCGGTGTACAGCAGCAGCCGGCCCGTGAAGGCCCAGAAGAAGTCGGGATGCTTGATCGGGCTGACCCAGAACGTGCGCAGGAACTCGCCGAAGCTGAACGGCTCGTTCCGGAAGTTGAGGCTGGAGTGATCGGGGTTCGCGACGACGAACCCGAGCAGCACGACGACCGCGAAGACCGCGAAGACGATGTAGCCGAGCGTGATCGTGTGCGCGAGCTGCGATCCGATGATCTGTCCGCCGAGCGCGCCGAACATGAGGCCGATGCCGGAGAGCGCGGCGAACGTGCCGCGGCGGGCGACCGGAACCCGGTCCGGGAGGATCGCGGAGAGCGGACCCTGCGCGAAGTTGTAGGCGACCTGGATCAGCGTCCACGCGACGATGATGCCCGCGAGGCTGTTCATGAAGCCGAGTGCGATGAGCGCGGCGCCGCCCACGATCGCGCCCGCGATGATCCACGGCGCGCGACGGCCGAACCGGGAACGGGTGCGGTCGGACAGCTGTCCGGCGGCGGGCTGGGCGATCATCGCGCCGAGGGCGCCGATGGTGGACACGATCGCGATGTTCGCGACCTGGGTCTTCTCGTCGGGGAACATCGCGATGAGCTGCGCCTGCAGCAGGATGCCGGGGACCGCGCCCCAGATCACGAAGATCGCGAAGTTCGCCGGGATGATCCATCCCAGCAGGCGTCGGACGCCCTTGATCGGGGCGGGCGGGTCGTCCTCGCCAGACGCGGTGGCCACGAACGTGGTCTCCGTGAGGGGCGGACGCAGCTCTTCGGGCGTGTCGGATGATGTCGACGTCATTGTCAGTCCTTGGGGGCGAGCGGTGGGATCGGGTCGGGCCGACGAAGGCGCTCGACGCGTCCTCGGAACCGGCTGTTCGCACGCTAGCATGAAAAACCGGCACAAGTGCAGGTTTTTGTTCAGAGCGGTGCCCGGCCACGGATCGCGCACCGGTCGCGACCCTCTCCGGCGCCGGGGGACGCATACGATGGGACACCGATGACGACCGAACGCGGATACACCACGGGCAGGGCCCGGCGGGAGCGGATCATCGCGGCCGCGACCGCGCTGTTCGGACGCGTCGGCTTCAACAGCGCCACGATGCTCGAGATCGCGCAGGTCTGCGAGATCTCCCGCGCGGGCCTGGCCCACCACTTCCCCACCAAGGAATCGCTGATGGAGGCGGTGCTGGAGACCCGGGACCGCGAGGACCGCGAGCGTTTCCGGCGCAACGGCTCCCAGGGCCAGGACGGCATCGGCGTGCTGCGCGGCATGGTAGACCTCGCCCGGCACAACAGCGAGGTCGGCGGCATCATCGCCCTGTACGCCGTGCTCTCGGCCGAGGCGGCGGATCCCGCGCATCCGGCCCACGACTACTTCGTGCGGCGTTACGCCAGGATCCGCTCCGGCACGGCCAAGGCGCTGCGCGACGCCCGCGCCGCGGGCTACCTGGCCGCCCACGTCGACGAGGACCGCGCCGCCGCCGAGCTCACCGCGCTCATGGACGGCCTCCAGCTGCAGTGGCTGCTCGACCCCGCGTCGGTCGACATGGCGGAGACCGTGCGCCGCCGCATTCAGGAGCTGCTCGTGGTGCCGCTCGACCCCGCCCGCTGAGCGAGCGCGGCAGCCCGATTCCTGAGCGAGCGAAGCGAGACGAAGGGCGCCTACGACCAGACGAAGCGGAAGGTGCCCGCCAGGACGGCCGCCGCGATCGACAGCGCCATGATGCCCGCCCCGCCCGCGAGCGCGATCGCGTCGCGGGCGTGGAGCCGCGACGGACGCGACCAGGTGCGCGGGATCTCGGATCCGAATCCGCGAGCCTCCATCGCGAGGGCCAGCTTGGTGCCGCGACGGACGGCGAACACGAGCAGCACGAACGACATCGTGACGAACCGGCGCAGCACGCCGCGATCGCCCACGCCGCGCGCTCGGCGGGCGAGCGACATCGTGCGCCAGTCGTCGAGGAACAGCCCGAGCATGCGCGTGCCCGCGAGCACCCCGAGTACGAACCTGCTGGGCAGGTGCGCGACCTGGGCGAGGGCGTCCGCGAGCGCGGTCGGATCCATGCGGGCGAACAGCAGGATGGTCGGAAGGCCGAGCGCCACGACGCGGATCGACACCGCGACGGCGAGCTGGATCGACGCCTCGCTGATGTGCGCGAACCCGAAGCTGAAGAAGACCTGCCCGCCCGGCGCGGCGTAGAGCAGCATGCTGATCCCCGCGATCGGGGCCACGACGAGCAGCAGCGCGAGCCGGCGCAGCACGGTGCCCAGACGGAGCCCGCTGAGCGGGAGGCACAGCAGCTGCAGGCCGATCGCGACGAGGCCGCTCGTCACGTCGATCGACGCGAACAGCGGGATCGACAGCAGCAGCGCCAGCAGGATCCGGGTGACCGGATTGACCCCGTCGATCCACGCCCCGGCCTCGGCTCGACCCCCCTCCGGACGCAATGCAGGAGATCCCGCGTCTTCCGCCCCGGATCCGGGCCCACCGGCGGCGTTTCTCCTGCGTTGTGTGCGGCCGAGGTCGAGGCGCGTCATGCCGCCTCCTCGGTCCGGGCCGCGTCGGCCGCGTCGGCAGGGACGAGGGCGATCCGGTGGCCGCCGAGGTGGCGGATCACGCCGTCGTCGTGCGTCACCGCGATCACGGCGGTGCCGCGGGCGATCTCCTCCTGCAGCAGGCTCACGATCCCGATCCAGCCCCGCCGGTCCTGCCCGAAGGTCGGCTCGTCCAGCACGACCACGGCGGGCGCCGCGGCGAGCACGGTGGCCACCGACAGCCGCCGCTTCTGACCGCCCGAGAGCGTGAACGGGTTGGCGGCGGCGAGCGCCGTGAGGCCGAGCCGGTCGAGCAGGGCGTCGACGACGGCATCGACACGCGGGGCCTCCCAGCCGAGAGCCCGCGGACCCACCGCGAGCTCGTCGCGCACGGTCTGCGTGAGGAACTGATGCTCCGGATCCTGGAACACCATCCCGATGCGGGTGAGCAGCTCGCGCGAGGTCCACGCCGACGGGCGACGGCCGCGTCGCCCGCGGAGCTCCTCCTCGGCCTCCACCAGCCCCCGCAGCGGATCCAGGAGACCGGCGAGGGTCAGGGCCAGCGTGGACTTGCCGGCACCGTTGGGGCCGACGATGACCGTCGCGGCAGCGTCCGGCACCGTCAGGTCGAGGCCGCTCTGCACCGCGGAACGGCGGTCGCGCGACACCGCGAGATCCCGGGTCGTGAGCACGCCCTCCCCGGCCGACGGCGCCGGCGGCAGCACCGGGAGGTCGACCGGGTGGCCCGGCACCCACACGCCCGCGTCGGCCAGAGCGTCGCCGTACGCGCCGAAGACGTCGGCGGGCGTGCCGTCGGCGAGCAGTCCGCCGTCGGCGCCCACGACGATGACGCGCGTCATCAGGTCGGCCCAGATCCCGGTGCGGTGCTCGATGACGACCAGCGTCGCGCCCGTCGCCTCGACCACCCGCTCGACGCTCGCGCGGATCTCGCGCACGCCGTCCGGATCGAGGTTGGCCGTCGGCTCGTCCAGCAGCAGCAGCCCGGGCCGCATCGCGAGCGCGCCAGCGAGGGCCAGGCGCTGCTTCTGCCCGCCGGACAGCGCGGACGTCCGGCGGTCGAGCGGCACGTCGAGACCCACTGCGTCGAGCGCCTGCCCGACTCGCTCGGGGATCTCCGCCGCGGGGACGCCGAGGTTCTCACAGCCGAACGCGACGTCGTCGCCGACCCGGCTCAGCACGACGCCGGCATCCGGATCCTGCAGCACCAGGCCGATGCGCCCGCGGCGGCTCTCCGGATCCGCGCCGTCGACGAGAAGGGATCCGCTGCGCTCGCCCTCGTCGGCGTCGCCGAGCAGCCCCGCCATCCCCGTCAGGAGGGTGGACTTGCCCGCGCCGGAGGCGCCGAGCAGCAGCACGCGCTCGCCGGGCTCGATCGTGAAGGACACGTCGCTGACCGCGGGCAGGCGGCGGCCGGCGTAGCGCCAGCCCCACCGGTCCGCGACGACGCGGGCCGCACCCGCGGTCATGTCAGACCTCGCGACGCAGCTCGCGTCCGGCGGCGAAGCGGCTGAGCGCACCGGTCGCGGCGAGCGCGCGCACCAGCAGCCAGCCGAGCACGCCGGCGAGCACCGCCCCCGAGACGACGAGGGTGCCGAGGTAGATCGCGTTGAACTCGAGGCTCTTCAGGATGTTCGGCGAGCTGCCGTAGAACAGCTCGAACACCCAGGCGCCCACCGCCGCGGCGACACCGGAGAGCGCGGCCACCGGCAGCGAGAAGCGACGGTAGAGGAAGACGGCGAAGATCAGCTCGGCACCCAGGCCCTGCGCGATGCCCTCGAGCACCGTGGATACTCCCCAGATGTTGCCGATCAGCATCGAGACGACCGCCGCGACGACCTCGACCACGAGCGCCGCGCCGGGCTTGCGGATGACGAGTCCGCCGACGACGCCGCCCAGCAGCCAGATCCCGACGGCGATGCCTCCGAGGCCCGGGGTGAGTGCGTCGGCGGCCGAGAACCAGGCGTAGCCGATGGTGTTCCAGACCCAGAAGACCAGGCCGATCGCGACGCCCAGGACGGCGGCGACGACGATGTCGACGACCCGCCAGTTCAGGCGGCGCGCGACCGCTCCCGTGCTCGCGTTGCGTGCGGTTGCCGTTGCATGCATGACTGTTGCTCCTCCCTGCGCCGGCATGATCCGGATCAGGTTCGACGGTCGAAGCGCGATTCGCTCCCTCTCAGCCCGGCTCGCCGGACTCCCGTGGTGATCCGCCCATCTTAGCCCCGGCCGAGAGGCGCCGCGACCGGCGGCGTCGGACACGGTCGCCGCCCGTTCCGGAGCGCCGGATCCCGCTCCGGAACGCACGAGGGGTGTGCGGCGAACGGTGTGCGCGCGGATTCCCGCGGCAGAACGGCGTTCGGCTGCCGGTGATCGACACGGCCTCCAGATACGGTAGGAGGGTGAACGAAGACGACGGCCCGGCGGCCACACAGGGCGATCCCGAGCTCGTCGACGCCCCGGCCGAGACCGCCGCAGCGGATTCGGCGTCCGCCGTCGCGACGCTCGACGCTCCGG
>JABLTH010035193.1_pt1 | contig 11225 bp, 7 predicted proteins | sample 7875711 | NCBI WGS metagenome assembly JABLTH01 (sample SAMN14941262, study PRJNA633318) | bioreactor metagenome | isolation source: bioreactor | place: China | collected 2019-03-05 | reverse complement strand
GGAGGCACGACCGTCTACCTCCGGCAGGGGACGTATCAGCGGGACGCGTCGTTCCAGCTGGGGGCGCAGGACTCGGGCACCGCGGACGCGCCCATCACCTACCGCTCCTACCCGGGTGAGCGGGCGACGCTCTCCGGCGGGCGGACCCTGCCGAAGGACGGCTTCACAGGCGTGACCGACCCGGCGGTCCGCGACCGCATCGTCGAGGCCGCGGCGCGCGACAAGGTGCAGCAGATCGACCTGCGCGCCCTGGGCATCGCCGACTACGGCCAGCTCAGCCGTCACGGCTACTGGAAGGCCAACGACGTCAGCACCACGCCGCCGATGGAGCTCTACATCGAGGGGCAGGGGATGACGCTCGCGCGGTGGCCGAACGCCGACGCCGCCAAGCCCACGGTGCAGATGGGCGACATCGTGGATCCCGGCCCCACCCGCAAGGACGCGGATCTGCAGGACCGCGGCGGGACGTTCACCTACGGCTACGACCGGCCGAAGTACTGGACCCAGGCCGACGACGTCTGGCTCGACGGCATCTTCGGCTACAGCTGGGAGTGGTCGTACAACAAGATCCAGTCCATCGACACGGAGAAGAAGACGATCACGCTCCGCTACGGCGAGATGAGCGGGATCATGAAGAGCTGGTTCCCCGACTTCCACTTCGCGCAGAACCTGCTCGAGGAGCTCGACGCGCCGGGCGAGTACTACATCGACCGGGACAAGGGCGTCCTCTACCTGATGCCGAATGCGGCGTTCGCGGCCGGTCGCGGCGACATCACGGTGACCACGCTCAAGGACCCGATGCTGCGCACGGACGGCGCCTCGTACGTGACCTTCGACGACCTCGCCCTCGAGTACGGTCGCGCCACGGCGGCCGTGATCCTCGGCGGCTCGCACGTGACGGTCTCGCACAGCGACATCCGCAACTTCTCCGACGGCGGCGTGCTCATCAACTCGCCGGGCCGCTACACCTACGACGGCATCCCGGTGAACCGCGGGGGCACGGATCACGCCGTGACCGACAGCAGGCTCACGCACATCGGCGGCATCGGCGTGGTTCTGCAGGGCGGCGACAAGACCACGCTCGCACCCGGCCGCAATCGTGTGGAGAACTCCGAGATCGCCGACTTCGCGTACTACCACAAGGCGTACAACCCCGGTGTGATGTTCGACGGCGTCGGCAACGTCGCGAAGAACAACAAGATCCACGACGCCCCGCATCCGGGCATCATCGTCTACGGCAACGACCACCTGTTCGAGCGCAACGAGGTCTACGACGTCTGCAAGCAGTTCCACGACCTCGGCGCGATCTACATGAACTCCGGCAAGACGCCCCAGCAGCGCGGTCACGTGTTCCGCGAGAACTACTTCCACGACATCGGCGTGGGGATGGCCGGCGTCGAGGGGATCTACGCCGACAACTTCACCTGGGATCTGGAGATCACGAAGAACGTCTTCGTGAACATGGGCAACTCGGGCATCAAGAGCGGGTCCGCCGACTACATCGAAGCGCGCAACAACGTCTTCATCGACAACCTCGTGCCGTACGACAACTACGAGCAGTGGATGGGCAACCAGGAGGGGAACGTGGTCGACCGCGACTACATGCCCGCGTGGAAGCAGGTGTTCGCCGACAACCACGACTTCGTCGGGACCCCCTACCTGGAGAAGTACCCGGAGCTGGCGCACTTCTTCGAGGACGACCACTACTTCCCCGACCACAGCACCTTCGCCCAGAACGTGGTGTGGAACCCGAACCGCAAGCCGTCGGGCCTGAACGCGCAGGGCGCCAAGGACGGCAAGAACCTGCTGAACTACGAGACCAACATGGTCGCGACCTCCGACCCCGGCTTCGTGGATGCGGCGCACGGCGACTACCGCCTCAAGCCCGATGCCGCCGTGTTCGCGCAGATCCCAGGCTTCCAGGCGATCGCCTTCGACAAGATCGGCCTGCAGGGCAAGGTCGGCCAGTCCCAGTCGCCCGACCGGGTGGCGCTGGAGGGCATCGCGTTCCCGACCGACGCGGTGCGCATCGACGTGGGCCACGACGTGCGCGCCGCCGCCGTTCCGCTCCCGTGGAACGCGGCCGATGCGAAGGCGACCTACGTCTCGGCCGACCCCGCCATCGCCACCGTGGCGGCCGACGGCACGATCTCGGGCGCCGCGCCCGGCACGACCACCGTCACCGCGACGGCCGCGTCGAACCCGGCGCTCACCGCCACGGTCGCCGTGACGGTGGACGAGGGCGACGGCGTGCTGCACTTCACCGACTTCGAGTCGGGGTCGAACGGGTGGCCGACCGATCCGAACCGCAAGGTCGTCGACGACGGGACGGGCGATCACGTCTATCGCATCGTGAAGGGCGCGAACGCCGTGCTCCCGAGGGACTTCACCTCCTTCGTCCTCGACGTCGACGTGACCACCCCAGCGGGCGCCGCGCCGGCGGGATCCGGGTTGGTGATCTACGACCGCAACGGCAAGGGCGGCGGGTACGTGCGCTACCGCAACGCCGCCGCCGGCCCGACCTGGACGATCTTCGACGACGCGTGGAAGGTCGTCGCCGAGAAGGTGCTCCCGGCCGATCAGGCCCTGCCCGCGGGCAAGACCTCGCACGTGCGGATGGCGGTGCAGGACGGCCGCATCCGGATCTCGGTGGGCGGGACGCTCGTGCTGGACGGCGCGGATCCGGCGCCGGGTGCCGCCGGCCGGGTCGGCTTCTACGTCGAGGGCTATCCCTCGCTCGACGTCGACGACATCGGGTTCTCGATCTCCGCCGTGCCGGTGACCGGACTGACCGTCGACGCCGCCTCGGTGTCGATGAATGTCGGAGAGCGGCGCAGCGTCGTCGCCAAGATCGCGCCGGAGGATGCGAGCGACCTGCGCGTCGCGTGGACGAGCGCCGATCCGTCGATCGCGACGGTCGACGCGACCGGCCGGATCGCCGCGGTCGGCGCGGGATCGACCACGATCACGGCCGCGAGCGTGGCGGAGCCGACGGCGACCGCGGCGGTCGCCGTGACGGTGGCCGACGCGACCTACCCGACGGTGCGTCTCGATGCGCAGCTGAAGGACGCCGCGAACTGGAGCGCATCCGACGTGATCTCGGTCGGCGACGCCGGCGTGACGATCACCGGCCAGGGCGTGCACGGCTACAAGGCCGAGCGCTTCGGGGACGCGCTGCTGCAGTTCGACGCGGACTTCGGCGCGTTCGACGGCGGCTGGTACGGGTTCCAGGTGCGATCGGATCAGACCGGGATCCCGGCGTGGCAGAACTCGAACACCGGCTATCTGTTCCTCGTCAAGCAGGACACGTTCGAGCTGCAGAGCTGGTCGCCCGGGCAGACGATGCTCGACGTGATCCCCAACACCGTCATCGCGCCGAACAGCACGCATCGGATCGAGGTCGGCGCCGTGAAGGAGACCGGCGGCACCCGCGTGGTGCTGCGGGTGGACGGCAAGACCGTGTGGAACACGCTCGATGCGCGGCAGAACCTGCGTATCGGTGCGGACGGGTTCTTCAACGTCTATCACTACGCCAAGACGAGCACCCTCGCCGTGCGGCCGACGCCTCCGCCCGCGACGATCACAGGGATCTGCTGGGCGGCCGACGCGGATCCGAAGACCCGCTACGTGGTGGGGGACGCGCTGGACGTGACCGGCATGCTGCTGGGCGTGCGCTGGAGCGACGGCACCCTGACGACCGCGCAGGTCGCGGAGGATATGGTGAGCGGATTCGACAGCAGCAAGGTCCGCCCGCACCAGGTGCTGACGATCGCCTACGAGGGGCAGTCGACCACGCTGGACGTCTCGGTGCGGCCCAAGATCAAGCAGGACGAAGCGGAGGTGCCCCGGTGCGGGTGACGTTCATCGGAGACTCGATCACCGACGCAGGGCGCGACCGCGCAGATCCCGGATCCTTCGGCGACGGCTACGTGTCGCTGCTGGCGCCGGGCCTGATCGCCGACGGCGCGGTCGTGCGCAATCTCGGCGTCGCGGGAGACCGGGCGGCGGACCTCGACGCGCGCTGGAGCGTCGAGCTCCTGCCGACCAGACCGGAGCTGCTGACCGTGTACGTCGGGATCAACGAGGTCTGGCGGCGGTTCGACAGCGACGATCCGACGCCCACCGCGGTGTTCGAGCAGACGTACCGAGGGCTGCTCGAACGCGCGGTGCAGACCTGCGCGCCGAGGCTCGTCCTCATGGAGCCGTACCTGCTTCCGGTTCGCCCGGAGCAGCGGTTCTGGCTCGACGAGCTCGCGGACAAGCGGTCAGCCGTGGCCCGCCTCGCCGCGGAGTTCGATGCGGTGCGGGTGCCGCTGCACGACGTGCTCACCCAGGCGGCCGAGGGGCGGGATCCGGCCGGGCTCGCGCCCGACGGCGTGCACCCGACACCCGCCGGATCCCGGCTCATCGCGGACGCGTGGACGTCCGCGGTGCGTCATTAGCGATAGTCGATAATGGACCTAGAATGAGCACCATGACGGACGCGCTGGCCTCGACGACCCTGCAGCGAGGGCTGCTGTCGGATCAGATCTACTCGATGATCAAGGGCATGATCAAGGACTCCTCGCTCGCGCCGGGCGAGCAGCTGGTCGAGTCGCAGCTGGCGCGCCAGCTGCAGGTGAGCCAGGCGCCCGTGCGCGACGCGCTCAAGCGGCTCACGCACGAGGGGCTGGTGTCGCAGGTGCGGCACCTGGGCAGCTTCGTCGCGAGCTATTCGCCGGAGGAGGCGGCGCAGGCCAAGACCGCCCGCGTCGAGCTGGAGGCGCTCGCGGGCCGGCTGGCCTGCGGGGCGCTCGACGAGGAGCGCCGCGGCGCGCTCTCCACCCTGATCGCCCAGATGCACGAGGCCGCGGAGGCCGCCGATCTGTCGCGGTTCCGCGAGCTCGACTTCGTCTTCCACCGCGCCGTGATCGAGGCGAGCGGCAACGTGTATCTGCCCCGGATGTGGGATCTGCTCGAGCCGAGCCTGCGCGTGATGCATGTGCTGGGAGATCCGGCCTTCACCGGCGACTGGCACGAGGTCGCCGACTGGCACAAGGGGCTGCTGGACGTGCTCGACGGCGGCGACGCCGAGGCGGCTTCGGCCCTCTTCCGCGCGCACGCGGCGGGCACGCTGCTCAACGACTGAGACCCCGCGCCGCGGGGTCGGCGCTCAGAGCCGGTAGAGCCGCTCGGCGGTGCCCGCCCAGAGCGCCTCGGCGTCTGCGGCGGATAGTGAGGGGAGCGCCTCGGCGACCCGTGCCGCGACCGCCTCGTACGGCGTGTGCCGGGCCGAGATCGGCCAGTCGCTGCCGTGCAGCAGGCGACCGGCGCCGAACGCGTCGAGCGCTGCGCCGAGGATGCGGCGCAGCTCCGCCGCCGAGCGCGAGGGGTGCACGACGCCCGAGGTCTTCGCGGACAGGTTCGGCGCGGCGGCGGCCGTGACGAGATCGCGGATCCACCCCGCATCCGGCACGGATGCGCCCAGCCCCAGGTGGCACAGGACGAACGCCGTGGCGGGGTGGCGGCGGGCGAGGGCGGCGGCTCCCGGCAGCTGCTCGGGGCGCAGCAGCAGTTCCACGACGAGTCCCGCCTCCCCGGCCGTGGCGGCGAGGGCGTCCAGGCCCTCGACATCGGACAGGTCGGGAGCGAACTGCGGGACGGCGGCCCGGATCCCCGTCGTCGACGGACCCGGCGCGGTCGCGGTGCGCCCGAGCGGCGCGCCGGGGAAGGGGACGTACTGCAGCACCGCGCGCCGCACCAGCGGATCCCGCTCCGCGACGTCGGCGAGCCAGTCGGCCTCGGCCACCGAGTCCGCCGCCTGCACCGCGATCGCGGCGCCTGCGCCCGTCGCGCGCAGCAGCGCGCCGAGATCCTCGGGCAGGGCGCGGCGGGGGAGCCCCAGCTCCTCGCGGAACCACGGGAGCGGCAGTGCGTCGACGTCCCACAGATGCACGTGCGCGTCGACGATCCGCATCAGGAGACGGCCGTCCCCGGGGCGGCGATGCGATCGAGCCCGGACCAGAGCGCGTCCGGGATCCGCACGTCGCGGCCGTGCACGAACGCGGCCACCTCGGTGGGGGTGCGCGCGCCGATGACCACGCCCTCGGCGCCGTGCCGCAGCGGGAAGCGCGCCGCTGCGGTCGCGAGCTCGACGCCGTGCGCGCGGCACGCGTCCTGGAGCGCCAGCGCGCGGGCGACGAGCTCCGGCGGTGCGGGCTTGTACTCGTAGTACGGCGCGGTCTGCGGCGCGACCAGGATCCCGGTGTTGTACACGCCGGCCGCGATCACGCCGATGCCGCGCGACGCGGCGAGGGGCAGGAGCTCGTCCTCGGCGGTGCGGTCGAGCAGGGTGAGCCGCCCGGCCTCCATGATCACGTCGACCGGGGCCTCGGCGGCGAACCGGATCAGCGGGGCGAGTCTGCCCATGCCCACTCCGATCGCGCGCACCACGCCCTGGTCCCGCAGCTCGACGAGCGCGGTCATGGCGCCGGCCAGGCCGGCGTCGACGTCGAGCGGGTCGTGCAGGTGCAGCAGATCGATCCGGTCGGTGCGCAGACGCGCGAGGCTCGCCTCGAGGCTGCGGAGCACGCCGTCGCGGCTGAGGTCGGCGACGGTGTCGTGCCCGGATGCGGATCCGGCGACCGGATCCCCGGCGTCGTCGACGATCCGCCGTCCCACCTTGGTCGCGATCACGTAGTCGTCCCGCGGCACGCCCTGGAGGGCGAGCCCGAGCCGGCGCTCGCTCTCGCCGGCGCCGTAGTGCGGGGCCGTGTCGAAGAAGCGGACCCCGTCGTCGAGCGCCGCGCGCACCGTGGCGACGGCGTCGTCGTCGGCGACCGGCGTGTAGAGGTTGCCGATGGGCGCGCAGCCGAGGCCGAGGTCGTCGCGCAGGGCGATGTCCCCGACCGGCCCCGGGTTCAGCGGACGGAGCTCTGCACGGAACGCCATGCCTCGTACTCCTCGCGGGTGTCGGGGGTGAGGGGGTAGTAATCGCTCAGGCGGGCGCCGTCGTCGAGGCGCGCGCGGCTGAACACCTCCCACTCCTCGTGGTCGCGGGCCGAGTCGATCACCTGACGCGCCATCGCCTGCGGCACGACCACCGGGCCGTCGTCGTCGGCGACGACGAGGTCGCCCGGCATGCACAGGGCGCCGCCCACGGCCACCGGCACGTCATAGGCCCAGGGCACCAGCTCGGACTGCGACGCGTAGTGCGGCGTCGTGCCCGTGGACCACACCGGGATGCCGAGCTCGCGGATCCTGCCGGCGTCGCGGATCCGTCCGTCGACGACGATCCCCGCGCCGCCCTTGCGCGCGAAGTAGCGCGCGAGGATGTCGCCGATGCACCCGGAGAAGCGGCTGCCGTACGCCTGGATCACGAGCACGTCGCCCGGCTGCACGGCCTCGAGCACGTGCCAGAGCGCGGTGTGCCGCTCGGCGTACTCCTGGCCCTGCCCGGAGGCCATGTCCTCGCGCTGCGGCATGAACTGCAGGGTGAGCGCGGATCCGACCACACGGCTGCCGGCGGCGAGGGGCTCCGGCCCGTCGACGTAGCTGTGCCGGATCCCGAGACCGTGCAGCTTGGCGCACGCGGTGGCAGAGGAGAGGCCGCCGAAGTCCTCCACGAGCTCCCGTGGCGGACGGGCGTAGGCCGCGCCGCGCACGGGCAGGGCGAAGTCGGGGCGGATCAGGTCGGCGCTCATGCGTCTCCTCCGGGGTCGAGGCGGGGCGTTCCTGCCCCGCGGGCGATGATCAGGTCGAGGTCGGCGACGTGCGCCGGCGGCAGGGTGACGACGAGGTCGTCGTCACAGCCCCACGTGACGGTCCGCATCGGGTTCTGCGCCGCGCGGTACGAGCCGGACGCGCCGGGGAAGGACCCAGGGGTCTCGACGGTCGCGCTGACCCGGACGATCCGGTCGGCGCCGAAGCGACCGCCGCGGACCCGCACGGTGCGGGACCGCACCACGGACGTGTTGACCAGGCGCAGCCCGACGCCCGCGTCGTCGATGCGGTGCACCAGTGCGGCCACGTCGCGGGGGAGCCCGGGGCGTCCGAGGTCGACGTCCTCGTAGCGGAGCGCGGTGAAGGGGAGGCCGCCGTTGTAGAGCATCTGCGGAGCGCCGCCGACGAGCTGCGTGAGCACCTCCGTGACCACGGGGTTGACCCGCTGCCAGAAATGCAGGTGCGCGGCGTCGGGATCGGCGTCGTCGCCGAGCATCATCGCCACCCGGCGCGACACCTGGCCCAGCGCCATCTCCAGGGCGCGCTCCGGGTAGTCGGGCAGCTCTCCGTCCAGGAACGCGATCCAGCCGGCCTCGTGCCCCGCCTCCTCCTTGTCGCGGAACGGCGCCACGAGGTCGGTCCCCTCGGGAAGCCCCGCGCGGGCGCGGTCGAGCAGCGCGCGATCGGCCGGCGTGCGGCTCCACCACCACAGCCACACCGGCACATCGAGCTGCAGCGGGCCGAAGTCGAACCAGCCCTCGATGCCGTGACGGTAGGGCACGAGCAGGCCGGGGCGCGACGCGGCATCGCCCAGGCGGGCGCGCCAGCCCCCGCGCAGACTGTAGACGGAGTCCTCCACGGATCCGGGGATCGCGTGCGCCAGCACCGTGTCGAGCGCGGATCGCACCAGGTCGAGGGCGTCGTCCCGGCCGCTGACGAGGGAGTGGTTGATCGCGCCGATGAGGGCGCTCATGGCCACCGAGTGGAAGCCGTGCGGCCAGGCCCAGCCGTAGTGACCGCCCCACCAGCGGCCGTCCTGCAGGGCCCCGACGGTCCCGTCGGGGCCGACGTTGTCGGGCACGAGGCCGTCGTTCGCCGCCGCGCGCGCAACCCACCCCTCGACATAGCGGCGGATCCAGGCCGCGGATCCCTCGTCCCCGTCGTCGAGCCAGCGCAGCACGGGCAGCGAGGTCGCGGCGAGGTTCACGGGGACGTCGCCGGCGGCGCGGCGCTGCATCTCGTCCGCCATGCGCTGCGCGTTGCCGGGGTCGGCCAGATCGTCCCATTCCGCGATCCCGTCGAGCCCCTGGATCGGCAGCCCGTACGGGCGCATCTCCGCGCGCTCGGCGGAGTAGGGGCGCACCCGCCCGGCGAGCGGGGATCCCTCCGGCTGCGGATCCTCCAGGCCTGCACGGGCGCCGAGCGCGCCGTTGTGCGGGGCGCGGATGATGTTGTGCTCGGCGTCGTAGTTGCCGCGCGCGGGATCGGTGAAGAGCGCGGCGAAGCGGCGCGCGCGCTCGGCGAAGACCGCGTCGGAGGGGTCCGCTGCACGGATGCCCGCGAACAGCAGCACCGACTCGCCCTGGTGGAACCAGTCGTAGCCGTTCTCGTACTCGTCGGTGAGCATGCCCGCTTCGGCGAGCTGGGCGGTCACGCCCTCCCAGCAGCGCTTGGCGTCGGCGAGCGCCGCGTCCGCGCCTCCGAGGAGGTAGAACGCGGGCCAGTTGAAGAACGGCTCGTACAGGTCGTCCACGCCGTCGCGGTCCTCGAACTCCGCGACGCCGCGGAGCCGTCCGTCCGGCAGGGTGTACCGCTCGGCGAACAGCCGCCTGGCGTCCTCGACCTCGTCGAACAGGCGGCGCTGCAGCACGGCCCAGGCGGGGATCGCGCGCAGCGGCGAGGTGATCGGATGGGTCATCGTCAGCCCTTCGTGGCTCCGGCGGCGAGGCCGCCGATGATGTGCCTCTGCATGAGGACGAAGAAGACCAGCGCGGGGGCGATGGCGAGCAGCAGGGTCGGGAACACCTGTGTGTAGTCGGTGGAGAACTCCCCGACCGCGGCGTACACGCCGGTCGTCACGGTGTAGATCCCCGAGCTCGGGCCGAGGATGATCTGCGGGCTCACGAAGTCGTTCCACACCCCGATCGAGTTCAGCACCACGATCGTCGCGACGACCGGGCGCATGATCGGGAAGATGCACGTCCAGAAGGCGCGGATGCGTCCGGCGCCGTCGAGCGCCGCGGCCTCGTCGATGTCCCGCGGCACCGACCGCAGGTAGGCGGAGAACAGGAAGATCGTCACCGGGAGGGTGGCCGCCGTCTCGAACAGGATGAATCCGGGGATCGTATTGATGAGCCCGAGCACGCGCAGCACGAACACCACGGGGATCAGGGTGACCTGACCCGGGATGAACAGGCCGGACACGAACAGCAGCAGCAGTCCCATGTGCCATTTCGAGCGTCCCCGCGCGATCACGTACGCGACCGGGGCCGACAGCAGGATGCAGCACACGTTGACGAGCACGACGAACAGGAGAGTCACGCCGTACGCGGCGATCACGTTGAACTTGCTGCTCGTGATGGCGGCCCAGAGGAATTCGGGGGTGAAGCTCTGCGGGGTGATCAGCAGCGGGTTCTCGATGATCTCCTTCTGCGGCTTGAAGGCGTTGATCACCATCGTGTACAGCGGCACGATCATGACGACCGCGACGGCCGTCAGCACGATCCCGCGCGCGAGACGGGCCAGGAGCGGCGCCCGCGTGCGCCCCGCGGAACGGCGGACGCGGCCGCGGGAGGACGGCGGGCGCACCGCCGGGTTGAGGCTGGTGGCGGTGCTCATCAGTCGTCCACGACCTTCTGCTCGGCTCGGCGGCGGATGAGGGTCACGGCCAGCCCGACCGCCGCCGTGACGATGAGCAGGATGACGGACTGCGCGGCGCCGAGGCCGAGCGCCGAGCGGGCGAACGAGTCCTTGAGGATCTGGTAGACGATGGTCTGCGTCGACCCCGCGGGCCCGCCGTCGGTGAGCGCCAGCACGACGTCGTACGCCTTCAGCAGGCCGACGAGCGTGAGCACGAGGTTCACGGTGAACACGGGGGCGATCAGGGGGAACGTGATGCTGCGGAACTGCTCTCCGCGGCTCGCCCCGTCCACCGTCGCCGCCTCGTAGTACTCCGCGGGCACGGACTTGATGCCGGCGAGGAACAGGATCATGTTGAAGCCGAAGTGCGACCACACGATCGTGAGGATCACGCTCGCCTTGGCGAACGTCGGATCCGTGAGGAACGGCAGAGGTCCGAGGCCGATCGCCCCGAGGACGCCGTTCACCGCGCCTTGCGGGGCCAGCATCGCCGACCAGAGGAACCCGATGATCAGGCCGCTGATCACATAGGGGTAGAAGAAGACGGTGCGCAGCAGCGCGTTCGCGCGACCGGATCCGGAGATCAGCGCCGCGATCGCCAGACCGACCCCGTTGCACAGGATCGTGCCGGCGACCGCGATCACGCCCGTGAACAGGGCCGCCTG
>JABLTH010082606.1_pt1 | contig 11227 bp, 9 predicted proteins | sample 7875711 | NCBI WGS metagenome assembly JABLTH01 (sample SAMN14941262, study PRJNA633318) | bioreactor metagenome | isolation source: bioreactor | place: China | collected 2019-03-05 | reverse complement strand
TGTCGAGATCGAATTCCAGGTTGGCCGGCGCGGTCAACGCCCGTGCCACCTCGGCCACCGCTTCCTGCGGCAGCAGGGCGCGGCCCAGGTTGGTGTGCAGTACCGTGCCGGTCAGGTTGTAGACGGCGCGCAGGCGCGGGCGCGCGGCATCGTCCAGGGTGGCCGTCAGCGCCTGCGCCAGCGCGGCGTCTTCCAGCGCCGGCCGCAGCAGCTGCCCGGCCACGGCACGCGCGCGGTAGTCGTCGAGCAGCCGGCGCAGCGCGGCGGTCACCTGGCTGCGGCCGTAGCGCGCCAGCAGCGGTTGCAGGGGGTCGGCGTTGAGCAGGCGGTCGACCGAGGGGATGTCCACCGGCCCCGCCAGCAACGGCGCGCTAGCGTCCATCGGCGGCCTCCCGGCCCGGCTGCCACAGCAGCGGATTGGCGCTGGCGCGGGCATAGCCGGCCTCGCCCATCAGCACGTCCAGGGTCAGCGTGGCGAGGTCGTCGGCCAGCGGCTCGACCTGCGGATCCTTTTCCATGTAGCAGATCTTGCGGTAGCTGTGGCAGTGGTCGCAGGACTCGGCCTTGACCGCTTCGCCGGCGCCCTCGACGGTGTAGTAGGCGATGCCTTCGGTGGATTCGCAGTGGCTGCACTTGACGCGTACCATGTGCCACTCGCTGGCGCACAGGCCGCAGTGCAGGTAGCGCAGGCCCTGGTAGCGGCCGCCGATGCGCACGATGCTGGCCACCGGCAGCGAACCGCACACCGGGCAGACGCCGGCCACCTCCAGCAGCGGCACGTCCTGCTCGCGCAGCTGCCCGGCCTGGTGCGTCCAGCTGACCTGCAGCGCGGCCATCAGGAAGGGCGCGAGGGCGGCGTCGATGCCGTCGTCGCGTCCGGCCAGCAGGGCCTGGACCTGGTCTTCCAGCTCGCGCGCCGGCAGCGTGCCGAGGCGCGCCAGCGCCTGCCGTGCCGGCGGCGGCAGGGCAGGCGCCTGGTCGAGCCGGCTGAGCAGGCCGGCCAGCGCGCCGCGCCAGGCGCCGTGGCCCTGGCCGCCGGCCGCGGTCAGCGGCGGCATGCCGTGGGCCAGCGCCAGTTCGATGTCGCGCGGATCGGGCGCCGGAACCGCCAGGGTCTGGGCGATTTCATGTTGTGCCGCCGCCAGCACGGCCATGGCTTCGAGGTAGGGGCCGATCGGATTGCCGCCGCTCAACTGCCGCAGCCGGGCGGCGCGGGCGGAGAAGACATCGCCGTGCCGCGGCAGGCGCAGCCTGGCCAGTGCGACGTGGTCGAGCGACTCGATTTCGTGGGGTTGCAGGATGCGCTGCGCCATGGGCGGTCCACCGAGGGGAGGGGAGCCGGCCGGCGCTCGCGCATCCGGCCGGCGCTATTTGTCGCCTTGCCGGAAGACCTCGCGGAACCATCCGCGATGGTGCTTCCAGGCCCATCCGCGCGTCACCGTGCCACGCGTCATCGCTCCGACCGTGCCCTGGATCCACAGCGCCGCATAGATGTGGACAATGATGCCGCAAATCAGCACGAAGGCGCAAACGGCATGCAGCAGCGAAGCGGCACGGATCATGCCGACGGGAAAGTACTGCGAGAAATAGGTGCGCCAGATCACCATGCCGCTGGCCAGCAGCAACAGCAGGCTGATCACCATGACGAAGAACAGCAGTTTCTGCCCGCCGTTGTAGCGGCCGACCTCGGGCAGCGCCTCCTCGCGGTTGTTGACCACGTCGCCCAGGTGCGCCAGCCAGGCGCGGTCGGCGCGCGTCAGCAGGTTGTGGCGCCACATGCGCAGCGCCAGCACGGCGAAGGCCAGCACCATGACGATGCCGAGGAACGGATGCAGGATGCGCGTCCAGGTGCCGCCGCCGAACAGGTTGCTCAGCCAGAACATCGACGGGTGGAACAGCGCCAGTCCCGACAGCGCCAGCAGCACGAAGGCGATGGCGACGATCCAGTGCGTGGTGCGCTCGCCGGCGGTGTAGCGGACGATCAGGCCGGGCTTGTCAGCGGGCTTCATGGTGGTCCTCCCGGTCTTGCTGCGGCCCCGGTTCGCGGCCCTCCAGGGCCTGGTCGGCTGCCTCTTCGTCCTCCGGCCCGGTCTCGTTGGGTCCGACGCGGATGTAGTGGAAGAAGCCCGCCAGCGCGGCCAGCACCATGCCGGCCACCGCCAGCGGCTTGGCCACGCCTTTCCACAGGCCCACCAGCGGGCTGATGCGGGGCTGGTCCGGCAGCCCGTGGTAGAGCGAGGGCTGGTCCGCATGGTGCAGCACATACATCACATGGGTGCCGCCCACGCCGGCCGGGTCGTACAGGCCGGCCTTGTCGAAACCGCGCGACTTCAGGTCCTCGATGCGCTCGGCCGCGTGGTCTTTCATCGCCTCCTTGGTGCCGAACACGATGGCGCCGGTCGGGCAGGTCTTGACGCAGGCCGGCTCCTGCCCCACGCCCACGCGGTCGGAGCACAGCGTGCACTTGTAGGCCTTGTGGTCGGTCTTGGACAGGCGCGGGATGTTGAACGGGCAGCCGGTGATGCAGTAGCCGCAGCCGATGCAGTTCTCCTCGTGGAAGTCCACGATGCCGTTGGTGTACTGCACGATCGCGCCAGGCGAGGGGCAGGCCTTCAGGCAGCCCGGATCCTCGCAGTGCATGCAGCCGTCCTTGCGGATCAGCCACTCGAAGTTGCCATTGGGATTCTCATACTCGGCGAAGCGCATCACGGTCCACGATTGCGCCGACAGGTCGGCCGGGTTGTCGTAGACGCCGACGTTGGTGCCGACCTCGTCGCGCAGGTCGTTCCATTCCATGCAGGCCGCCTGGCAGGCCTTGCAGCCGATGCACTTGGTGGTGTCGATCAGCTTGGCGACCTCGCCGGAGGCCGTCTGGCGCGCCTGCGGCGGCGGCGTGGTGGTGGCCGAGCGGCGCTTGATGTCCAGGGATTGCAGTGCCATCGCGCCTCTCCTATGCCTTCTCGACCTTCACCAGGAAGGACTTGAATTCCGGCGTCTGCGAGTTGCCGTCGGCGACGAAGGGCGTCAGCGTGTTGGCCAGGAAGCCGGGCCTGGCCAAGCCGGTGAAGCCCCAGTGGATCGGCACGCCGACGGTGTGCACGGTGCGGCCGTCGATCTGCAGCGGCTTGATGCGCTTGGTCACCAGTGCCACGGCCTTGATATAGCCGCGCTTGGAACTGACCTTGACACGGTCACCGGCGACGATGCCGATCTCCTTGGCCAGCGCCTCGCCGATCTCGACGAACTGCTCGGGCTGCAGCACCGCATTGATGCGGGCGTGCTTGGTCCAGTAGTGGAAGTGCTCGGTCAGCCGGTAGGTGGTGGCCACGTGCGGAAAGGCATCGGCCTTGCCGAAGTTGGCCCAGTCGCCGGGGAAGACGCGCGCGGCCGGGTTGCTGACGGCCTCGGGGCGCTTGCCGTTCATCAGGTTGTAGCCGAGCGGGGTCTCGAAGGGCTCGTAGTGCTCGGGGAAGGGGCCCTCGGCCATATTGGCGCGGGCGAAGAAGCGCGCCACGCCTTCGGGCAGCATGATGAAGGGCCCCATGCCTTGGCCCGGGTCTTCGTCGATCTTGAAGTCCGGCACATCGGCGCCGCCCCAGCTCTTGCCGTTCCAGCCGATCAGCTTGCGCGCCGGATTGAAGGGCTTGCCGGCCGTGTCGCAGGAGGCCCGGTTGTACAGCACGCGCCGGTTGGCCGGCCAGGCCCAGGCCCAGTTGAGGGTCTGTCCGATGCCGGTGGGATCGGCATTGTCGCGCCGCGCCATCTGGTTGCCGGCCTGGGTCCACGCGCCGCAGAAGATCCAGCAGCCGCTCAGCGTGCTGCCATCGTCGCGCAGCTCGGCGAAGCCGGACAGCTGCTCGCCGGCGCGGTGCAGGATCTTGGCCGGGTCCTTCGGATCGGCGAGATCGGTGAGCGCGCGTCCCGAATACTCCTTGGCGATTTCCTCGGGCGTCGGGCTGTCCGGCCGGGCATAGGGCCACGACAGCTTGACGATGGGATCGGGGAACTTGCCGCCGTCTTTCCGGTACAGCTCGCGCAGGCGCAGGAACAGGCCCGACATGATCTCGATGTCGGTGCGCGCCAGTCCGGGCGGCTCGGCGCCCTTCCAGTGCCATTGCAGCCAGCGCCCGGAATTCACCAGGGAGCCGTCTTCCTCGGCGAAGCAGGTGGTCGGCAGGCGGAACACCTCGGTCTGGATCTGCGCCGGGTCGACGTCGTTGTATTCGCCGGCGGGGCGCCAGAATTCGGAGGTCTCGGTGGCCAGCGGATCCATCACCACCAGGAACTTCAGGCGCGACAGCCCGCGCATCACCTTGGCCTTGTTCGGTGCCGCGGCCAGCGGGTTGAAGCCCTGCGCGATGTAGCCGGTCATCTTGTCCTGGTTCATCAGCTCCACGACCTGCAGCAGGTCGTAGGGCTTGTCGAGCTTGGGCAGGTAATCGAAGGCCCAGCGGTTCTCCGCGGTGGCGGCGTCGCCCCACCAGGCCTTCATCAGGCTGACGTGGAACTTGCCGTAGTTCTGCCAGTAGCTGAGCTGGTTGGGCCGCAGCGGCTTGGAGGCGCGTGCCTCGATGTACTGGTCGTAGTCCTGCTCCTGCTCGGTCGGCAGTGTCATGTAGCCGGGCAGCAGGTTGGACATCAGGCCCAGGTCGGTCAGCCCCTGGATATTGGAGTGGCCGCGCAGCGCGTTCATGCCGCCGCCGGCGACGCCGATATTGCCCAGCAGCAGCTGCACCATGGCGCCGGTACGGATGATCTGCGAGCCGATCGAGTGCTGCGTCCAGCCCAGCGCATACAGGATGGTCATGGCGCGCGTGGGCACGGCGGTGGAGGCCAGCAGGTCGCACACGGCCTGGAACTTGTCGCGCGGCGTGCCGCAGACCCGTTCCACCATCTCCGGCGTATAGCGCGCGTAGTGCTGCTTGAGCAGGTTGTAGACGCAGCGCGGATGGCCCAGCGTCGGGTCGGTCTTGACGAAGCCGTCCTCGCCCTTCTCGTAGTCCCACGAGGCCTTGTCATAGGTGCGCTTCTCGGCGTCGTAGCCCGAGAACAGGCCGCGTTCGAAGGAGAAGTCCTCGCGCACGATGAAGCTGAAGTCGGTGTAGTTCCTGACGTACTCGTGCTGGATCTTGTCGTTGGCCAGCAGGTAGCGGATCACGCCGCCGAGGAAGACGATGTCGGTGCCGGTGCGGATCGGCACGTAGAGATCGGCCACCGAGGCGGAACGGGTGAAGCGCGGGTCGACCACGATCAGGCGCGCCTTGTTGTGCGCCTTGGCCTCGGTCACCCACTTGAAACCGCAAGGGTGGGCCTCGGCCGCATTGCCGCCCATGATCAGGATCACGTCCGCGTTCTTGATGTCGACCCAATGGTTCGTCATCGCTCCACGGCCGAACGTCGGGGCAAGACCTGCCACCGTCGGGCCGTGTCAGACACGCGCCTGGTTGTCGAATCCCAGAATGCCGAAGCTGCGGACGACCTTGTGCGTCAGGTAGCCGACCTCGTTGCTGCTGGCCGAGGCGGCCAGCATGCCGGTGGTCAGCCAGCGGTTGACGGTGCGGCCGTCGGCCGTCTTCTCGACGAAGTTGGCGTCGCGGTCCTGCTTCATCAGCCGGGCGATGCGGTCCAGCGCGTCGTCCCAGGCGATCGGCTGCCACTTGTCCGAGCCCGGCGCGCGGTACTCGGGCTGCACCAGGCGGCTGGGACTGTGTACGAAGTCGATCAGGGCGGCGCCCTTGGGACAGAGCGTGCCGCGGTTGACCGGATGGTCGGGGTCGCCCTCGATATGGATGATGCTGGCCTTGGCGTTCTTGGCGCCGTCGCCCAGGCTGTACATCAGCAGCCCGCAGGCCACCGAGCAGTAGGGGCAGGTGTTGCGCGTCTCGGTGGCGCGCGCCAGCTTGTAGGCGCGTACCTCGGCCAGTGCGGTGTCGGGCGCGAAGCCCATCAGCGCCAGGCTCGAGCCCGCTAGCGAGGCGCCAGTGACCTTCAGGAACTGGCGCCGGTTCATCATGACCATGGGGACACCTCCTCGTCATGGCGCCTTGGCTGAGCGCAGGCGACATCGCTGGTTCAGTATAGGCCAAGTGGCGCAACACCCACTATGGGGATCTGCCCCGACTTCGGCCGCGGCGCGTGCGCCCGGTGCGGTGCAGCATGGCGGGGCGGGGCGTCAGGCGGCCAGCGCGGCGACCTTGCGCAAGGCATCCTCCAGCGCCGGCAGCGCGATCGAGCCCAGCGCGAGGCGCAGGGCCTGCGGCACCGCCGGCCCGGCGCAGAAGGGCTCCGCCGTCGTCACCAGCACGCCCTGTCGCGCCAGCGCGGCCGCCACGCCGTCGGCGCGCCGGTCGTCGGAGAGCGCCAGCCACAGGTAGTAGGCACCCGGGTGGGCGGTGATCGCGCAGCCCTGCAGCAGGCGCCGTGCCAGCCGCTGGCGCTGCCGCGCGTCGCGCCGCTTGCGCATCTCCAGCGCATCGACGGTGCCCGACTCGATCCAGCGGCAGGCGAGCGCCACCATCAGCGACGGCGTGTTCCAGGTCGACACGCGGATGGCGCGCTCCAGCGCCGGCACCAGTCCGGGCGGCGCCGCCACGAAGCCCAGGCGCAGTCCCGAGGCGACGCTCTTGGACAGCCCCGACACGTAGAGCGTGCGCTCCGGCGCGTGGCAGAAGACCGGGGCGGGAGCGGGTTCGGCCAGGAAGGCGTAGGCGCCGTCCTCGATGATCAGCAGGTCGTGCCGCCGCGCGATGGCGGCCAGCCGGGCGCGCTCGGCCTCGGGCATCACGTGGCCGAGCGGATTGTGCAAGGTCGGCATGGTGTAGACGGCGCGCACCGGGCGGCGCCGGCACAGCGCCTCCAGCCGGTCGAGGTCGGTGCCGCCGCTGCTGATGGGCAGCGGCGCCAGCTCGAGGCGGCAGGATTCGGCCAGCGTCTTCATGCCCGGGTAGGTCAAGGCGTCGATGGCCAGCAGGTCGCCCGGCCGCAGCAGCGCCATGGCGGCCACCGCCAGCCCCTGCTGGGCGCCGTTGACGATCAGCACCTGCGCGGCCGGCACGCGGATGCCCCGGTTGCGCAGGTGGCGCGCGACGGTCTCCCTTTCGTGCGGGCGCCCGCCCTGCGGCGCCGAGTGCAGCAGGGCGTCGAGATCGCCCGAGGCGGCGATGGCGCGCAGGCCCTCGCGCAGCAGTTCCGCCTGATCGGGCAGCGCCGGATAGTTGAAGGTCAGGTCGACCGCGCCGGAGGGCAGGGGCCGTTGCTCCAGCCCCAGGCCGCGCGGCAGGGAGGTGTCGCGCACGAAGGTGCCGCGGCCGGTTTCGCCCACCGCCAGGCCGGCGGCCTCCAGCTCCGCGTAGACGCGCGAGGCGGTGGCCAGGGCGATGCCGTGCTGCCGCATCAGTTGCCGCACCGCCGGCAGGCGCGTGCCGGGCGGCAATTCACCGTCGTGGATGCGCGCGGCGAAGGCATCGACGATGCTGCGGTAGCGGGGCGGGGCCATGGGTGTCGGCGGGCGAGGGGAGAGCGGGTGGGCGGGCGAGGTGTATCTAGGACAATTTCTTGTTCGTACTGCATCGGGAGTCTACGCTGCGGCCATTCCCTTCGCCACCTTCTTGCGCCGACCCACGATGCCCGATCCCGCCACCCTGTCGCTGTTCTGCGGCGCCGTCCTGATGCTGATGCTCTCTCCCGGCCCCAATACGGCCTTCGTCATGGCGCATGGCGCCGCCTGCGGCCTGCGCGGTGGCGTTGCCGCGGCGCTGGGCATCGCCGGCGCGGACCTGTTGCTCACCGCCTTGACCGCGAGCGGCGTGACCGCCGTGGTGGTGGCCTGGGCGCCTGCCCTGGACCTGATCCGCTACGCCGGCGCGGCCTACCTGCTGTGGCTGGCCGCCAAGGCGCTGCGCCCGGCGCGCGGCGCCGGCGGCGGGGGCGGCACCGCGGCAGGCGCCAGCCGGCCGGCGGGGGCCGCCGCGGTGTTCGTGCGCGGCCTGCTGAACTGCCTGCTCAATCCGAAGGCGCTGCTGTTCTTCCTGGTGTTCCTGCCGCAGTTCGTGGTGCCGGGGCAGGGGCCGGTGGCGTCGCAACTGCTTGTGCTGGGCGCCCTGCTCTCGGCGATCAGCCTGCTCTACCACGCCTTGCTGGGCGCGCTCGGCGCGAGCCTGCGGCGCCTGCCGCGAGCGCGGCCCGGGCTGGCGCGCCTGCAGTCGGTCGCGCTGGCCTTGCTGATGGCGGGCCTGGCGGTGCGCCTCCTGCTGCAGCGCGCGGCATGAGGGCGGACGGGGCGGGCGCGGCTGCCTTGCGGTCACTTCGTCCCCTTCGTCCTCTTCGTCCCCTTCGTCCCGTTCCCGTGAAGTCCTTCCTCTCGTTTCCCGACCCAGGCAGACCATGTATATCGCCGCCTTCATCTACCGGCCCGGACAGGCCGATGACACCTTCCGGCAATTGAGCGCCGTCCTCGACGAAATCGCGGCAGACCTGCCCGGCTTCGCCGGCGCCGAATCCTGGCGCTCGGCCGACGGCATGCTGGTCAACGCCAGCTACTACTGGCACGACCGCGCCGCGCTGGAAGCCTTCGCCCGCCATCCGCGCCATCTCGAGGCCAAGCGCCAGTACCGCCGCTGGTACGAGGGCTACCACGTGGTGGTCTCGCATGTCGAGCGGGCCTACGGCGACGGCACGCTGGCCCATCCGGTGCCGGACGGCCGCCGGGCGGGCGGCTGAGGCGGCCGGGGCCGCGCGCATCGCCAGGGCTGCGGCCCGGTCTCAAGCCGGTGTCATTCGGGCTTGACGCCGGCGTCACGGATGACCGCGCTCCAGCGCGTCATCTCGGCCTTGATCCGGCTGCCGGCCTGCGCCGGCGTGGTCCAGGCGGCGATCGCGCCTTGCTTGAGCAGGGCGGCCTTCACTTCGGGCTCGGCCAGGATCTTCTTCAGGTCGGCGCTGAGGCGGTTGATCACCGGCGCCGGCGTGCCGGCCGGGGCGACGATGCCGAACATCGAGCTGACCTCGAAGTCCTTCAGGCCGGCTTCGGCCGCGGTGGGCACGTCGGGCAGCGTGCTGACCCGCTCGCCGCTGGTCACCGCCAGCGCGCGGATCTTGCCGCTCTTGATGAAGGACTGCGCCGCCGGCACCGTTTCCACCATGCTCAGCACCTGCCCGCCCATCAGATCGGTCATGGCCGGACCGCTGCCCTTGTACGGCACGTGCAGCATGTCGGCGCCGGTCATGCGCTTGAACAGCTCGCCGGCCAGGTGCTGCGGCGAGCCGTTGCCGGCCGAGCCGAAGGTGAGGCTGCCGGGCTTGGCCTTGGCCAGCTCGACCAGTTGCGCCAGCGTGTTGGCCTTGACCGAGGGATTGACCACGAACACCAGCGGCACCGTGCCGACGATGGCGACCGGCGCGAAGCTCTTCTCCAGGTCGTAGGGCACGCGGCTCTTGTACAGGGCGGCGTTGATGGCGTGGCTGGTCAGGGCCCCCATCAGCAAGGTGTAGCCGTCGGCCGGCGACTTGGCCACCAGTTCGGCACCGATATTGCCCGCCGCGCCGGCGCGGTTGTCCACCACCACCTGCTGGCCGAGCGTGGTGGTGAGTTGCTGCGCCAGCGTGCGGCCGATGACGTCGGTGGCGCCGCCGGGCGGGTAGGGCACCACCAGGCGGATCGGCTTGTTGGGATAGTCGGACGCGGCGACGGGGGCCGGCGCCAGCAGCAGGCCGGCGCACGCGGCCAGCGTGGACACGAGCAGGGCGCGGCGCGCACCCGGGCGCGCGCGGCCGTGCCTGCGCAAGAGGCTGGACATGAAGGTCTCCTGTGCCGGGCTGATTGGATTCGAAGGGAAGGACGGCGGCGTGGGACCGCCGTGCCGATGCCGCCCGGCTCAGCATCGGGACGTAGTGTATGAGGCACCTCTTGATAGAAGAATCAGAATCTTTCTATCGACTGATCTTGTATTTCAATCAATAAACCGAGGCCGTTGCCGGGCTTGCGCACGCGCAGCCACGCAGGCTATGCTCTCGCCCGAGATTATCAATAATATTATTGGAGATCACGGATGTCTTCGTCCGACCGTCCCCCTGTCCCTCCGGTCCCATCCCAGGATTTATCCCAAGGGGATGATGGGTCACAGCCGCCGGCGGCGGGCCTGGCCAAGGGGCTGACCAACTACGGCGATACCGGCTTCTCGCTGTTCCTGCGCAAGGCCTTCATCAAGGGCGCCGGCTACACCGACGACGCCTTGTCGCGGCCGGTGATCGGCATCGTCAACACCGGCAGCAGCTACAACCCCTGCCACGGCAACGCACCGCAGCTGGTGGAGGCGGTCAAGCGCGGCGTCATGCTGGCCGGCGGCCTGCCGGTGGACTTCCCGACCATCTCGGTGCACGAGAGCTTTTCGGCGCCCACCAGCATGTACCTGCGCAACCTCATGTCGATGGACACCGAGGAGATGATCCGCGCCCAGCCGATGGACGCGGTGGTGCTGATCGGCGGCTGCGACAAGACCGTGCCGGCCCAGCTGATGGGCGCGGCGTCGGCCGGCGTGCCGGCGATCCAGCTGGTGACCGGCTCGATGCTGACCGGCGCGCACCGCGGCGAGCGCGTCGGCGCCTGTACCGACTGCCGCCGCTACTGGGGCCGTTTCCGTGCCGAGGAGATCGACGGCACCGAGATCGCCGACGTCAACAACCAGCTGGTGGCCAGCGTCGGCACCTGCTCGGTGATGGGCACGGCCAGCACCATGGCGTGCCTGGCCGAAGCCATGGGCATCATGGTGTCGGGCGGCGCCTCGGCGCCCGCGGTCACGGCCGACCGCATCCGCGTGGCCGAGCGCACCGGCACCACCGCGGTGGCGATGGCGGCCGCGCGCCTGACGCCGGACCGCATCCTGACCGGCAAGTCGATCGAAAACGCGCTGCGCGTGCTGCTGGCCATCGGCGGCTCGACCAACGGTATCGTGCACCTGACCGCCATCGCCGGCCGCCTCGGCATCGACATCGACCTGGCCGGCCTGGACCGCATGAGCCGCGAGACACCGGTGCTGGTCGACCTGAAACCTTCGGGCCAGCACTATATGGAGGACTTCCACAAGGCGGGCGGCATGCCGGTGCTGCTGCGCGAGCTGCGGCCCCTGCTGCACCTCGATGCGCTGACCGTGTCGGGCCGCACGCTGGGCGAGGAGCTGGACGCCGCGCCGCCGCCATTCGCCCAGGAGGTCATCCGCAGCCGCGCCGAGCC
>JABLTH010012715.1_pt1 | contig 11231 bp, 10 predicted proteins | sample 7875711 | NCBI WGS metagenome assembly JABLTH01 (sample SAMN14941262, study PRJNA633318) | bioreactor metagenome | isolation source: bioreactor | place: China | collected 2019-03-05 | reverse complement strand
TGCACGAGCTGCGCGCCGCCGTGTCGGCGATCGCCGCCGACCAGCTCTCGCCGGCGTTCAAGATGCTGGCCCGGGTCTCCAAGATCATGGAACAGCTGGTCCATGCCTGGGACGTGCTGGCGACGATGACGCCGCCCGAGTACTCGGCGATCCGGCCCTACCTGGCACAGTCCAGCGGCTTTCAGAGCTGGCAGTACCGCTGCATCGAGTTCATGCTGGGCAACAAGAACGCGGCGATGCTCAAGCCCCACGCCCACCGGCCGGACCTGCTGGCCATCGTCGAGGCGGCGTGGAAGGCGCCGTCGCTGTACGACGAGTCGCTGCGCCTGCTGGCGCGGCGCGGCTTCGCGGTGCCGGCCAGCCACCTCGAGCGCGACTGGACCCGGCCCTACGAGGCCAGCGACGGCGTCGAGCAGGCCTGGCTGCAGGTCTACCGCGCCCCCGAGGCGAACTGGGAGCTGTACCAGCTCGGCGAGGAGCTGACCGACCTCGAGGACGCCTTCCGGCTCTGGCGCTTCCGCCACGTGACGACGGTCGAGCGGGTGATCGGCTTCAAGCGCGGCACCGGCGGCACCGGCGGCGTCAGCTACCTGCGCAAGATGCTGGACACGGTGCTGTTCCCCGAGATCTGGAAGCTTCGCACGGACCTCTGAGCCGGCACCTGCCGCGGCGGCGGTGCCCCTCTAGAATCGGGCACCCCCGCCCTGGCCGACGCGCCCACCCGGTGCCGGCCGCGCCTTTCCCGACCCCGGAGACGCCCCGATGGACACCCGCACCGCCCCCGCCCGCCTGCGTATCGCCCGCCTGCGCGAGGTGATGGCCGCCCACCATGTCGATGCGGTGCTCGTGCCGTCGAGCGACCCCCACCTGTCCGAGTACCTGCCGGGTCGCTGGCAGGGCCGCGAGTGGTTCTCCGGCTTCACCGGCTCGATGGGCACGCTGGTCGTCACGATCGGCGAGGCGGCGCTGTTCGCCGACAGCCGCTACTGGACCCAGGCCGAGGCCGAGCTGCAGGGCAGCGGCATCGCCCTGGTGCGCATCCCGACCGGCGCCGCCGTGCACCACCTCGACTGGATCGCCGAACACGTCAAGCCCGGGCAGTCGCTGGCGGTCGACGGCCAGGTGCTGGGCCTGGCCGCGGCGCAGCAGCTGCGCGGCGTCACCGAGCGCGCCGGCATCCGGCTGCTGACGCAGGTCGACCTGCTGGACGCCGCCTGGGCCGAGCGGCCGGGCCTGCCGACGGCCGCGGTCTACGAGCACGCCGCGCCGCACGCCGCCGTGGGCCGCGCCGACAAGCTGGCGCTGGTGCGCGAGGCGATGGCCCGGCACGGCGCCACGCACCACTTCGTCTCGACCGTCGACGACATCGCCTGGATCACCAACCTGCGTGGCGCCGACGTCGACTACAACCCCGTCTTCCTGGCCCACCTGCTGATCAGCCACCAGGCGGCGACGCTGTTCGTCGGCGCCGGCAAGGTCGACCCGGCCCTGGCCGCACGCCTGGCGGCCGACGGCATCGCGCTGGCCGACTACGGCCAGGCGCCGGCGGCGCTCGGCGCGCTCGGCGGCGGCGCGCGGCTGCTGGTCGACCCGAAGCGGGTCACGCTCGGCCTGCGCGAGGCGGTGGCCGAGGCAGTCGAGGTGATCGAGGCGATCAACCCCAGCACGCTGCTGAAGAGCCGCAAGACCGCCGCCGAGGCGGCCTTCGTGCGCGAGGCGATGGAAGAGGACGGCGCCGCGATGTGCGCCTTCTACGCCTGGCTGGAGCAGGCGCTGGCCCGCGGCGAGCGCATCACCGAGATCACGATCGACGAGAAGCTCAGCGCCGAGCGCGCGCGGCGGCCGGGCTTCGTCGGCCTGAGCTTCCCGACCATCGCCGGCTTCAATGCCAACGGCGCGATGCCGCACTACCGCGCCACGCCGGCCTCGCATGCGGCGATCGAGGGCGACGGCCTGCTGCTGATCGACTCCGGCGCGCAGTACCTGGGCGGCACCACCGACATCACCCGCGTCTGGCCGATCGGCACGCCCAGCGCGGCCCAGAAGCGCGACTACACGCTGGTGCTCAAGGGCACGCTGCAGCTCAGCCGGGCGCGCTTCCCGCGCGGCACGCTGAGCCCGATGCTCGACGCGCTGGCCCGTGCGCCGCTGTGGGCCGAGAGCCTGGAGTACGGCCACGGCACCGGTCACGGCGTGGGCTACTTCCTCAACGTGCACGAGGGCCCGCAGTCGATCAGCAAGGCCGTGCCCGACGCGGCGATGGCGATGGAGGCGGGCATGATCACCTCGATCGAGCCCGGGCTGTACCGGCCGGGCCAGTGGGGCGTGCGGATCGAGAACCTGGTGCTCAACGTCGCCGCGCCGGGCAGCGAGTTCGGTGAGTTCCTCGAGTTCGAGACGCTCACCCTGTGCCCGATCGACACCCGCTGCATCGACCGCAGCCTGCTGCGCGCCGACGAGGCCGACTGGCTCAACCGCTACCACGCGATGGTGCGCGAGCGCCTGGCGCCCCGGCTGTCCGGCGACGCACTGGCCTGGCTGATCGCGCGCACCCAGCCGCTGGCCGCCTAAGGCCCGGGCCCGGCAGCGAGCGCGGCTTCAGGGCACACTGCGCCCCATGAAGCTGCTCTTCGTCGCCGACCCGCTGGCCGGGTTCAAGATCCACAAGGACTCGACCTACGCGATGATGCGCGAGGCCGCCCGCCGCGGCCATGCGCTGTTCGCCTGCGAGCCCGACCAGCTCTCGTGGCGCCGCGGCGGCCGGGTCGAGGCGCACGTGCAGCAGGTGGCGCTGACCGGCGCGCATGGCTACGGTGTCAAGGACTGGTACCGCATCGAGAGCGAGGACCGCGCCGCACTGGCCGACTTCGACGCCGTGCTGATGCGCGTCGACCCGCCCTTCGACAGCGAGTACTTCTACGCCACCCACCTGCTCGAGCGGGCCGAAGCCGAGGGGGCGCGGGTCTTCAATGCCCCGCGTGCGCTGCGTGACCACCCGGAAAAGCTGGCCATCCTGGAGTTTCCCGAGTTCATCGCGCCGACGCTGGTCACGCGCTCGGCGGCCGACATCCGCGCCTTCCACGCCGAGCATCGCGACATCATCCTCAAGCCGCTCGACGGCATGGGCGGCATGGGCATCTTCCGCGTCCGCGAGGACGGGCTGAACCTCGGCAGCATCATCGAGACGCTGAACCGCGACGGCGCGCAGACGGTGATGGTGCAGCAGTACCTGCCGGCGATCCGCGACGGTGACAAGCGCGTGCTGGTGATCGGCGGCGAGCCGGTGCCGTTCGCGCTGGCCCGCATCCCGCAGGGCAAGGAGGTGCGCGGCAACCTGGCCGCCGGCGGCAAGGGCGTCGCGCAGCCGCTGAGCGAGCGCGACCGCGCGATCGCCACCGCCATCGGGCCCCGGCTGGCCGCGCGCGGGCTGCTGCTGATCGGGCTGGACGTGATCGGCGAGCAGCTCACCGAGATCAACGTCACCAGCCCGACCTGCTTCCAGGAAATCCACGAGCAGACCGGCTTCGACGTCGCCGCGCGTTTCGTCGACGCGCTGGAGGCGGCGCTGCGCGTGCGCCCGGCCTGAGGCCGCGTTCCCGTCCACCGGCCGGGCGGGGACAATCGGGGCCATGGCCCTGCTGACCCTGACCCGCGCCCACCTCGCCTACGGCCACGTGCCGCTGCTCGATGGGGCCGATTTCTCCCTCGAAGCCGGCGAGCGCGTCGGCCTGATCGGCCGCAACGGCAGCGGCAAGTCCTCGCTGCTGAAGATCCTGGCCGGGCTCGAGCGGCCCGACGACGGCAGCCTGCAGCTGCAGCAGGGCGTGCGCGTGGTCTACGTGCCGCAGGAGCCCGACTTCGATGCGGCCAAGACGGTGTTCGACACGGTCGCCGAGGGGGTGGCCGAGGCGCGCGCGCTGCGCGAGCGCTTCGAGGCCCACGCGCCGGGCGAGGACCTGGACGCGCTGCAGACCCGGCTGGAGGCGCTGGGCGGCTGGACCTGGGAGCAGCGCGTCGACGAGACGCTGCAGCGCCTGCGGCTGGACCCGTCAGCCCTCGTCGGCGCGCTGTCCGGCGGCACGAAGAAGCGCGTGGCGCTGGCCCGCGCGCTGGTGGCCCAGCCCGACGTGCTGCTGCTCGACGAGCCGACCAACCACCTCGACCTCGAGGCGATCGACTGGCTGGCCGGCCTGCTCGGCGCGTTCCGCGGCGCGCTGGTGCTGATCACCCACGACCGCGCCTTCCTCGACGCGGTGGCCACCCGCATCGTCGAGCTCGACCGCGGCCAGCTGCGCGGCTACCCGGGCAACTTCGCCGCCTTCGAGGCCGCCAGGCAACGCGAGCTGGAAGCCGAGGCGCTGGCGAACGCCCGCTTCGACAAGCTGCTGGCGCAGGAGGAGGCCTGGATCCGCAAGGGCGTCGAGGCCCGCCGCACCCGCAGCGTGGCCCGCGTGCAGCGGCTGATGAAGCTGCGCGAGGAGCACCGCGCGCGCCGCGAGCAGCAGGGCAAGGTGCGGCTGGACATCGACCGCGGCGCGGCCTCCGGCAAGCTCGTCGCCGAGCTCGAAGGGGTCGGCAAGGCCTTCGGCGAGCGGGTGGTCGTGCGCGACTTCTCGGCCATCTTCCTGCGCGGCGACAAGGTGGGCCTGGTGGGCCCGAACGGCGCCGGCAAGACCACGCTGCTCAAGCTCATCCTCGGCACCCTGCCGCCCGACCAGGGCCGCGTGCGCACCGGGGCCAACCTGCAGGTGGCCTACTTCGACCAGATGCGCGAGGCGCTCGACCCCGACAAGACGCTGGCCGACACCATCAGCCCCGGCAGCGAGTGGATCGAGATCGGCACGCAGCGCAAGCACGTGATGAGCTACCTGGGCGATTTCCTGTTCGCCCCGGCGCGGGCCAACTCGCCGGTCAGGAGCCTGTCCGGCGGCGAGCGCAACCGCCTGCTGCTGGCGCGCCTGTTCGCCCGCCCGGCCAACGTGCTGGTGCTCGACGAGCCGACCAACGACCTCGACATCGAGACGCTGGAGCTGCTCGAGGACCTGCTGCAGGACTACGACGGCACCGTCTTCCTCGTCAGCCACGACCGCCGCTTCGTCGACAACGTGGTGACCAGCGTGGTCGTCGCCGAGGGCGATGGCCGCTGGCGCGAGTACGAGGGCGGCATCGCCGACTGGCAGGCCCAGTCGGCACGCGCCGCCGCGCTCGAGGCCGCTGCCCGCCCCGCGCCGGCGCCGAAGCCGGCCGAGCCGGCCGCGGCGCCCGCGGCCCCGCGTCGTGCCAAGCTCAGCTACAAGGAACAGCGCGAGCTCGACGAGCTGCCGGCGAAGATCGAGGCGCTGGAGGCCGAGCAGGCCAACCTGGCCGCCCTGATGGGTGGCACGGCGCTCTACGCCGAATCACCGCAGCGCATCGGCGAAGTGACGGCGCGCCACGCGGCGATCGAGGACGAGCTGATGGCCTTGCTGGAGCGCTGGGAGACCTTGTCCAGCCGCGCCGTTTGAAAAGAAAGACCCGCGCAAGCGGGCCGTCCCCTCCAGGGCGTGCGCGGATCCGGCTTCGCCGGTCCGCGGCGCGAGCCCCCCCTCGGGGGGGGCAGCCCCCGGGAGGGGGCGTGGGGGTCCTCATCAATCGGCGTACTGGCCCGCGGCCTTGATGACCGGGCCCCACTTGGCGATCTCGGCCTCGACGAACTTCTTGTGCTCGGCCGGGTTGACGCGGGCGTCGGTGACGATGACGGCCCCCAGCGCTTCCTCGCGCTTGTCGAAGTCGGCATCCTTCAGCGCGGCCTTCAGCGCCGCGTTGAGCTTGTCCAGCACCGGCTTGGGCGTGCCCTTGGGCGCGTACAGGCCGTGCCAGATCGTCACGTTGAAGCCCTTCAGGCCGGACTCGTCCAGCGTCGGCAGCTTGGACAGCGCCGGCGTCGTCAACCGCTTGGCGGTCGTGACGGCGAAGGCCTTGACCTTGCCGCTCTCGATCTGGCCGGTGGTGTTGGTGGTCTGGTCGCACATGATGTCGACCTGGCCGCCGAGCAGGTCGGTCATCGCCGGCGCGGTGCCCTTGTAGGGCACGGTGGTCATGTCGATCTTCAGGCTCTGCTGGAACAGCAGCCCGCACAGGTGCGAGGCGGCGCCCAGGCCGGCGTTGGCCAGGTTGATCTTGCCGCGGTTGGCCTCCAGCCACTTGACCAGCTCGGCGTAGTTGTTCGCCGGCAGCGTGGAGCGGCCGATCACGGTCATCGGCACCTCGTTGATCAGCCCGAGGTACTCGAAGTCCTCCAGCGTCTTGTACTGCAGCGTGCGGTACAGCGCCGGCGAGGTGGCCATGCCAATGTGGTGCAGCAGGATGGTGTAGCCGTCCGGCGCGGCCTTGGCGACCTTGGTGGCCCCCAGCGTGCCGCCGGCGCCGCCGACGTTCTCGATCACGATCGTGCCGCCCAGCGGCTTGCGCAGCGCCTCAGCCAGGTCGCGTGCGACCTTGTCCGTCGGGCCGCCGGCCGCAAAGGGCACGACGATGGTGATCGGCTTCTCCGGGTACTCGGCGAGGGCGGTGCCGGCCAGCAGGGTGGCGGCCAGCGACAGGGCGATGCGCTTCATGCGGTCTCCAATCGGGTTCTTCGCAAGGTGGCCCATGCTAGCCGTCGCGGCGACTGCGCCATCTCGGGAACTACGTAAGGGCGGCCCCTGAAGTGGCTAGGATGACGGCCTTCGCCGTCCTTCCGGGCCGCTGATTGCGCCCCTCCCGCCGATGAGCCACGAGACCCCCGCCGTCATCCGATTCGACCCCGCCCCCACCGCCGCGCCCGACATCGACCACCCACGTCCCGAGCGGCGCGAGGTCGGCGACCCCGAGCGACGCACCTGGGTGCTCTACGAGAGCGCCGCCGAAGGGCTGGCCGCGGGCATCTGGGAATGCGAGCCCGGCCGCTGGCGCATCGAGTTCGGCCCGCGCGAGCACGAGTACTTCATCGTGCTCGAGGGGCTGTGCCGGGTGCACGACGCCGCCGGCCGCGTCGAGAGCTTCGGTCCCGGGCAGGCCGTCTTCCTGCCGCCGGGCTTCCGCGGCTCGTTCGAGGTGGTCGAGCGCATGCGCAAGCACTTCGTGATCGTCGAGCGCTGAGCGCGTCCGCCGCCGGCCCGGCCGGCGGCTAGCCGGCGGCTGTCTCGCGCGCGATCTCGCGCAAGGCCTGCTCGAAGACCTCCGGCGGCTGGCCGCCCTGGATCAGGTATCGGCCCTCGACGACGACCGAGGGCACCGACTGGATGCCCTGCGACAGCCAGTGGTTTTCCTGCGCGCGGACCTCGTCGGCGTAGCGGTCCGAGGCGAGGATCGCGCCCGCCTCGTCGACGTCCAGGCCGACCTGCCCGGCCAGGCGCCCCAGCACCTCGGGGTCGCCCGGGTTCTCGCCCCGGCCGTGGTAGGCCTGCAGCAAGGCGTGCTTCAGGGCACGCTGCGGGCCCGGCCCCTGCAGCCCGGCCCAGTGCAGCAGGCGGTGGGCGTCGAAGGTGTTCCAGATGCGCTCGCGCGGGCCAAAGTGGAAGCCCACGCTCGCGCCCCGCTCTTGCAGGGCGGCCCGGTTGCGCGCCAGCTGCTCGGGCGTCAGGCCGTACTTGCGCGCCAGGTGCTCGCCCACGTCCTCGCCCTCGGGGCCCAGCTGCGGGTTCAGCTCGAAGGGGCGGAAATGGAGCTCCACCGCTGCCGTGTCGCCCAGGCGCTCGAGCGCGCGCTCGAGTGCGTTCAGCCCGACCGCGCACCACGGGCAGGCCACGTCGGAGACGAAATCGATCTTCATCGGCCCGAGTCTAGGCCGGCCCGAGAGGCCCGCCGCCCGCCAGGGGTGCCGCCGCCGGCGCGTCAGTCGTACCGGCGGGCGTCCTCGATGACCTTGCCGTCGTTGGGCAGGCTGCCCGGCGGCACCAGCTGGACCTCGCCGCGCAGCTTGGTCACGTCGCGGATCGAGTCGGCCAGCCGCGCCGCCAGCCCCTCGGGTGCGCCCGCGACCTCGACCTTCAGCGTCATGCGGTCGTTGGCCATCTCGCCCTCGACGACCAGCCGGCCGCGGCCGGCGTCGGGGTGCCGGCGCAGCACCTCGGCGACCTGGCCGGGGTGCACGAACATGCCGCGCACCTTGGCGGTCTGGTCGGCCCGGCCGAGCCAGCCCCGGATGCGGGTGTTGGTCCGGCCGGTCGGGCATGGGCCGGGCAGGATGGCCGAGAGGTCGCCGGTGCCGAAGCGCACCAGCGGATAGTCCGGGTTCAGCGTGGTGACGACCACCTCGCCGACCTCGCCGTCGGGCACCGGGTCGCCGGTGCCGGGCCGCACGATCTCGACCAGCACCCCTTCGTCGATCACCAGGCCTTCGCGGGCCGGCGTCTCGTAGGCGATCAGGCCCAGGTCGGCGGTGGCGTAGCTTTGGTAGGCGGTGATGCCGCGCTCGGCGAACCAGTCGCGCAGCGAGGGCGGGAAGGCCTCGCCGCTGAGCAGGGCCTTGGTGATCGAGCGGGCCGGGATGCCGCTCTCGGCCGCCTTCTCCAGCAGGATGCGCAGGAAGCTCGGCGTGCCGATGTAGCCGTGCGGCCGCAGCTCCGCGACCGCCTGCAGCTGCAGCTCGGTGTTGCCGATGCCGCCGGCGAAGACGGCGCAGCCGACCGCGTGCGCCCCGGTCTCCATCATCGAGCCGGCCGGGGTGAGGTGGTAGCTGAAGCTGCAATGCACCAGGTCGCCGGCGCGAAAGCCCGCGGCGTGGATCGCGCGTGCCATGCGCCAGTAGTCCGGCGCGTGGCCCTCGGGCTCGTAGATCGGGCCGGGCGACTGGAAGACGCGCCGGGCCCCCGACGGCCGCGCCAGCCCGCGCCAGCCGATGGCGGAGAAGCCGCCGAACGGGTCGCGCGCGCGCTCGCGCTGCTGGCGCGCGAGCAGCTCGCTCTTGCGCACCACCGGCAGCGCCGCCAGCTGCCCGCGGCTGGTGATGCGGCGCGCGTCCACGCCCTGCAGGAGCTCGGCGAAGGCATCGGTGCGCGATTGCGCATGGGCCACCACGCCGGGCAGTGCGGCCAGCAGCGCGGCTTCGCGCTCGGCCGGGTCGCGGGTCTCCAGCGCGTCGTAGAAGGCTGCGCTCATCGTTCCTCCTCGGTCCAGCGCGCAAGGCGCCTCTTCACGTCGTCGACGAACTTGCGCACGTCGGCGCTGCTGCGCAGCGTCTGGCGGTCCCACTCGGGCACCTGGCGCGACGGCCGGCGGGCCAGCTTCACGTCGATCGCTGCCTCGCCCGCGGCCAGCTCGACCACGCGCGCGCCCTGGAGTTCGAACGCGTCGCCGCGCTCGGCCAGCCCGCGCAGCTCGCGCAGGCTGCGCTTGAGCAGCACCAGCGCCTCGGCCGGCTTGAACGGCGGCGGCGCGAATCCGAAGTCCTCATCGCTCATGACTCACCTGCCTGCCACCTTCGAATGCGTGTGGCGCCGAAGGCGCCTCGGGGGGCGGTTCACGCCAGCCAGCGCTTGCGGCGCTTGTAGCTCTTCACGTCGCGAAAGCTCTTGCGGTCGCCGCCGCCCATGCCGAGGTAGAACTCCTTGACGTCCTCGTTCTCGCGCAGCGCCTTGGCCTCGCCGTCCATCACGATGCGGCCGTTCTCGAGGATGTAGCCGTAGTCGGCATACTTCAGCGCGATGTTGGTGTTCTGCTCGGCCAGCAGGAAGGTCACCTTCTCGCGCTGGTTCAGGTCCTTAACGATCTCGAACACATCCTAGACGATCTGCGGCGCCAGCCCCATCGAGGGCTCGTCCAGCAGCACCATCCTCGGGTTGGCCATCAGCGCCCGGCCGATCGCGCACATCTGCTGCTCTCCACCCGAGGTGTAGGCGGCCTGCGAGGTGCGGCGCGTCTTCAGGCGGGGGAAGTAGGTGTAGACCTTCTCCAGCGTCTCGGCCACCGCGGTGGGGCCGTCGCGGCGCGTGTAGGCGCCGGTCATCAGGTTCTCCTCGATGGTCAGGTGGGCGAAGCAGTGCCGCCCCTCCATCACCTGGATCACGCCGCGCGCCACCATGTCGGCCGGGCTGAGCTTCTCGATGCGCTCGCCGCGCAGCTCGATCGAGCCCTTGGTGACCTCGCCGCGCTCGCCGGCCAGCAGGTTGCTGACGGCGCGCAGCGTCGTCGTCTTGCCCGCGCCGTTGCCGCCCAGCAGCGCCACCACCTGGCCCTCGGGCACCTGCAGCGAGACGCCCTTGAGCACCAGGATCACGTGGTTGTAGATGACCTCGATGCCGTTGACGTTCAGGAGGATGTTGCTCATGGCGAATACCGAATCAGGCGCGCGCCGCGGCGCCGGCTGGGCCGGGCCGCTGGCGCGGCCCCCGTGAGGGGGAGGCGGCGCCAGCCGCCTCGGGGGGGGTCAGGACTGGCAGTCCTCCGGCGTGCGACGGGTCAGCTTCTTGTCGGCCGCGTACTTGTCGGCCGCCGCCTTGACCATCGGCTTGATGATCTGCTCGTCGGCCTGGTACCAGTCGGAGCTGAAGGCCCACTTCGCGCCGTCCCAGGTGTGCACGCGTGCCCAGGTCGAGCCCATGTGGTCCTGGCAGGACGTGCTGACCGGGCGGATCACGCCCGTCAGCCCCAGCGCGGCGAGCTTCTTGTCGTCCAGCGCCAGGTTCTCCAGGCCCCAGCGCACCTGCTCGCCGGTCATGACCTTGCCCTTGCCGAAACGCTCCTGCGCGCGGCGCACCGCCTCGACGGCCATCGCCTGGATGATCACGCCGCGGGTGTAGAGCACCGAGCCGACCTCGTCGCGCGGCCCCGTGCCCTGGCCCTTGTCGTGCACGAACTTCAGGATGTCCTGGATCACCTTCGGCTGCTGGCCCGAGGTGTTCAGTGCCAGCGCGTTGTAGCCCTTGGCGCCTTCGCCGACGTCCTTCACGTCCGGCTCGGCGCCGGCCCACCAGACGCCGTACATCTTGTCGCGCGGGTAGCCGGTGGCCTGGGCCTCCTTCAGCGCGGTCGAGTTCATCACGCCCCAGCCCCACAGCAGCACGTAGTCGGGCCGCTGCTGGCGCACCTGCAGCCAGGCCGACTTCTGCTCGACGCCGGGCGCGGTGACCGGGATCTTGACCAGCTCGAAGCCGTGCATGCGCGAGCGCTCCTCGAGCAGCGGCATCGGCTCCTTGCCGAACGGGCTGTCGTGGTAGACCAGCGCGATCTTCTTGCCCTTGAGCTTGTCGAGGCCGCCTTCCTTCTTGCCG